>Ga0105048_10007216_pt1 | contig 17859 bp, 19 predicted proteins | sample MAT05_FD_78382 | JGI IMG/M metagenome (GOLD analysis project Ga0105048, IMG submission 78382) | Freshwater microbial communities from Lake Fryxell liftoff mats and glacier meltwater in Antarctica - MAT-05 | ecosystem: Environmental > Aquatic > Freshwater > Ice > Liftoff microbial mat | place...
GCGAATGATAGCGGGTCGCGGCGAAGGGCGAGGGGAGGCGGGCAAACAGGCCGTCATGGTCGTGGCGGATGTTGGCGATCTTGCCGTGCATCGGCGGCACGCGGCCGACCGTCTGCCCGCAGGCGAGCGCGATCGCCTGATGACCGAGGCAAACGCCGAGCAAAGGCCGCGCCGTCTCGATGCAGCCGCGCGCCAGCTCGACCGAAATGCCGGCCTGCTCGGGGCGGCCGGGGCCGGGCGAAATCAGATATCCGTCGAACGCCCCGGCGAGCGCTTCGCGCGCCGTGATTGTGTCGTTGCGGAGGACGGTCACCTCGGCGCCCAGCGTCCGCAGATAATCGACCAAGGTGAAAGTGAAACTGTCGTAATTGTCGAGCGCCAGGATCCTCGCGTTCGACACTAACTTGATCGCATCAGCTGCCGCCGCCGATGATCCGCTTGCGCGACGCGGCGATCGCTTCGTCGTTGCGCTTGACGCCGAGGTCGGCCTGGATCGCGCGGCTCATCTGCTCGGCATATTCGCCCGATACCGCTTCCTGGAATTCGGCCTGGGTCTGCGCCACCAGCGCGGGCTGGAGCAGGGCATTGCCGGGGATGATGCGGATCAGCTTGACGATCACGAAGCCGCGCCCGTCGGGATCGGCGATCATCCGGCTGCCGCCCTGGGCAAGCGCGAACATCAGGTTGAGCGCGGGCGGCACCTCGCCCCCCATCTGCGCCAGTTGCATCCGCCGGATGGCGGTGCGGCGCGGCGGCGGCAAAATGGTGCCCGAGGCGGCGAGCGCGGCCTTGAGGTCACTGCCCTTGGCGACCCTGGCGGCAACCCCGGTGGCCACGACCCGCGCCTTGGCCCGCGCCTGGGCGGACCTCCAGTCGGCGGTGACGCGGGGCTGGATCGCGGCCAGCGGCTCGGGCGCGGCGTCGATGATCTGGTCGACCGCGACGAGGGCATAGCCGGCCGCGCCAGGCAGCGTCTCGACCACTGGATCATCATCCTGGGTGAGGTCGAATCCGCCGCGCAAGGCGGGGGCGAGGTCGGCCGGGAACTTGAACCCCGGATTGGACCGCGCGGTGCCGTTGGCGAGGATCAGCGGCGATTTGGTCGCGGTCAGGCCCGCGCCCTTGACCGCTTCGGCGAAGCTGCTGCCGTCGACGATGGCATCCTCGACCTTGGCGATCAGGTCGGCGAGCGCGCCCTTGCGCTTGTCGCCAGTGAGGCGCTCGGCGATCGCTCCGCGCACCGCGGCGAGCGACTGGCCCGGATCGACCTGGATCGCATCGATCTTGATGACGTGCCAGCCAAGGTCCGACTGGACCGGGCCGACGATTGCGCCCGAGGCCGCACCGAACGCGGCGGCGGCGACCCGGTCGCTGGTCAGCTTGGCGAATTGCTCGCGGGTCTGCGGGCCGACCGAAATATCGGCGGCGGAAAAACCCGCGGGCTTGGTCGCATCGACGAAGCTGGCGCCGCGCGCGCGGGCGACGATCGCGTCGGCGGCGGGCTTCGACTGGACCACCGCCTGGCTGATCACGCGCCGCGTCGCGCCGCCGAAGGTCGCCTGGTTGGCGGCGAAATAATCGGCGATTTCCTTGTCGGTGGCGGTGACAGCGGCGACCTGGGCCGGGCCGATCCGGGCGACGTTCAGCACGCGCTGCTCGGGGACGAGGTAGCGGCGGGCGTTGGCCTGGTAATAAGTCGCAAGCTCGGCCTGGGTCGGCGCCGGAAGGCCGGCCAGGAATTGCTCGGTCGGGATCAGCGCGACATCGGCCTCGCGTGCTTCCATCAGCATCGACGCATAGGGCGTCGCCATGCCGACGGGCACGCGCGCGCTGGCCGCCGCCTGGCCGAGCACCAGCCGCTGCAGCATCCCGCCCGACAGCAATTTGCGAAGCTCGGCATCGCTCAATTTCTGCTGCTGCAGGAAGGCCTGGTAGGACGCCTGGCTGAACTTGCCGTCGAGCCCGCGGGTCGCCGGGATGCGGGCGATTTCGGCGTCGACCAGTCGCTTCGACAGCGTCATGCCCTGGTCCGCAGCAAAGGCGCGGATCGCGGCGTCCTGCACCAGCAAGTCCATCAGCGGATCGAAATCCTTGGCGAGCGTCGCATAATCGGCGGTCGGGTCGGACTGGCGCACCTCGGTCAGGCGGCGCTGCAGCGCGTTGCCGACATCGCGGTCGGAGACTTCCTCGTTGCCGACCTTGACCAGGGTGCCGCTACTGAGGCCGCCGCCCGAAACGACGTTCTGGATGTCCTGCATCGCGAATCCGGCGACCAGCAGGACCAGGAACAATATCAGGACGACGGTCCCGACGGTCGATTTCGACATTTTGCTGACGAAGGAAGACATGGTCACTCGCGATTTGCTGGTGGGTGGGCTTATGGGTGGCGTCGCTTTAGGGGCGGTGCGATGCGACGGCAAGCGAGCGAAGGGTGACGGATATGGCAAGAACCAAGCTGGTAGCGGGCAATTGGAAGATGAACGGCACCGCCGCCGACCTGGTCGAGGCGCGAGCGATTGCGGCCGGGGCCGGGGAGGGCGTCGAGGTCGCTTTGTGCCTGCCGGCGACCTTGATCGAACGCGCGGCGCGGGCGTTGCCGGGGTTCGCGATCGGCGGCCAGGATGTGCGCGCCGAGAAGGCGGGCGCATTCACTGGGGATATTTCAACGCAAATGTTGATCGATGCCGGTGCCAGCCTGACGATCGTTGGGCATAGCGAGCGGCGTCAGGGCCACGATGAACGGAACGGGGTGGTCCGGGGCAAAGCCGAAGCGGCGATGATCGCTGGTCTGAAAGTGATTTTGTGCGTCGGTGAGGAACTCGCGATTCGTGACGCTGGGCGGGCAATTGATTGGGTCACGGCTCAACTCGACGAATGTTTGCCCTCGAAGCCGATCAATGCCGCTTGTTTCGCGGTTGCCTATGAGCCGATCTGGGCGATCGGGACCGGCAAGATCCCTTCGATGGAGGAGATCGCCGAGATGCACGCGGCGCTGCGCCAGCGGCTGATCGCGGCTTATGGTGACGATGGGAATGACGTCCGCATTCTCTACGGCGGGTCGGTCAAGGCGTCGAATGCGGCCGAAATCTTTGCCATTGCCGATGTCGACGGCGCACTCGTCGGCGGGGCGAGCCTCACTGCCGCCGACTTCCTGCCGATCGTCGCGGCGGCTAGGCTCGCGCGCTGAGGCCCAAGCGCCGGAGAATCATCGGGACGGCCATGTGCGGCAAGGTCAGGATCGACAAGGTCATGAAGCTTGCCACGAGCAAACTGCTGGAGGGATTGGCGGTCGGCAGGAATATAAGGGTCGCAAGCGCGATTCCCAATCCGCCAATCGTTGCGATGATCGTCGGGCGCGTAACCCTCGCCGTCGGCGCCAGGCGTTCCAGCCCGGCCCGGAAGTGCATCGGTGAGTGGATCAGGCAGAAGTAGATCGCGAAGCCGGTGACCGGCGGAAGCACGACCATGGCAGCCAAAGCGCATGCCGCATTGACGGCGGTCGCCCGATGCCCGGCTTGCCACAGCAACGACATCGCAAGCAGCGCGCAGGCTGCCGCCAGAGGCGCGACGAGCAATAAAGTATCCGCCAAACCGGCCGCCGCCCCCTCACCCGCAATCAGCACGAACAACCCGCCCAATTCCTCATGATGAAACAGCGCGGGCGCCGACAATATCGCGACCGCGATACCCAGTGCGAAGAAGGGATGCTCGGCATCCGACCAATCCTCGGCGAAATGCATCATCGCCATGGCCAGGAACAGCGCGAGCGCGAGCGCAGGCGCAACCTGCCAAGTGGCGAACATCACAGCCGCCAGAACGAGATAGAGTGTGATGACCAGCGTGAAGCGATGTTCGGCGTCGCGGCGAAGCACGGCCAGATCGAGCGCGCCATGGGGCAGGCCGCCGAGCAACAGCGCCGCGCAAGTCGCGGCCATCATCGTCGGGCTTGTCAACAGATCGGAAGGGACGAGCATCGCAACGAGCGTGAGGAGCAAAGCGATCGACGGATAGCCTGCCCGGTCGTTCAAATAGGTGACGGGCGGCACGTCTCCGTGCCGCCCGATACCCTTGGCATTGCTCGACCCAAGCAGGCGAACCATGCCGATCATCGCTTAGACGTGGACCTTGGCGGTCGAGGGCAATTGGGCCTCGGCCTCCGTCTTGCGGACCGCGATGATGTAGACGAGGATGCCGACGCCCACCTTGGCGATCAAATCGGCGATCGTGTAGCCGATCTGGATCCCGGTGGTGACCGCGCTCCCACCGAGGTTGGTGAAGGGGATCATGTAAACGATCGGATAAAATCCCCATGCGGCGAAAGTCAGCAGGCGCGCTTGCTTGACGAGTTTGCGAACCGATTCCGGTTGCCGCTCGATCGACGCGCCAAGTCCACTGAACAATTCGTAGACGATGTACAGGAACGGGATCGTCGACAAGGTGCCCCACAAAGCGCGCGTGCCATTGTCGGCCGCAATCTCGCCCGGGTAACCGAGGATGATCATCAACGCCGCGGCAAATCCGAGCCTAAGCGATTTCGACATCGTCTCGGACTGCGTCAGGCGCATCACGAGCACGAGCTCGATCAGCAACAACGGCACCGTCAACAACCAGTCGACATAACGATAGGCGTCGTTGAAGGCGATATTGGTCGCGGTGACGACGCCGTTGTCGACTCCATAAGCGGCATTCCAGGATTCGAAGATTCGGTAATAATGATAGGCGGCGATGGCACAGACCAGGCCCGAGATGGTGACTGCGGACTTGTACGCGGGCCCGACCTGCGAGCGGCTAAGCCACAGGAACAGGGTCGCCGCGGCCATCGCCGCAAAGGTGAAGGAGAAGGCATTATAGACCAGTGAAAACTGGCCAATCGTGATGCTGTTCATCGCATTTCCTTGATTAAGTCCGGCTTCGCGCGGTTACGGGGAGCGCGCGAAGCCGGATCCGGGTCGGAGGGCGACCCGAATGGTTAGGCCGCGGCGTCTGCTGCGGCAGGCTGAAGGACGCGGTCGATGACGTGGATCACGCCATTGGTGCATTCGATATCGGCGGTGGTGACGCGCGCGCCGTTGACCGTCACGCCGTCATTGCCGTCGATATCGAGCGGCTCGCCGCCCGCCGAGGCCGGGCGGAGCGACTGCCCGGCGACGTCGCGCGCATGAACCGCGCCCGGTAGCACATGGAGCAGCAACAGCGCGGTCAACGCTTCGCGCTGCTCGGGCTGGACCAGTTTCTCGACCGTTCCTGCTGGCAAGGCGGCAAATGCCTCGTCCGACGGCGCAAACACGGTGAATGGGCCGTCACCCTTCAGGGTGTCGACCAGACCGGCCGCGGTCACCGCCGCGACGAGCGTGGTAAATGAGCCGTTGGCATTGGCGGTATCGACGATATCGTGGATTCGTTCGGTCATGGTCGTCTCCTGAAATTCCCGTGCCGGATGGCGCGGGGGCATTGGTAACAGCGTCGGCCATCGGCACGACGCGCAGTCGGTCAGCGCACGCTGAAAGCGACGGAGAAGATGATGATCACGGTATAAATCAGCACCCCGCCGGCCAGGATCGGCAGGCTGAACGTCCCGCCGGCGGTCTGCTTGACCAGGGTCCGCGCCTGGTTGAGCAGGTCGGGCCAGGTGTAGGACACGAAGTCGCCCTGCGTGATGACATTGATCAGCCGCTGTTCGTCGTCGACCACCGGCAGGCGGCGAAAGCGTTCGTTCGACATCAGGCGCAGCCAGCCGATGACGTCGTCGGAGGCGCGCGCGATGCGCAGATCGCTGGTCATGATGTCGCTGATCTTGGTGCGTGCCGGGTCGCGCTCGACCGCGACAAGGCGCCGCAAAATGTCGCGCTCGGTAAGCAACCCCAGAACCCGGCGCTCCCCGTCGACTACGATGATCGATCCATAATTGCGTTCCGCCATGCGCTTCGACGCGATGAGCACGGCTTCGTCGGGAGCGCAGGTCAGCGGTGCTGGCTTGGATTGGAATTCGGGACGGTCAGAAATCCTCATGAAGGGGAGACTGCGCCTCTTCAATGCCCCGGACAATATAGACTTAAGGCCGTATCGGATGCAGTTAGACGATGGCCGCAGCTACAAACCCGCCTCGACCGCGATCCGAACCAGATCGGCCGAGGTGCGAAGGTTGAGCCGCTCCATCAGGATGCCGCGGTGCATCTTGACGGTTTTTTCCGAAAGGCCGAGCTGGCCGGCGATCTGCTTGTTCATCAGCCCGTTCGAAACGAACCCCAGGACTTGCCGTTGGCGGGGCGACAAATTGCTCACGGCGGCAGCAGCGCGGACTCGGCGCGAAACGCTGGGTCCGGGAATTTCGTCGCCGACGTCGACTTGCGAACCGAGGAAATAACGCAGTTCATCGTCGATGTCGTAAATCGGCGCGACCAGCACCGCGTTGCGGAATGGAACGCCGTTGCGCTTGTAGTTCAAGATCTCGACCAGCACGGGGCGATGATCGCGCACGCCCTGGCGGATCGTCTCGGTCAGCCAGGGCTCGGTTCCCGGCCCCGACAGGAAGCGGCAATTGCGCCCGAGAATCTGGTCTTCGTCATAGCCAGTCAGCGTGCAGAAAGCCTTGTTGCAGGCGACGATCGGATTGTCGGGCAGGCGCGGGTCGCTGATCACCGATGCGATCGGGCTCGCCTCGATCAACGCGGTCACCGACGGAAGGGATTGAAGGAACGGCTTGCCCATGCCGACATTCTAGGATTTTTACCAAGCGCGTCCAGCCCGCAGTCGATTGCGGTGATCGGTCTTGCGTTGAACATTCGAGCGCGCGTCGCTAGGGGATCGGCAAGTGTTTCCCTGATATCGGATTTCTGCACCAATGTTCACCTTCCTGCTCATCGTCCAGACCGTCATCGCCGCCAGCCTGGTGCTGACCATCCTCATGCAGCGCAGCGAGGGCGGCGGGCTGGGCGTCGGCGGGAGCTCGTCGGGGTTCATGACCGCGCGCGGGGCGGCCGATTTCCTGACCCGCCTGACCTCGGTCCTCGGCGCCTTGTTCATCATCCTGTCGATCATGCTCGCTGGGTATGCCGGCGTGAACCGCAAGCCGGTCGAGATCGATACGTCGCTGGTCAACCAGTCGGCGCCGATCGTGCCCAATGCGGCTCCGGCGGCTCCGGTCAACCAGGCCGCGCCTGCCAACCAAACCTTGCCGGCTGACCAGACTGGCCCGGCGGTTCCGCTCGCGCAATAAGCATCACGCGCAGGCAATCCGGGGGATTGCCGAGCATGATGCTCGGACTTTTTTGATCCACCGCCGATTCCCGCGCTTGCCATGCATGGCACTGCGCCTCTAAGGCTCAACTCCCATGGCGCGGTTTATATTTGTTACCGGCGGCGTGGTCTCCTCGCTTGGCAAAGGTTTGCTCGCAGCGTCCTTGGGCGCGCTGCTCCAGGCGCGCGGCTACAAGGTGCGGATCCGCAAGTTCGACCCCTATCTCAACGTCGATCCGGGGACGATGTCGCCCTACCAGCATGGCGAGGTGTACGTCACCGACGACGGGGCGGAGACCGACCTCGATCTCGGCCATTACGAGCGCTACACCGGGGTTTCCGCGAAACAGTCGGACAACATTACCTCGGGCCGCATCTACCAGGGCATCATTACGCGCGAACGGCGCGGCGATTATCTCGGCGCGACCGTCCAGGTCATTCCCCACGTCACCAATGCGATCAAGGAATTCGCGCTGGCCGAGATCGACGGGCTCGATTTCGTGATCTGCGAGATTGGCGGGACGGTCGGCGATATCGAGAGCCTGCCGTTCGTCGAGGCGATCCGCCAATTGAAGAACGATCTCGGCCGCGGCCGCAGCGTGTTCGTCCACACCACGCTGGTGCCCTATCTGGCGGCGGCGGGGGAATTGAAGACCAAGCCGACCCAGCATAGCGTCCGCGAGATGACCAGCTACGGCATCCAGCCCGATATCCTGCTGTGCCGCGCCGAACGCCCGATCCCCGAGGCCGAGCGCGCCAAGATCGCCTTGTTCTGCAACGTCCCCGCCAGTGCGGTGATCCAGGCCCTGGACGCGCGCTCGATCTACGACGTGCCGCTGCAATATCATGGCGAAGGGCTCGACGACGAAGTGCTGCGTGTGTTCGAGATTGACGACGCACCGCGCCCCGAACTCGCCCAGTGGCGCGACATCATGGACCGGGTCGACCATCCCGAAGGCGAAGTGACGATCGGCGTGGTCGGCAAATATGTCGGGCTTCAGGACGCTTACAAGAGCCTGCGCGAGGCACTGGTCCACGGCGGGCTGGCCAATCGCGTCAAGGTCAACATCCGCTGGCTCGACGCCGAATTGTTCGAGAGCGAAAGCGCCGACCTCGCCGCCGAATTGGAGCCGCTGCACGGCATCCTCGTCCCCGGCGGCTTCGGCGAGCGCGGCAGCGAGGGCAAGATTGCCGCGGTCCGCTTCGCCCGCGAGCGCGAAGTGCCGTTCTTCGGCATCTGCCTCGGGATGCAGATGGCGTGCATCGAGGGCGCGCGCAACACCGCCGGGATCGAAGGCGCCTCGACCACCGAATTCGGCGACACTGCGGAGCCGGTGGTCGGGCTGATCACCGAATGGATGAGCCCCGAGGGCCAGCAGAAACGCACCGCCACCACCGACCTTGGCGGCACCATGCGGCTCGGCGCGTATCAAGCGACTCTGTCGCACAACAGCGTCGTCGCGGCGCAATATGGCACCACCAGCATCAGCGAGCGCCACCGCCACCGCTACGAGGTCAACGTCCATTATCGCGACGCGCTGGAGAAAGGCGGGCTGGTGTTTTCCGGCATGTCGCCCGACGGCGAATTGCCCGAGATCGTCGAGCGCCCCGATCATCCGTGGTTCATCGGCGTCCAGTTCCACCCCGAATTGAAAAGCCGCCCATTCGACCCGCATCCCCTGTTCAAGGGGTTCATCGGCGCGGCGGTCAAGCAGTCGAGGCTGGTCTAGCCCCGATCTCCGCCAGGCCTCACAGCGGTGCGGTCCGCAGCCGAAGCGAATTGCCGATGACCGCGATCGAGCTGAACGCCATGGCGGCGCCGGCGATCATCGGGTTGAGCAGCAATCCGAACGACGGATAGAGAATTCCTGCCGCGATCGGTACGCCTGCCGCATTGAAGATAAACGAGAAAAACAAATTCTGGCGGATGTTGCGCATGACCGAGCGGCTCAGCCGCCGGGCGCGGACAATCCCGCCGAGGTCGCCCTTGACCAGCGTGACATGCGCGCTTTCCATCGCCACGTCGGTCCCGGTGCCCATGGCGATGCCGACGTCGGCGGCGGCGAGGGCCGGGGCGTCATTGATGCCGTCCCCGGCCATGGCCACGCGGCGCCCTTCCTTGCGCAGCCGCTCGACCATTGCCTGCTTCTGTTCGGGAAGCACGTCGGCGATGACTTCGTCGATGCTGCCAATTTTGCGCGCAACCGCTTCGGCGGTCCGCTGGTTGTCGCCGGTCATCATCACCAGACGAATGCCGGCGCGGCGAAGCCCGGCTGCGGCGGCGATCGCGCTGTCCTTGATCGGATCGGCGACCACCACCAGCCCGGCCAGCCGCCCGTCGAGGGCGACGAACATCACCCCCTGGCCTTCCGCGCGAAAGGCATCGGCGGCGGGCTCGATCGGCCCCACATCGGCGCCTATTTCCTCCATCAGCACCTTGTTGCCGAGCGCGACCTTGCGGCCCTCGACCGTTCCCGTCACGCCCTTTCCGGTGTGGGACGCAAAGTCCTGGGCATCCGGGATAGCCAGGCCAAGGTCCTGCGCGCCGTCGACGATCGCGGCTGCCAGCGGGTGCTCGCTGCCTTTTTCCAATGCGGCTGCAAGACGCAGCACCTCGTCCTTGTCGAACCCGTCGACCGGCCGCGCTTCGACCAGCTTCGGCTTGCCCAGCGTCAGCGTGCCGGTCTTGTCGACGATCAACGTATCGATCTTTTCCATCAGCTCGAGTGCCTCGGCATTCTTGACCAGCACGCCGACGCTCGCGCCCCGGCCGGTGCCGACCATGATCGACATCGGCGTCGCAAGGCCGAGCGCGCAAGGGCAGGCGATGATCAGCACGGCGATCGCATTGACCAGGGCATGGCTGACCCTCGGCTCCGGGCCGACCAGCGACCAGATGATGAAGGTCGTCACCGAAATCAGCACCACCGCAGGCACGAACCAGCCGGAAACCTGGTCGGCCAGCTTCTGGATCGGCGCGCGCGAGCGCTGCGCCTCTGCGACCATGCGGACAATCTGGGCCAGCATGGTGTCCCGGCCCACTCGCTCGGCGCGCATGACGAGCGTGCCGGTCCCGTTGACGGTCGCTCCGGTCAGCGCTTCGCCCGCGACTTTCTCGACCGGCACGGGTTCGCCGCTGATCATCGATTCGTCGACCGAGCTATGGCCGTCGACGACTTTGCCATCGACCGGGATTTTCTCGCCTGGTCGGATGCGGAGCAGGTCGCCGACGAGGACATGTTCGAGCGGGATATCGGTTTCCTGCTCGTCGGGGCCGATCCTGCGGGCAGTCTTCGGCGCCAGGCCGAGCAAGGCGCGGATCGCGGTGCCGGTGGCAGAGCGGGCGCGCAGCTCCAGCACCTGGCCCAGCAATACCAGCGTCGTGATGACGGCGGCGGCCTCGAAATAGACCGGGACCGATCCATCCATGGTTCGCAGGGAAGCCGGGAAGAGGTTGGGGAGGAGGGTGGCAACCAGGCTGTAGCCATAAGCGACCCCGACCCCGAGCCCGATCAGCGTGAACATGTTCAAATTTCGTGATTTCAGCGAGGCCCAGAAGCGTTCGAAGAACGGCCATCCTGCCCACAGCACGACCGGTGTCGCCAGCGCGAGTTGGACAAACATCGAGGTGCGCATCGGCAGCACTGCCAAGCCGAACAGCTCCGCCCCGAGAGTCAGCAGCAGCAGGGGGGCCGACAGCAAGGCGCCAACCCACAGCCGCCGGGTCATGTCGATCAGCTCGAGGTTCGGCCCCTCTTCAAGACTCGGCTCGAGCGGCTCCAGCGCCATACCGCAGATCGGGCAGGGGCCGGGATGGTCCTGCCGGATTTGCGGATGCATCGGACAGGTCCAGATCGTACCGATCGCGACTTGCGACGGATCGATCGGCTGCCCGGAGCCATGGCCCATCTGGTCGTGATGGCAGCGGTCGCCGTCTGTCATGGGGTATGTCCTGGCCGGAGGATGGGATTGTCAGCTGCAGATATACCCCGCCAAGGTATATTGCAAGATACCCCGGCAGGGTATATGGGACGTCGTCATGACACCGCATCATCCCAAGCTGGTCGCCCGCCTCAGCCGAATCGAAGGCCAGGTGCGCGGCGTTTCGAAGATGGTCGCCGAAGGGCGGTACTGCATCGACGTGCTGACCCAGTTGCGCGCCGTCCGCGCCGCCTTGGCCAAAGTCGAGACGACGATGCTCAAGGACCATCTCGGCCATTGCATCGAAGGCGCGATCACCAGCGGCGATGTCGCCGACCAGCGCGCCAAGGCCGCCGAATTGATTATATTGCTGGAACATCAGCGATGATTGCCGGTTTGCTGACCGTAACGCCGGACCTTATCTAGGATGATCATGCGCTTGGTCCTCCATTTGCTGGCCCTGGTTGCCTTGCTGGTCGCGCCGCTTGCCGCACCAGCGGCGGCGATGGCGCCGATTGGCGCCGCTGCGGCCGTCTGCCAGGAGATGGACATCGGCAATGCCGATCATCGCATGCCAATGAGCGACCATCGCGGATCGGACAAATGCTGCGTCGCCGTTCCAACCGCGATCGACCCGGCGAACGCCGCAATCGATCGGATCGAACTGCCCGACCATCTGGCGTTTGTCGCCGCCATTTCGGCGTTTCGCCTCGGCGCCGGCCCCAAGGCCGAAGATCCCCCTCCACGTCGTGCGTGAATTCGACACCCATTCGATTTCACGGAGACATGACATGAAGAGAATTCTGACCGCGATCGCCTTGACGATCGCCCTTCCGGCTGTCGCGCACGCGCAGGCGGCCCCCGCAGCCAAGATGGCATGCTGCGAAAAGATGAAAGACAAATGCGACTGCTGCAAGGACATGGCCAAGATGGATCATGGCAAGCAGGACATGAAGGGCATGCAGGGCATGAAGGCTGGCGCCGATCCGCACGCCGGGCACGACATGTCGAAGCCGAGCGCCCCGACGCCGGCCGACCCGCGCTAGAATCTTCGGAACTGGCACTGTGATCGCTGGCGGCGTGCTCCGGCACGCCGCCAGACGCAGCGCCTCCAACATCGACAAGGAAATATCATGCTCGACAGATTCGCCCGGGGTCGATCATGCTGCCATGGGGCATGGGGCCGCCGTGCCGGCGCCCGCCGTCGATCACGCCGCCATGGGGCATGCTCCGAGCGAGACCGCAGCGTCGACCGTCACCGCCGCGCCGATGGATCATGGCGCCGGAGGCATGAGCGACATGAGCCTGGCGCCGCAGGTCAAGGATGGGCCCGGTGTCCAGACGATCTCGCCGATGCCGGCCGACCGGACGGCGGAGCCGCCGGTCGGGCTCGAGGGCCTCGGTCATCGCCCGCTCACCTATCGCGACCTGGTGGCGACGGTACGCAACCCGGATGTTCGCGCGCCGACACGGTCGATGGACATCCACCTCACCGGCAACATGGGCGCCGCCATAACGCATAGCATGGAACACATGATGTTTTGAGGAGCAAGATATGCAACAGGGAATGCAAGACATGGACTCGGAAACGGGTCCAGAAATGACTCGCTCGCATTACAGGATGCTGGGACTCAATCTCGCGATCAGCCTGGTGATCATGTACGTGGTGATGTTCGCGATGATCTACAGCCTTGGCGAGTTCATCCAGAACATCAATTTCTTTTACATGGCGCTGATGATGTGGGCGCCGATGGGCTCGCTGATGCTTCTGACGATGGGTTCGATGTACAAGAACAAGCAGCTCAACGTCATGCTCCACGTCGCCTTCGCACTCGTGTTCGTGTTGTCATTCTTCGGCATTCGCGAACAGGGGCTGGTCGGCGATAAACAGTTCCTGCGATCGATGATCCCGCACCACTCGGGCGCGATCCTGATGTGTGAGAAAGCGTCACTCAGCGATCCCCAGATCAAGCGGTTGTGCGACGGAATTATCGACGGGCAAAAGGCCGAAATTGCGGAAATGAAGGCACTGCTTGAGAAGTAGGGACGGATCATTTGAAGCCCGGCCAATTCGTCCCTAAGTGAGCCGCATGTCGAACATCATTTCCACTCGCCTGCTGATTCTCGGATCGGGGCCCGCCGGGCTCACCGCCGCCATTTATGCCGCGCGCGCCGGCCTGTCGCCGGTCGTCGTCCAGGGCATCCAGCCCGGCGGCCAGCTGACCACCACCACCGATGTCGAAAATTATCCCGGCTTCCGCGCGGTCATCCAGGGGCCGTGGCTGATGGAGGAAATGCAGGCCCAGGCCGAGCATGTCGGCACCAAGATGGTGTGGGATCATGTCAGCGAGGTCGATTTCTCGCGCCGCCCGTTCGTGGTGACGGGCGACAGCGGCACTTATCACGCCGACACTTTGGTGATCGCCACCGGCGCGCAGGCCAGGTGGCTCGGGCTGCCGTCGGAGGAGCGAATGAAGGGCAAGGGCGCGAGCGCCTGCGCCACCTGCGACGGCTTTTTCTATCGCGGCAAGAAGGTGGCGGTGATCGGCGGCGGCAATACCGCGGTCGAGGAAGCGCTCTACCTCACCAACCACAGCCAGGACGTCACCCTGATCCACCGCCGCGACAGCTTCCGCGCCGAGAAGATCCTCCAGGACCGATTGTTCGCCAATCCGCACATCAAGGTGGTGTGGGACAGCGAGGTCGCCGAGTTCATCGCCGGCGGCACCCCCGAAGTGCTGGTCGGGCTCGACATCCGCAACGTGAAGAGCGGCGAGGTCAGCCGGATCGACGTCGACGGCGCGTTCGTCGCGATCGGCCATACGCCCGCGACCGAATTGTTCGCGGGCAAGCTCACGCTCGACGACGACGGCTATATCCTCGTCGAAACCGGCACCACCAAGACCTCGGTCCCCGGGGTGTATGCGTGCGGCGACGTGATGGACAAGATCTACCGCCAGGCGGTCACCGCCGCTGGCACCGGCTGCATGGCGGCGCTGGATGCCGAGAAATTCCTCGCCGAAGAGGAATATGAGGCGATTGCGGCGGAATGACGCTTACTCCCTCCCCTCGATTGGGAGGGCTGGGGCGGGTTGATGCCAATCAAGCGCGGTCCTTCTCCGGAGAACGCACACCCACCAGCAACAGGTTGAACTGCCCCCGGCAGTACAAGCTCATGCCGGGGGCATGAGCGACCTGTTGCTCTCCCCCATCAAGGGGGAGGAGCCAAATGAGCCAATTTCAGCCGCGCACCTTGCGTGTCGCGAACGCCAGCAGCCGCCCGTAGGTCATGAAATCCTCGGCTTCGACATCGTCATCCTCGATCAGGATGTGGAGCTTTTCCTCAAGGCCCGTCAGCAGGGTCGCGACCGCCAGTGAATCGAATTCGGGGAGCGCGCCGAACAAGGCGGTGTCGGCGTCGAACGCATCGATCCGCTTTTTGGGCAGGCCGAGCACCTCGGCGAGCAAGGCTCGCAGGGTCGCATCGACCGTCGATCCTCCGTCCCGCGCCAATTCCCGACTTTTCCTCTGTTGCACCGCAGCGCAACTAAGGCGAGACGCGTCGAAGGGCAATCCTTCCCGCGCCGCTGGATTGCTTCGCTGCGCTCGCAATGACAGGGACTGGTGGCATGGGCCCCGATCCAACACCATTCCCGCTCGACCACCTCACTGAACGGGGCGAGCCGTCGGCTCCGGCCTTGATCGCCGACGGACAGACGATCGATTATGCCGCGCTGGAGGCGGAAGTTGGTGCCACCGCCGCCGCCTTGCTCGCTCACGGCCTCGCCCCCGGCGACCGCGTTGCCAGCTGGATGGGCAAGACCGCGCTGGCCTGCATCCTCCCCCTCGCCGCCGCGCGGGCGGGGCTGGTGCATGTGCCGATCAACCCGATGCTTCGCCGCGCGCAGGCCGAGCATATCCTGGCCGACAGCGGCGCGCGCCTGCTGATCGCCAACCAGGCCCGGCTCGACACGATCGTTTGCCAGGTGAACAGCATATCGCTGGAGGATTGGCAGCCCGGCAGCGACCGCCTCGGCCCCTCGGCGCGCGATCCGGATGAGCTTGTCGCCTTGCTCTACACCTCGGGCTCGACCGGGCGGCCCAAGGGGGTGATGCTGAGCCACGCCAATCTGTGGCTCGGCGCGATCAGCGTCGCGCATTTTCTCCGCCTGACCCCCGCCGATCGCACCTTGTGCCTGCTCCCGCTGGCGTTCGATTATGGCCAGAACCAGTTGCTCGCTGCCTGGGCCGCGGGCTCGTTCGCGATCGCCTTCGATTATCTCCTGCCGCGCGACGTGGTGCGCGCGGTCGGACGTCATGACGTCACATTGCTCGCCGGGGTGCCGCCGCTATGGCACCAACTGGCCGATCAGGCGTGGGACGGGGCGGGGGCGAGTCTCACCACCCTCACCAATAGCGGCGGCCACTTGCCCGAACCGCTGGTGCGCCGGCTGCGCGTGCTGTTCCCCGCTGCAAGGCTCCATTTGATGTACGGCCTGACCGAAGCCTTCCGCTCGGCCAGCCTCGACCCGGGCCAAGTCGACGCGCACCCCGACAGCGTCGGCACCGCAATCCCCTTCGCGGCCTTGCGCATCGCCCGCCCCGACGGCAGCACCGCCGCGCCGGGGGAGGAGGGCGAACTGGTCCATTCGGGGCCGCTGGTGGCGCACGGCTATTGGAACGACCCGGCGCGCACTGCCGAGCGGTTCCGGAACGGGGAAGTCTGGTCGGGCGACACGATGCTGATCGGCGCCGACGGGCTGCTGCGCTTCAGGGGCCGCGACGATGCGATGATCAAGACCAATGGCAACCGCGTCAGCCCGACCGAGATCGAGGAAGCGGCCTTGGCCTCGGGGGCGATGGTCGAGGCCGCCGCCTTCGGGCTGCCCGACGACCAGCTTGGCCAGGCGATCGTGCTGGTCGGCGTGGCGCGCGGCGATGCGCCGGAGGAGCGCCTGCGCGCGCACTTCGCGGCCGAGCTTCCCGCCTTCATGCGTCCGGTGCGGATTGTGCTCACCGACCGATTCCCGCTAGGCCCCAACGGCAAGCTCGATCGCGCGGCGTTGCGCGTGTTGCTCGATCAAGATGGGCTCGACGGGGAGAAGCCGCGATGAAGGCGATGGGGGCAATTCCGGGCGGATTCGAGGCCAATGCCGACGGCCGGCTGATGATCGGCGGGCATGACTCGCGCTGGCTGGTCGAGAAGGCCAGGGGCACGCCGTTGTTCGTCTATGACAATGACCTCATCGGCGCCAAGATCGCCTTGTTCCGAGCTGCGCTCCCCGACGGAATTTGCCTGCATTATGCTGTCAAAGCAAATCCTTATCCACCATTGCTCGAATGGCTTTGCAGGTTCGTCGACGGCTTCGACATCGCCTCGGAAGGCGAATTGGCAGCGCTCGAGAGCGTCGGCGCGGCGTGTATCCCGCTGAGCTTCGCTGGTCCCGGCAAGACCGACCGCGAGCTCGAACGCGCGATCGAGGCCAAAGCGACCGTCAGCGTGGAGAGCGAAAGCGAAGCGAAGCGCCTGCTCGACATCGCCGGTCGGCTCGGCACGCGCCCCAAGGTGATGGTGCGGGTCAACCCGCCGTTCCAGCTCAAGGGCGCGGGGATGAAGATGGGCGGCGGCGCCTCGCCGTTCGGGATCGACCATGACCAGGCCGCCGATGTGGTGCGCGGGCTGATCGAGGCGGGGGCCGACTGGCGCGGCCTGCACATCTATCCCGGCTCGCAATGCCTCGACTGGGCGGCGATCGTCGAGGCGCAGGGCGCGAGCGTCACGCTGGCCGGGCAGATCGCCGACGCGGCGGGCGCCGAACCGGCCGAGGTCAACCTCGGCGGCGGCTTCGGAATCCCCTATTTCGCAGGCGAGGCGCCGCTCGACATGTACTCGCTCGGCCAGGCGATGGGCGACATGCTCGCCGAATGCCCGGTGTCGCTCGGTGCGAGCCGCTTCACGCTCGAACTCGGCCGCTGGCTGGTGGGGGAGGCGGGGGTCTATCTGACCCGCGTCACCGATCGCAAGGAGAGCCGCGGCGAGACCTTCCTCGTCACCGACGGCGGGCTCCACCACATGCTCGCCGCGAGCGGAAATTTCGGCCAGCTGCTGCGCCGCAATTATCCGCTGGCGGTGGCGTCGCTTTATGGTGCGCCGGTCGAGGAAGCGGTCAACGTGGTCGGCAACCTCTGCACCCCGCTCGATATCCTTGGCCACCAGGTCGCATTGCCGCGCGCCGAGCCCGGCGACCTGATCGCGGTGTTCTGCGCGGGAGCTTATGGCCTGAGCGCCAGCCCGCAGGCGTTCCTCAGCCAGACCCGGGCGCGCGAAGTGATGGTTTAAGCCGGGTAGCTCGCCTCGACGAAATACAGCCCCTCGGGCGGGGCATTGAGCCCGAGCGCATTACGGTCTCTCGCCTCCAGCGCCGTCTTGATGTCCCCCGGCGACCATTTGCCGATCCCGACCAGCCCGAGGCAGCCGGCGATCGACCGCACCTGGTGGTGGAGGAAGCTGCGCGCCGCGGCGTGGATGTGGATCTCCTCGCCAATCCGCTCCACCTCCAGCAAATCGAGTGACTTGACCGGGCTGGCCGACTGGCAATGCGCCGAGCGGAAGGTGGTGAAATCGTGGGTGCCGACGAGGTGCGCCGCGCCCTCGGCCATCGCCGCCTCGTCCATCTCCTTGCCGACGTGCCACACCCGACC
>Ga0105048_10007221_pt1 | contig 17856 bp, 11 predicted proteins | sample MAT05_FD_78382 | JGI IMG/M metagenome (GOLD analysis project Ga0105048, IMG submission 78382) | Freshwater microbial communities from Lake Fryxell liftoff mats and glacier meltwater in Antarctica - MAT-05 | ecosystem: Environmental > Aquatic > Freshwater > Ice > Liftoff microbial mat | place...
CCACCTCCCGTGCCCCCCCCCCCCCACCCCCCCCCCCGGCCGGTACTTTGGCCCCCCCCCCCCCCCTCCCCCCCCCCCCCGCTCCCCGCGCCCTGAACGAAATTGTCAGGTCGCGAATCGACAAGATCGGAGCGGGTCCGGAAAGCGCGTGGGTGGACCCCTGCGTGGCAGAGGTCAGGGCAACAGCGGTGGAGGGCATAACCACGAATAGAGCGTAGGCCAAACAAGAAAAAAACCCCGCACAGCGGGGCTTTGAGTGAATGCGTGAAAGAGCCGGATCGGTCAGTTTACCTGCCGAGAATCACGATCTCAACCCGGCGGCTTGCCGACTTTGATCCCTTGGCATTCGCCTCGCCCATCCCCACGGCGTCCATCCGCCCCTTGGAAATGCCTTTGGTGGCGAGATAATCCTCAACCGCTCTGGCCCGGGCCAATGAAAGCGCCTTGTTGGTGGGGTATTTCTGCTTGGTCTTGTTGGGCTTATCGGTGTCCGTGTAGCCCTCCACCCGGATCTGGTTGCTCGAGTACTTGCTCTTGATCGTCTTCGCGACCTGGTCAAGTTCCTTCTTGCCGCCCGCCTTGATCACGACCGAGCCGGCATCAAACAACACATCGCCCGCCACCTCAATACGGGTCCCGGCGTTACCGCCCCCGCCACCGCTGCTGCGACGGCTCCCGCCACCACCCTGATCAGCCCCCCCGTCATACATCGGACCGGCCGCCGGTTGGTTCATCGGGCGATTGGCAAGCTCACCTTGCAGTTGCGTGAACTGTCCCTGAAGCTGCTGGTTCTGTGTACCCAGGTTCTCGTTCTCGGTGCGCAGACGCGTGTTCTCCTCAGTCAAGAGCGAGTTTTTCTTCTTCACGTCGTCGTTACAGCCGCCGAGGTTGATCCCCACGACCGCCAACATTCCAACCAGTGCCAACTTCTTCATGAATCCACGCATGCGCAATACTCCAAAGTTCAGTTCAAACGCTTTCAATGCCTGCCCGAGTGGTTAAACGCGGGCAAGCGAACAGGTATTTTTGGAAGCGCCGCCTCGACAGGCAAGCAGGCGTCCGGCCAATCAGTTGCCCACAACGACAATGTCCACACGGCGGCTCGCCACCTTGGTCGCCTTGGGCTTGGTCGCGCCCAGCCCCACGGTCGTGATGCGGTCTGACGAAACGCTCTTGCTCGCCAGATACTTCTTCACTTCCTCGGCGCGGGCCTGGCTCAGAGCCTCATTGCTCGGCCACTTGGACTTCTTGATCGGGTCGCTGTCTGTGTGTCCCTCAATCCGGACACGATTGCTCGAATACTTCGAGTTGAGGTTCTTGGCGATCTTGTCGAGTTCGTCTTTGCCTTCCTTGCGAAGCGCAACCTGACCCGACGCAAAGAGCACGTCGCCGGCAACCTCGATCACCACGTCTCGCTGCGGCTGCATCACCGGCTTCTGATCCGGACCACCCGGCGGGTTCTGCGTTGTGACCGGCGGGGCCACTTTCAATCGGTCGTTCTCGGCCCGCATCCGGGCAAGCTCATCGGCCTGCTCGTTGGTTGTGACCTTCAGCGTCGCATTCTCATCCGCCATGCGGGCCGAATCGGCCTTCTGGCTGTCATTGCAGCCGCCTAAGAGCAGAGCGCTCGCACCAATCACCACCATCATTCCCAGACCACGACGTGCATTCATCCAGTTCATTCGAACCTCCATGTTCAACTTCTTCACCCACACTCGGACAGTGCTTCGGGCCTCAACCCGGGATCCTCCCGAGCCGCCCACAGATTGGCCAAGGGTTGCATGTGACCGCCCACCAGTCAACACAAAACCCTCTCAAGGGATGTTTATCGGCATGGACCCCGGTCCGGACTGCATAAGTCTTGTAAGACCGATTTCCAGCAGCGGCTTGAACAGCAGCACCAGCAGGGTCGCCGCCGCGAGGTACGGGCCGTACGGCATGGCCCTCCGAACCTTCCCACCCAGCGCCATCGCGATCAGGAACCACGCCAGTCCCACAAACGCCGCCCCAAAGAAGGCCAAGGTCGCGTCCACCCATCCGCAAACCGCTCCCACCGCCCCCATCAAGTGCACATCGCCAAGGCCCAGCGCCTCCTTATTAAAGCCAAGGCTCCCGCCGATTCGGACGACCCACACCACCCCAGCACCAATCAAATAGCCCATAAGCACCGCCCCGATCGCCACCAGCCACAGCGGCATATGCGGCTCGAGCGGCGCTCCAAACTGGTTCGGATTAGCCCGCAGTTGCCCGGCAATCGCCCAGGTGGCAATCGCCCCCCCGGCCCAGCCAAGCACGGCAATCGGTCCCAGAAACGCCATCTCACGCACCATCTCCCGCCGCGCATGCGGATACGCCGTCCACAGCATCCCCGGATCATCTCCGCCACCCGCTCCCGCCGGCCCCACCGAGTCCGACTTCCCGCCCTGCCCGGCCTTCGCCGCTTCCATGCGGGCGACCTCCTCGGCCTCCCACTGTTCATAATCCATAAACGACTGCCGAATCAGCCCAAGCCGAACCAGCAGGAGCGAGACGCCAATGCCCACCGTCCCGCCGAGGCTCGCCCCAAGCCACCACCAACTCGGCTCTGGGGCCACCCACCGATGATTGGGCGGAACATGCACCGCCGACCAAAGCTCGCCCGTCGTAGCCGTGAGCGAGGTGAACGTCCCGCCGAAGTACTGCACATACACCGCATTGGCCGGCAGCACGACCAGCGCCACCAGCGTTGCAAACCAAGGGATCGACAGCGGGATATGCGTCGTTTTGGCGTCGATGATCGTCATGGCGACCAGGCACGAGAGCAAAATGAGCAGCGTCGTGAAAGCCGGCCACGTTTGCATGGCGCCCGAAACCGCCCACTCAGGTTTGATGGCGCCCCAGTCGATACCCAGCCACACCGCGTTGTTGGGAACCACGTAGTACAAAGTCGCCATACCGCCAAACAGAATTGCCACGAGCGCCTCAACGATTGGGTACTCCGGCGAAATCTTGCTCTTGCAGAACCGGCACCGACCGCCCAGCAGCAACCACCCCAGCACCGGAATGTTCTCGCGCCAGGTGAGCCGTGTCTGGCAACTCGGGCACGCCGAGGGCGGGAACACCAGACTGATCCCAAGCGGCACCCGGTAGACCACCACATTCAGCAACGACCCCACGCACGCTCCATACGCCACCACGAACAGGATCGGGAACAACTTATAGATCACCAAAAGCGTGTCGGGCGCCAAGGCCAGCACCATCATCTGATGCACAAAAATGGATTCGATCATGCTTGAGGCATCCATGCCGCAGGTCCAAGGAACTCTTCGACCGACGCTGAAACCGACACTTGACCAAACCGCACCATCGGCACATCAACCCCGCTCGGGTGGTGCCGGGGGTGTCGTCCTGGCCTGAACTTGGCCCTGCATCTGGCTATTCATTTGAGAAGTCAGATCGACAACTCGTTGCTCGGCCCGGTCCAGCGTCTCGCGGCACTGACGGATCAGCGCCACGCCCCGCTCATACTGCACGATCGAATCCTCAAGCCCGACCTCACCGCTCTCAACGCGACGAATGATCGCTTCAACCTCAGCGAGCGACTGCTCAAATGAGAGTGCTTCGCCAGAACCAGATAGAACTTTCTTGCTCACAATGGCAGGATAGCCGTCGCCCGGCGGGCGCGGCTTGAACCCTCCATTTACCAAGGCAAACGCAAGACCCCGTGGCACCGGGCTTCCGCCCGGTTCTTCTCCACGATCTTGCCCATGCCACCCGTCGCACAACAGAACGATGCCCTCGTTCGCTTCATAAGATTGGCCTACGCTCGCCCGTCGAAAAGGAGGTCACCATGCCGATGCGATTGATGCATAGACGGGGTCTCCTTGCCTGCGCAATGGCGCTCGCGGTGTCCCCTGTCACGTCCGCCCAACCGATCGTGCTCCCGCCTGCGCCGCCGGGCGTGGAGATTTCGACCGAGCAGGGCATCGAGTTCGTGACGATCGGTGATCCCAGCAACCCGGCCTATCCCGGCAACGAGTTTCTCCTCAACCAAGGCCGCGGCAGCGTGCCCTACTCCTTCCGCCTGTCACGCACCGAACTCACCACCGGGCAGTGGCTCGAGTTCGCCAACAACTTCACCACCGTGTCGAGCGAGATTGAGCAGTTCATCACCAGTCAGACCGGGCAGTGGGCGGCGTATCCCGATTTTTCCTATAACGGGCCGGGACGCCGCTACATCGCTTCGGAGACGATCCCCAACTCTGTTCAGGTGCCCGTCGAGATCAGTTGGCGCATGGCAGCGTATTACTGCAACTGGCTCCAGAACGGCCGACCCACCACTTGGGAGGCCATCCAGCAGGGGGCCTACGACGCGACCACCTTCGGCGAAGATACGTTTCGTGGCGGGTTCACCGACCAGTTGACTCACTCGCCGGGGGCACGCTACTGGATCCCCACGCTCGACGAGTGGCTCAAGTCGGTCCACTACGACCCGCATCGCTTCGGCCCGGGCCAGGGTGGGGGGGGATGGTGGAACCAGCCCGGGGGGAGCAACGACGAACTCATCCCAGGCGCGCCGGGCGTGGGGCAGACCAGCGCGGGGTGGAACGACCTGGCGGTCTTGACGCTTCCGGTGGCGTCGTACGCGACGGTGATGACGCCGTGGGGGCTGTTCGATGCCTCCGGCGGGTTGTCGGAGTGGACCGAGGAGCCGGTCGGGAACACGCTGTTCCCCCCCGATGTGTATTTCACGCGCGTCACGGATGGGTCGCGAAGTTTTCCGGGGAGCGACTTCCGACGATTCGATGACGCGGGCTTCGTCGATTATCGCTCCCCCGACAGAGGCAGCGCTACTCTCCGCATCGCTTCTAGTATTCCAGTTCCAAGTTCGCTCATCGTGTTCGCGGTGGGCGCTTCGTTGTTGTTGCATCGAAAGAGGAATCGCCCATAACTATCCGAAACGTATTGTCCATAGTTCTCGCCGCAGGTTCCATCGCCAACACCGCGCGCGCCGATTTCGTCGTCGAGTTCTCCAGCAACAATGTGACCTTCAACAACTTTGCCTTCGTGGACACCAACTTCGCGGCCCTGCTCGGCGACGGCACGCGCACCCCCGTCGGTTTCGCCATCACCAACGCCAACGACGGCTACTGGCGCATCTATTCCGACAACCCAGGTGTCGATTCGCTGGGCACTGTGACCTTCAACGGGACTGTTTCCGGGCGCAACATCCGCCTCATCATCGGGCGGCCGGGCATTCAGTTCAGCCCGTTCCAGGATGCCGGTGTGGGCGCGTGCGTGGATTGGATTGGGGGCGTCTCGGAGGGCGGGGCCCGGGTCAGCGTGCAGGCGAGCGTGTCGCGGAACCTGATCAACCTCAGCGCCAGCCGAATCCCGCGCCTGAAAGTCGGCGGGTTCCTGGTTGGCACGATCAGCCACAGCGAGGTGGGCACGCCGCCCGCCAACGTGCCCCGTGATATCGTGAACATCACCGCCGCCAACGTGGGCGCGCTCAACTTCGCCACGGGCATCCGAGTCTTCGATGGCGAGCTTCAGAATCTCAACGTTGCCGGCACACCCGCTGCCGGCGGCAACCCCTTTGTTCCCGGCAACCTGCTGGCCGGCGTGACGTGCTTCAACACCGCGAGCGTGGGCACGATCACAGTCACTGGGGTCTACGTCGGTAGTATGTCGACCAACAGTGGCAATGTCGGCCTGATCGATGTCAGGCAGCATCTTGGAGGCAGCATTACGACCACCAACGGGAACATCACCGAAGTTCGTGTAGGAACGTCGACCTTTCTGGGCACGCTTGGCGTGGCGCTCGACGCCAACGGCATGCTGCGCCCGGCCAACGCCACGATCTCCGCGGGCGGATCGGCCAACATCGGCTCCATCTCCGCCACCGGCGACATCCTCGGCACCATCACCGCCGGAGGACGCATCACCACGGAGGTCCGTGCCAACGGGGCAATCGCGGCGGTCAACGCGGCCGGCCAATTCGAGTTCGGCCTCATCCGAGCCAACGGCGGCAACATCGCGCTGGTCGCAACCGGAACGGACCTGATCGCGGACATCCAGACACCCGCGGGTGCGCTCACGACGGCGACGATCGGTCGCGATCTCTTCAGCAACATCACCTCGCGCGACAGTTGCGACCGGATCGACGTCATCCGCGACAGCTACGGCAATATTTTGCTCAGCAAGGGCCTGTCGGCAACCGGGCAGATCCATGTGGGGCGCACGCTCCAAACCGCCGGGCGCATCACGCTCAACAGTTCGAGCGCCTTCACCGGGGGGGTGGGCCTCGCTGGCCAGGTGATCCTCAACAGCAATAACCTCAGCGGCGCGTTCAGCGGGCAGGTTCGTATCCCCCAAGGCGGCGGCACGCCCGACACGGTCATCTCGCAAGCAGCGTATCCAGCCACGGTGGCTTCGCTCGGCGGCGGCTCTGTTGGCGTTGTCTCATACATTCGGCACGACGCGGACTGCTCCCCCGTGTGCAATGGCGTTCGTCTTCTACCCGTCTTTTTCGCTCCTTCGCCCATTCGCGTCGCGTTCTATGGTCCGGTTCTTGACAGCTCGCTGGGCGGGGCCGCGCCCGTCAAAATCGAATGGGACATGAACGGCATGTGGCTCCCCGTCGATCAGTTCTTCAGCGTGTCGCTCTCAGGCCGACAGGTCGTCATCGCGCCCGCGTCCGGGACCACGCAAACCTCCATCCCCGCCGGCCGCTTCCGTGTCACACCCCGCAACGCTGAACTCATCTGCGGCGGGCTCACCGTCACGCCGCCACCGATTTCCTTCGAGTACTTCTTCCGCCTCTTCCCCGACTGCAACGGCAACTCGATCGCCGACCCCGACGATTTCATCTCGGGCTTCAGCCAGGACTGCAACCACAACGGCGTCCCCGACTCCTGCGACATCTCCAGCGGCGCAAGCGTTGACGCCAACAGCGACGGAATCCCCGATGAGTGCTCCGGGGTGAACTGCCCCGCCGACTTCAACGGCGACAGGGTACTCGATCCCGACGATCTGGCCGACTACATCGGGTGCTACTTCGGCACTCCGCAGTGCAGCGGCGCGGACTTCAACGGCGACGGCGTCGTTGACCCCGATGATCTCGCCGACTTCATCACCGCCTTCTTCGCCGGTTGCTGACTTTACAACGCCAGTTCGTGGAGCTGGCAGGATCGCGCTTGATAAAGGGCGACTCCGCGATCACGGAGTCGCCCTTTTCTTCTTTTGGTGTGGGACTCGTTGGCTGCCTTGCTGTTGGCCTGGTGGTAGTTGACGTGCTTGCACAGCCGCTCATGCAGCCCGCGGCCGCGATGCCAACACGTCCAGCACCCGTGCCAGCCAGGGCCTCAACGCCGTTCCGATGCCGGTTTCGTTGCCACCCGCCGTCGCCAGTCGCCACCCACCCTTGGTTGGGAGCCGTTCCCGAGCGTATATTAATCCCCGCCAGCAAAGCCCCGCCCCTTCCATGTCTTCACTCTCCGATAAACAACGCGTGCTCGCCGCGACCGACCTCGTCCGCCTGATCGGCGAGCAGGTCACCCTCAAGCGCAAGGGCCGTGAATACACCTGCCTCTGCCCCTTCCACAACGATCACAATCCCTCCATGTACGTCGTTCCCAGCAAGCAGATCTACCACTGCTTTGTCTGCGGGGCCGGCGGTGATTGCCTCAAGTTCGCTATGGACTACTTCAAGATGGAGTTCCGCGAGGCGCTCCAAATGCTGGCCGACCGCGCCGGCATCACCTTGGCACCTCCCAAGCGACGCGAGCCGAGCGTCGATGGCCTGCCTGGTGAGAACGAGGCGGTCTCGCGCGCCGCCATCCTCAACGCATCGGCCTTCGCCTGCAATTTCTTTAAGGTCCTTCTCGGTCATGCCGAACACGGAAAGGCCGCCCGAGAAGTTATTGAACGCCGTGCCATCTCCCCCGAGATGGTCGCTCAGTTCGGTCTGGGCACCGCGCCCGATCGCTGGGACGGCCTGCTCACCGTCGCCACCACCAAAAAACTGACGCCCGAAACGCTCCTCGCCGCCGGGCTGGCCAAGCGCCGCGACTCGGGCGGGCTCTACGACGTCTTCCGCAATCGCCTCATGTTTCCTATCCATGATGCCCTCGGCCGCGTCGTGGCATTCGGCGCTCGCAAACTCAAGGAAGATGACGAGCCCAAGTATCTCAACTCACCCGAAACCGCCCTCTTCAACAAGTCCGCCACGCTCTACGGCCTCCCCTTCGCCTCTGCCGCCATTCGCGCTGCTGGCCGCGCCATCGTCACCGAGGGCTACATGGACTGCATCGCCTGCCACCAGGCGGGTGTCAAGAACGTCGTCGCGACTCTCGGCACCGCCCTCACCGCCCACGGCGTTCGCGTCCTCCGCCGCCTCTGCGATGAAGTCGTACTTTTCTTCGACGGTGACGATGCCGGCCAGCGCGCTGCCGACCGGGCCATCGAAGCCTTCTTCGCCGAACCCATCGAGGTCAAAATCGCCACCATGACCATGGCCCGCGCCGCCGGCATGAACGCCAAAGACCCCGACGAACTCCTCAAACTCGGCCCCGCCGGTGTCGATGCGTTCAACAAGATCATCACCGCCGCCCGCCCCGCCCTCGAGTTCCGCTTCGACCGCCTCCGTACTCAGACCGCAGGACTTTCCGCGACGGCCAAACTCCGCATCGTCGAAGACGAGATCACCCGCCTCGTGGAACTCGGCCTCGACCGCGTCGCGCCCCTTCGCAAGCGGCTCGTCATCCAGAGCATCGCCCGCATCATGGGCGTCGGCGAAGACACCATCGTCCGCGCCCTCCCCTCCAGCCGCGGCACCGCCCGCCGCTTCCCCGAGCCCGGCTCTGGCACCAACGAGCCCATCCCCGGCCCCGGCCTTCGAGTCTCGCCCCGCTCCGCCGTCGAGCAGTTCATCGCCCTCGCGCTCTTTGATCCCGTCTTCCTCCTCGAACTCGAACCCGCCCAGCGTGTCAGCATCCTCAACTACTCACTCACCTTGGCCACCTCGCCCATGATGGTCGCCATCGTCACCGCACTTCAGTCGCTCTCCGAACCCGGCGAAGAGTTTTCAACCCGCGACATCCTCGGCTCGCTCGACGACTCCGCCGCCTTGCAAACCGCCGCCGGACTCGCCGCCGATGTCCAGGCCCATACCGGCGGTGATCCCGATCAGGCCCGCACCGTCTGGACCGCCACACTCGCTGAAGTGAGGCGCTCGTCGGCAATGGTTACCCAGGCCCAAGCCTCCGGCGATGACTGGCAGCGCCGCATCGAATCCATCCGCGTCGTCACGCAGGAGTTCGGGGCCAACCGTCGTACGCTTCCTCGCGCTGGCCCGGCAACTGGCCGCCCCGGCGGGCCGGCCACTTCCGGCCCGCTTCCTTCGATGCCGGATAAATAGTGGCCTACGCTCAACTGAAGCAAGCGTGAGTTGCCGGTGTAGAGTTTTTCATTCCGGCCCATCAACATGCGTGATCAATTTGGGAGATCTCTGGTTTGTTCTCGGCTCCGGCATCCGCCCACACGTGGCGGCGTGCGCCCCTGACTCGTTCCGGCTCGACCGATTCCCTTCAGCTCATTGCGAGGCTCTTGTGGACATCATGCTCCCGACCTGCATCACCGACCTCCTCGAGTCCTCCCGCAAACGCGGCTGGCTCTCATACGAAGAACTTAACAACGCCATCCCCGACGAGCTCGTTGACCCCGAGCGCATCGATGCCCTTCTGCTGGGCCTCAACGCCGCCGGTGTCGAACTCATCGACGAGATGGAGTACCGCGCCCGCTGTTACCGTGCCGGCAAGTGCAGCGAACCCCCCTCCAGCGTCGCCCACCAGGCCTCGATCGGTGATCGCAAAGGCCGTGCCCTCACCGTCCAGGGCGGCGAGCGAGGCAACGACAACCGCTGGACCACCATGAACTGGAAGGTCGGCGAGGTCTCGACCACGATCGCGACCCGCCCCATCTTCGGCGGACTCCCCGCCAAGGGTGCCACCAAGTCCACTGAAGTGCCCGGCGCGATCGAACCCGATGGCAGCAGTTCCATCCTCGACGCCGACGAAACCGCCGAACTCCGCGCCGATCTCGCCAGCGCCGCCGCCTTCGGCCATGGCGGAAAGGTTGACGACCCAATCCGCGTCTATCTCAGCCAGATGGGAGAAATCCCGCTCCTCTCCCGCGAAGAGGAAGTCCGCCTTTCCAAGAAGATCGAAACCACCCGCATGATCTTCCGCCGCTGGTGCCTCGAGTCTGACTACGTCCTCGCCGATGCCGTCAAAACGCTCCGCCTCGTCGAGAGCGGCGAACTCCCGTTCGACCGCACCATGCGCATCAGCACCCTCGAAGATGACGCCAAAGACCGCATCGCCAAACGCCTCCCCGGCAACCTCGCCACCGTCGAGCGGCTCCTCGCCGCCAACCGCGAGGAATGGGACCAGCTTTGTAAACTCCAGGGTGTCCGCGGTAAGTCCGCCCAATGCGACGAACTGACCGAACGAATCGCGGCCCGCCGCCGCAAAATGTCGGTGCTCGTTGAGGAACTCTCAATCCGCAGCGGCCGCATCATCCCCCTCATGAAGAAACTCCGCGCCATGTCGCAGCGCATGGTCCGCACCGAGACCGAACTCAAAAACCAGCTCGCTCTCGGCAAGAAGGCCGACCCTGAAACCACCACCGCCATGCGCGAGGAACTCGACGGCCTCCGCCACCTCGTCATGGACGAACCGCAGGACATCGCCCGCAAAGTCCGCGCCATCAGCACCGTCTTCTGGGAATACGAGCAGGCCAAACGCGACCTTTCGGGCGGCAACCTCCGCCTCGTCGTCTCCATCGCCAAAAAATACCGCAACCGCGGCCTCGCCTTCCTCGACATCATCCAGGAGGGCAACACCGGCCTCCTCCGCGCCGTCGACAAGTACGAATACAAACGCGGTTACAAGTTCTCCACCTACGCCACCTGGTGGATCCGCCAGGCCATCACCCGCTCCATCGCCGACCATTCCCGAACCATCCGCATTCCCGTCCACATGATCGAGATGCTCGGCAAACTCAAGGGCCTCAGCAAAGAAGTCTTCCAGCGCACCGGCCGCGAGCCCTCCTTCGAAGAACTCTCTCGTCTCTCGGGAATGTCCGCCGCCGAAGTCCGCCGCGTCCTCAAGATCGGCCGCAACCCAACCTCGCTCGACAAACCAGTCGGCGAAACCGAAGATGCCCACTTTGGCGATTTCGTCGCCGACAACAAAACCGCGGCGCCCGCCGTGAGCGCCACCAGCGACACCCTCAAGCAGCAGATCGACCACGTTCTCAAAACTCTCACCTACCGCGAGCGCGAGATCCTCAAACTCCGCTACGGCATCGGCGACGGCTACACCTACACCCTCGAAGAAGTCGGCCGCATCTTCCGCGTCACCCGTGAGCGTGTCCGCCAGGTCGAGGCCAAGGCCCTCCGTAAGCTGCAGCACCCTGTCCGCTCGCGCAAGCTTGCCGGATTCCTCGACGGCAAGCCCGGAGCCGAACTCCGTCCCGCCCTCAGCGATTCCAAGGCCCGCGAAGCCGCCCGAGCCGCCGGCGATCTCGGCGAAAGCATCCGCCCCGGCGTTGCCGATACCGCCGAAACACCCGCCGAAACGTTCGGAGAGTGAGTGGCCGCCCCGATCACGCCCAACTCCCCCCCTTCCCCCGCCCTCGCACCAACGCCGACTGGCTCGCCGCTCATCTCCGCGCCCGCGCGCATCCTCATCATCCGCCCCTCCGCCCTGGGTGACGTGTGCCGAAGCGTGCCCCTGCTCACCTCCCTCCGCCGCGCTTGGCCCGCGGCTCGCATTGATTGGCTCGTAAACTCCGCATTTTCCGGCGCCATCGCCGCCCACCCGGCCCTTAGCGGCGTCGTGCCCTTTGATCGCCGTGCCCTTGGCCGCTGGTGGTCACCCCGCGCCCTGCACCACCTTCGCACCTTCCTCGCCGGCCTGCGCAGCGCTCACTACGACCTCGTCATCGACGCCCAGGGCCTCGCCCGCAGCGCCCTCTTCGCCCGCGTGACCGGCGCACCCATCCGCATCGGCCCCGCCGATGCCCGCGAGTGCGGCACGCTCGGTTACACCATCGCCGCCCCGGTCAGCCAGACGCACACCGTTGACCGCATGCTCGAACTCCTCGCGCCCCTCAACATCGACCCCGTCCGCGACCTGCGCCTCTACGCGCCGGCCGACGCACTCACCCGCCTCCACTCCCACCCCGACCTCCGCACCAAACGCTACGCGATTCTCGCCCCCACCAGCCGCTGGCCCGGCAAACGCTGGGCCCCCGATCGCTTCACCGCCGTCGCCGGCGAACTCCTCCGCCGCCACGCCAATCAGCTCGACGCCGTCGTCATCGTCGGCGCCGCTTCCGAACGTGATCAGTGCGGCCCGCTCCTCGCCGCCGCAGCCGCCAACAGCGCCATCATCGACTGCCTCGGCAAAACCAGCGTCGCCGACCTGATGGCCCTCGTCGCCAGTGCCTCGCTCGTCATCGCCAACGATTCCGCGGCCGTCCATATGGCGACTGGCTTCAATCGCCCCATGGTCGCCCTCTACGGCCCGACAGACATCGCCAAGGTCGGCCCCTACCACCAGCAATCGTCCGTCATCCAGCACCGCCGGGCTACCGACGTGCTCGACCACAAAAACACGCTCAGCGGCCTCGACATGATGGACCGCATCACCATCGACCAGGTTCTCGCTCAGGCAGATGCAAGCCTCAGAACGCCACCGTGATCGGCTCACCATCGGTGCCGCTCCCGCGCACCGCCCGGCCGTCCGTCACCACCTCGACCTGCATCGTCCGCTTCGGCCGCGCCAGCGAGCCTTCCGTCTTCACCACCTTCACAGTGCACCCCTTTTCGTCGCACGTCGCCTCGTAGGTCGTCAGGCGATACTCGCCCTTGGTATACCCAAAGCCGTCTCCCGCATCCTCATAGAGCGTGCCCCGCGCCTTGCCAAACTCGTCGGGCGAGATGTACAGCGTCAGCGGCTCATCGGACTTGATCGCCGTCGATTGCACGATCGGGCCAACCGGCAAAATCGTGCCGCCCTTGAGGAACATCGCCGGCAGATCCTTGTCCGCGACGGTGTTCCGGTTCGGCCCCGGCCCCACCAGTTCAAACGGCCGCCAGATCCCCGCCGGCATCACACTCACGCGATCCCGCGCCGGCGTCCCCTGAATCTGCACCAGCACGCCGCTTCCGATCAGGAACGAATCATCCTCAGACCGCAGTGCCGGGTCGGTCGGATCAGCAAAGAACACCGGGCGGGCCACGGGCATTCCAGTCACGCTCGCCTCATGGAACAGCGTGTAGAAATACGGCAGCAGCCGATACCGCCGCTCCAGCGCCAGCCGACATGTGTTCTCCACCTCCGGACCAAACGACCACGGTTCCTTATCAATATTTCCTTTCGCCGTGTGCCCCCGCGCAAACGGCAGCAGCGTGCCAAAGCCAAACCACCGCGCAAACAACGCCGCCTTCGCCTTGTCGTCGCTCCCCGCCGGGCCGTTGCCGTTAAACCCGCCAATATCCGGCCCCGACAGCGGCTGGCCCGAAAGCCCAAGGTTGAGCACCATCGAAATCGACTGCTCGCTGTCGTTCCAGTTGGCGGTGTTGTCACCCGTCCACGTCGCCGCATAGCGATGGCTGCCGAGATACCCGGCCCGCGTCAGCACAAACGGCCGCTTGTCAGGATTGAGCGCCGCGATCCCGTCGCGCGTGCCCTGCGCCATAAGCATCCCATACACATTGTGAAACCGCGCGTGCGGACCCGCTGAAATCTGCACCTCCGGCATCCCCGGCCCGCTCTGCCATTTGCCGCCCGTGTGCAGATTCGTCTCCGGCATCGTCTTGCTCGAGACGTTGAACACCGCCGGCTCGTTCATGTCGTTCCACACCCCGTCGATGCCCGTCGCCATGAAGTCCTTGTACAGCCCCGCCCACCACTGCCGCACCGTATCGCTCGTGTAATCCGGGAAGTGACACGTCCCCGGCCACACCGGGCCCTTGAACACCTTCCCCGACTGATCCTTCACCCACACGTTCTTCGCATCGCCAGTGGCCATGATGGCGTCATACGCCTTAATCTGCGCGTCCCATCGCGCCCGCACTTCGGGCTTCATCGCGTTCAGTTCACCCGCCGTCGGGTCATTGGGCGATGCCTCCGCCTGCACCTTCATCCCCGGGTCGATCATCCAGATGGTCCGGAACCCGTCGTTTTCAAGATCAGCATTGAGCCTCGTCGGATCGAAGAACTCGCGCGGATCGAACGTGAACACCCGGTACCCGGCCATGTAGTCAATATCAAACCAGATCACATCGCACGGCAGATTCCGCGACCGGAAGTTCGCCGCCACCTCGCGCACCTTCGCCTCCGGGTTGTACGAATACCGACACTGGTGATACCCAATCGCCCACATCGGCGGCATCGGCATCGTGCCTGTCAGCGTCGCCAGCGCCATGCACAGTTCCTGCGGCGTCTTGCGCTCAATGATCGTCACCGGGAACGCCGGCCCCTCGCTGGTGATCGTGATCCCCTTCTCCAGGTTGATCTCCGTCCGCCACGTCGTGTCCGCAAGCACGCCAAAGCACGTTCCATCCGCCCGCACCGCAAACACCCACGGGTGGCTCTGATACAGCGACGGCGCATCAGGCGCATACCCAAACGCATCCGTGTTCCACAGCGTCACCGTTCGGTCATTGCGAAGCAGCGGCCCGCCAACCTCGCCCGTGCCATACAGCGAAGTCCCCGCCGCCGTCTCGATATGCGCCGCCCACCGCCCATCCGCCGTCTTGGCAAAGAACGGTGCCGTCGCGGGTTTACTTGCCGGCTCGCCCTTGGAAACCAGTGGCTTCACAAGCGCCATCGACGGCAGCGCATCCTCCGGCTTCGTCCCCGGCGCAAAGAACCGCACCATCCCCTCGCCCACCACCTGCATCGTCATCGCCGTCGCCGATGGCCCCGCCCCCGGCTTCCCATCACCCCCGGGCACCTGCCCCACCGCCGCAGCGGCCCAAAGCGATCCACACAACAAACCCAAGATCGCGGGCGACAGAGACATGCGCATGAGGCAACACCTTTTTCAGATTGGTCCAGGCAACCTCAAACTGTACGGCCGCACCCGCCACCCGATCCGCGCCCTCACTGCCCCTTGCTCACCTTGCCCCACACATTCGCTCCAAGCTCAAAGTGGCCAAACTGAATCTCGTTCCTGGGCCCCGCCAGCGGCGTCCGCTCCAAAATCGCCCTGATCATCCCCGGCGAATAGCTGTCCTCGTGCTCGTCGATCTCCTCCGGGCTCACCAGCCGCAGCATCTTCAGCATGCTCAGCACCGGCCCCGTCCAACCCGCCGGCGTCGTCAGCACATACACCCCGCCCGGCTTCAGCACCCGGTCCACCTCGCCCAGCAGCAGCATCAACCGCTCCACCGGAATGTGCTCAAACACCGCCAGCATTGTCACCGCATCAAACACCGCGTTGCCATACGGCAGCCGCTCGTCATGCTTGGCATCAAAGTGCTTGAGCCGGATCACCGGATCACTCCTGGGCACCACCACCTCTGCGCCCCGCTCCACAAGCTGATCCACCCCCGCCCGCGAAGCAAACCCGCACATCCTCAAAAACCGTGGCGTCGTGCCGCACCCGATATCCAGTACACTCCCGCCGCGCAGCTCGGCCGGAATCAGCCGATCCGCCATCGCCGCCCGCTTGGCCGAAAGGAAGTTCTCCAGCAGCCCGTGCCCCCGTGTCGCACGGTCGAAGGCCTTTGCGCTGTTCGAATGTGAAGACTTGGAACTCACAGATCGCATCGTTGGCACCGGAGTTGAAGCAATCATAATCCTAAGTATGGAATGTCGCCCGCACGCGCCAACGCAAACTCGGCAATCTGGGCAAGCCGCGCTTCAAGCTGGATGAACTTTGAGCCACCCCCCGCCGATAATCACCCTCCCTTCCGCCTTTACCGCCCGCCGACCCGATTCACCCGCTCTTCATACCCAAAAACTCAAGTGCGGTATCGGCCAGAATCAGCCGCTTTTCGCTCTCTGTCAAATCCGCCATTCCCCGCACCATCGCCCCCGGCAACGCCTCCCCGAGCGGGAACGGATAGTCTGACCCCAGCGCCACCCGCCGCGCATCAAACATCCGCACCAGCGACCGCAGCGCATCCGCATCGTGCGTCAAAGAGTCCACATAAAACCGCGCCGGCTCAATCCGCCCCTCAGCCCGCCGCGCCAGATACTCGATCGGCCCCTTCGCGTTATCCACCGCGCACAGGTCCGGCCGCGCCTCAAACCCATGCTGAATCCGCCCCGCCGTCCCCGGGAACGATCCCCCGCCATGCGCAAAACACACCCGCAGCTTCGGGAACCGCTCCAGCATTCCTGAAAACAACACCGAGCAAATCGCCAGCGTCGTCTCCGTCGGCATCCCCACCAGCCACGGCGACCAGTACTTGCTCATCCGCTCCGGCGCCAGCATGTCCCACGGATGCACAAATACCGCCGCCCCCAGCCGCTCCGCCGCCGCAAACACCGGCGCAAACGCCGCATCCCCCAAATCCCGCCCCTCCACATTCGTCCCGATCTGAATCCCCCGCAAGCCCAGCGTCTTCACACACCGCTCAAGCTCAAGGGCCGCCAGCCCCGAATCCTGCATCGGCACCGTCCCCAGCCCCGCAAACCGCTCCGGATGCGCCCGGCACACCTCGGCGATATGGTCATTCAGCAGCCGCGCCAGGTCATACGCGTCCTTCGCCTTCGCCCAATACGAAAACATCACCGGCACCGTGCTCAGCACCTGCATCGCCACGCCCGTCGCATCGCACTCGCGAATCCGCGCCGCCGGGTCCCAGCAGTTGCACCCGATCTCCCTGAAAAACTTCTTCCCGCCCCCCGGTAAACTCTGCACCATCCGGGCGCACCCCGGCCCGCTCGCCTCCAGCGAAACCCACCCAGGGCATCCCGATCGCTGCGTCCAGTCGGGCCAGCGCTCGGGCAAAATATGCGTGTGCAGGTCAACCGCCATCATGCGTTCCTCATCCCCTTCACCCACCCGTCGGCCGCTTGGCCGCCAGCCGCCGCCGCTTCAATGAATCCGCCGCCGGATGCGCCACGCCCGTGATCTTCCGCCCTATGGGCACCACCTTGCCGCGAACAACCTTGATCGCCCCCGCCCGCTCAATCACATGCCCGCACGACCTGCACGTCCGCTTCTTCTCCGGCCCGCCCCAGAACGCTTCCATGATGATCTTCAGATCCTCATCAATCTTCTTGAGCTTCCACTTCGCCTCGTGCACCAGCGAATCACACTTTGAGCAATACCACCGCAGCGCATCACGCTGCCCCTTCGGTCGCGGAAACTCCACAATCAGCCCCACCGTCCCCGCCGGCCGCTGCGGCCGGTGCGGCACCCATCGAGGCAGCAGATACAGCTCCCCTTCACGAATCAACACATCGCGCGCCGCGCTCCCGTCCAGCGGCCGGATGTTCACGGCAATATCCCCCTTGAGCTGATAAAACAGCTCCTCCGTCGGGTTCACGTGATAATCGTTGCGCGTGTTCGGCCCGCCCGACACAAACAGCACCATATCAGTGGACTCGCTGAACAGTTGCTTGTTGCTCACCGGCGGACGCAAATCCCGCTGGTGCTGGCGGATCCATTTTTGCAGGTTCACGATCGGAAACTCGGCGGGAGACGTCTTCGTCATGCCGCATGATACGGCGCGAGCTTCTCTTTTTGGCACCAGCAACAAATCTCTCCCGAGGGCCGCCGCACTCTTGAGTTTTCTATTCACCGTGCGAATACTTATGCACGACCAAACGCTCTCGCGCCGCACCC
>Ga0105048_10007223_pt1 | contig 17853 bp, 8 predicted proteins | sample MAT05_FD_78382 | JGI IMG/M metagenome (GOLD analysis project Ga0105048, IMG submission 78382) | Freshwater microbial communities from Lake Fryxell liftoff mats and glacier meltwater in Antarctica - MAT-05 | ecosystem: Environmental > Aquatic > Freshwater > Ice > Liftoff microbial mat | place...
AGGACGCCCAGGGCTTTTTGCAAGCCGCCTCGGAACTCGTTCGCGTCGAACCCGCCCTGAAAGACCAATCGAGCGAGCTTGCCTTGCTGCAGTCGGCCGTGGCGCAACAAGAGATCCAACATCAAGGTAAAATCAAGGCGGATGGGGACTACCAGCGCTTTTTCCGATTCCGTGACGACGCGCTCTTTCACGGCATGGTTTTTACCGGCGTGGAACTCCCCGCCAATTTAGAGGCGACGAAAAACGCCTGCCGCGATGCGCTCAACGTCTTCTCATCGTTGGCCCAAGACGGTCCTATCTATTCCGAACATTTGTCTGCGGATCGACGACAGCAATGCAACGACACCACCTATGAATTGCTGTTAGTCTGGGCCGAGGCGGAGGCGCAGTCGCATTCGGGCGATGAAAATTCCGCTCGGATGCAACATGAAAAAGCGGTCCAGCTATTATTAGTGGCGGCGAGGCTGCGCGGCGAACAACCACCGACCGTTGCCTACCACCTGCGCTCCGCCAAATATCTCGAACATCTCGGCAAACGGGACGAAGCACAACGCGAACGACAACAAGCGGCCGCTGCTCAGCCCCAGGGCGCCCTGGACTATTTCTTGACGGGCGACGCTCACCAGAAAAGCGGAAGGCTGGCCGAGGCGGCACGCGAGTACGCGAACGCCTTGCAGGAACAGCCCGATCATTTTTGGGCGCAGTATTTCCTGGCCATCTGCAACCTGCAGTTGCTGCGCCCCGCGCAAGCTCGCGACAACCTGACGGCTTGCATGATTTCGCGGCGTGATTTCGTCTGGCTTTATCTCCTGCGTGGTTTCGCGAACAGTCAACTCAACGATTTTCGAGCCGCCGAGAAGGACTATCAGGATGCCTTGTCGCTTCGACCGAATCGCCAGGCGTCATACGGGTTGCTCATCAACCGGGGGGTGTTGCACCTGCGGCAAGCGCGATCGGTTGACAGTTTGAACCTGCTATTCAACCCGCTGCCCGCGACGCAGAGTGCGTTATTCGCCCTTCAAGGCGTCGCCGAGGCGCATCGCCAAAAGCATTTGGCTCTCGCGTTTCAATTCTTGGAGGATGCCGAGCGATTGGAACCGGAACAATGCGCAGCCTATCGGTACAAGGCAATCGTGCTTCAACAACAACGGAAGTTGGACCCCGCGGCGGAACAGATCGGACTCGCGATCGAAAAAGCCAAGGCACTTGAGCCGGCCATTCGCAGCCAGCTTCACAGCCAACGGGCGCGATTGCACAAGGAGCAACGCAACCTGGATGCCGCTCTTGCCGATTTGAGATACGCCGTGGCGATCCGCCCCAGCGCGGAAGATCAAGCGGAGCAAGGCCGAATTTTGCACGCGCAGAGCAAGTTTCAACAAGCTATTTCCGCCTACCAGTCGGCGCTGGCGCTCCAGCCAGAGAATGCGGAGATCTACCGATTGAAGGCCGATGCGCACTTGGCCCTTCGTCAAGACCTGGAAACAGTTGACGCCCTCGATCAATTTTTCGCCAAGAATGGTCGGCCGACTGCGGAAATTTATCGTTTGCGCGGTCTCGTCCACGCGCGCCTTCGCCAGTTTTCAGCAGCCGTGGCCGACTACTCGCAGTCCGTGGCGTTGCAATCGGATCCCGCCACGCTCGCGGCACGAGGATGGATCTACCTGGCCTACGACGTTTTTCCGTTGGCATTGCAGGATTTCGATGATGCGATTCGGCTCGACCCCAAGTTTGCAGAGGCTTATGCCGGCAGAGGTCTCATTCGCGTTCGGCAAGGTCTCATGGGACCTGCCCTAGCCGATGCCGAGGCCTCGCTACGGCATGGGCAATTGCAATCACCGCGGTTGCTCTGGAACATTGCTCATATTTATGCCCAGCTTGCCGTCGAACCGGCCACAAAGGGGGGCGTTCCACCGGTTATTCGTACTCGTTATCAAGAAGTCGCTTTGAAGCTTCTTCGTCAGGCGTTTGAGAAGTTGCCGGCGACGGAGCGAGCCAATTTCTGGGAGCAGTATATTGCCGCGGACGCGTTGCTGATGCCCCTGCGAGGCAACGCTGGCTACGAGCTTCTCGAACGCGAGTTCCGGAAGCCTGCCAAGAGTCGAGTTTCGACAGACCCGAGGAGCGATTGAAAGTTGAATTGTGGGATGGAACGTTAGACACACAACAAGATCGACCAAGAAAGCCCCATGGCGCGATTTAGCCTGAAACGATTGTGGCGATTCGGAGCGAAGCCCGCATCCCCCCTGAAGATGGCCCGAACTTGGAATGTTCGACTTCAAGTGGAAGAACTTGAGGATCGAACGACGCCGAGCGCGGGCGATACGCTTGCCAGCGCCATCGCGCTGCCATTCGGCGACCAGCTTACGTTTCAGTCGACGAATCTGCCGTCAACCCTTGCGAACTCAAGTGACATCGCGCTGACTCAGATCGATATCGGTGTCGGTGGCGAGATTTTCTATCAACTCGTTCTCACCGAGTCGAGCAACCTCAACGCACGAGTCGAAGCGGTTGCCGGCCAGCTTTCCTTGTCGCTTTACGATTATCTCGGCGCGCCGATTGTACGCAGCGATGGGCAATCGACGTCCGATCCCAATCCGTCTCTCGCTCATGGATTGATCGGCATTCCAGACAATGGCGGCACGGTCTACTATCTCAAAGTCGCCAATTTGGGAAGCACTGCCGCCACGTACAATTTGACGGCGCAGTTGACGCCGTCCGCATCTCAACTGAATGTCGTCCCGCTTGGGGCGGCGGCCCTGGCAATCGCTCAGGGGGATTTTAACGGCGACGGTCATCTCGATCTGATCACCACTAACCGGAATCCAGGGATCACTACCCCCGGGTTGAGCGTCAACCTGTTGCTCGGCAATGGGGATGGCACGTTTCAGCCGCTTCGTTCGACTCCTGTGAATATGGCGCCGTCCGCCATCGCCGTTGCGGACTTCAATGGCGATGGCAGCCTTGATGTTGTTGCCGTCGGCAATGCCGTCGATGGCGTGCGGGTTCTGCTGGGTAACGGCGACGGCACGTTTCAGAACTACATTGCCGCCGCGGGAGTCGGCGGTGACTCGCTCGCCATCGGCGATTTCAACGGCGACGGCGCGATCGATCTGGCGGTCGGCAATCTGTTTCGTCAATCGATGAAAGTCTTCATGGGCGACGGGACGGGTCACTTCCAGACGCTGCCCGAGATTTCCTTGGCAGACACCCCTTCGGCGGTGGCGGCCGGTGATTTCGATGGGGACGGGCAAATCGATCTCGCTGTCAGCGGCAGTGATTCGAATCAAGTGACGATCTTCCTGGGCGACGGCGATGGTGCATTCAGTTTCGCGAGTACCGCGGCCACGGGAGAGGCGCCATTCAGCCTGCTCACGGCGGACTTTGACGGCGACGGCTGGCTCGATCTAGCGACCGCAGATATTAACAACTCTACCGCAAGCGTCTTGCTGGGCGCCGGCGATGGAACATTCGGAGCGGCAGAGATCTACTCGGTCGGCCAACAGCCGCGGTTCATTGTCTCGGGCGACTTCAACGGCGACGGCATCATCGACCTGGCAACCGCCAATAACAATTCAAACGACGCAACCTTGTTGTTCGGCCTGGGTGACGGCCGCTTCGAGAGCGGCATTTCGGTTGCGGCTGGTGCGACCCCGCGGGGTCTTGCCATCGGCGATTTCGACGGGGACGGCAACATCGATCTCGTTGCCAATAACTACTATTCCAAAAGCGTGACGGTGTTGCTCGGCCACGGCGACGGGACATTCCCGGAGAACGATTCAACGAATCAGACCGGCATTGCACCCCTTGACATGGTCACGGCCGATTTCAATGGCGACGGCCGACTTGATATTGCGGTGGCAAACCTCGGTTCGGGCGACGTTACCATTATTCTCGGCCAGGCGAACGGCACGTTTCAGAATGTGGGTTCGATTGTAGTTCTGGATGATCCCATCGCTTTAGTGGCGGGCGACTTCAATGGGGATGGTCGAATCGATCTGGCGGTCGCCCAACAGTATGCGATGGCGATCACCGTCCTTCTCGGAAGCGGTGATGGTTCCTTTATTCTCACGGAAACCATCGGGGTCAATGGACTCCCGAGTGACTTGGCAATCGGCGATTTCAGCGGGGATGGTCTTCTCGATCTGGCTGTCGTCTTCAAATATACCCCCGACTTCTACTATGGCGATTCGGTCGCCTTGCTACTGGGTGATGGCCGAGGATCGTTTACCGATGGGGGCGAGTTCACGGTCGGGAGTCAGTCCGTCAGCGTTGTTGCGGGCGATTTCAACGGCGACCAGAACCTCGATCTCGTCGTGGGCAATTACTATTCACGAGACGCAACGGTCCTACTGGGTGATGGCTTGGGCGGCTTCCAACCGGGCGTTTCCACTGCGGTTATGGGAGCGGTCACCGCTTTGACCGTCGGCGACTTCAACGGCGACACACGGCTTGATGTGGCCGTCGCAACGACGAGCGACGTGGGCATCTCGTTGCTTTTGGGCCTGGGCGACGGTTCATTTAGTGCCGGTGCGGCGTATGATCCCGGTGCATGGGTCTCCGATCTCGCGGCCGGCGACTTCAACCGCGATGGCTATCTCGATCTGGCGGCCACCACGGATGTAGATTCTTCGACATTCCTGCCAAGCGATCAAACAATTGTTTACTTGGGCGATGGGCAGGGCGGACTATCCATCGGCGGATCGTACGCGGTTGGCGGTATTCCAGCGGCTCTTGTTTCCGGCGATTTCAATGGAGATGGCAATCTTGATTTGACCGCCGCCTCCGTGGGAACATCGACGACGACCACTTTGCTGGGAACTGGCGCCGGTGATTTCCGGCCTACCTTCTTGGCCCCCAATGCCGTGCAGGCGACACCGATCGTTGCCGATCTCACGGGCGATCAAGTCCTTGACACGGTGGTTCTGAATCAGGCGGGACAGATCTTGTTCCGTCGGGGTTTGGCCAATCAACCTGGCGCGTTCGCCTCACCTGTCGTTCTGAATGTCGATCCGCTGACGGCAGCACGCGATCTGGCTCTGGTTCAGGACGGGGCAGGGGGGTATCTACTCGCGGCCCTGAACGCCAACACGTTCTCGATCTCCCCCGATCTGACGATTCCGCGCGTCGCCCGGGTAACGGTCTACCGTCCCGATTCCAATGGCGTCTTCGCCGTCCAGACAACAATCGATCTGCCGGCCGGGTTCCTGCCCGCGAATATCGCATCCGCCGACTTGAACGGCGACGGTCTCGGCGACCTGGTTGTCACGGCCGCCGCCTCGAATCAGGTCTTTGTTTCGTTGCAGTCCGCGTCTGGCGTCTTCGGGCTGCCCACCGCTTACTCGGTCGGCGTCAATCCGTCGTCAATTGGCTTGGAAGATGTGAACAACGATTCGGCCACCGACATCGTTGTCACGAATCGCTATTCAGGCCAGGTCTCGGTTCTGTTGAATCAGGGCGATGGCCTTTTCAACCCGGAGGAACGATACCGGGCGGGAGCCGGTTTGTACGGTATGTCGAGCGTGAATGGCGCACTGGCCGTTCGTTCAGTGGAGGGATCGATTGATGCCGTAACCGGGGAATTCGACGACAATCCCGGCATCGACCTCGCGGTCCTTAACCAAGGAACGGGCAACCTCGTCACGCTTTCCGGCGACGGCTTCGGCGGCTTCTACAATCCGCAAGCCGAACGAACTTTACGCATCGGCTCGTCCGCCACGGCAGTCGTTTCCGGCCGATTTGTCGACGGCGACCCGAACGACCATCTCGCCGTTTTAAATGCTGATCGCGGCGTCGTCGACATTTATCTTCGCGACGGCGCCGGCAGTTTCTTCATGTTGGGTTCGTATAACGCAGGCAACCAACCGACGGGCCTTTCGGTGGTTGACGTCTCACGCCCGGGGGGAGGCGGCCCTGACGGAATGCTCGATCTCGTCGTCGGCAATTCGTACGGGGACCTCCTCATCCTGACGGGCAATGGCGACGGCACGTTCTCGGAATACCGCCGGATTGAACAGCAAGTTTTTCTGGCCGTGGGCCGGTCTAGCACCAGTCAATTGCGAACATTTTTCTTCAGCGATCAAGGTAGCGATCAACTTGCGGTCCGCACCGCCTCGGCCCGATCGTCGGTCGTTGCAAACGCATCCGTCTTTCAAGATCGAACCTCGGGGATTCAATCGCCCGGCCCCCAGCAGGTCATCACGGCTCTGGGCAAGCAATACCTGGCGGTCGTCAACAACGGCGCCAACAGTCTCTTGATCTATACGCTCGATTCCAATGGTATGCCGATCCTGAGCAGCAAGCAGGTCTATTTCACGGGTACGGATCCGGTTAGCTTGACAGTCACCACGACGATCAACGATTTGAACGGTGACTCCATCCCCGATGTGGTGATCGCGAATCAAGGATCCAACGACGTCTCGGTATTCTTGGGCAATCAGATGGGGGACAACTGGGTACTCTCCTATCGCCCCCGGCAAAACACGGGCGGCATCGGGCCAACTTCGGTCGCAATCGCCAACGCGACGGGCGCCAATGGGATGCGCACGCCGGACACCGCCCCCGACCTCATTGTGAGCAACGGGCAGTCCAGCAATGTCAACATTCTCCCCAATCTAGGCAACGGATTCTTCGGGAATGGCGTGGCGAGTGGTCCGTCGTTTCAAATCGGGGCCAATCCCGATCAGGTGTTCGTCGGCAATTTCGATATGAAGGCGGGATTGGACCTCGTCACCATCAACGCAAGTTCCAACAGTTTGACCCTGATCACCGGCTTTCAGTCGGCTCCGGTTTTCTCCACCATTGTCACCGGAAGTCAGTTCCCGTTGATTGCCGTCGCATTTAATCTCAATGGCGACAATGCCAGCAGTCTGCTCGTCGCGAACTCGGCCAGCGGCCTGCTGGACCTTTATCAGGGGACCGCGAGCGGTTTCGAAGTGGTGCAGAGTTTGGATCAGTCGCTCGTGCAGCATTTGTCGAGCCTTGCTTTAGTCGCGGCCGGCGATCAAATCGACATTTACGGGACGAATGATGTCAGCCAGGTCGCGTTTTTGCTCGGCACCTTCGGGCCTGATATTCCAGACCAATTGCCTTCCAGCCCCGTTCCCGGTGGATCGCCTTTTGCCCCCGGGCCGGAATTCGCGGACATCCTGCCTTCCGTTCCCGGCGTTCCCGGTGGATTGCAGATTGCCGCGAACAGTCCTTCGTTCAATGTTCCCACGTTGGTCGTTTTGGTCCTGGGCGCAAACTCGACGAACTCGAAACAACTTGAGGCGTTGGAAGAGGGTTTTGTCGGTCTTCTGCTGTCGTCGACCAGCTTTATCCTCATCCCAACTTTTCTGCCAGCTATAGGTGTCGATGAAATCGCACCCAACGACCCCGATGCCGAAGTGAAGGATGCTGTGGCGCCTTCCGAGACAAACGGAATTGTTCTCCTGAATGTCGAACCGGAGACGATTGGGCCTGATCCGTTGAAGAACGATGAGCCGCCACAACCCAAGGATGAACCGAAGGAAAACGATCCAACGGTTGACTTGCCAGGTTTTGCCGAAGCTCTCCCCCGGAGCGTCGTTCCGTTGCGGGAGTTGGATGTTGCCGTGGCGACATCCGTGGCTGATACGCCGTTGATCCCGCCCCGTTCCGCTGACGGCGAACTAACTCCAATGGCAAAAACGTTCGAGAAGACAACGACTGTGGATTCAACAGACACGACCGGAAGCACCCATCCAGGTGACGATACGGATGTCGAGACAAGCATGCTTGACACCCGATGGCATTGGCTGGCCGCCATCGTTGCGAGTCTTTGGCTGATGCCCACTCGATTCTTCGTTCACTGTGGGAGAATCGGTCGATCACCCTGGGCGTCGTCGCCCGGGGCGTCCTCGCCGAAGAAGCAGTCCTCTCTCAAATCGTGACCATGACGCGGTCGCGGATATTCCCTCGACAACACGAGTAACCACTCCGGAAGCGTTTCGGCTGGCAATCGATCGCCGGTTTGTTAGCCTATTGGGCATGCCATTGATCCGATTTTCTGGAGATGACTCTCATGTTTGTCACCACGTTGACGTTAACCATGGCGGCCATGGGCCAAGGCCCGGCGGATTGGTACGAGCCGTTCCCGGCACACAAGATCGTCGGCAATGTTTACTACGTTGGCTCCAAGGATTTGGCCACGTATCTGATCACATCCCCGGAGGGGCACATTCTCATCAACAGCGGCTTTGAACGTACGGTGCCCCTGATTCAAAAATCGGTCGAATCGCTCGGCTTCAAGATGACCGATGTCAAGATTCTGCTGGCAAGCCATGCCCACTCGGACCACGTGGCGGGTCATGCGGCCCTGCAAAAGGCGACGGGCGGCAAAGTCTACGTCATGGGCGGCGACGACCAGATCATCGCGTCGGGCGGCAAAGGGCAATATTTTTACCCGAAGGATCGTTGGGACGCGTGCAAGGTCGACCGTGTTCTGAAGGACCTTGAAGAGGTCAAGCTCGGGGGCGTCACCTTGGTCGCTCGTTCGACGCCCGGCCACACGCGCGGGTGCACCACCTGGACGTGGCAAGTCGAGGAAGGCGGCAAAAAGTTCGATGTCGTCGTCATCGGCAGCCCCAACGTCAACCCCGGGTATCTGTTGGTGAACAACAAGGACTACCCCGAAATTGCCACCGACTTCGCCAAGACATTCGAGATTCTCAAGAGCCTGCCCTGCGACGTGTTCCTCGGCGCCCATGGCGGCTATTACGGCATGGTCGATCGCTACGACCTTCTAAAAAAGGGGCAGAAAGACGCCTTCGTGAATCCTCAAGGCTACAAGGATTACGTCGCGTTCAAGGAACGAGCCTTTCGTAAGACTCTGGCTGAGCAGAAGGAAAGAGCGGCAACGCCTGCTATCGCGGCCATCAACGATCGGTTGAGCAAAGAGGTGGCCAACAAGGAGATCGCCGGCGCGGTGACCCTGGTTGCAACGCCGGATAAGGTCATTCACCTGGACGCGACCGGTAGCGCGGCCCTTGACCCCGCTGAACCGATGAAGACAGACGCCATCTTCTGGATCGCGTCGATGAGCAAGCCGGTCCTCGCCACGCTCGTGCTCATGCTTCAGGACGAGGGGCTTCTGAACATCGAAGATCCGGTCGACAAGTATCTGCCGGAGTTCAAGGAACTTAAGACCGCCGACGGCAAACCGGCCAAGGTCACGATCCGTCATCTCCTCACGCATACTTCGGGCATGGGCGAAATCACCGCCGACCAGGCACGCGATTCGAAAACCCTGGCTGCCGTCATTCCCCTTTATGTCGCCAAACCGGTCGCTTTCACCCCCGGCTCGAAATGGGTTTATTGCCAATCGGGCATCAACACCGCCGGCCGGATTGCCGAGGTCGTCTCAAAGGAGCCGCTTGAAAAGCTCCTCGAACGCAAACTCCTCGGTCCGCTCGGAATGAACGACACCACGTTTTATCTCACGGACGATCAACTGCCGCGTTTGGCCAAGTCGTACAAACGCACCGAGAAGGGGGAGCTTGAAGCAGCCGAGATCCGCTTCCTAAATGGCAAGTCGCCGACGAGTACCGACCGTTTCCCGGCGCCGAATGGCGGGCTCTTCTCGACCGCGTCCGACTACGCCCGCCTGTTCCAAATGCTCCTGCGCGAGGGCGAACTTGATGGCAAACGTTACCTCAAGCCGGAGACCGTCAAGCTGATGTCCACGATTCAGACCGGCGACCTCAAGACCGGCTTCGCCCCTGGCCACGGTTGGGGCATCGGCTGCTGCGTCGTCCGCGAACCGCAAGGCGTGACCGAAAAGCTCTCAGCGGGCGCTTTTGGCCACGGCGGCGCGTGCGGCACTCAGGCCTGGATCGATCCAGGCACGAAGCGCGTCTACATTCTGATGGTCCAGAGAACCAATTTCCCGAATTCAGATGGGTCCAATGTGAGAAAGGGATTTTTGGCGGTGGCGACCGCGGCGCTTGCCGATTCGAAGAGTAAGTAACAAGATTGTGGCGAGCGACGCCGCGTACGCATGTCGCTCGCCATCTATCAGATGCTTCTACTTATACAGGTCCCGTATCCCATTCTTCAGTCCATAAATCTGGTCGACTTCACCATCCGTCAGCGGACGATCGAAGACCGCGAGGTCATCCATGTGTCCGACATAGGAAGCGCCGAGCACCAGTAGCACCTTCGCGGGATCCCAGTCGAACGTCATCTTCCATTTTTCGATCGAACCTTGCAGTTTGCCGTTCAGGTACAACTTGCCGACCGGCGGCTTGCTCTTGTCGTTGATATTTTCGAGCGTGAACACGACGTGCGTCCATTTTTCGCGTGAGAACGGAGCGCGGGCTACCTGCACCATGGGGCGTTTTTCGAACGGAATGTCCGCCCAGGCAACGTTTGTGGGGTTCCAGATCTCGAAGAGCGGACGGATGGCGTAGCGGAAGTAGCGCGGCGTTTCGTCTTTCGACCATTCCAGGAAGATGTAGCCTTTTTTGTTGTCATTGCCGATGATTTGAAGCGGATCGCAGTAGCCCGGCTCTAGATCTTTATCGGGATCAAGGCGCAGCCAGGCGGAGACGCTGGCACTCCAGCTTTTGGCGCTGTAGCCGAGCACGCCTGCATCCTTGAACGAAGGGCGAGTGACGCCCTTCGTCGGAAAGTGCAAGGCCCCGCCGAATCGCCCCGCGTCGACTGACAGCTTCACATCTTCGTTCGGCTTGGCGGGAACCAGCAACTGGTCTTGCTGAACGTAACACGTTCGGTCGCCCCGAGAAAAATCGGCGTCTAGCCCTTTGTCGAACGACGCATGCATCGTGAGGGCATGTGGAAGCGTCGTCTTGCCCATCTCGGCCGCAGCCAGAATCGTCCTGGCCTCCTCGGCGTCAATCTCGTGAACGAACAGGTTGCGCCAGCGGATTTCCCCGCCATGGGTTTGCAGCATGATCGGTCCCTTGACCGGCAGCGGCTTGGTGCGATCCCAGAAATTCTCCATTACCGCGCCGTCCACGACCAACTTGTCGTTCAGCCAAACCCGCGTCTTCGCTCCGATCTGCCGGATGCGGAATTGGTTCCACTCGCCAAAAGGTTTATCGGCGAAGACCAACGGATCGCGGCCAAGCGCAGCCGGGCTGTTGTTGAAAAGTCCACCGGAGCCGAGATGGGGTTTGCGGGTCGGTTTCTTGGGATCGAAGACTTGATTCCAATCCCAGATTTGCACTTGAGGCGTCCCGCGCAGATAGATGCCGCTATCCGCTTTGGCGACGGTCTTATATTCAACGCGAAACTCGATATCGCCGAACTCCGCTTCGGTGGTGGCGTAGGGTCCGGTGCCGTTATTGATCAGTTCGCCGTTCTCGATCGTCCACGCTTTGGCAAAGTCAGCCCGCTGTTGCTTGAGGTTCGCGTCTTTCTTCTCGCCTTCGAGTTTCGTGCCCAGGTGCGGATTCAGGCCGTACCAGCCGTTAAGGTCTTTGCCGTTGAAAATTACCTTGAACCCGGCGGGAGGAGTCGGCTCCGCGGCGTCAGATGACGAGCGCATCCCCGGTAGAACAATGCCTATTAGCAGGAACGAAATTAGGGATCGAATCATTTCTTAGCTCCTAAAAGTTGTTTCATGGCGTCCATCAGAACAAGTTCGACCTCTGGCGCTACATTGCTGGCTCTGGCACTGGTTTCGTAGCCGCCTTCGGCATAGGCCACCGTCGTGCCGATGTAGGCCGGCCCGTAATCTCCATAGGCCGCCATCGCAACCTGCAAATCGGGACGCATCTTCTTGGCGGCTAACTGGTACTCGACGAACAGTTCGCCCGGCATGTGCAACACACGCGTTGTTCCCACGCGCAGACAGGCAATGTCAATCGCATGACCGGACTTGCAGCGGACGACCCAGGCCAGTTGATCCGCCTTGGAGACATACCCTCGGGCCGGCTCGGTTTTCAAATCTTTGATCAGATCTTCCTGCTTCAAATGCGGCGCGACCGGCAACTTGACCGGGATCGTCTCCCAACCGACGTCGGCGGCGGTCAGCGGCAGTTTCTTCGTGTCCGCCAAGGCTTGCTTCATTCCCTCGGCCAGGCGTTGGGCGAGCACGAGGCGGTTTTCCTTGTTGCCGTCGTTGTATTTGCCCGCGCCGATGTTGCCCCCCGCGCCGTTGAAGTGAACGTGCAACGCTTCCGGAACCGCCTGCCCACGGATGAAGCGAGCGATTCCGGGAAAATCGGGGCTGGGGACGCCGGTGCGATAATAGCTCTGCGGATGACAGGCATAATAGCTGAGTGCCGTGATCGGCCGATCGCCATTCCAGAACGAAAGCACGGACACATCCGGATCGATCACGCCCTCCGGTTCGGCCCGAAGTTCGGGATCTTTCGTCGCGGTGTAGCGGACCGCGCGCACTTTGCCGTCCGGCCCAAGAATGCGGCGATTGGATGCGACTTCCTTGACCGGGGCAACGCCCCAGCCGTAGTGCGTGGCCGGTTGAGCGGTCTCGATGCCGGCCTTGATCGCTTTGCCCGCCCGCTGAATCACATCCCGATGGAATCCACCATCGAAGCGGCCAAAGTCCTTCAATTCGAGTTCGCGAATGAGCCGCTCGGCCGTGAAATCACAACCGGGGGCGTCGTGCTGGTGGAGCGCATGGACGACGACGCGATCGCGCGTGGTGCCGGCGGCGTTCGCCAACCCTTCGCGAAATTGGTCATGCCCTTCATTCGCGATGCCGATCCAATCCACCGCGCAGAGAATCATCGGTTTGCCGGCCCCGAGGATCACGACGCCCCGGCAACGGAGCGTCAATTCATCGAGCCGTTTGACCGGATCATAAGCCATCGCCGAGCCCAAAGGCGGCGTCGCGTCCACGTCGAACACCGCGATTTTAATGTCAGGCAGCGCGGCTTTTTCCGGGGCATCGCTTGCTCGAAGAGCAGCGAGGAAAAATAGGGATAATGTGAGAGCGAGAATTAGCGGTTTCATTTTGAATGCTCGTCCAGTTTTTTTGCAGAGGAATTACTTGTACCCCATTTTCGAAGCTGATGACATTGTTTTCTTCGACTGAGGTCCGACTCGAACACGCAGCGTCAACAGACCGCCCAGGAAGAGAGCCCCGGCTACGAAGAGGTAACCATAGGTGAAGCTGCCGTAGGCCGACTTTAACTCGCCGACGATGACTGGGGCGGTCATGCCGCCGAGATTGCCCATGCAGTTGATAAGGGCGATGCCGCCCGCGGCGGCCGGGCCGGTGAGGAACGATGCGGGAAGTGTCCAAAAGGTGGGCAGCATCCCTTTCACGCCGGTCAACGCCACGGCCATGGCGACGAGGAAGATCCACGGGTTGGGCGCTAGGGCGAGTCCCGCCCAGCCCAACGATGCCAAGAACCCGCAGCCCGCCAGGTGCCAGCGCCGTTCTCCCGTTTGATCGGAATGCCGGCCGACGAGGTTCATGCCAATCATCGCGATGACGGCGGGGCCGGCCGTCAGCAAGCCGATTTGCACCACGGACCAGCCCGGGAACTGGCTCTTCACGAACGAGGGAATGTAGTAGCCGTAGGCGTTGTCTCCCACGGCAATGCAGAAGTAGATGCCAATCAACAACCATACCCGCGGATTGAGGAATGCCGCGCTCAGCGAATGGCTGTGGCCTGTACTGATCTTCGAGTTGTCTTTTGCCAGTTCTCGCGCGAGCCATTCCCGCTCGGCGGGGGTCAACCATTTGGCGTGCTCGGGGCAGTCCGTCAAATAGCGGAGGGTGACAAAGCCGAGAATGACCGCGGGAATTCCTTCAAGGAGGAAGATCCAGCGCCAGCCCCTGAGCCCGCCAACTTGATCCATGTACTGAAGAATGGCGCCCGAGAGGGGATTGCCGACAAACGAGGCGATCAAGGCGCCGGTCATGAACATTGCCACGGCATGGGCGCGAGCCCGGGCTGGGAACCAATGGCTGATATAGAGAATGACGCCCGGGAAGAAGCCGGCCTCGGCGATTCCCAAGAGCACGCGCATGCCGCAGAAACTCCAGCGGCCGGTCACCCACATCATGCCCATTGAAATGAGGCCCCAGGTTACCAGCAGAAACGCAATCCACCTCCGCGCTCCCACCCGCACCAGAACGAGGTTGCTGGGGATTTGAAACAGAATGTAGCCGATGAAAAAACTGGACGCTCCCCAGGAGTAGTCGAGTTCGCTCAGAATGTGAAGATCATCCACCATCTGCAATCGAGCAATGGCGATGTTTCCTCGGTCGATAATGCTGACGACGAACAACAACAAAAGATAGGGGATGAGACGACGCCAAACCTTGCGCAGGACCACCGCTTCGGACGGCTCGGTTTCGTCAGGATTCGCGAATTCAGACATCCAACGTCCTTTCTTCGATATGCGAGTTAATTACGCCGCCGCCTCTGCGTGTCAAGGGAGCGTTCGCGTACAATCTCCAATCACTACTGCGTCTGAGCCCAGGGATTCGGAGTACCTCATCCCTGGGCTTGTTTGTTTTGCGAGAGGGACGAACAATGCGCATCGCGATCGCGGAAATTGCTCAAGAAACCGATTCCTTCAGTCCGTTGACCGCGGAGTTGAAGGATTTTGAAGCTTACGGGCTTTATTCTGGTCCGGAGATTCTCGAGCGCATGCCCGGTGTCGGGCCGCTCGGCGGCTTTCTGGAAGTTGCGGCCGCGCAACCAGCACCCCTCACCATCTTGCCGATCATTCGAGCCTTTGGCAGCGCCGGGGGCACCATTACGGTCGCGACGTTCGAGTTTCTCCTTGCCAAGCTAGTTGAGGGATTGAAGCAGTCGCTGCCAGTCGATGCAGTCTTTCTCTCGCTGCACGGCGCCGCGGCTTCGGCGAACGAGGATGATGTCGAAGGCGCGTTGCTGCAAGCGGCGCGAAACGTCGTTGGCAGTAAGGTCCCCATCGTTGTTGCGCTCGATCATCACGCGAACATCACGCAGTTGATGGTAGATTGTGCGAATGCGCTCATCGGCCATGAGACGCAACCCCACGACCCGCCCGCGACGGGGCGTAAGGCGGCGAAGGTTCTGTTTCGCATTCTGCGAGGCGAAATTCAACCCGTGATTCGCTGGCGGAAGATCCCCATGATCACGCCACAGGATCAGTTCCTCACGTTGGAAGGCCCGATGAAGGAATGGTTCGACCTGGCCCGTCAGATGGAACAATGCAAAGGGGTGTTGGACGTCTCGCCCTATCCGATGCAACCGTGGTTGGATGTGGCCGAGGGCGGCTGGGCGGTGATCGTCCACACGGATAATGATCTGGAACTGGCCCGGGTGTTGACGAATGAAATGGCCGAGAAGGCCTGGAGTCTGCGTGACCGGTTCTGGGTTTCCGCACGGGTGGCGCCCGCCGAGGCGATTCGCCAGGCAGTGGCCGCGAAGCAGGGCCTGGTGATCCTGTCCGACACCGGCGATTCGGTATTCGGTGGCGCCCCCGGCGATAGCACCTGCATCTTACGGGCCTTGCTAGATCAACCGCTCGAAGGTCCCGCTTACGTCCCCATGGTGGATGCTGAGGCCGTGAACGCGGCCATCGCCGCGGGCGTCGGCGCTCCGATCGCGATCGCTCTCGGCGGCAAGATGGATTGCGTCTTTAGCCAACCTGTTCAGGTCACGGGAAAGGTAGCCGCGATTTCACATGGGTTCACGGTTGACCTGCACGATCGCGGCATCTGCGATCTTGGGCGAACCGCGCTTCTGCAAGTCGGCTCGATCTATATCGCCTTGCTCCAACATCGTTCTTTCGCGATCAATCATCCGGTCTTGTATTCGCACCTAGGCCTCGAGATCGCCGACGCCAAGATGGTGGTCGTAAAGACTGCCAGCAATTTTCAATTCTTCCAGCGCTGGCGCAAGGACCTAATCCGCGTCGATTCGCCGGGCACCACCCAGTCTGACCTCACGGCGTTCCAGTGGAAGCGCGTTCTCCGGCCGATTTACCCGCTCGACCCGTCAGCGAAGTTTTCCATGTGAATCGTTCGTCAATTCACAACGCCGACTCTCCGGCTGAACCCGAGTTCCCAGTAGTTGTCCATTTCCTGCGGGTTTTTCTGGTAAGGAACCCCGGCGAAACAACTTCCCGATTCAGGAGGGTAACGCGCGGTAGTTCCATTTGGGAAGGTAGTCGTCGAAGAGAATGCGCATGGTTTTCTTGAAACCGTTGGCGACTTTCTTGCCGGTAGCATAGACCTTGTCCAGGATGTTGACCAGCACGTTCAGTCCCGTCCTGGTTTCGGTCTTCGCCATGTAGTGGCGGACCTGTTCGACCGTTTGCAGAATTATTCCCTGACAAGCGCGGGTCACATGGGGAAACAAGCGATGCTCGATCGGATTGTACTTGGAGGTGTACGGCGGGTAGTGCGCGACGCGAATCTCGAAGCCCAAGCGTTTCGAGAGATCTTGCAGCCCCTCTTTGAACAGATAGCGTGACGAACTGTTGCTGCCGCCGCCGTCGCACAGCAGCAGCAATGACTTCGCTTGCGGATACTGGGACTGGCCGACGTCCTTCCACCATTGCCAGATGCTGTCGCAGGCGAATTCGCTGGTGTCGTGGCTGGTGCCGAGGTTGACATATCCCGAGTTGCGTTTGAGATCGTACAGACCGTGCGGGATGACGATGCCCGTGCCGAAACTGGGAAAATCGTGATCCCAAACCTGCTGCGTATTCTGCACGTAGAGTCGGCCATCACGATAGAAAAGGCCCATCAATTCGCGTTTTTTGGTGTCGATGCTCAGCAGCGGGTTGAGGGAATCGAGATATTGGCCTTTCAGGGCGGCGATGTTTTCAAACTGGGCGTTGCGATCCTTGTGCTGGCCCATCTTCAGGTTCTTGAAAGCCTGGCGTTGGCCGATGTCGTGAAGATCGAGGAGTTGCTGCACGATTTTGGGACCGGCGGGCGTTCCCAACTCTTCGAGACGGTCGGAAATCGCCTCCTTGGAGAGGTTGGTCCACAGCGAATCCACTTTCATGGGATCGCCGGCCGTGTGATCGTTGAGAACCTTCTGGAAGTTGGTGTCGAGTTCAGGTTGGGTGTCGATCAGCCGTGGGCGGCCACCCCTTTTTTTCGGCATCGTTCGCGAGGAACGTCCGGCAAATCGTCGAGATCGCGTCGGCCGCGGCGAATTGTCTTGGGATCGCAATCGAGCAGCGCGGCAATGTATTCGACGCCGCCATGCCCGAGTTTGGCTGCCTCGACCGCGGCATACCGGCGGCGGTCTTTCTCCCGCAACGAGCCATACATGGTTTTGACGACTTGTTCAACTTCCGGTGAAAAAGACATGGTATCTCATCCTTGAGAAGGTCCGCAGAATCGTAAAAATCCATTATCCGATCCGACGATGATACCACGCCGCGATAAAATCGGGAAGTTGATTCGCCGGGGTTCCTAAGGTTCAGCGATTGCCGGTCCGATCACCCAACATGCAGGCGTTCGTCGGACGCTGGATCGGGAGCATTGAACGTGAGTGCTTGGACTATTTCGTCCCGCTCGGCGAAGAACATCTCAACCTGCTGGTTCGCGAGTACGTCGCCCATCATAACGACGAACGGCCGCACCAAGGAATCGGCAATGTGCCGCTCGATGGTCAACCAACGTGCCGAATGACATTCCCACGCTCAAGTTTGTCGGCTGCAAGAAACGTCTCGGCGGTTTGCTGCGTCACTATCACCGCAAAGCGGCGTGAGAGAACCGCGAAAACCGTCTGTCATCGGCGTCCGCTCTGCACGCCCGCCGCCAAATTTCCAATTGCTCGGCTCGCCCGCCGACACCTCTCATCACATCAACGCCAGCTTATGTGTTATGGGTCTTCGACCGGCCATTCTCTCGTTCGCATAATTTTTATATGGGAAGCGCCT
>Ga0105048_10007224_pt1 | contig 17852 bp, 16 predicted proteins | sample MAT05_FD_78382 | JGI IMG/M metagenome (GOLD analysis project Ga0105048, IMG submission 78382) | Freshwater microbial communities from Lake Fryxell liftoff mats and glacier meltwater in Antarctica - MAT-05 | ecosystem: Environmental > Aquatic > Freshwater > Ice > Liftoff microbial mat | place...
AGCTGAGGTAGGTTTGACCGCTAAATTACTACCCATAACTGGAGTAGATGAAATGGGAAAGGTTGAGAGTTTAGCGATCGTCTACCAAGATGCCTGCCATTTATTACACGGACAGAAAATTAGCGTCCAGCCCCGGCAGCTCCTGAAACAAATTCCCGGTGTGGAATTAAAAGAACCCCTAGATGCAGCTCTCTGCTGTGGTAGTGCTGGGATTTATAATATGCTGCAACCAGAAGTAGCAGAGGAGTTGGGCGATCAGAAGGTGACTAATTTACTAAATACTAAAGCTGTTCTCATTGCTTCTGCCAATCCGGGCTGCACTCTTCAGATTGCTAAACACCTACAGGAACAGGGTAGTGATGTCCCCGTGATGCACCCGATCGAACTCCTCGATCGCGCGATCCGGGGCATAAAACTCAACTTGCCCTCTAAAATCACAAAGTAAGGACTTTAGCTTCTGGGAGTAGCTATAGGACTAGCTGGAACTGCTGGGCTAGGAGCCGGACTAGCTGGTCTTGGAGTTGCTGCTGGACTAGGAGCAGGGCTTGCTGCTGGACTAGGAGATGGACTAGGAGATGGACTAGGAGATGGACTAGGAGATGGACTAGCTGGTCTTGGAGTTGCCACTGTTGGACTAGCTGGAGCGGCTGGGATAATAGGACTAGCACTGGGGCTAGCAGCACTTGGTGTTACCTTTGGGCTAGGAGCAGTAATAGGAGCAGGAGCTTGCTTAGTGCCCAAAATTGACGCATCGCCAGTATCAAATACCCCAGCAATGGCGGCAATCATCAGAGTAGCTAAGGTTCCTACAAATAGAGCCTTCCAACCAAGTTCAGAAATATCCTTGCGCCGAGAAGGAATCAAGGCACTAGTTCCACCGACAAAGATACCCACTGAAGCAAGGTGAGCGAAGCCAGAAAGAGCATAACTAACAATCAGGACTGTGCGATCGCTAATTTGCCCAGCGGCTGAGGCTTCAGCCAAAGCCTTGTAAGGGGGAATGGCAGTTTCTAGTAACCGGCGACCGATAATCACTGATGCTGTCCAAGAATCTTCAAAGGGAACTCCAGTTAATAGGGTCAGGGGATAGAAGAAAAAGCCTTGAATATTGGCAAGGGTCACAACCTTGAACACTGCGCCAACGGCGGCAATAACTTGATTTTCGTTGGTTGATAAAGCTCCTAAAACCCCAAAAATTTGGTTGATTAACGCAACTAAGCCAACTATCAGGATCAGCACTGCGGCGATCGAAGCCGACATTTTTACTCCATCCAAAGCTCCTAAAATGGCAGCATCCATAGGGCTGACTCGTTCAATAGGTTCAGAACCAGCCATTTCTGGTTTATATTCCTCCTCCTCTTCCTCTTCGTCGTACCGGAGAGCATACTGATCTTCGGGGTCAGCCTCAAGGTCTTCTTTATCTTCTTTGTCTTCTTGAGGAATGCCGCCTGCTGTTACAGGCACTTCCTTTTCTGGCACCAGAATTTTAGAGATGACAAAACAAGCTGGGATCGCAATGATAGAGGCGGAAATCAAATGTCCTAGAATATTGGGGAATACTGGCTTAAGGAAACTTACGTAGATAGCAAGAGTAGAAGAAGCAGCGGTACCAAAACAGCAAGAGAGAATAGCGCAGAGTTCGCTCCGGGTCATTTTTGCTAGGTAGGGTTTGACTACGATCGCCGCTTCAATACCCACAAAAATATTAGCCGAACCGCTCAGAGCCTCAGCTCCACTCAAGCGCATAGTCTTATAGAAAATTACAGCAAAAAAGTTCACTACTGGCTGGATCGCTCCAATATTTTCGAGCAGAGCCATCAACCCAGAGAAAAATATTACTGTTGGCAAAGCCCGAAACGCAAAAATATAACCCAGATTTACTTGGGGAGTTTGCCCCTGTACTGGGACAATATTCGGTCCAAATACAAACCTTGCTCCAGCATCTGCGGCTGTAAAGACCCCATCGAGCAGAGAAGTAAACCACTCTAGGGCAATCCTTGTGGGAGGAAAGATAAAAATCATCGCTCCTAAAGCAAGTTGGAGTCCGATGCCCCAAAAAATAACTCGCCAAGGAATAAATTCTTTGCGGCGGTCTTCCGAGAAGACCCAAGCTACAAAGCAGAGACCGAAAATGCCAAAAAAGGAAATGATGTTATACATAGGAAGAGTGGTTTTTCTCTGGGCAAGGTTTAAGCGTTATGCAGCCTCCTGAGAACGGCCGAAGAATGCTGGGGTCAGGCAATATTGCTAAGATTGATGAGAAACAGTTCCTTGAGGAAAATAAATTTCCCAGAATAAATGTCATACTACCAGAATCGTTATCTTTAAGTATGTATTGTTAATATTTCTCGCCGATCTACTGAGTTCTCATGAGATCAGACTAGATAATCCAAGTATTTGTAGTATCTGCAAAAGTATCTGCAAAAATAGATGGTGAGTTTTATGCAAATTTATTCAAGATTTATCAAATATGGATGCTTTTAGCCCAGACTCTCCCCAGTGGGTAGATTCATCTGTTCATGCTCATAGTTTTCGTTGCCCTAATTGTCAAGCCGGCTCCCGTGCGGCCGATCGCGTGTGGCTGAATCGGCGATCGCCAGTTCTAACCCATGATCATCGCCGGAAATGGCAAGAATTTTATCACTGTAATTGTGGGACTGCTTGGTGGGCTTGGAGTGATGAGCGTCCCCCTTCAGACTTAACTCCTAAACGGCAGCAAGATTATCCTTGAGTCACTTCCATGTAGATATGTTCGAGACGGACAGGATGACAGGAAATGGCTTCGATCGCAATGCCCTCAAATTTGGTAATAATTTCTTTAATTTCCAGAGCTTCTGGTAACCAAAAAGCCAAATCATTGCCATAGCGGCGGTAGGAAAAGTTGCATTGTTGAGCACGGGCGATCGCCTCGGTTTCTTGAGGAGTCCGGATCACCACAATTTCTACCGCCGGAATCAACTTTCTCAGTTCCCCTAAAGTTCCTTCCGCAATAATCGATCCTTCCTTGAGAATCCCAATTCTTTGACATAATCGCTCTGCTTCTTCCAAAAAGTGGGTGGTGAGTAAGATAGTCATCCCTTGTTGTTGCAGTTGCCGAATTAGCTCCCAAATTTCGTAGCGGGCTTCTATATCTAACCCGGTGGTAGGCTCATCAAGGATTAACAACTTGGGTTGATGAACAAGGGCAATAGCAATATTTAAGCGGCGTTGCATTCCCCCACTAAGAGTTTCTACGGGGCAATGGGCGCGATCGGCCAAATTCACAGCTTCCAGACAAGTTTGGACTCGTACCTGCCGCTGCCTCCGAGTTAAACCATAGATTTTGGCAAAGAAATCTAGATTTTCTCGACAACTCAAAGCCTTGTAAAGGAGATTTTCCTGAGGAGCAACTCCAATTAATGTCTTAGTTGCCGCAGAAATTGGCAGTTGATTGATTGTAATGACACCACTATCTGCTTGCAGGAGGTTGCAAAGAATATTAATGGTCGTGGTTTTTCCGGCTCCATTAGCTCCGAGTAAACCATAGACTTCACCGGGCTGGATCTGCAAGCTCAGGTTTTGCAAGACCGATCGCTTCCCGTAGGTTTTACAAAGCTGTTTTATCTGTAGCACATCTGTAGCACAAAGGAAAAATTAATTAATCGATCGCATTGGTAATTACCCTTGTGACCTTAGCACATCTTGCCCTAGCAGAATCTTCGCCATAGGAGACAAATTCTTGGTGCTTAAACTAAAATAGCTAGTAGCAGTCCTAGGTAGTTCGCAATATCTTGCCATTTATATAGTAAGTCGACAATTTAGTTAGGGCCTGGTAGGCATAGTAGGCATAGTAGGCATAGTAGGTTGGGTTGACAAAGAAACCCCAGCATTAAAGCTAATCCGTTGGGTTTCACTATCAATCTACCCAACCTACAAAATCATCCTAACCACTATTGCAATGACTAAATGATTAACTAAATGACTATAAGTGCTGTCTCCACAAACTAGTTTAGGATCGCTCTAGATTAAATATACTCTCAATTTTCAAGAAAGGACACTGGAGCTAAAACCATGAAGCGTCGTAATTTTCTATTTTGGTTGGGAATGGGTACTGTAGTTAGTAACCTACCCTTAATAGCTGGTCAAGGAACGGAAAAAGCCTTGAGCTTGGTATTAAACGAGAAACAAGGAAATCTTTTCGCCCCTCTGCAAGCTGCCTACCAAGACAGCGCCAACTCTCACGCCCGTTATCTAGCCTTTGCTGGGGTGGCTACCCAAGAAAACCATTTAGAAGCTGCCGAGCTATTTAAAGCTGCTGCCCTAGGGGAACAGATTCATCGTGATAACCATAGTAAGGTCTTGCAGGAATTAGGCGTGCTACCAGAATTCAAAGCTGTAGCTCCCCAAGTAGGTTCTACCTTGGAAAACTTAAGTAGGGCGATCGCTACGGCTGCCCAAGAGCAAAATTCCTATACCCAATTGTTGCAACAGGCAAAGGCAATAGGGAATACCTCGGTAGTGACAACCCTAGAAGAAGCTCTGGAAGGCAAAACCTCTAGAGCGATCCTCTACCAAGAAGTGAAGTCAAATCTGCTATCAACAAATGAAGGTGGGTTACCAAGACAGGCTGGAATGGTAGCAGGGGCGATCGCCTCCAAAGCAGATTCTTCAGCGGGAGCTGGAACTAAAGCAGCTTTTTATGTCTGTTCTGTATGTGGTTATACTGCTAGAGCGATCCCAGAAACTTGCCCTCAGTGTGGTGCTGATGCAAGTCAATTCCAAGCAGGGTAACAATAACTCCCAATTAAAACTTGCGGTAATCTCAATAATCAGGAAATTAATTTAAAGTAATTTATGGATAGACGCACTTTCTTGTCTTGGGTAGGTATGGGTTGGGTTGCTAGTTCTCTGCCTATAGCTCTTGCTGCTTGTAGTTCTAGCGGTACTACTAATCAATCTTCTAGTCAATCGCCGATCGCTGGAGACCAATCCCGCCCGGATGGTTTTACAAAAGTAGGAACTGTGGCTCAACTAGAAGCTGGGGCGATCGTTGTCCCCAAAACCTCTCCCCTTGGCCCCGTGGCTGTAGTCCGCGATCGGGGAAATCTGGTGGCGGTGAATCCTACTTGTTCTCACCAAGGCTGTATTGTGGCTTGGCAACCCAGTGGTGAGTATATCTGCCCTTGCCATCAAGCAAAATTCACGGCTACCGGCGGTGTTACTCAAGGGCCAACCAGAGTTCCCTTAAGAGTTTATCAAGTAAAAATCGAAGGTAGCGATGTGCTAGTTAAAACCACAGCTTAGAGTTAGCCTAGGCTTGACTAAGCTCGATCACATTGCCCTCTGGGTCTTGGGTAAATAACGCAGGGCGACCAGAGGCACTTATTTGTATAGGGCAGTTGTGGTGGAGCAACTGCTCTTTTGCTTGGGCTAAATCTTTGACTCTAAAGGCTAGGTGAGGATTGCGCCCCCATTTTTGCGTGTTATCTAATACTTGACTAGATTCTTGGGGAGATGAAGATTCTGGGACGATTAAATGAATCTGTTCTTCTCCTACTTGATACCAAGCACCGGGAAATTTTAGCTGGCGATCGACCCGCTGCAAGCCCAAAATTGTCCCATAGAAATGGTTGGCTAACTCTAGGTTGCAGACTGCGATCGCCGTATGCAGATATTTTTCTATTTCAATTCCCATAGGTTTAGGATACTTTTGTAATGTAGAAAGACCCCCGCGCTGCGGGGGCTTTTTTCTGGTGAAAACCAGATATAAACCGGACTTTTTAGGAGGCAAAACGCTTTTTGGCTTGACGGAGTTTTTTACGGACTTTGTTTTTGTACACCACGAACCAACTCAGCCAGTCCTCAAATTTCAACCCTAGATCGCCTCGCCAGCCTGTAAGCCCTTGCTCTGCTTGGATATATTTGCGGCGGGCAAAATCCATGGGTAGCGAGTAGGTTTGCTTGGTTTCTAAGCGGGGCTTGGGGCCTGCCCAGTGAATTACGGCAGCATCATTATTTTGGATTATGGGACCTGTGCGATCGAGGGAAAATCTCTTCTGGAGGTCTGCCTGACTAAAATCTGGAGCAATAACCTGAAAATCAGCACTGCTTAACTTGATTTTGCCTCCATGAGCTGCCCGGAACAGCATAAAGTTAAGAAAACCCATCTCCCCATACTTAAAAATACCGGGATGGGTCTGGTGAAAATCTAGAATTTCCTCGTATTCTTGTAAAGAAAAAATATCTTTTCTCGCAAAAAAAGTTCCAGTACAAAAATATTCATTTTGGTATTTCTGCCAAGGAAAATTCGGGAAATATTTCTCTACTTGCGCTGTTTCAAAGAAAAATTCACATACTTGCTCTGGTGAATAATCGTAGCAGGGCTTGTCAATAACTACATCGTAGTTTTCAAAGTTTGCAAACTGGAGAATATTTCCCCAAATATTAGTATCGGCATCTAGGAATAAAAACTTTGACCAGGGACTTTCAAAAAAGGCAATCATTTTAGTTAGTCCCCAGCCAAAACTCCGCTGCCGCAGAAATTGATTTTTGACTGTGTTGTGATCAATAACCTTTACTTTGTAAGTTTCTTGTAAGGAACTAGTATCAAAACTGCCATCGACTATCAAACAAATTGGTGTATCTCCAAGAAAATGCCGAATACTAGCGCAACATCCTTTTGCGAATAGGTAATCTTGGTAACAACAGGCAATAATAATGCCGAAATCTTCCATATTATTATCCTAGCGGTGGGGTAATTCTGGTGTTATGATAGCGAAATCTTGGGTTTTTTGTAAGAACTACCAGAAATTTCCTGATTCTGAGATACACTGAATACTCTTAGCATCTATATAGACTCTCTAAGGGTGTGGTTAAGTTTAACTACTCGACACTCCTCTCCACAACTATTAATAACAATAAAGTTGGGCTAATGAAAGGCGATCGCATAGCAGCAATTCTCACCTGTTTCAATCGGAAACAAAAAACCCTAGAGTGCTTAACAGCACTGTTTCAACAAGATTGTATAGAGCAAATTAATATAGATGTCTACCTCACTGATGATGGTAGCACCGATGGCACTGCCGCTGCCATTCAGGAACTTTATCCCCAAGTAAAAATCCTCTCTGGTGATGGCAATTTATTTTGGGGCGGGGGCATGGCTAAGGCTTTTGCTGCTGCGATCCGAGGAAATTATGACTACTATCTGTGGCTTAATGACGATACCATCCTCTATCCTGATGCTCTGACTAGGCTTCTTGATACCTACACCGAAATTACTCGCAATGGCAATTCCAAGGCGGTGATTTCTGGCTCTACCTGCGACAAAGAAACGGGAAAACTGACCTACGGTGGTGCGAACCGCCCTTCCCCCCGCCTTCGTCCTCTAAAATTTTCCACCATCCAGCCTACCGATAAACCCCAACCCTGCGAAACTATCAATGGTAACTGTGTGCTAATTTCCCGGACTGCGGCTCAAGCTGTAGGGAATGTAGATTTAGCTTTTACTCACTACGGTGGAGATTACGACTATGGGTTGCGATCGCACCAACAAGGTTGTTTGGTCTATATTCCTGCTGGTTATATAGGAACTTGCTCTGACAATGACACAGCGCAGGCAGCTCCCCCAGTCAAGGAAGGATTGAAAAAAATTCAGGGGCCAAAAGGGGTGGCGATCGATAATATTGCCTTACATCCGATCGGGGAATGGAAAATCTTCGCTCAACGCTATGCTGGGCCTTTATGGGTTTTTTACTGGTTAATTCCTTACCGCCGTCTGTTTTTCTTTTCTTTGGCAAAAAAGCCTCGGTAAAAACCTAATTAGTGATTTTTTTGTAATTTTCTCCCCCAATTCCAGAAAATGAAAAACCCCCGCATTGCTTGGTTAATTCCTTACGTAGAATTAGGTGCTTATTGGCAGCCAGTCTTGGCCGCTTTTGCTGAAGTATTTCCCAAAAGTATTTTCTATACAGGTCTGGTATGGCCAGGTTTTGATCCTCAACAACCAGGAAATCGAATTATCAAGCTAGTCGGGGAAATGAAATCTTTTGAGATTACTAAAACCGATGGCTACAGTCGCCGGGTGATGATTCTCTCTCCCGGAATTATTGGGGAATTGTGGAAGTTTAGACCCCAAGTAGTTTTGGCTCAGGCTTATTCCTTGTGGACTTTGATCGCGGTGTTGATGAAGCCGATCATGGGTTGGAAATTAATTATTATCTACGATGGTAGTTCTCCAAATACCGATCTAGAGGATTCTTGGGTGCGATCGATCGCCAGAAAGTTCATGTCCTCTGCTGCCGACGCTTTTATTCCCAATAGCTACGGGGGCAGGGATTACTTAATCCGTAGTTTGGGGGCAAAGCCAGAGATAGTTTTTACCCATACTTATTTAGTCCCCGAGGCCCAAGCCTTATTAAACAATGCAGCCGGAGAGCAGCCCCCCACCCCTGACCAGCGACCCGTTTTTCTCTACGTAGGACGCATTAATGCCAGAAAAGGGATTAAATCCCTGATTGAAGCCTGTGCAATCCTCAAGGAGCAGGGCTATACTAGCTACAGCCTAATGGTTATTGGGACTGGAGACCAACGACCAGAACTAGAAGAGTTAATTGCCCAACAGGGATTAACAGATTTGGTGACTTGGGTGGGGTGGGTAGAGTACGGTAAGTTAGGGGTGTATTTTCAGAGTGCTGATGTGTTTGTGTTTCCAACCTTAGAGGATATCTGGGGGATGGTTCCTCTAGAGGCGATGGTTTTTGGGACACCGGTGTTGTGTTCTCGGTGGGCAGGGGCAGCCGAACTGGTGGTAGAGGGAGAAAATGGTTATATTTTTGACCCCTACAAACCACAAGAGTTGGCAGCAAAAATGCAGCAGTTTCTCGATCGCCCCGAGTTGATTAAAATTATGGGCGATCGGGCCAAGGAACTGATGAGCAAAACCAACTATCAGACTGCCGCCAATGGTTTTATTGATGTGATTAATCGGGTCATCGACTAACTAGACTAGCTATATTAATCTCAATTAATCTTAGTAAATTAATCTTAGTAAATTAATCTTAGGGGAGGACAAAAGTGAGCGTTGTTATTATTACGGGTTCTGCGGGCTTGATCGGTTCTGAGGCAACAAATTATTTTGCTAACAAAGGCTTTGATATAGTCGGCATTGATAACGATATGCGCCGGGTATTTTTTGGAGATGAGGCCTCTACTAGTTGGAATCGGAAAAGACTAGAGGTGTCGATCGGCGCCAAATATATTCACAAAAACATTGATATTCGAGATACAGAAGGTATTTATCAATTGTTTGCCGAGTATGCTCAAGACATTGCCCTGATCATCCACACCGCCGCCCAACCTTCCCACGACTGGGCTGCAAAAGATCCCCAGATGGATTTTACCGTCAACGCTAATGGCACGTTGAATCTTCTGGAAGCAACCCGGAGATACTGCCCGAAATCTCCCTTTATTTTTACTTCCACCAACAAAGTTTACGGTGACACCCCCAACCGTCTGCCGCTTCAGGAGCTAGAAACTCGTTGGGAGATTGACCCTAGCCATGCCTACAGCGGGGGAATTCCCGAAGAAATGTCCATCGATCACACCATGCACAGCTTATTTGGAGCTTCTAAGGTAGCTGCGGATGTATTGGTGCAGGAATACGGTCGCTATTTTAGTATGCCTACGGCTTGTTTCCGGGGCGGCTGCCTAACGGGACCAAACCACTCTGGAACTAAACTCCACGGTTTCCTTGCCTACTTAATGAAGTGCGCCTTCCTCAAAACTCCCTATACTGTTTTTGGCTATCAAGGCAAACAAGTCCGAGATAATATCCACAGCCAAGACTTGATCCGGGCTTTTTATGCCTTTTTCCAAGCCCCCAGAATTGCCGAAGTGTATAACATTGGCGGCGGCAGACATAGTAATTGCTCCATGATCGAAGCTATTACTAGCTGCGAAGAAATTGTTGGCTACAAAATGGATTGGACTTATGCCGAGCAAAACCGGATGGGCGATCATATCTGGTGGGTGAGCGATCTGAGTAGATTTTCTAGTCATTATCCAGACTGGAAACTGGAATACAGCGTACCCCAGATATTGCAAGAGATCTACGAGTTTAATAAAGATCGCTGGCAAAACGAAGGAGCTTAACTATGATTGATGCAGGTAAGCGGAATATTTTGGGTGTCCAAGTAAATATTGTGGACTACGAAGGGGCTGTGACGAGGATTGTTGCCGCTGCTAAAGATAAACAGCCTTTGGGAGTGTCAGCTTTGGCCGTTCATGGAGTAATGACGGGAGCCTTAGACCCGGTACATCGCTATCGCTTGAATCATTTGGAGCTAGTTTTACCTGATGGTCAGCCTGTGCGTTGGGCTTTGAATATAATCCATAAGGCTAAGTTGCACGATCGCGTCTACGGGCCCAAAACTACCCTCATGGTCTGTGAACGGGCGGCTCAAGAGGGTCTGCCTATCTATCTTTACGGTAGTCGCCCCGTAGTTCTAGAAGCTTTGATCAAAAACCTCACGGATAAATTTCCCGGCTTAATTATTGCTGGTTATCAACCTTCCAAGTTTCGCCAAACTACTCCCGAAGAAAAGCTAGAAGTAATTCAGCAAATCAAAGCTAGCGGGGCAGCCATTACCCTCGTGGGGCTAGGCTGTCCTCGGCAGGAAGTCTGGGCTTATGAATATACTCAGCAGCTATCTATGCCGGTGATGGCAGTAGGGGCCGCCTTTGATTTTCATGCCGGACTCCTCTCTAGCTCCCCGAAATTCTTAGCAGATTTGGGTCTGGAGTGGTTCTACCGTTTGCTGGTGGAACCTAGAAGGTTGTGGAAACGCTATTTATTCCTTAACCCTTTGTATGTTTGGATGTTTCTGCTGCAATGGCTGAAGATTCGTAAGTACGATCCGGCGGATGCTGTTCGTCCGGATCAGGATATGCTCTACGGTTAAGCAACGATTAATCAGCTAATTGGCGATCGCCCAAGTTTTTGCCCAAGCTAGATTTGTGCGGACTTGTTCTGGGGTGAGAGCTTCGGAATAAAGCCGCAGGACAGGCTCGGTACCAGAAAAGCGAATGATGAGCCAGCTATGATTCTCAAGGCGGAATTTATAGCCATCGATCGCCAGACAATCGATTACCTTAGCTCCAGCAATTTCTGTTAGGGGCTGATTTTTTAATTGCTGCTCTAACCTTGTGCGGGTATCCATACTATCGAGGTGGAGATCGATGCGATCGTAGGCAGCGGTGAACCCAGTTTTTGCTTGGAGACTCTGGTAAATCTCACTCAGGTCTAGGTCGTACTGGACGATCGCCTCCAATAGGTACAAAGCAGCTAACAAGGCATCTCGTTCGGGAATGTGGGAGCCGTAGCCAATCCCCCCTGATTCTTCACCGCCCAGCAATACTTGGTGGGAAAGCATTCGATCGGCAATGTATTTGTAGCCAATAGGAGTTTCAAAAACTGGTAGGTTATGCAAGGCTGCCACCTTGGGGATCAGATCAGAACCGCTAATAGTTTTTACCACCTCTCCCGTCATGCCCCGGTGAGCAGCGAGATGATCAATCAAAATGGGAATTAAGAGCTGAGAGCTAAGGAAATTTCCCTCACTATCTACGGCAGCAATGCGATCGCTATCCCCATCAAACACAAACCCTACCGCAACGCCTGAATTGCCACCATACTTATGGCTACGGATGATCCGAAATAGCTGAGATAGGTATCTGGGCAAGGGTTCTGGCGCACCACCTCCGAAGAGAGGATCCCGATGGGAGTGGAGTTCCTGCACCGACACATCTAAAATTTGGGTCAGGCCTCCAGCAGCGGCTCCGTGCATCACATCTGCAAACACTGTTAATTTGCCTTGACGGATTGCGGCTTGAATTAAGGGCAAATCTACCTTTTGGGCGATCCCCTCACAATAGCTTTGCCAAGGATCGAACATTTTAATTGGGGTTAAATGCTCTGGGGCGGGATAGGTAAGATTTTGCTGAATTAGAGCTTCAATTTCTTGGGTAACTTCCTCTGGCACTGAACCCCCAAAAGCTCCTTTGACCTTTAAGCCAGAATAGCTACCGGGGTTATGACTGGCAGTAATTACTAAAGCTCCTAGGGCATTTTCTTGTTTCGCCGCCCAGCTAAAAGCAGGAGTGGGGGCAAAGGTTTCTGTGAGGAGCACTTCAAAGCCGATCGCTTGCAAGGATTCCGCAGTTTTTTGGGCAAATTCTTCGGATAAGAAGCGGCGATCGTGTCCCACAATAATTTTGTTGCTGCCTGTACTAGCTCCGTAGAACTTTTTGAGAATCTGGGCTGCGGCTGGAGCTGCTGTCGCTAACCGCTCAAAGGTAAAATCATCGGCAATTATCCCCCGCCAGCCGTCAGTTCCAAACTTGATCGGATTAAATGCTGCCTGATTAGCCATAGGTTAAGTTTCCTTAATTAAGTTTATTAACTTTAATAATTTTTATTATTGCCAAGAGTATGTCTCTAGCTTTTAGATTTCCTCACTTTCTGGTTCAGAAACCGGAGATTCTGGCAGTTGGGAGAGGAGCGATCGCACAGTTCCCCGCTCAATATAAGGCCAGCCTCCAGACTCTTCAATATCTCGCAATAAACTATAAAGAACCTGGCGATTACTAGGCAAAGCACCCTGAAACAACCCTTCCCGTAATTGACGATGGGACTGTTCTAGCGATCGCAGGATCGCCAGCAAATCAATAATTTCTCCCTGATAGGCTGCCGCTAGAGTTGATACCTCTTTGGATAACATTTCTAGCTTAGTTGTTAACTCTTTCGACTCGACCTTGCGCTGCTGGTTCATCAATTAGTTCGTGGCTTAATAATAGGACACCGCCTTGTACAATATATACCTGATCCCTTGCAACCAATTTGCTCCAAAATATAACATGGGTATCTTAAAATAATTAACGTTCGAGGTGAAAAATGAAATATCGGGCTATTGTGGTAGCTTTTTTAATATTTTGCTTTGGCTTCCTCTCTGCTTGCAGTGAAGCTCCAGCTAGTGCTAATGAATCTTTGACCTATGACCAAATTCGTGGAACTGGACTAGCTAACAATTGCCCTCAATTGGAAGAAGGTCGGGGGGCGATCGACCTAGATTCTGGCAAATCCTATCAATTACTAGAGTTGTGCCTGCAACCAACCAGTTTCTTTGTTAAAGAAGAACCAGTTAATAAGCGCCAAGAAGCAGAATTTATTTCCGGTAAACTTTTGACGAGATATACCTCTAGCCTTGACCAAATTAGTGGTGATCTAACCTTTCAACCCGATGGCAGCTTAACTTTTACCGAAAAAGCAGGAATTGATTTTCAAGCCATTACCGTGCAAATGCCCGGTGGCGAGCGAGTCCCCTTCCTTTTTACTGTTAAAAGTTTAGTCGCAACTACTCCTAACCCAATTAAGAAGATCAACACCTCTACGGATTTTGAAGGTACTTTTCAAGTTCCTTCCTACCGGGGTTCTGTCTTTCTTGATCCCAAAGGTCGGGGTGTAGCAGCGGGCTATGACAATGCTGTAGCTTTGCCTTCCCAATCTGATAGCGATGATCTCCTAAGAGCAAATAAAAAGCGTGTAGAACTAATTCCAGGCAAAATTTCTCTGCAAGTTGCTAAAGTTAACAACGAGACTGGAGAAGTTGCGGGAGTATTCCAGAGTGAACAACCTTCTGATACAGATTTGGGTGCAACAGAACCTAAGGAAGTAAAAATCCGGGGCGTGTTCTACGGCAGAATTGAAGCTATATAACTAGGGTAATATAACTATAAAGTTAAATTTCATTTTTTTTGGGGATTGCAAACAGAGTGTTGTTCGTTCTGGAGCAGTCCCTTAACATTTTCAGTTTCTAATTAAATATGGTAGTGCTAAACCAGTAAGGATTTTTCCCGGAGCGCAGGAGAAATTCTTACAAAAAACTCATTAATTTTTTAGTAAATATCTAGATAAACTCCCAGTATGCAATTAAGTTTGTGCATGATCGTCAAAGATGAGGCAGCTAATCTGCCCAGTTGTCTTGCCAGTGTTCGGGATTTGGTAGAAGAAATTGTGATACTGGATACCGGTTCTGTAGATGAAACGGTAGCGATCGCCCAGCAGTTTGGGGCGCAGGTCTATCATTTTCCTTGGGGTCATGACTTTGCTGCGGCTCGTAATGAAGCTCTTAAATACGTCCACGGCGATTGGGTCTTGGTGCTGGATGCGGATGAAGTGCTAGTTCCAGAGATTATTCCCTACCTCCAAGAAGTGATCCAAGGGGAAGAAAACTTGGTAGTGAATCTTTTGCGCTACGAACTAGGGTCTGAAGATGCTCCCTATTCAGAAATAACTCGGCTATTTCGCCGCCATCCCCAACTGTATTTCACCCATCCCTACCACGCAGGAATTGATGATAGTGTGATGGATTTAATTCATCAAGAACCCCACTGGAAAATCCTTTCTATTCCTCTTGTGGCAATCCGCCACACTGGTTATCGCCCGGAAGTAATTAACGATCGCCAGAAGTTAGCTTCAGCCAAAACTGTGATGGAAGGCTACGCAGCTATTCATCCAGAAGATGCCTATACCAACAATAAATTAGGGGCTTTGTACCTGCAAATGGGGGAAATGGAGGCAGGAATCAAACTCCTGCAACAAGCCCTCCAAACTCCCCACCTCCAGCCACCCTTGCTACTAGAAATCAACTACCATCTGGGTAATGCCTACGCTAAATTAAGAGAGGCAGACCGAGCGGCGGGTTATTATCAAGCGGCTCTAGACCAAGAGGTAATTCCCCACCTCAAACTCCCGGTGTACCATAATCTGGGGATTCTACTCTTAGATGGGGGAGATTTGGAAACTGCTAAAACTGCCTTTGAAATTGTCCTAAAAATCGATCCTGACTTTGCACCGGGGCACTACAATTTGGGGGCAACTTTGAAGTTTATGGATGACTATGAAGGGGCGATCGCCTGTTACCTTCGAGCAGTAGATTTGCAACCAGATTATCCCGAAGCTTACCAAAGTTTGGGAGTATTATTATTATTAAGTGGGCAGATTGAAGCTAGTATGCAGGCTTTTAATCAGGCGATCGCCCTCCATCAAGAGAGTAATCCTAAAGAAGCAAAACGCATTAAGCAAGAACTAGCATCTATGGGTTTTATGCCATGAATAAAATCGAGAAAGCTCAGGTTGAGTATGAAATTTTCCCTACACAATTTGCCAGCATTGTTATTTGTACTGCTGATGCTGAGGGGAGACCCAATGCTAGTTACACGCCTTTTGTGATGGATGAGGAGAAAAATATTTATATTTATGTCAGTGGTCTGGCGGCGCATACAGAAAATATTTATGCCAATCCCCAAGTGAGCGTTTTATTTATTGAAGATGAAGCCAAAACTAAACAAATTTTTGCCCGCAGGCGTTTAAGTTTTAATTGTGATGCTACTTTAATGGCTAGAGACACTCCCCATTGGTTAGCGATCGCAGAAGAATTTCAAGCAAGGTTTGGGGAAATTATTGATATGTTACGCAGTTTGCCAGATTTTAGAATCTTTCAATTAACCCCCAAGAATGGACGTTTTGTAATTGGATTTGGAGCGGCTTATCAAATTAATGGGGATAATCTTAGCCAGCTTTCTCAGATTACTAGTTCCTAGAAAATTTGCGTCTAGATTGTCCAAATAATGCAAATAAATAAGGGCACAAAACTTTGCGCCCCTACAATTTATAGAAGGTTTATGGAAAATTTGTAATTCTGTTACCTAGAGACTATTTTCCTAGATTTTGCAAAAGGGAGCGATCGCCCTAATTCCAGCATTTACAAATCATCTAAAGTAGGGGCGCAAGGCTTTGCGCCCTCATAATTGGCTCCTCATATTGGCTCCTCATAATTGGCTCCTCATATTGGCTCCTCATATTGGCTCCTCATAATTGGCTCCTCATATTGGCTCCTCATAATTGACTTCTCATAATTAACTTTTCAGATAGCTACCACCTCTGGAGAATGGTGCTGCCAAACTTGACCATCTAGAGCCATTTGCTCGATCGAACTTGCTAGACGGAGGGCTTTGAGAGCCTGTTCCCCACCCACAGAAGGTTGATCGCCCCCTCGCACACAGCTAACAAAATGTTCTAGTTCGGCATGGAGGGGTTCAATATTACTGGTGTAGACCTTTTCAATTAAGCCATCTTGACGATAAAGAACTTGCCCGTAGTCGGTCATCCAGTCTGCCGTAGTTTGGCGGTGGATCAATATCTCGTTGTTAAGGAAATCTGCCTCCGTGAGGGAGTTTTGACAGTGGGCGACTATGCGGCGAATTTTGCGATGAGTGACTTTACTCGCAGTTAGGGTAGCCACAATGCCATTACCAAAAACTAGAGTTGCTGTTACGTAGTCTAGATATCCAGAATCGGCGGCACGGCTACCACTGGCAGTGAGCTTAACTACTGGGGAGCCTGCTAACTCCAAAAGCAGATCGATATCATGGATCATTAAATCTAGCACTACCGAGACATCGTTAGCTCTTTGGGAGTAAGGACTCATGCGATGTGCTTCTAGGGCAAGTAATTCTTCGGTTTTTAGGACTTTGCTCAGTTCGGCAAAAGCTGGATTAAACCGCTCAATATGTCCTACCTGAAGGATTTTCTGAGCTGTGGCGGCGGCATTAACTAGAGATTCTGCTTCGGCGATGCTGGCGGCGATCGGTTTCTCGATCAGCACGTGCACTCCAGCTTTAAGACAGGTCATACCCACCTCATGGTGAAGGCGGGTGGGAACGGCTACACACACGGCATCTACGTGGGGTAGCAGAGCATGATAATCTTCAAAAAACTTCGCTCTGTACTTACTAGCAGTATCAATACCCCTTTCTAAATTGAGGTCTGAAACTCCCACCAACTGCACATCCTTCATAAAACTTAGGACGCGAGTGTGATGCTGTCCCATGTTGCCAATGCCAATTACCCCCACTCGAATGGGTGGTAGTTTCCCTGATTGAGTTTCTGTGATTGGTATCATGCTATTTTGCACTCAACTTTTCTCCTACACCAAGAGGTATTAATTATTTCAACTAGGAATACCCGCAACAGCTAGATGTGGGGTGATACCCAGTTGGTAAACTGTAAGAATTGTGTATTTAGATTTAAGTTTCCCAGTTCAAGTTTCCCGGTTCAAGTTTTCTTAAAAAGAGCATCTTAAATTTTTTTTAGCATACCACTGAATTTATAGAAATTTATGCTGTAGTTGGGGGTTTTTCTTCTAACAAGAATAAAAGTAGATAGAAACTAGCTTAGGGGGTACGATCGCGGCTTTTCGTTAGTCCAAGATAATTTGCTGGGTACTTGTCATAATTGGAGATAATTGCCAAGAAAGCCCCCCCAAGATAAAGATGGGCAGAGGCAGGGTAAAGTGCTTTGCCCACTGACAGAACTCAGCGATCGTAAATAATAAAATAAAACTAGCGAGCCATACTTTCATAGGATTTTTGGAAGGGGGGATTGGAAAAAAGGAATTGGGGATTTTAGCTCGTGGAAATCTATAGAATCTATTTCACATCTTTACCAAGAAGAAGGAATAGATAACGACTACCTTACCGAGAAATTGGGTATAAAGCCCCGTCCTTCAGGACGGCTTTGATTTGATTTTAAAGTTAGAAGATACAAATCCTTTACCCTGAAGCAAGCCGGATATGAATTTCTAGGCGGTAACAGAGTTAGGATTGGGAAAAGAGTGTATCAATTCTGGAAATCTAGAGAAATAGAGGGAACCATTAAAACTGTCACTATAAAGAGGACACCCCTAGGGGAACTATTCTTAGCTGTGGTGGTTGTGGATAATATCAGCGATCTAGGGATTAAATCAGCGACTAGTAAA
>Ga0105048_10007225_pt1 | contig 17850 bp, 18 predicted proteins | sample MAT05_FD_78382 | JGI IMG/M metagenome (GOLD analysis project Ga0105048, IMG submission 78382) | Freshwater microbial communities from Lake Fryxell liftoff mats and glacier meltwater in Antarctica - MAT-05 | ecosystem: Environmental > Aquatic > Freshwater > Ice > Liftoff microbial mat | place...
GATGGACCTGCTGGCGAGCGGGCTCAGGCCACGCGACATCGTCACCCGCAAAGCCTTGGAGAACGCAGCCGCCGTCGTCGCCGCCACGGGCGGCTCGACCAACGCCGCTTTGCACCTGCCGGCCATGGCGCATGAAGCGGGTATCGCCTTCGACATCTTCGATGTCGCCGCTGTTTTCAAGCGCACGCCACTCATCGCCGACTTGAAACCCGGAGGCCGCTATCTGGCCAAGGACGTGCACGAGATCGGCGGCGTGCCGGTGGTGCTGAAGGCGCTGCTCGACGGCGGCTTCTTGCACGGTGAATGCATGACCGTGACCGGACGCACTTTGGCGCAGAACCTCGAAGGCATCAGCCTGCCGTTGGGCCAGGACGTCGTCCGGCCAACGACGAACCCGCTCTCGCCGACCGGTGGCCTCGTCGGCCTGTCGGGCAATCTCGCGCCCGAAGGGGCCATCGTCAAGGTGGCCGGCCTGCAGACCCTGGCCTTCCGCGGCCCGGCGCGCGTGTTCGACCGGGAAGAGGACGCTTTCGCGACGGTAATGCAGCGGCGCTACCAAGGCGGCGAAGTGCTCGTCATCCGCTACGAGGGCCCGCGCGGCGGGCCAGGCATGCGTGAGATGCTGTCCACCACCTCGGCCATCTACGGCCAGGGCATGGGCGAGCAAGTGGCGCTGATTACCGACGGACGCTTCTCCGGAGCGACGCGCGGCCTGTGTGTCGGCCACGTCGGGCCAGAGGCCGCAGTGGGCGGTCCGATTGCACTGATCGAGGACGGCGACCTGATCGAGATTGACACCATGGCGGGCACGATCACCTTGCATGTAGACACAGAGGTACTGGCGGCACGCCGCGCGCAATGGCGGCCGCGCGCACACAGCTCCCCGTCGGGGGCGATCTGGCGCTACGCCAACACCGTCGGTCCTGCCGGCAAAGGCGCGGTCACCCACCCTGGGGCGGGCGCCGAGAACGGTTCGTATGCCGATATCTGATCCAGGTCAGGTGAACCAGCCGCCGGAGACCAGCGGCACGGTTCGCTTGGTCATCCGGCAGCCGGATGACTGGCACGTGCACCTGCGCGACGGCGCGATGCTTCAGGCGGTGGTCGGATACACGGCACGGCAGTTCGCCCGCGCCATCGTCATGCCGAACCTCGATCCGCCGGTGACGACCGTGGCGGCAGCCCTGGCTTATCGCCGACGCATCCTCGAAGCCCTGCCGACCGGTTGCGCCTTCACGCCGCTGATGACCGCCTACCTCACCGATGACATCGAGCCGGGCGAGATCGAGCTCGGTTTCGCAGCAGGCGTGTTCACGGCCTGTAAGTTGTATCCTGCGCGTGCCACGACAAATTCCGCCTATGGCGTCACCGACTTCCGCAGGCTCTACCCGGTCTTTGCGGCGATGGAGCGCATCGGCATGCCCCTCCTGCTTCATGGCGAGGTGACGGATGACCATGTCGACATCTTCGACCGCGAGGCGGCCTTCATCGATCGCATCCTGAGCAGGGTCATCGCCGACTTTGCGGCGCTCAAGATCGTGTTCGAGCACATCACAACACAAGACGCCGTACAGTTTGTCGAGGCGGCCGGCCCGCGTCTCGGTGCGACGATCACGCCGCATCACCTCGTGCTTAACCGCAATGCCATGTTCGCGGGCGGGATCCGGCCGCATCACTACTGCCTGCCGGTCGCCAAACGCGAACGACACCGGCTGGCGCTGCGCAAGGCCGCGACCTCGGGCAACCCGAAGTTCTTCCTCGGCACCGATTCGGCGCCGCATGCGGTCGGCGACAAGGAGGCCGCATGCGGCTGCGCCGGCATCTTCAACGCCCCTGTTGCGCTCGAGACCTACGCCGCGGTGTTCGAAGAGGAAGACGCGCTCGACAGGCTGGAAGGCTTCGCCTCGGAGAACGGCCCGCGGTTCTACGGCCTGACACTGAACTCCGGCACGGTGGCAATCGAGAAAGCGCCGTGGCGGGTGGACGAAAGCGTCGCGGCAGGCACGCTCGTGCCGTTCCAGGCTGGGGCGACCTGTCGCTGGCGGTTCGCCGGTCCGGTCGAAGAGAGCGGTCACGTCATGGTGGTCGCTGCACCTCTGGCGCTTCGACCAGGCACGCTTGGCGAGTGACGAACTCGGTGATTCGCGATCTGCGCTTCTGACGCCGGTCTGATGTCCTGCCTGTCCGTTTACGAAGGCCGAAGGGTCGCCTTTCTGACCCAGCACGGCAAAGCGCAAGTCGTCGCACCGGTTCTGGAGCCGGGTCTGGGTTGTTTTATCAAGAACGTCACCGGCTTTGATACCGACCAACTCGGCACGTTCACCCGAAATGTGCCCCGGCGCGGTAGCCAAATCGATGCTGCGCGGCGCAAAGCCCGCAAAGGCATGGAACTGTCGGGTCTGTCGCTGGGCTTGGCCAGTGAAGGGAGCTTTGGCCCCGATCCCTTCAGCGGGATGTTTCCGTGGAATGTGGAACTGCTGGTCTGGTTGGATGACAACCTGGGAATCGAGGTGGTGGGTATGGCCCAGGGCGCTGCGCTCAGCGCTCATCTTCAGAGCGGCGACTGGGTGGAAGTCGAAGCCTTTGCGGCACGCGTGGACTTTCCGTCGCACCAATTGGTCCTGCGTCCCCAAAGCCAGGATGACCTGCGCATCCACAAAGGCATAGCAGATGCTGGCCGGCTGAGGGCCAGCTTCGACGAATGCCTCGCACAGTCGAGCAACCGGCAGGTCTTCGTCGAAACCGACCTTCGGGCTTTCGCCAATCCGAGTCGCATGAAGTACATCGAGCAGGCCGCGCGCGATCTGCTCCAGCGCATGCAGTCTTGTTGCCCCGATTGCCAAACCCCAGGCTACTGGGTGAGCGAGCGACTGCCAGGCCTACCATGCTCGGACTGTGGCCTACCGACCGCCAGCTATTGCGATGAGGTTTGGAGATGCCCGAGTTGTCAGTACCAATCCGTGAAGGCCAGGAAAGACCGCGCTGTTGCAGAGCCCAGTCACTGCTCCCATTGCAATCCTTGAGTGGTGCTGCATCGCTTGTTTGCCGATCGCATCCAGGGCGTTAACGCTGAACTACACCGATTCGAATTCGGGCCCTTGCTGCTGCTGGAAGATACCCGGCATGGCGGGCAGGAATGGCGGAAACACTCCCTGGGCAAAACCCGGGCAGGCACTGCCGCTCAGGTGTTGGCGCAGGGCGAATGCCAGATTCATCGTCACTGTGGCGTGCCGGTCACCCGCCCCGACCATCGCAAATACGTTGCCGTCGATGTATTCGTGGCGTTCGGGTTGCGCGGCTTCCTGGGCAATCAGCTTACTCGGGCAATCAGCGCGGTAACTGGCGGCATGCGTGTTCTACGGGGCCGATTTTTGGTGGGATACTGAGGCTCAAGGGGTCAGAATTCTGATCCGTAGTTAGCTTGCAATGATGAATTTTCTCCTTCGCCTCTTCACTGCTGGCCACTTCGTCATCAGCCTGCTGTTTCTTGCGGGCGCGATCGCGCTGATCGGGCTGGCAGCCTCGCACATGTGGCAGGGCATACAACTCTTCGACGAGTTGCCGGTCACGCAGCGGCTGAACGCGGTGCTGGAGAGCATCGCGATGCTCGCGGTGGCGGTCGCCGCACTGGAGCTGGGCCAGACCCTCCTTGAGGAGGAAGTGCAGCGCGGAACCCAGATGAGCACGCCGACACGCGTACGCCGCTTCCTGTCGCGCTTCATGGTCGTCCTGATCGTCGCGCTGTCGATCGAGACCGTGGTGCTGACCTTCCGTTTTGCGCAGGAAAGTCCACAGTACCTGCCCTATGCTGCGAGCATCGGCATAGCTGCTGCGACGATGCTCGCGGCCTGGGGCCTGTTCATCTGGCTCAATCGCAGCGCTGAGCAGTTGGAGCCTGAAGGCATGCAAGCGGCGAAGCGCGAGGACCGCGAGCTTGAGAAGCTTGCCAAACCCGAAGGCGAAGACAAGCCATGATCACTGGCCCACCGGCTCTGCCACGCCCTGCTGCACGCTCACCGAACGGGGCTCAGCTTTCCGGCTCTCGTGAGTTGCTGGGATGCGCGGTGACACCTTCCGGGACCTGCCCCTTCATCGGCCAGCAGGCACTCCCCCTTTTCAACTTACCCAGCACGCACCATGAATGATCGTTTCGACCTTCCCATCTGCGCCAACCCTGGGGCTCTGGATGCCTATATCGAGGCCGTCGACAACCTCCTTCGAGCGGGCCCCGACCTGGTAGCTGGATTTTCCAACGCGCTCGCCATTGATCCGGCTTTCGCACTGGCCGAGATCGGACGCGCACGAGCCCTCGCAATATATGGGGATGGTGCCGCCGCCAAAGCGTCAGCCGCGCGTGCGCGCGAATTGGTGCAACCGCTGTCAGCCCGAGAACGTCAGCATGTGAATGCGTTGGCGCTGGCAGTCGAGGGCAAGGCACCCGAAGCATTGGTGGCGATCCGTGAGCATTTGCGCGAGTTCCCGCGTGATGCGCTGGTACTGCAACCGGCTGTGTCCGCGTTCGGACTGATCGGATTCTCCGGGCGGATTGACCGCGGGCAGGAATTGCTCGAATTGCTGGATGGTTTGGCTCCGCACTACGGCGACGATTGGTGGTTTCGATCCATCCATGCCTACGCACAGGTGGACCACGGCCGTGTCGCCGAAGCGGAATCCAATGTGGAGCGGTCGCTGCAACTTGAGCCGCGCAACGCCAATGCCGTGCATGTCCGTGCGCACGTCTTTTACGAATTGGAGCAGCATACTGCTGGAGCGCAATTCCTGCGCCAATGGCTGGCAGACCATCAACAGAAGGCGCTATTGCGTGGTCACCTGGCTTGGCATCTTGCCTTGTTGCAGTTGGCGCTTGGAAATCCGGACTCTGCTTGGATCTTGTATCGAGAAGAGATCGCAATGCCATTGCATCAACCTGATTCAGCCCCAACGCCACCATTGAACGTATTGACGGATACGGCATCTTTTTTGTGGCGCGCGGAGCTTGATGGCAAGCAGGAACACGCCGCCGATTGGCAGAAGCTCTCTGAATTTGGCGCTGCCCGCTTTCCAAATGCTGGATTGCCATACGGAGACTTTCACAGCGCGATGGTCCATGCGCGGGCCGATGCACATGATCTGGTGAAGAGACTGCAGACCCAGTTGTCTGAGTTGGCGGTGCACCGACCGGCCTGCGCGACGGCATCTGCTGTCAGTGCTGGCTTGGTCGCATATGCCCGCCAGGATTGGAGTGCGGCCGCCAAATGGCTTTCAGAGGCACATGCCGAGATCGTGTGTCTCGGCGGGAGTCGCGCCCAACTTGATTTGATCAGTCGCACGCTCGTCAGCGCCTACCGCCTTGCCGGCTCCGAGCAAATGGCCGTGGACCTGTGTGCTGCGCGTCCCCACCTGCTGTCCGCCGCCTGATCAGGCACCTTCTTCGTCATGACATCGAGAAAATTATGAGCCAAGCCTTTCCTGTGGTCGAGTTGTATACCGGCGCTGACGGACGTGCCCGGTTTCGGGAATACCCTGTTCCTCTTGGATTAGGGTCGGACCTGGCACAACTATCGGAGGTCATCAAGGTGCCTGGCATCCAGTTCCGATACAGCCCGGTCGGATTCAGGTTCCCGTTTCACTGCTCCCCGAAGCCGCAGTGGGTATTCATACTGTCAGGCGAAATGGAAATAGGTTTGCAAGACGGCACTTCACGCATATTCAAGCCAGGTCAGCACTTTTTATCCGCTGACACCCTGCCCAGCGGTGCCCTATTCGACGCGTCGATTCATGGTCACTGGAGCCGTCAGGCAGGGGACGAACCGCTGGTGACCTTGTTCGTCAAAACTGATTGATCTCCTGCATCTCGGAAAAGGGGCGTTCGGCCCATTTTTTGCTGTGCTTTTCGGTGCAGCCTCTCGCTGGGGGTTTCCACCTGTGGCACTGTTCAGTTTTGCGGGACCACTTCTCCATGCAGTGCCTGCCGGAACGACGCCATGGCCATGGGTTGCTTATGGTTGTCCCGCCCAGGGAAGACGTGCTCCCAACGTCTGGTGACGCCAATGCAACGCCCTGAGCAACTCCATCGCCTGCCGGGGAAGTGGGGCGGCATGGGGTTTGCGTTGTTTGGTCCGCTCGGCCGGTATTCGCCAGAGGGCAGCGTCGAAGACGAATTCGGACCAACGCGCCTCCACTGCCTCGCGCGGACGGCACAGCGTCAACCGCATCAGGCGAAAGGTGGAGAGGGTTTCGTGGCGGCCGCCATGGCTGGCCCTATCGCGCAGCAGTTGGCCGATCTCGTCCACTTCAAGCGCACGTTTGTGTTGTTTCTTGTTGGGTGGCAGCGCACGATGAACGGGGTAGACCGGGTCGCGTTCTGCCCGAAGTGTGGCCATCGCCAGGTCGAATACGCCCGCCATCGATCGTTTCGCCTCGGCTGCCACGCTCGGGCCGTTTTGGCGTGCGACGGATGTGAGTACGTCCAGCACCGGCATCGGTGTGACCTGCCTGATCGGTTAAGAGCCGATCTTGCCGAACACCACGCGCTGCAGCCTGTCGAGGCGGCGCTTCTTCGTCACCGAATCCCAGTCCTTCATCGCCAGCCAAGCGTGGGCCACGGACTCGAAATTGGTCGCGCCATCCTGGTCGCGGCGCAGGCGGGCAAGTTGGCGTTCGCGGGCCACATTGACACCTGGCGAACATGCTTTCCTTGGTCGCCCCCTGCACATTCAGCTTGAAGCGGTATCGCCATGCCTTTACGCCGTTGGGCTTGACCTCAGGGACCAGACCGGAGCCGTCCGCCAACTTGTAGGTTTTATCGCGCGGCCGCTCCGCACGGCATTGGCTGTCGGTGAGCATGGGTTCCTCGGGATTGATCGCCGTACCCGCCATTTTGATGGCAGCTTAATCGATCGTACCCACTACCTTACCCACGTTCAGGTCGGCTTGCAACAATGCTCACTGGCACTGTAAGGACCGTAAACTCAATGTAAATCAGTAACTTAGGATTCCAATAACGCTTCAAGAAAGCCGCCAGAATCCAGCAACCCCGTCAGGAACTGAACAGGAAATTCATCACGTCGCCATCCTTGACCACATATTCCTTGCCCTCGGAGCGCATCTTGCCGGCATCCTTGGCCCGCTGTTCTCCCTTGAGTGCAACGTAGTCGTCAAAGGCGATGGTCTGGGCCCGAATGTAGCCCTTCTCGAAATCGGTGTGGATGACGCCGGCGGCCTGCGGCCCGGTGTCGCCGACATGGATGGTCCAGGCGCGGACTTCCTTCACGCCGGCAGTGAAGTAGGTTTGCAGGCCTAGTAGCTGGTAGGCGGCGCGGATCAGCCGGTTCAGGCCGGGCTCGGTCTGGCCCAGTTCTTCGAGGAACATCTGGCGGTCTTCGTCGCTCATCTCGGACATTTCGGCCTCGAGCTTGGCGCAGATCGCCACCACAGGGGCCTTCTGCGCGTCGGCGTAGTCGCGCAGCCGGTCCAGGAAGGGATTGTTCTCGAAGCCATCCTCGGCCACGTTGGCCACGAACATCGCCGGCTTGGCGGTGATCAGGAAGAATTGCTTGAGCAGCGGCAACTCTTCCTTGCTGAAGTCCAGAGTGCGCACCGGTTTGGCGTCGTTCAGCGCCAACTGGCATTTCTCGAGCAGCGCCACCAGCTTGATCGACTCCTTGTCGCCAGAACGCGCCGTCTTGGTGACGCGGTGCATCGCCTTTTCGACCGAGGACAGGTCGGCCAGGCAGAGCTCGGTCTGGATCACCTCGATGTCGGAAATCGGGTCGACCTTGCCGGCCACATGGATCACGTTATCGTCTGAAAAGCAGCGCACCACATTGATGGTGGCGTCGGTCTCGCGGATGTGCGCCAGGAACTTGTTACCCAGGCCTTCACCCGTGCTGGCTCCCGCAACCAGGCCGGCGATGTCGACGAATTCGACGATGGCTGGCACGATGCGTTCAGGCTGGACGATGGCCGCCAATTGGCCCAGCCGTGAGTCAGGCACCTCGACCACGCCCACATTGGGCTCGATGGTGCAGAACGGGTAGTTCTCGGCGGCGATGCCGGCCTTGGTCAGGGCATTGAAAAGGGTACTTTTGCCGACGTTGGGCAACCCAACAATGCCGCACTTCAAACTCATGGAAATTCCTTTGAAAACACCCGCTTCTTCACCGATGGGCCGAATGCAGGCAGCAACGATGCAGTTGTTCTGCGCCATGAAGATGCGACCGGCAAACACTTCAATCCGGCACAAGCCAGATCAGGCACTCGCAGATTTTTTCCTGGTTCTGTCCGGGGGAATATGCCCCGGATTGTACTGACCAGTTAACCGCTTCTTCTCAGTACAGCGACTGATCGACGCTTGCTGCGCGACAGGCCGCTTTCTCGGTTTGGCGCGCGGATGAATCCGGCATGGCAGAGAGTGATGATCGACCCGGCACAGAAATCACCTCGGTGTCGACAACTCAGGCTCATGTCACGTTGGAAAGGGCGCCCAAGTTCTATTTGACCGCTGCCATTGGGCGAATGCCACGCTTGGATTCAAGGAAAAGTACGTCGTCCGTCAGCTTTTAAGACCGGCGCATCGCTGCCATCTCCAACATGAAGTTTTGTGCGCTTTCGTAGGTCATTTCATACGGGGAAAATTTGCTCGTTGGGCCACTACGCAACAGGATCTGGCGGCTGGCGCTGTCTGCGGGTAGAAACTCCATCGCCCAATCGGGAAAAGCGCGTTGATGGACTTGTTCCATACCCATCACCAACATATCGGTGTGTCGGTCATCCGCAAAGAGTTTGCCAAGCAAAGCGTTCACAGCCTTTCGGCTACCTTCTATCACTTGCAAATAGTGCTTGCTGTTGAAGACAAGCAATCCAGTCAAATCATGCTTTGTGTTGTTTTCTTGAGCTGATGTCAAGATTTTCTGTACGGCACCGCTGTCAGTTCGATTCGCGACCGTGCTCACATAGATCATTCGAACAAGATACATCTCGGCCTCCATGAATTGTTCAACAGTGAAACATTGTTACTAGAAACCGCACTTCAATCAACCGATCGAATTGCATCGAATCGCATTCTGCAGGGGATCGATGGCCCACTCCTGCCCTGCGCGCGGCGGTCTGGCTCGATGCGCACGCAGTCAATCGAAGCGAAAGTTGCTCTGCACGGACTGCCCGACACGAAGCTGCTGGTCCTGCCCTTGCACCAAGATCGCGTTCATTCCGAAGGTCACGGCACCCTGGAGCCGCGCATCCTGACGGTAGGTCTGCAGCATGTCGCCCACATCCGGCGTACTGGTGGCCGTCTGCGGGTCGATGTTGGGGATGGGACAGCGCGGGCAGGGTTTGACCGGCCGCAGTACCACGGCGCCCTCGCTCGTGGTGATATGCAGGTCGGTGAGGCGGTCTTCGTCGTGTTCGCCCAGGCCTTGCAGCACGATGTTCGGCCGGAACCGTTGCATGCCCACGGACGGCTTGCCGGCGGCCTGCAGCCGCTGGTTGAGCCCGTCGAGTGACGCCGTGCTGGTCACCAGCATCGGGTAACCGTCGCTGAACTGGTTCGGGGCTTCCACGCCGCCGGTCCAGGTCAGGTTTGACAGGCGCTGCTGGTCGGGGTCGAAGCGCACCAGCCGGTAGGGCCACGGCGCATGGGCTGCCGATTCCGGCGCCAGGAAGGTGCTGAACCACTGGGCCGCCAGGTCACCCATGTCGAAAGCCTGCACCGCGTCGTCCCACACGCGTACCTTGCACGCGGCCTCGACCGTGTCGATCTGCAGGTGCAGTGCCAGCATGCCAGGCGCCCGCAGGATAATGTCGTTGTGCCGCAAGCGGGGCTGGATCAGCGCCATGCGCGGCAACGCGCGTTGTGACACGAACTCGCCCGCGCGGTCGACCAGCATCCAGGTGCGGTCCAGGTCGAGGCCGGTTTCGGTCAACATCACGTCCTGCACGGCGACGCCGGCACAGGATTTGATGGGGTAGACAAACAACTGCGCGATGCGGGCCTGCAGGTCGAAGGCAGTGGATGGGGTGTCGGGCGGCATGGTGGTTCCAAGGGTCGAATCGGCGATTTTGCACTGCCTTTTACAATCGCGGTCATGGCAAGACCTTTGGACGTGTGCATTCGTGGTGGTGGAATCGTGGGTCATGCGCTGGCCTTGTTGCTCGCCCGCGAACGCTTGCGGGTCGGCCTGGTGGCCCCCGTGCCGGCGGCAGACAGCGTCCCGGCGGACGTGCGCGCCTACGCCCTGAATGCGCGTTCACGCGACCTGCTGGAGCAATTGCGTTGTTGGCCGGACGCGCAGCACGCGACCCCGGTCGTGTCGATGCAGGTGCAGGAACCCGGCGCCGGTGCGGTCAGTTTCCTGGCGTCCGACAGCGGCGTTGACGCACTGGCCTGGATCGTGGATGTGCCGGCCCTCGAATCCCTGCTGGCCGAAGCGCTGCGTTTCCAACCCCTGATTGAGCGCCTGGATGCCCCGGCGCCGGCGGCCCTGACCGTGGTCTGTGAGGGCCAGTCCAGCCTGTCACGTGCAGGTTTTGGGGCAGTGTTCGACGTGACACCGTATTCCCACTGGGCCATTGCGGCGCGGGTGGACTGCGAATTGCCACACTGCCAGACGGCCTGCCAGTGGTTCACACCCGAGGATGTGCTGGGATTCTTGCCGATCGGAGGCGAATCGGGGAACTCCATGGCGATCGTGTGGTCTGTCAGCCAGGAGCGGCGCGCCGATTTGATGGCGATGGCCCCCCAGGCGTTTGCCGGTCAGCTGCAACTGGCCAGCGATGGGCGCCTGGGTGCCCTGGCATTGATCAGCCCGCGGGCCACATGGCCCTTGCGGCTGGCCACGGCGCGGAACTGGTCCGGTGTGACCGACGGACAAGCCTGGGTGCTAGCCGGCGATGCGGCACATGCCGTGCATCCGCTGGCGGGCCAGGGGCTGAATCTGGGCCTGGCCGATGTGCGGGAACTGGTGCGCCAGTTGCATGGCCGCGACTACTGGCGCAGCGTCCAAGACGCGAAAATGCTGCGCAGGTACGAACGGGCGCGCAAGGCCGATGTGGCGTTGACTGGCGGTACGACCGACGGCCTGCAGCTGCTGTTTGGCCGCGAGGGTTCGGTCTGGAAAAGCGTACGCAGCTGGGGCATGCAAGGGTTCGACCGCAGCGGCCCCTTCAAGCGCTGGGTGGCGCGGCAGGCGATGGGGCAGGAATGGCCGGGTTTTGCCGGCGACAACAAAACGACACTGTGATCGGGCCGACATGAACATCTTCAAATCCCTGTGGATCTTTCTGGCGTTGTTGCTCGGCGCCTCGGCTGGCGCCCAGGAAGCGGCTATCCGCAAGAACCTTGCCGAGCGCATCCCGCAGTTCAAGAACATCGACGAAATCACCAGAAGCGCCATGCCGGGCCTGTTCGAGGTGCGCATGAACGGCACGGAGATCTTCTACACCGATGCCGCAGGCAACTTTCTGATCCAGGGCACCCTGTTCGACACCCGCCAGCGGCGCAACCTCACCGAAGAACGCGTCGACAAGCTGTCGGCCATCAGCTTCGACCTGCTGCCGCTGAAGGATGCGTTTACCATCGTACGTGGCACCGGTGCGCGCAAGCTGGCGGTGTTCGAAGACCCCAATTGTGGCTACTGCAAGCGCTTCGAGCGCGACCTGCAGAAGGTCGACAACGTGACGATCCACATGTTCCTCTACCCGATTCTGGGGGCGGATTCGCTCGAAAAGTCCAAGCAGATCTGGTGCTCCAAGGACGTCGCCAAGGCCTGGGCGGACTACATGGTGCGTGACCAGGCGCCGGGCCAGACCGTGACCCCGGCCTGCGATCAGGCCGCACTGACCCGCAATGTCGAGTTCGGGCGCAAGCACAAGATCAACGGCACCCCGACGTTGTTGTTTGCCGATGGCTCCCGTGTGCCGGGCGCCGTCAGCGCCGCTCAGGTGGAAAAGTATCTCGCCAACACCAAGTAGCATGGCGCCGTCGACATCGCGCGACGGCTTGGCGCCAGCGCGGGCAGCCGGCCCGGCCTACCGGGTCGAAGTGGCGGACCTTCATGCGCATCTGTTTCGGGTTCGTTTACGGATTGCACGTCCCGCTGCCGTGCAGCGGGTCAGCCTGCCGGTGTGGATTCCTGGCAGCTACCTGATCCGGGAATTTTCAAAAAACCTGCAAGGTCTGCAAGCGGCACAAGGCACCCAGGCACTGGCGCCGACCCAGGTCGACAAGTGCACCTGGGATGTGGCATGCGATCCGTCACAGTCGCTGGAACTTGTCTACCAGGTCTATGCGCTCGACAACTCGGTGCGTGCAGCCTGGCTGGACCCGCACCGCGGGTTTTTCAATGGCACGAGCCTGTTCCTTCGGACGCACGGCCAGGAGAGCCTTCCCCATGCGCTTGAACTGGCAGCCCCCCCACCGGCTTGCCGCCACTGGCAGCTGGCCACTGGACTGACCCCGGTGCGGGTGCGCGCCAGCGGCTTCGGCCAGTACCACGCGGGCGACTACGACGAACTCGTCGACTGCCCGGTCGAGATGGGTGGCTTCTGGCGCGGCGCATTCCTGGTGCGCGGCATCCCGCACACCGTGGTGGTGGCGGGCGCCACACCGGCCTTCGACGGTGACAAACTGCTCGCCGACATGCGGCGCATCTGCGAGGCTGCCCTGGCCCTGTGGCATGGCAAACCCGGGGGGCGGGCCCGCGCCCACAGGCCGCCGCACCAGAGGTATCTGTTCATGCTCAACGCCGTCGACGACGGATATGGGGGCCTGGAACACCGCAATTCGACCGCACTGATCTGCGCCCGCAAGGACCTGCCTCGACGGCACGACACCGGTGCCGGTTCCGCTGCACCGCGTCAGAAAGAGGGCTACCACACGCTGCTGGGGCTGATCAGCCACGAGTATTTCCACACCTGGAACGTCAAACGCCTGCGACCGGTCGAATTTACGCGTTACGACTACGACCACGAGAACTACACCGCGCTGTTGTGGTTCTTCGAGGGCTTCACAAGTTACTACGATGACCTGCTGTTGCGCCGCGCCGGCTTGATGGATGACGCGCTGTATCTCAAGTCGCTGACCAAGACGCTCAACCAGGTGTTGCAGACGCCGGGCCGGCGCGTGCAGTCGGTGGCGCAGGCCAGTCGCGATGCCTGGACCAAGTATTACCGGCAGGACGAGAACACGCCCAATGCCACGGTGAGCTACTACACCAAGGGTGCGGCGGTCGCCCTGTGTCTGGATCTGCATTTGCGTACCCACGGCGTCACCACGCTCGATGCCGTCATGCGCGCCCTGTGGGCGCGAACCGCCGGCGGCCCGATGTCAGAGGCCGACCTGCTGGAGGTGCTGCAGGCCACCAGTGGCCGCTCCTGGGCCGAAGAAATCTCGGCCTGGGTCCACAGCACTGGTGAGCTGCCGCTGCAGACCGCCCTGGAGGCCCACGGCATCCGGATCCTCGAAGAGCCCGCCCAGCCGGCCCAGGCCCTGGGTTTGCGCGTGGCAGAGACCCAGGGAATCCAGGTACGCACTGTGCTGCGGGGTGGCGCGGCAGAGCAGGCCGGCTTTACGGCCGGCGACGAGTGGCTGGGCATCGAGTGCGGCCAGGGCGCGTCGGTGTCGCGCTGGCGCATCCTGCGCCTGGACGACCTGCCTTCGTATGCGGCTCCCGGTACCCGGGTCACGGCGGTGGTGGCGCGCGACCGCCGCATCCTGCACCTGCCGCTGCTGCTACCCGGTGGTGTGACCACCTGGCGGCTGGCCGTACGCGATGCCGCCCGGGTGGCGGCCTGGCTCGGCGGCTGAACCGCCGCTGGGTCACTGGCCGGTGAACACCGGCGCGCGTTTTTGCAGGAATGCGGTCACGCCCTCGATGTAATCATGCGTGCGCCCCATGGCCGACTGGGTGTCGCGTTCGACATCGAGCTGCGCATCCAGCGTGCGCTGGTTGGCCTCGCGCAGGGCGGTGCGCGTTGCTACCAGCGCCTGCGTCGGCATGGTCGCCAGGCGCTGCGCCAGGGCACAGGCGGCGGCCAAGCAGTCGTCGGCCATATCCCATACCAGGCCCCATTCCTTGGCCTGGGCCGCAGGCAGCTTGTCACCGGTCAGCGCCAGGCCCATGGCGCGCGCCAAGCCGAGCCGCTGGGTCAGGAACCAGGTGCCGCCAGCGTCGGGAATCAGCCCGATCTTGCTGAAGGCCTGGATGAAGCTGGCGCCCGGTGCGGCAATTGCGATGTCGCAGGTCAGCGCCAGCGAGGCGCCGGCGCCCGCTGCCACACCGTTGACCGCTGCGAGCGTCGGCATGCGCAGGCGCTGCAGGCGGCGCACCGTCGGGTTGAAGGCCTGTTCGATGATCGGTCCCGGGTCGGCGCGTTGTACCTGGTCGGGGCCCGGGCGCAGGTCGAATTCAGACAGGTCGGCGCCGGCACAGAAGGCACGCCCGGCGCCGGTGATCACCAACGCGCGGATGGCGGCATTGGCCTCGGCCTGGTCCAGTGCCGCCCACAGGTCGTGGTGCATATGGCGCGTGAAGCTGTTGAGGGCCTGCGGCCGGTTCAGGGTGGCAATGGCGATGGCGCCTTGTTCGGAGTACAGCACGGTAGGTTCTTGGCTCATGGGGTTCCTGCGGCGGGGGTGACTGGAATTTAACACCGGGTCTTGCCTCGGCCTGTCCCGGATTTCCCTTAAGCTCCTGACTCTTTCAGGTCAACCGAGGAGTCCTCCATGAATTACGAAATGATCACTGTGCGCACCGAGGGTGGGCGTGTGGGTGTTGTCACGCTGAACCGCCCCAAGCAGCTCAACGCGCTCAACGACCAGCTGATGAATGAACTGGGACATGCGCTCAAGGCCTTCGACGCCGACCCGGCGATTGGCTGCATGGTGCTGACCGGCAGTGAAAAGGCGTTCGCGGCCGGTGCCGACATCGGTGCCATGGCCGCCTACAGCTTTGCCGACGTCTACAAGGGCGACTACATCACGCGCAACTGGGAGCAGATCCGCAGCGTCCGCAAACCGGTGATCGCCGCCGTGAGCGGCTTCGCGCTGGGCGGCGGCTGCGAGCTGGCCATGATGTGCGATTTCATCATCGCTGCTGAGAACGCCCGGTTCGGCCAACCCGAGATCAAGCTGGGCATCATCCCCGGTGCCGGCGGCACCCAACGCCTGCCGCGTGCCGTGGGCAAATCCAAGGCCATGGACATGGCCCTCACCGGCCGCATGATGGACGCCACCGAGGCCGAGCGCGCCGGGCTGGTCAGCCGGGTGGTGCCGCTGGACAAGCTGATGGACGAAGCCCTGGGCGCCGCGCTGATGATCTGCGACTACTCGCAGATCGCCGTGATGGCCGCCAAGGAGTCGGTCAACCGCGCCTTCGAGGGCAGCCTGAACGACGGCATTCTGTTCGAACGCCGGCTGTTCCACGCGCTGTTTGCCACCGCCGACCAGAAGGAAGGCATGGACGCCTTCGTCAACAAGCGCCAGGCGGTATTCCAGAACCAGTAGGCCCCGGAACCCTGGCTATAATGCACGGCTTCGGAAAGGCGCTTTAGCTCAGTCGGTTAGAGCGATGGAATCATAATCCACAGGTCCGCGGTTCGAATCCGTGAAGCGCCACCAAAATCCCCAGCGTCAACCCCTGGAAAGCCTGCCTGTCAAACAATAGCGGGCTTTTTTTGCCCCGCAATGCCAAGCCATCGGCTACCGCTGCGGCGGCGCACAAAACACCGGCCAGGTGCCCCGAGCAGGCGTTTGCGAGCCATCCCAGCAGATTGATTTGCCAGCGAACACAGCAACCGTCGTCAGCGCCATCGATCTGTGCCCGGCGTACCGGACAAGCGGTCGATTTGCATGCGGGTGTGCGGCGACGCACAGAGTGCAAACCGCCCCAGACCTATATTGACCTGCGAACTGACGAGAGAAGTGCGGCCTGTGGGCTCGCTTTGGTTGCCTGGTGCCGTTGCAAACCGGACTGCGCTGCCCTCCCGAGTCGGTCGTGGTTTCCAGCCGTCTTTCGTCGGTGCTCAATGCTCCGTGCAAACGATCTGGATTCCCCCTTTGCAGACTTCTGGAGAACTCATCATGGACACCGCCACAATCCTTCCCTCAAGCGACATCATCTCTTCTGACAAAGTCGAAGGCACCAATGTCTACAACACCGCTGGCGACAAGCTGGGCTCGATTGACGACCTGATGGTCGACAAGCAGACCGGCCAGGTCCGCTACGCCGTCCTCGAATTCGGCGGATTCCTTGGCATGGGTACTGACCGCTATCCGCTGCCTTGGAGCATGCTCAAGTACGACACGACAAAGGATGGCTATGTGGTGCCCCTGGACAAGGCCAGGCTTGAAAAGGCTCCCCGATACGAGGCACAGGACACCCCGGCTTACACGGCTGATTACAGCAAGTCTGTCAACAGCTATTACGGCGCAAACTGGTAGGCTCTTGCGCCTAGCAGGCTCAGCGCGTTTTCGCCCTACCGCGTTGATCCATGCAGCGGAACCAACGCGGATTTTCAACCTGAAAGTCCGCGTCAATGCAGTTTGACGTGAGGCTCGGTGCGACGCGTGATCGTGCGAGCCAGGGTGTCGAGCGCCACCTTGACCCAGCCATGCAGTGCGAGCTCGTGCATCTTGTAGAGGGACACATACATCCATTGCGCAAACAGGCCCTCGATCAGCATGCCCTTACCTGCCAGAAAGTCCATCATGCTGCCCACGGTACTGTAGTTGCCCAAGGACACCAGCGAGCCGAAATCGCGATACCCGTAGGGTTGCAGGGGCTGGTTTTTCAATAGCCGCTGGATCTGCAGAAACAGATGCGAGGCTTGCTGATGGGCTGCCTGCGCGCGCGGTGGCACCCACCCGCCCTTGCCGCCATTGGCCTTTTGCCAGTAAAGGGCGGCGCAATCGTCCAGCGCGAAAATGGACGGGTCACGCGTGGTCTGCAAGGTTGGATTCACCACCAGTTGATTGATCCGGTTGGTTTCGAGCCCTGCAATGTCCTTCAGGAAGTCTGGCGCCTTGACGCCAGCAGCCCAGACGACCAGTTCGGCCAATAGCACCCGCCCGTCGCCCAGGCGCACGCCCTCGGGATGCACCTCTGCGACCTGGGCACCGGTATAGAGCTCTACACCGAGTCGGGTGAGGAGCTGTTCGGTTGCCTCGGACAGGCGCTCGGGCAGCGCCGGCAAAATTCGTGGCGCCGCCTCGATCAGGATGACCTTCAGGTCTTTGTCGGGGTCCAGACGGTCCAGCCCGTAGCACAGCACTTCGCGTGTAGTCCGGTACAACTCTGCCGACAGCTCCACGCCCGTGGCCCCGGCGCCGATGATGGCCACATGCAATTGTCCTGGCATCAAGGGGTGCGATTGCGCCTGGGCCCGGATACAGGCGTTGAGCATCTTGCGATGGAAATTGCGGGCGTCTATTTGTGATTCCAGGCGCAGCGCGTGTTGCTTGACTCCGGGGGTGCCAAAGTCGTTGCTCAGGCTGCCGATGCCCATGATCAGCGTGTCATGGAGAAGACACTTCGCGAAGTGATTTCTTGGCCGTCATCGTCGAGGTAAGGTGCAACGACCACCTCTTTCCGCCCCCGGTCGAGGCCCATCATTTCGCCGATCCGGTAGGCAAAGTGGTGCCAGTGGGCCTGTGCCATGTAGTCCACCTCGTGGTCGCCCAGGTCCATGCTTCCTGCTGCAATTTCGTGCAGCTTGGGTTTCCAGATGTGGGTACGGCCAGCTTGCCCTGGGCTTGACTTTAGCTTGCCCCGTGGCCCTTGATATAGGTTTCCAGAAACTGAATCTGGTTGCCCTGCATCTGCAAAATCTCTTTCACGATGTCGCCGATAGACA
>Ga0105048_10007226_pt1 | contig 17849 bp, 18 predicted proteins | sample MAT05_FD_78382 | JGI IMG/M metagenome (GOLD analysis project Ga0105048, IMG submission 78382) | Freshwater microbial communities from Lake Fryxell liftoff mats and glacier meltwater in Antarctica - MAT-05 | ecosystem: Environmental > Aquatic > Freshwater > Ice > Liftoff microbial mat | place...
TACCGCCGCTATTCGCGCTTGTTCAAGGCGGCGGTGGCCGAAGTTGCACCAGTGATCGAAGACCGTGGCATCGACGAGATCTACATCGATCTGAGCGACGTGCCGGGCGCGCAGGACACCGTGGCGCACGACCCGGCCGGCGGCGCACGGGCAGTGGCCCAGCAGATCCGCAACAACGTCAAGCAGGCCACGGGCCTGACTTGTTCGATTGGCGTGACCCCCAACAAACTGCTCGCCAAACTGGCCAGTGAACTGGACAAACCGGACGGCCTGACGCTGTTGACCGAGGACGACATTCCCAGCCGCATCTGGCCGCTGGCCGTGCGCAAGCTCAACGGCATCGGCCCGAAAGCTGCGGCCAAGCTGCAAACCTTGGGCATCAACACCTTGGGTGACCTGGCGGCCAAGGACCGGCTGTACCTGACGGAGCACTTTGGCCGCAGTTACGGCCGCTGGTTGTCTGAGTCCGCCTGCGGCCAGGACGACCGCGCGGTGGTCACGCACAGTGAGCCCGTGTCTGTCAGCCGCGAAACCACCTTCGACCGGGACCTGCATGCCGTGCGTGACCGCGCCGAGCTGACCCGTGTGTTCACCCAGCTGGCCGGCCAGGTCGCCACGGATCTACAACGCAAAGGCCTGGCCGCACGCACCATCGGCATCAAGCTGCGGTTCGAAGACTTCAAGACCGTCACGCGCGACCTGACCTTGCCTGAACCCGTGGCCGACGCAGCAGCCGTGCGCCATGCCGCGGGGCTGTGCCTGAAACGCGTGGATTTGGCTCGGCGCTTGCGCTTGCTGGGGGTGCGCGCCGGGGCGCTGGTTCGTTTGTGAGCTTCCTGAAACGTTTGTGAGCGGTCTAAAGCGCATGACCGGCCGGTGTGTAAGCCGCCAAGGGGCGGGCGCTTAGCATGCCGTGTTCAGCCCCTCGTCAAAGCACCACCCCATGACCGTCATCACCAACATCGAAGACCTCCGTGTCCTGGCGAAGAAGCGCGTGCCACGCATGTTCTACGACTACGCCGACAGCGGCAGTTGGACCGAGAGCACCTACCGCGCCAACAGCGAAGACTTCCAGAAGATCAAGCTGCGCCAGCGGGTGGCCGTGAACATGGAAGGCCGCAGCACAGCCACGCAGATGCTGGGCATTGACGTGGCCATGCCGGTGGCGATTGCGCCCGTGGGGTCGGTCGGCATGCAGCATGCCGACGGCGAGATCAAGGCGGCGCGGGCCGCACAGGCTTTCGGCATTCCTTTCACGCTGTCGACCATGAGCATCTGCTCGATCGAGGACATCGCCGCGCACACCACCCGGCCGTTCTGGTTTCAGCTCTACGTCATGCGCGACCGCGATTTCAGCGAGCGTTTGATCGAACGCAGCCGCGCAGCAGGTTGCAGCGCGCTGGTGCTGACGCTGGACTTGCAGATCCTGGGCCAGCGCCACAAGGACCTGAAGAACGGCTTGTCCGTTCCGCCCAAACCCACCTTGAGCAACTGGATCAACCTGGCCACCAAGCCCGGCTGGTGCCTGGGCATGCTGGGCACCAAACGGCGGCAGTTCGGCAACATCTTCGGTCACGTCAAAGGTGTGGAGGACATGAGTTCGCTGTCACAGTGGACAGCGCAGCAGTTCGACCCGCGCTTGAACTGGGACGACGTGGCGCACATCAAAAAACTCTGGGGTGGCAAGCTGATCCTGAAGGGCATCCAGGACGCCGAAGACGCCCGGCTCGCGGTCGATTCCGGCGCCGACGCGCTGATCGTCAGCAACCACGGCGGGCGCCAGCTGGACGGTGCGCCATCCAGCATCCACGCCCTGCCCGGCATCGTTCAGGCCGTGGGCAAAGACATCGAAGTCCACATGGACGGTGGCATCCGCTCGGGGCAAGACGTGTTGAAAGCCGTGGCGCTGGGCGCCAAGGGCACTTACATCGGCCGCTCGTTCGTCTACGGCCTGGGCGCCATGGGCGAGGCTGGAGTGACCAAGGCGCTGCAGATCATCCACAAAGAACTGGACTTGACCATGGCCTTCTGCGGCAAGACGCGGGTGACCGACGTCGACCGCAGCATCTTGTTGCCGGGGACGATCCCCGCCTGAGCACTGGCATCCGCACGCGCACCGCAACCCGCACCCGCACCCTCACCCGCACCACCACGCCAGGGCCGACGGGGTGTCTTGCACAGCGAAGTCAAGGAGGAGCCTGTTGCAAATCAAAGATTTGCAACAGGCGGGGGACATGAGCGGCGCAGGACACCCCGTCGGCCCTGGCGTGGTGGTGCAGGCTGTTCAGCCGGCGCCACCCGCCCCCGCCGATCTAACGTTCAATTTGAACGCAATCATGGCCCGCAGCTTGGCGGGTAGCACGGGCTTGATGAGCAGGTGGTAATCATGGGCGACAGCTTCGTCTTCATGGCCGCCGAGTGAACTGCCCGTGATGATGATGGCCGGCAAGCGGGCGCCAAGCCAGTGTGCGCGCAGGGCCACCAGCGCTTCGATTCCGGTGGTGCCTTGGGGCAGACGGTAGTCCACCAACAGCAAGTCCGGCCGCGTGCTCGGGCCACTGGCCAGCCAGGTTTGCACGGCGTCCACCGTGTCGAAAGACTGCACCTGCGCGCCCCACGCCTGCAACAGCACCACCAGGCCCTCTCGCACCGCCGGTTCGTCTTCCACAACCACGATGAACCGGCCTTGCAGCGTCAGGCCCAGCAGCTGGCGCTGGCCGCTGCCAGGCTCGACACTGAGGCTGCGCGGCGCCTTGCCCACCGGCACTTCAAAAGAAAACACCGTGCCGCGGCCAACGCGTGAACCCACCGTCACCGTGCTGTTCATCAACGCCGTCAAACGCTTGACGATGGCCAGGCCCAGCCCCAGGCCCTTGCGGTGGTGGGCCAGCAAGGGGCGGTTGCTCTGGGCCTGGAAAAACTCATCGAAGACGCGCGGCAGGCTGGCTTCTGAAATACCGATGCCGGTGTCCCACACCTGAACCAGCAGGCGGGCGCTGCCGCCAGCTTGGCGCAGTCGCGCGCTCACCAACACGCCGCCGTCGTCGCTGTAACGAATGGCGTTGCTGACCAGGTTGCGCAGCACGCGCTCCAGCAACACCGGGTCGGTGTGGGCAACGTGCGCGTCGCCGCGAAACGACAGCATCAAGCCCTTCTCAAAAGCGGTCGGCTCGAAGTGCAGACGCAGGCGGCCGAACAAGTCGTGCAGACGCACCGGCGCCGGGTTCACCTCGACCCCGCCGGTGTCGATGCGGGTGATGTCCAGCAACTCGCCGAACAAGCCCTCCAGGGCGTCCACACTTTCGTTGATGCTGTTGACCAGGCCCGCCACCTCCGGGTCGCGGCTCTTCTGCCGCAGCGCTTCGGCGAACAACCCCATCGCGTGCAACGGCTGGCGCAGGTCGTGGCTGGCGGCGGCAAAAAACTGCGTCTTGGCGCTGCTGGCTGCTTCGGCCGCGCGGCGGGCTTCATCGGCCACACGCCGCGCTTCTTCGGCCACACCGGCCTGCACGCGCAGCGCCTGCGCCAGCTCTTCGGTGCGCCGTTTCAAGGTGATGGCCTGGCCCAAGGCGCTGCCGTAGGTGCGGCCCATCAACACCGTGATGCCAAACAACAGGCTCAGGATCAGCGCCAGCTGGTAGTGCCAGGGCTGGCTGGTGTCGGTGGCGATGCGCAGGATGGTGGGTACCAGCACCAGGCTGATGAAGGCCAGGAACACGCGCGACTGCGTGGCCAACAACTGCACCGAACCCAGGCAATACGAAACCGCGATGACGATCAAGGCCACCCCGTGGTAGGTCGTGCCCAAGCCCCAAAACAACCACACGGCCACACCCCACATCGCCCCTTGTCCCAACACCAGAGCCTTCCAACTGCCGCGCCAGCCCAGCAAGGTGACGTCATCAGCGTCGCGCTGACGCACAAAACGCAGGTGGTGCGCCAGGCGCAGCAGCCACAAGGCCGCGCCAGCACTCAACCACGCCAACAGCGCCGCGCGGCTGGCCAGCGGCCAGTAGGTCACAGCCATTACCAGCATGCCGAGAGCGTTGCCAGTCAGCGAGGCCGGTGTTTGCACCAGCAGAGCGCGGGTGCTGTCGGCACGGCCGCCGAGCCCCTGCACCGGCACCGCTGCGGCACGGGTCAGTGCCGGCGGCACATCCGGCACGCCCGGCACGCCCGGCGTTGCAGCCTCGGGGGCAGCAGCGGTGGTCATGGCTCAGCGCCGTCAGCGCGCGGCGGGCCGGCGCGTCAGGAAGCCGCCCTGGCCCTGGGTCATCTGGCTGACAGCCAGCACGGCTTGTGTGCGTGAGCTGACACCCAAAGCCCGCAGCACGGCAGCCACGTGGTCTTTCACCGTCTCGACCGACAGGTTCAACTCCCGGGCGATCAACTTGTTGGGCAAGCCTTGAAGCAGCAGTCCCATGACTTCGGCTTGCCGCGGCGTCAGGCCAATGTCTTCGATCGACTTCAGCTTTTGGTGTTCATCTGGCCGCGCGTTGGCACCCAGCGGAGCGGCGTGCGGGGCCGCTGGGGTGTGCGGGCCTTTGCCAAACTCCAACCCCAACATGGAGGGCGGCACGTACATGGCGCCGCCCATCACCAAGCCCAGGGCTTGATGCAATTGCGCATGCGACGAACTCTTGGGCACGAAACCCATCGCGCCACTGTCAATGGCGCGGATGACGTCGCTGGCGCGGTCTGACGCTGACACCACCACCACCGGCACGGCCGGGTAGGTGCTGCGGAACTCCACCAGCACATCGAAGCCGTCGGCGTCTCCGAGCGACAAGTCCAGCAGCACCAGGTCGAAATCGCTGTCAGCCGCCAGAGCTGCGCGGGCGGCAGCGGCGCTGTCGGTGCCGACCACGGTGGTCGTGCTGCCAAGGTTCTGGATGACGGCTTGCAAGGCCGACAGGATCAAGGGGTGATCGTCAACGAGCAGAACTTTCATGCGGCCTCCGTGCGTCGCCGCCTGGTCGGCAGCGTCGCCATTCTGCGCGCCCGCTTCGGCCGTTTTCGACCCCCGAAAGAGGGGTACCACCCTGTCCGGGTCAGGTAAACCGCCGCGTCACCGACTCGGCCACACAGGCCGGTTTGGTCGAACCTTCGAGTTCAACCGTGGCCTGGACCACCAACTGCACGCCGCCTTCGATCACCTCATAGGACTGCAAGGTGAAGCGCCCGCGCAGCCGGCTGCCCACCCGCACCGGCGCCATGAAGCGCACGCGGTTCAAGCCGTAGTTGATGCCCATGCGCACGTTGGCCACCGTGAAGCCGGTGTCGAACAGCAAGGGCAGCAGGCTCAGGGTCAGAAAACCATGGGCCACGGTGGTGCCGAACGGGCCTGCAGCCGCGCGGGCGGGGTCGGTGTGGATCCATTGCTGGTCGCCCGTGGCGTGGGCAAAAGCGTCGATTCGGGCCTGGTCGATGACCAGCCAGTCGCTCACGCCCAACTCATGGCCGACCAGGGGCTGAAGTTCGGCAAGGGTTTCGTAGCGCATCGGTGCTTGACTCACGGCGGGTTGATGATGAAACCGGGTCAAGCGGCCAGCCACTGCACCAGCGGCTGCCACTGTTGCAGGTCGCGTTCCACCCGGCTGGGCGCCACGTCCCACAGCGTCAGGCCGTGCGCGGCGAGTTGCACATAGTTCTGGGTGTCACGCAACCAGGCCACCACCGGCAGGGGCAGGGTGGCGGTGTAGTGGTGGAGCTGTTCGTTGGCGCGGGTCTGTTCGCGCAGCCGCATGCCCACCAGGGCCATGCGCACCTGTACGGCGCGGCGGTGCTGGCGCAGCGTTTGCACGAAGGCATGCGTGGCCTGGATGTCAAACAAGCTGGCTTGCAGGGGAACGAGCACCACGTCAGCGATGCGCATCACCGCGTCCAGCCGCTTGCCATGCAGACCGGCCGGTGTGTCGAGCACCACATGGCTTGTGCCTTTGGGCGGGCGCACGATGTCCGTGCCGTCCACCTCCCAACCGTGGATGCGCGGCAGGTGGGCCGGGCGCAAGGCAAGCCACTGGCGGGCAGACTGCTGGCGGTCCACGTCGCCCAACATCACGGCGTGCCCGGCCGCGGCCAGACAACCTGCCAGGTTGGTGCTGAGGGTGCTCTTGCCGACTCCCCCCTTGGGGTTGGCCACCACGATGACGGGCATCCTCGGCTCCTGGTCTGGTTGCTGTTTCGGGCTATGGTAGCGCCAGGGTTTTGCAGGCCCGCTTCGCCGCCCAGCACGCTACCAGAACCGCCCCCAAACACGCAGCCTTGCGCCGACCATCACCTCGCACCATGGCCCGCATCCTCGTCATCGCTGCCCACCCCGACCTGGCCGACTCGCGCATCACCAAAGCGGTGCTGAAGGCTGCCCGCGCGCTGTCGACCCACCACGATGTGCAGGTCAAGGATCTGTACGCGCTGTACGCTGATTACTGGATCGACACCGCCGCCGAACAACAAGCCCTGACCGCCGCGCAACTGGTGGTGTGGCTGCACCCCATCCACTGGTATTCGATGCCACCGCTGATGAAGCTGTGGCTGGACGAGGTGTTCGCCTTTGGCTGGGCTTATGGGCCAGGCGGTTTGGCGCTGCATGGCAAAGACCTGTGGCTGGTGTGTTCGACCGGTGGCACCGAAGACGCTTACCGCCCCGACGGCCACAACCGCTACTTCTTCGACGCGTTTTTGACGCCCTACGAACAAACCGCCGCGCTGGTCGGCATGCGCTGGTTGCCGCCGCTGGTGGCGCACGGCGCGCACCGTGTGAGCGAGGCTAACCTGGCCCTGCACACGGCGGTGTTCGTCGACCGGCTCAGCCGCTACCCGGACTGGGACGAGATCGCTGATCTCGAGGCGGCTGGCGGCTGCGAGGTACCGGAGACCGACCGGCCTGACGCCGACTAGGGCACGCGCTGTCAGTGGAGCCTTGCGAAGGCTCACAAAAGATCCTGACCACCCGCCAACACATCAACGACACCACGCCCCGCTGGCTACCATGCCGCATGGAACATTCTGCTGAGTGGCTGCTGTCCAGCCTTGTCTACCTGACTGCAGCGGTGGTGGCCGTGCCTTTGGCTCGATGGTTGGGGCTGGGCTCGATCATTGGTTATCTGGCTGCGGGCATCGCCATTGGGCCGTTCGGGCTGAAGCTCGTCACCGACCCCCAGGCGATGTTGCAGTTCGCTGAATTTGGCGTCGTGCTGATGCTGTTCCTGGTCGGGCTGGAACTCGAACCGCGGCGGCTGTGGAGCCTGCGTCGGCCCATCTTCGGCTGGGGCAGCGTGCAGCTGTTCGGCTCAGCCGCGTTGCTGGCCGGCGTGGCCGTGGCCTGGGGTGTGGACTGGCACATTGCCGTCGTGGCCGCGCTCGGCCTGGCGCTGTCGTCCACGGCCATCGGCCTGGGGGTGTTGAACGAGCGCAACCTGATGTCGACGTCAGCGGGGCAAAGCGTGCTGAGCGTGGCGCTGTTGCAAGACATTGCGGCCATCCCCATCCTGGCCATCGTGCCGCTGCTGGTGCTGCAAGCCGGAGCAGGAGCCGACGGCAACGGCTGGTTGGCCGCAGCCAAGGCTTTCGGCGTGATCGCGGCCATCATCTTCGGCGGCCGTTTGTTGCTGCGCCCGGCGTTTCGCTGGATCGCCCGCAGCGACACGCCCGAGATCTTCACCGCCGCGGCCTTGTTGCTGGTGGTTGCCACGGCCGCGCTGATGCAGAGCGTGGGTTTGTCGATGGCGCTCGGCGCCTTCCTGGCCGGTGTGCTGCTGGCTGAGAGTGAATACCGGCGCGAGCTGGAAACTGACCTTGAACCTTTCAAGGGCTTGTTGCTGGGGCTGTTTTTCATTGCCGTGGGCATGAGCATCGACTTTGCCGTGGTGCTGCGCCACCCCGGCTGGGTGGCTGCGGTAGTGCTGGGCTTTCTGCTGGTCAAGGCGCTGGTGCTGTGGGCCATGACGCGGTTGATGCCAGTGCCCTTGGCTGAACGCCCGGTGTTTGTGATCTTGCTGGCGCAAGGCGGCGAGTTTGGTTTTGTGGTGTTCCAGTCGGCCTTGGGCGCGGGCGTGATCACGCCCGAGGTCTCGTCGTTTCTGGTGGCCTCAGTCGCCTTGTCGATGCTGCTGACGCCGCTGCTGCTGGTGGTGGCCGACCGCTGGTGGGCGGCGCACTTGCGGCGCCATGGCAGCGCGCCCACCCTGGCTGAAATCAGCGCCCAACAGGAGACGCCCGTCATCATTGCCGGCTTTGGCCGGTATGGACAAATCATTGGCCGTTTGCTCAACGCCAACGGCTTGACAGCCACCGTGCTGGACCATGACGTCGAACAGATCGAGACCCTGCGCCGTTTCGGCTGGAAGTCCTTCTATGGCGACGCCACCCGCCTGGACCTGCTGCGCGTGGCTGGCGCTGACAAGGCCCGGGTCCTGGTGCTGGCCATCGACGACGTGGAACAGAGCGAAGAAGTGGCGCGGCTGGTGAAAGAACATTTTCCCCGCCTGACGGTGGTGGCCCGCGCCCGCAACGTCAGCCACTTCTACAAGCTGCACAAACTGGGTGTGAAACACATCGAACGTGAGACCTTCGAGTCAGCCTTGTTGAGCGCGCGCAGCGTGCTCGAAACCATGGGCTGGGAGCCGCACGCCGCGCGCAATTCAGCCTTGCGCTTCAAGCGCCACAACCTGGCACAACTCCAGGAAATGGCACCGCATTTCGACAACGAAAGCAAGCTCATCGCCATCGCCAAACAAGGCCGGGCGCAGCTGGAAGAGCTGTGGGCTCACGAACGCGCCGACAGCGCCGCCCATCGTGCGCGCGCGGGCTGGCAGGCGCCCATGGGTACGGCAACCACAACCGAGACGACGCCGCCTGCGGCAGCGGCAAACAACCTGGCGACACCTCCATGAACGAACGCAGGCCGACCCAGGCCATCGAGGTCCTGCCCGCGATCACGCCGTCCAGCCTGCAGCCCGCTGCTCCGGGCACGTCGCGGCCGATGCCATCGACAGCGCCTGCCAGCCCGCACCACGCGACGCGCGCTCGACCAGCATCAGTTGTGTCGTACCCGCCTACAACGAAGCTAGAAACTCGCCGGAACTGCTGCGTCAACTGGTAGCGACCTTGCAGAGCCTGGCCGCGCAGTGGGAAGTGATCGTCGGGTCGTGCTGCTGGACGCTGACTTGCAACACCCGCCAGCGCTGATCGAGCCCATGCTGCAACGCTGGGCGGCGGGTGCGGACATGGTCTGCGCCGTGCACCAGGAGCGGGCCGACGAATCGTGGCTCAAGCGCGTGGGGACCCGCTGGTTCTACCGCGTCGTCAACGCCGGTTCGCACGTCCCCATTACGGCCGAGGGCAGCGACTTTCGCCTGCTGGACCGGCGTGTGGTGGACGCGTTGGTAGGCTTGCCCGAACGCAACCGCTTCATGAAAGGCCTGTACGCCTGGGTCGGTTTCAAGACCGAATTCATGAAGTACGTGCCCGATGCGCGCGCTGAACTGCGCCTGCAACTGCTGGCGTATGAAACCGCCACTGGCCGCGAACCAGACCACTTGGACGGCCACCAGCATGTGCACCACTTGCCCGGCATCCGTGGCCTGTTGGCCGAGGTACTGGCCCGGCGCCCGAGCTTGCGCGTTCGCTGCACCGGCTCTGTTCTGGGCCCTGGCGCAGCCTTCAAACGTTGGGTGTTCGCCAGCACCGGAGGGCGAGCCCTGACGCATCAATTGCTGGCGAAAAGCCAGGCGCAAAACCTCCGCCTGCTGGGCTTTTACGACTTCGTGCAAGCGGACTATCGCGCCTTGATGGTGGCCTGGTTGGCGGCGATGCCGCCCAACGGCGCGCTGCTGTTCTGCCACCCGGGCCAAAGCGCCGATGCGGGCGGCGACGACCCCATTGCCGCTGCGCGTGTGCGCGAGCTGGCCTATCTGCAAGGTGATTTTTTCACGGCAGATCTTCAAGCTGCGAGCGTCGAGCTGGCCTGATCGCGCTTGCGACGATCCCCGCCAGTCCTGTGGTCCCGTACCACTGTTCACGAGAACGATCACATCACCGTGCGGCGCAACTTGTCCAGCCCTTCGAGGCGAACAGCCGCAACAGTGCGCCAGCCTTCCCTTCAGGCCTGCCAGGGATTGATCACCGCGGCGCCGGCCGCTTCGAAGGGGCCGGTGTCTCGGGTGGCCACGGTCAGACGGTTGGCAACGGCAATCGCTGCGATGTAGCCATCTGCGCTGGCTATGGCCAGCCCCGATGCGCGAGCCTTGGCCACCAATTCCGCATAGGCTTGGGTGCAGCCCAAGTCAAAGGGCAGCACGCGCCCGGAGAACAGCGGCAGCACCCGCGTCTCCAGACTCTCTTGCAAGCCCGCCCGGCGCTTGCCCACAGGCAGCAGCGCCAAGCCAGCGCGCAGCTCGGCCACCGTGATGGCCGACAGGAACAGCGTTTCCAGTGCCTGGGCGTCGATCCATTCGGTCACACGGGCGGCGGGTGCCGGGCGTAGCGGCTCCGACACCACGTTGGTGTCCAGCAGGATCATTCGAAACCAACCGGGCGGGCGAGGGCCTTGCTGCGCACCTGCTCGAGGACGGCAAACTCTTCATCGCTCAGCTTGGCCCGCCTGCCCATGCCAGCCAGCAGCGAGCCCAGCTTCACCCGTCCCTGCGGGCTGACCGCAGACTCCAGGATTTCACGCGCCTCAGCCTCCATGCTGTGGCCGCGTTGGGCGGCCCTTACGCGCAAGGCGCGGTGTACCTCGTCGGTGATGTTGCGTACGGTCAGCATGGCCATCCTCATCCCCTCGTCACGCCCTCAGTGCATGCATTTTATTCCATCGCATGCATCCGCGGTGGGCCAACATTCGAAGGGCTGCGTTGGGTCGGAAGGAGCCACACGCGTGCCGCCCCTGGATGGCCGGTTTGAGTTGAAGACCGGACGGCTATCCATCCGGCGGCGCCCACAGGGTGACTCACCCGACCCAATCTTTCAACCGCTGGCCTTGAAGGTCCACCAGCGGTTGACCACGAAGCCCAGCAGCAACACCGACACGGTCGCGACAGCTTGGGCCAGCAGATAGTGCAGGCCCAGGGCCACACCTGCAGCCACCACGGACATTCCCAACACCGCACCGACTGCCGCCGTGCCCATGAAACGCCACCACGCTGGCCACCACGCACCGTGGTGCCCAAACGTCAAGCAGCGGTTGCCCACAAACGCCACCTGCGCACCCAGCACTGCCCCAACCCCGCTGGCTGACCAGGGCGGTGCGGCGCGGGGCTTCGACCAGCACTGCCATCAGCGCCCAGTGGGCAAGGGTCGCTAGCACGCACACACTGGAATAACGTACAAAGGCAGTGGCATCCTTCCAGGCGAACTGGCGGGTCTACTGTCCATCCCCGCCCCCGCCGGGCCGATTACAGGCGCCGTGCCCGTTTTGCAGTCCACACCCGGCAAGCTGGCCGCCAATGAAAAACAGCGGGCTGGTGGCCAGCACCAACAAGGCCAGCCGCGCCGCCGCCAGGCCATGCCAGCGCCGGCAGTGCCCGAACAGCGCCGCGCCCAAGCCCCAGGCCAGCAACGCCGGGCCCAACCGCGCCGCGAACTGGGTGGGTCCGAACATCGCCATGGCGGCCATGTCCAGTGGAAAAACGGCAGGCCGTTGCTCAGGCCAGTTGGCAGGCTTCGTCGAAGGCCAGGCGCGGGCTGCGCGCGAACAACTTCGCTGGGTCACCATGGCCTAACGAACAAACAAAGTTGACCTTGACCGTTGTCTCGGCGAAGAAAGTGGCGTCGACCTTGGCCGCATCGAAGCCGCTCATCGGCCCACAGCCCAAACCCAGGGCGCGCGCCGCCACCATCAGGTACGCACCCTGCAAAGACGAATTGCGAAAAGCCGTGGCAGCGATCAGGGTCTCGTTGCCGACAAACCAGGCCTTGGCATCAGCGTGCGGAAACAACTGCGGCAACTTCTCATAAAACGCCATGTCCATGCCAATGATGGCCGTCACTGGCGCCTGCTGCACCTTGGCCTTGTTGCTTGGGCCCATGCAATCCACCAGCCGCGCCTTGGCCTCTTCGGTGCGCACAAACACTACCCGCGCCGGGCTGCAGTTGGCCGAAGTCGGGCCCCACTTGAACAGCTCGTACAGCTGGCGCAGCGTGTCGTCAGAAACCGGCGTGGGCAGGTAGCCGTTTTGGGTGCGGGCGTCGGTGAAAAGTTGTTCGGTGCTGGTGTGCATGGTGTCGTGAGATCAAGGGATTCATCGGGCCGGGACAATAACCGCATGTTCCAACCCTCCCAGCACGACGTGCGCCGCTTCTTCTGCGCCGCCTACACCCGCCAACGGGACGGCCTGCCGCTGGACGCGATGCAAGCCGTGGCCGCGCACTGGGTTGCCCAGCACCCGGAATACCACGTCGAGTTGGCCGACGAGGCGGCGGCCCTGGCTGCCGTCTACACAGTTGAAGAAGGCCGCACCAACCCGTTTTTGCACTTGTCGATGCACCTGTCGATTCACGAACAGGTGACGATTGACCAGCCCACGGGCATCCGCCAAGCCGTGGCCCTTCTGGCCGCGCGGCGGGGCAATGAACACGCCGCCCACCACGAGGTGATGGAATGCCTGGGCGACATGCTGTGGACCAGCCAGCGCAGCGGCCTGCCGCCGGACGGGCAGGCCTACATTGACGCCGTGCGGCGGCGCGCCACGGCGGGTTGATTCCTGTCGAGTCGGCCCTGGGCTGGACAGCCCTTCAACCGTTCAGCCGCTCAGCGGCTCAAGCAGCAAGCCGCTCAGGGCTTGATGGTCACCCAGGCCGCTTCCAGCCAGTTGTCAGCGCGGTGCACGGCGTCGACCTTGCTGCGTGCGGCCCAGGGGATGACCTGGCGGTGCAGCGGGATGGTGTGCACCTGCTCGCGCCATTCACGCAGCACGGCCTTGACCAGCTCTTGACGCTTCTGGGGGTCAGCCTCAACGCTGCTGCGCGCGGCCAGTGCGTCCAGCGTGTCGTTGCGGACGTTGCCGTAGTTGTACAAGCCCACGCCCTTGTCGCCGCGGCTGCGCATCAGCGGCGTGATGGTGGTTTCAGCGTCGGTGACGGCACCGCCCCAGCCGTACAGGTACAGGCTGGTGTCGAGCTTCTCCATCTTCGGAAAAAAGTTGACGCGTGGCATCGCGTTGACACGCACCACCACCTTCAGCTGCGACCACATGCCCGCCAGTGCCACGCAGATTTCTTCGTCGTTGACGTAGCGGTTGTTGGGGCAGTCCAGGGTCACCTCAAAACCATTGGCGTAACCGGCCTCAGCCATCAAGGCTTTGGCGCGGGTCAGGTCAAACGGTAGCCGGGTTTCCAGCGCCGGGTCGTTGTAGGCCCCGGCCGGCGACGGCGTGGCCCCGCCCGTGGGCACGGCCTGGCCGCTCATCAGTTTGGTCTTCATCGCCTCAATGTCGATGGCCTGGTACAGCGCCCGGCGCACGCGGATGTCCTTGAACGGATTCCTGTCGCCGGGGACGTTGCCGTACAGCAGCTTGTCGCGCGCCTGGTCCATGCCCAAAAAGATGATGCGGTTCTCGGGTCCGTCGATGACTTTCACCCCGGCGGTGTTGCGCAGGCGCGCGAGGTCGCGCGGCGCCGGGTCCAGCACCAGGTCGATCTCGCCCGATATCAGGGCCGCCAACCGCGTGGCGTCGCTGGCAATCGGGGTGTAGACGATCTCCTGCACATTGCCGCTGGGAGTGCCCCACCACGTCGGATTGCGGCTGTAGCGCGTCTTGATGCTGGGTTGGCGCTGGACCAGGCGGAACGGCCCGGTACCGTTGGCGTTGAACGAGGCAAAGCTCTCTTCTCGATTCTTGAAATCAAGTGGCTTGTTGACTTTGTGCTTGTCGCACCAGGCGCGGCTCATCACGCTGATGCTGGCCAGGTGCTGCAAGAAGACCGGGTTGAAACGTTCGAGCCTGAAGTCCACCGTCAAGTTGTCCACCACCACCGGCGTGCCCAGGGCGGCTGCGTAAACACTGAACTGCGAGGTGAGCTCTTTTGCGCGCTGTACCGAGAACACCACGTCATCGGCGGTGAAGGCAGCCCCGTCGTGGAACTTCACACCCGGACGCAGCCTGAAGCGCCAGGTCAGTGCGCTGGTCTGCTGCCAGCTCAGGGCCAGGCGCGGAGCCAGGTTCAAGGCGCGGTCGCGGTCGAGCAAGGGCTCGTAGACCTGGCCATTGAGTTGGTTGGTCAACCCCTCGTTCTGCGAGTGCGGGTCCATGGTCTGCGGGTCACCCTGGCTGGCCCAGCGCAAGGTTTGCGCCTGGGCCGCCGACCCGGCGGCCAATGACAGCAGCGCTGTTGCGGCCAGTACAAAAAGTACCGGCAATCGGCGAATGACGCTTCGAACAAAGACCTGCATGACGAGCCTGCGTTCAGTGGATGCTGAACCGCAGTTTAGGCAAGCCCGTCAGCCCTGTGCGCGGCGCAGAGCTGTGGGATCGATCCAGACGTCAACGAGATTGGGAAAACGTTCGTCAGCGCCTTGTTCGCGGCCGACGATTCTGTCGGTGCAGTCGCTGCGCGACAGGTCCAGCAGCACCGGCGCAATGGGCATGTCCGACTTGGTGGAGAAAAACACCTTGACGATGGGTGACACCAACGAGCTGGCGTTTTGTTCCACCACAACGGCCAGGCGGCTGGAGGCCATCCGCACCAACGACCCGGTGGGGTAGATGCCCAGGCTGCGAACAAAAACCCCAAACAGCACCGGGTCGAGGTGGCCCTTCCAGCCGGCCATGCGGGCGATGGACTCGGCCGGGTCCCAGCCACGTTTGTAGGGGCGGTTGGAAGTGATCGCGTCGTAGACGTCGCAGATCGCGCCCATGCGGGCGATCTGTGTGAATGCATCGCCTGAGATTTTTTCCGGGTAGCCCGTGCCGTCCACGCGTTCGTGGTGGTGCAACACCACGTCCAGCATCTCCACGGTGGCGCCGCGGCCTTCGACCAGGATGTCATATCCGCGCCGCGGGTGGCTGCGCATGACGCTGAACTCGACGTCGGTCAGACTGCCGGGTTTGTCCAGCACGGCCACCGGCATCACCGCCTTGCCGATGTCATGCATCAAGCCCGCCAGGCCGGCTTGGCGGCGTTGCTCTTCGCCCATCCCCATTTGCCGGCCCATCGACACCATCAAGGCGCAGACCGCCACGGAATGCATGTAGCTGTAGTCGTGTCTGGTTTTCAAGCGCGCCAGGCTCACCAATGCACCCGGGTTGCGCTCCACCGAATCAGCAATTTCAGCCACCAGCGGCAGGCAACCTTCGCTGTCCACGGTCTTGCCCATGCGGGCCTCGTTGAACATCGACACCACCGCCGCCCGGCCGCGGTTGCAGATGGCCGCAGCCTGCTGAAGCTCTTCTTGCAAGCTCTTGCTGGCGTTGCGCAGCTCGGGTGGTGCTGTCAGGAGCTCGGCGGTTTTTTCGGGGTTTTCGGAGGCTGCGGGCGGGGCCGCCTTGGGCTGTGCGGCCAGGGTGGCTGGCACGTCCAGCCCCAGCTGAGGGTTGATCCAGCATTCCGACACCGAGCTGTCCACCAGGCGCTGCAAGTCGGCGGGGTCGGCAATGACGAACTTGGTGCGCCAGAACGGGTGGTTCAGCCAAGGCCCATCCAGCGCATGCACGTGCATACCCAGGCGGAGTTGACTGACGGCTATCTTCTTCAGCATGTCGGAGTGGGTGACGTCAGCAAGGTGGCGAACTTCGGCTCACTCCGGATATCGACAAGAGCAGCGCGGGGCTTGAGTGCCGACGGGCACACAGGCGTGGGTCCGCTGGGCCAGCAGGCCTCATGCGAGACTTTGTAGCCACGACCGCGATCAAAAGGACTGCTGTGAACGATGCCTCAATCCCCAACGAATCCCTGCGCAGCGCCCTGGCCCGCAACGTGCGCGACGCTTTGGCCGAAGACATCGGCCGCGGCGACTGGACGGCCCAGCTGGTACCCGCCGGTCGGCGCGCCCAGGCCAGCGTTGTCGCCAAAGAAGCCGCCGTCATCTGTGGTCGGCCCTGGTTCGACGCCTGCTTTTTGGCGCTGGACGGCAGCGCCAAGCTGACGTGGTTTGTGAATGAAGGTGCCGCCGTGGAGGCTGGCAGCAAAGTGTGTGAGATCTCGGCCGATGCACGTGCCCTGCTCAGCGCCGAGCGGCCAGCGCTGAACTTCTTGCAGACGCTCTCGGCCGTGGCCAGCACCGCGCGCCAGTACGTGGACGCGATTGTCGGCCTGTCGCCCAACCCAAAGGGCTGCCTGGTGCTGGACACGCGCAAAACCCTGCCCGGCCTGCGCCAGGCGCAGAAGTACGCTGTGCGCATGGGTGGCGGCCGCAACCAGCGCATGGCGCTGTGGGACGGCATCCTGATCAAGGAAAACCACATCGCCGCGGCCGGTGGCATCACCGCTGCGCTGCATGCCGCCGCGGCGTTGAACGCTGGCGTGATGGTGCAGGTGGAAGTGGAGAGCCTGCCTGAGCTTCAAGAGGCGCTGGCCGCTGGCGCCCAGAACGTGCTGCTGGACGACTTCAGCCTGGCCGACATGCACCGCGCCTACGCGCTCAATGTGGCCTGGCCACAACCCGCGGTGCTCGAGGTCTCGGGCGGCGTGGACCTGTCCACCATCCGCGACATTGCCGCCACGGGGGTGGACCGCATCTCGGTGGGCAAGCTGACCAAAGACGTGCGCGCGGTGGATTTGTCGATGCGCGTGGCACCCTTGGGCAGCTGAGTGCGAGTTCTGGCGAGTCACTCAGCCCTCAGTTCGCCGTCAGGCTGACGTCCAACTTTGCTTATCAGTATGTGATACTGATATAAATTGTGAAGCGTGACCCGTCCTTGGATACCCTGCTGGACCTGAACGGGCAGGTGCTGGTGATCGACCCAACCGGACACTGGGTTCGCTTTGTTGTTCACGCCGTTCCCAGCAGCACACAAAAGCCGCACGGTCTGGACTACACGCTGACCTTGCATGGACCCGATGGCACACGGCTGGTTGGTTTCGACAACGCTCATCAAGTGGCAGGAAAGCGTCGTGACGCGCTCGATCACAAACACCGCATCAGAACCGTCAAACCCTACGCTTACAGCGACGCCGCCCAGCTCATCGCAGACTTTTGGACTGATGTCGAAGCCGTTATGAAAGAGCAAGGAATATGGTCATGAAAACGCTGAAAGTTGGTATCGCTTCATACGATGACATGAAGGCGCGGACGTTGGCGATTGCCCGCGGTGAACTCAGGCCCAAAGCCAGCGAACCCAAAGTCTGGTTCACGTCGCCAGAAAGCTTTGCCAAAGTGTTGTCCAACCGCAATCGGGCCCTGTTGAGCGTCATCGCCGATCAACAGCCCGCTTCGATGACCGACTTGGCAGCAGCGACCGGCCGAACGCCCGGGAATCTGTCACGCACCTTGCGCACCATGGAGCGATACGGCCTGGTTCGCCTTCACAAGGGCGCTCGGGGCGCCATCCGGCCCGAGGTGCCCTACACGAACGTACAACTGGCCATGAGCCTGTCGCATGCCTAGACAGAGTGGGCAGCGCCTTGGCCGCGCTGCGGCTTGTCACTGAAAACAGGCAACCAAATCTCAAGCAGTCACGGCGCCCAGGGTTTGGCCAACGGCTCGCCCACAAACTGCCCTTCACCCGGCCACTGCACCGGCTTCCAATAGGCCTCGATCACCGTCTGCCCACGCTGGTACTGCCGCGCCAGGACGCTGGCGCGCGGGAACTTTTCGGTGTAGTTGCAAGGCTCGGTGACGGTGCCGTAACTGGCGGTGGCACCGGCCTTGAGCCAATCGGTGGCCTGGGTCTGCCCTGAAGCACCGCCAA
>Ga0105048_10007228_pt1 | contig 17848 bp, 18 predicted proteins | sample MAT05_FD_78382 | JGI IMG/M metagenome (GOLD analysis project Ga0105048, IMG submission 78382) | Freshwater microbial communities from Lake Fryxell liftoff mats and glacier meltwater in Antarctica - MAT-05 | ecosystem: Environmental > Aquatic > Freshwater > Ice > Liftoff microbial mat | place...
CGGCCCTGGTAGTCGAAACGTACCAGCGAATCGCTGGCCAACGCCTCGGCCACGATCGGCCCGGCCAACGGCTCATCAACCGCCAAACCCGCTCGAGGAGCCGAACCCGCGAGCAGCACGATGAGTCCAACGGCGGAAAGCATGGCGGTGGACCGCCGCAACAAATACGTCTTTCGAGCCGGCCGATTGCATCCACCCACACCAAAAACCGCGCCGAAGCCGACCACATCACGGGTTAGCCGCTGCTGGCGGTTGGTGGTTGTCAGGGCGGGTCTCGACGACCGACTTGCCATCTTGCGAGTAGATGTACAGCTGCCCCGCCGTTTCGGCGCGAGTGATCCTGTGGGTCCCGTCGCAGAAGGGGTACCTGCCCGAGAGGCCGCACTGGCAAAGCAAGAGTGGCTTATCGGGCGGCAGGGAAGCAAGCTCGACTTTGAGCGGGCCGGTCTGTTCAAGGCGGACGAGTCGGGCCATGAGGATGCTCCGGGTTCCAAGGTTCAGGTGCGACAGCGTAGAGGCCCGGTTACGCTGCGGGGTGAGCATGCTGACGCTAGCCATCGAAACCAGTAATCCTTCCAACCCCGGCCCGGGCGCGCCGGCGGTGGCGCTCGGGCGGCGCGGGGAAGACGGCACCGTCGTCCTGCTCGCCCTCGAGCGCGTCGCCGCGTCGAGCCGCGAGCACGATGATCTGACCCCGGCCATCGCCCGCGTCCTCGCGGCCGCCGGCGTCGCCGCACCCGCGCTCAGCCGCGTCGTCGTCTCCATAGGCCCCGGCGGCTACACCTCGCTCCGCATGGCCACCGTCACCGGTCAAATGATCGCCGAAGCCACCGCCGCCGCCGTCGTCGCCGTCCCCAGCGCGATGGTCGTCGCACAAGGAGCAGGCGACGGCCCCATGGCTGTCGCGCTGGCCGGCAAAAAAGACGCCGCCTACGTCACGGTCTTCGAACGCGGATGGGCCGCTGACATCGCCACGCACGGGCCCTCATGGGGGCAACTGATGACGGCCGCCGATGTGTCCGCCTTGGCGGTCGAGCGCCTGCTCGCCGATGAACACGTCCCCATCACGATCCTGCACGCCGCGCGCGAGCGCGGGATGCTCGTCGACAAGCCGACCTTCGACGCCGCCGCCCTCCTGCGGCTCGGCTGTCTGCTCCCGCCAATCCCCATCGAGCGGCTCGTGCCCGAATACGGCCGCGAGCCCGAGGCCGTCACGCTCTGGCGGGCACGCGGAACCGGCGGCGCCGCGCGTTCAAGCTAAATAGGTGGAACCGCCGCTCGTCGGCGTCCGTAAAAAAGAGAATGGATCGCGCCCGCCCTCTGCTGGACGCGACCGGGGAGTTCCACGTGGTGTGATACGGATTCTCTCTGAAACTCCGGCCTGTCTTGGCTACCCCCTCTCTCCACGAGGGTTTCTTTCTCTACTATTTATTCGGTCTGAGGCCTGAGTTTCAGCCAGAATCCGTGTTACCGGGCCGCTGACGGATTGACGCATGAACGGCGAACCCGCACCGCTGGACCATGATCGTGGGGCATCGGGTTTCTCGCGCGATAACCGGGACTGATGTCCGCAAACTCGCCGCAACTGGTCGGAGCAAGCTCCCGAACCGTTATCCCCGGAACCCGTGCGACCGCGGGCATTGGCGCTGGGGAAGCTGCGTGAAGTTGGGGAAGCTCGCCGTCGATGATGCGGGTGCTTCGATGAACGACCAGTAAGGAGCTTGCGATGGAACCAGTTGATATGCCCATCCGTGCAAGCGACTCCCTGGCGAACGGAGCGCGTGAGGCCAGACCCATGAACAAGAGCCAAGCCGTGTCGAAAAGCAAGTGGGGCGAGAAGAAGATCTTCACCACCGGCGAAGCGGCGGAAGTCTGCAAGGTCAGCCAGCAGACCATCATCCGCTGCTTCGACGCGGGCCGACTCGGCGGCTTCCGCGTCCCCGGGTCCAAGTTCCGCCGCATCCCCCGGGCCGACCTCATCCGCTTCATGCGCGAGAACGAGATCCCCGTTGAACACATCGAGGGCGGCGCCAAACGCGTCCTCGTCGTCGACGACGACCCCGGCATCGTCGAACTCTTCACCGACCTCTTCGGAAAAGATCAGCGCTTCGACCTGCGCACCGCCGGCACAGGCTACGACGCCGGCATGATGACCGAGAGCTTCAAGCCTCACCTGATCATCCTCGACTACATGCTCCCGGACATCAACGGCAGCATCGTCTGCCAACGCATCCGCCAGTCCGACGTCGTCCGCGAGGCCAAGGTCATCATCGTCTCCGGCGTCGTCAACCAGTCCGAAATCGACGCCCTCATGCGCGCCGGAGCCGACGAGTTCATCAAAAAGCCGTTCAACGTACAGCACCTGATGGCCAGGGTCGGCGCCCTCCTGGGCGTCTGAACGGCCCGCGCGATCGGAGCGAGCCATGGCACACACCAGAACGGCGGCAGTGATCCCATCGGATGACGATGCCCTGGCTCGGGCCCGCCGCGTTGACGTGGTCCTCCAACAGATCGAATCTCTGCCCACTCTGTCGCCCATCGCGACCAGACTCATGGCCCTCTCGTCGCGCGACGACGAGCAGTTCGACGAGATCATCCGCCTCATGGAGATGGACCCCGCCCTGACGGGCCGCATGCTGGCCCTGTGCCGACGCGCGTCGACAGGCGTCTCCCAGCCCGTCACCACCGTCCGCCGCGCCGCCGTGCTCCTGGGCCTCGAAGCCGTCCAGTCGGCCGTCTTGTCCGTTCAGGTCTATGACCTCCTCGCCCGACCGACCGGGATCGACGAACCCGCCGCCCGCCGCGCCGGCGCCGGGCTCGACCGCGACGGCTTCTGGCGGCACTCGCTCGCCGTCGCGTGCTGCGCCGAGATGCTCGCCACCGAGCACCGCGAGCTCAAAGTCCGCCCCGACGAGGCCTTCACCGCCGGGCTCATGCACGACCTGGGCAAAGTCGTGCTCGACTGGATCCTCCCTCAGAGCTACGCCAAGGTGCTCGAGCTCGCCGAGGCCAAGCGGAGCGATCTCGCCACCATGGAACGCGCCGTCATCGGCCTCGACCACCACGTCGCCGGCAAACGCCTCGCCGAACACTGGGGATTGCCCCACGTCCTCCAAGACGTCATGTGGCTGCACGGCCAACCCGCACGCTCCCTCCCCGACTTGCCCCACCGCTCCCTCGTCGCCCTGGTCACCGCCGCCGACACCATCGTCCGCCTCATGCACCTCGGATGGTCGGGCGAGTTCGGCGACCCCCCCGGCGAGTCGATCGCTTGTCAGGAGGCGATGCTCGACCCCAAACGCCTCGCCCGCGTTCAGTCCAAGCTCCACGAGGCCCTCGCCAAACGCTGCGCCGACCTCGGCGTCGGAACGCCCACCCCGCCCGAACTCATGATGCAGTCCCTGGCCACTGCCAACGGACGCCTCGCACGCCTCAACAGCACCCTCCAATCCCGCACCACCGCCGCCCGCTACCAGTCGCGCGTCCTCGAGAGCCTGGGCACCTTCGCCGCCGCGGCCAGGCCCGGCAGTTCCATCAACGACGTCCTCGGCCAGGTCGCCTCGGGCTTCAACCAGCTCGCCGGACCCGGCTTCACCGCCATGCTCTTCCAGTCCCGCGATGGCGACGCCTGGCGCTTGTCGCGACACCAGCCCGACGGCACCGTCGTCTCCTCCGATTCCATAGAGCCCCCCCGCGGCACCGACGGACGATCCCAAAACCTCGCCAGCCTCGCACGCGGCGGCGAACTCGGCGCCTGGGCCGGGCTCCTCGCATGGCTCGGCCAACACCTCGTCACCAAAGCCGCGATGCCCGACCTCCGACGCCTCCGCGTCCTCACCTTGGTCTCCGGACTCGGCCCCACCGCCGCAATCATCCACGACCGCGACGACGCCGAAATCCTCGCCCCCGCCGGAGCACGCCCGCTGGCCGTCCTCTCCGGCGCCTGGGCCTGGGCCGTCGCCGCCGCCACTCAGCACCAGGGCGCGCGCCGCCTCAGCGAAGAACTCGCCCTCACCGCACGCACCCTCACCGAAACCCAGGGCCGCCTCGCCGAGGCCGAGTCCATGGCACGCCTCGGCGAGCTCACCGCCGGCGCCGCCCACGAAATGAACAACCCGCTCACCGTCATCAGCGGACGCGGGCAACTCCTGGCCGCCAAGCTCACAGACCCCCTACTCAAGCAGCAGGCCGACGACATCACCGGCGCCGCCGGCAAGCTCACCGACCTCATCACCAGCCTCCACATCCTCGCCCGCCCGCCCCTCATCAAACGCGAGCCCTGCGCCATCGCCGACGTCTTCCCAGACGCCGTCCGCCGCGCCAAGGCCGACGCCAACGTGGCCGCCGCCCTCACCGTCCCCGGCGTCCGCTGCTCGGCAGCGGAGCGGATCGCACTCCTCACCGTCGATCGAGAAATGTTCACCCGCGCACTCTCGGAACTCATCAAAAATGCCCTCGAAAGCGGGCACGCCGCCACCTCCCCCATCGACGTCCGCGCCGCCCTCGATCCGCTCGACGACGCCCTCGTCATCACCGTCCGTGACCACGGCGCCGGCATGTCCGAACACGCCGGCAAGCACGCCTTCGACCCCTTCTTCAGCGAAAAACCCGCCGGCCGACAAACCGGCCTCGGGCTCTCCATCGCCCGACGACTCATGGAACTCCACGGCGCCCAGATCCGGCTCTCCGCCGCCCCATCCGGCCCCGGCGTCGTCGCCTCCATCCGCCTCGCACTCTGGCGCCACGACGCCTCCAGCGCCGCGGCGTAAACGCCCCCCTCCCCGCTACGCTTGCCGCATGAGCCGATACGACCAGTTCCAACAGTTCCGCTCGCGACTCAACCAGCGGATCCTCGGCACCGAAGGCGACGCCGACACACGCCAAGAAGGCCTCGGCACCCTCAACACCAAACGATTCTTCACCCTCGACGGCAACTGCTACAAGCCCGGCGCAATCGACGGCAAAACCAAAGAACTCCTCGGCCTCGTCGCCTCCCTCGTCCTTCGCTGCGACGACTGCGTCAGCTACCACATCGACCAAGCCGCCAAACTCGGCGTCAGCGATCAAGAGTTCATGGAAACCTTCGACGTCGCACTCATCGTCGGCGGCTCCATCGTCATCCCCCACCTCCGCCGCGCCGTCGATTTTCTAGACGAACTCCGCAGCAAGACCACATAGCACGGCTTCTGTTTGAGGTCCGCGCTCACCTTGGGTGCCCCCTCTCTCCGCGCGAACTTGATTCTCTGCTTCTTCGACCATGCCTCGCCTCAGTTTCAGCGAGATTCTCCCTCAACCCCCGCCCTTCTTCTCATCCTTCTTCACCCCGGGGATCAGCCCCTTCAGGCCATCCTCCAACCCTTTGGTCGCGTTCTCGACGGCTCCCTTCACCGCCCCCTCCACCTTCTGCCCAACGTCCTTGGCCATCTGTTCCACCTTGCCCGTCTGACCGGCAAGGACACTCATCCCCAGCCCTTTGAGCCCGTCCAGGCTGCTGAGGTTGCCCTTGAGGTCGTTGAGAAAGTCGGGGGGAAGCAGCCCTCCGCCTTTCTCTGCCGCCGCGGCCAGCACCGCCTGCACGATGATCGACGACAGCTGCGAGACCGTCACGCCCGTTCCCCCCACGCCCGTCCCGGTCTTGCCGACGTTCTGCAGCTTGATCTCGTCGATGGGGATGGTCACTTTGGTGGCCTTGTTGAGCACATCGCCCAGCCCGCCGGAGACACCCAGCATGTTCACATTGACGGTGACATTGCGGATGGTCAGTTCATTGATAACCAGCTTCTTCTCATCGCCCGCGCTGGGCTGGGCGGGTTGCGACGAGGATCCGCCCAGTTGGTCCTGCAGCTTCTTGATGTTGTCCAGGATGATCTGGTAGTTGGACTTGCCGTCCTTGCGTTCCAGGTCGACGGCGATCGTGTCCAGCTTGAACGTCGGCACCTCGATCACCGGCTGGTTGAGCGTCGCCGCCGAGATCGCGAGGGACCCCTCGCTCAGCGTGAAAAAGTGTTCGTCCTGATACCCCGGCGGGTTGGCGATCGAAAGGCCCGCTACTGTCGCCGTGCCGCTCAGCAGGCCCAGCCGCACCGACGCCACCCGGGTCTCAACGCCCATGGCGTACGTGCCCCCCCTCTCGATGCCGATTCTGACCACGTTATTGAGCTGCGAATAGCCCAAAACGATCACGCCGAAGACGGCGAGCACCAGGACGAGCACAATGGCAATGGCGATTTTGAGCAGCTTCATGAGTAGTTTCCCGTTTTGCGATTCACAGTTTAGCGTCCGTCGGCTTCGGCCGAACTCTCGATAAGTTCCACGCCCGCGGCATCGCCTCACCGCCCACCCGGCCCACGCCCCCTTCGCCCCCATCGGCACCATCCTGTTCACGCAAGGGCCCGCAGTTCCGCCAGCTCTCGCTCATACGCCGCACCAAGCTCGCGCGTCACCGGCCCCACCCGCCCCGTGCCGATCCCGCGGGCTTCGAGCCGGACAACCGGCAGCACCCCCCACACGCTGCTCGTCAGGAAAACCTCATCAGCGCTCAGCACGTCGTCGATCGTCAGAGGCCGCCGCTGCGTCAGCACCCCCCGCGCGGCCGCGGCCTGCATCACCGATTGCCGCGTGATCCCCGGTAGCGTGGGCGGCGCATACGCCGGCGCCGCAACCTGCTTCTCGTGAACCTCGTCGCCGCGCGCCACCGGCGTGTGAAGCTCCCCATCCTTCACGATAAACGCGTTGCTCACGCAGCCGCCGACCAGCTGGCCCGCGGTCGAAAAAACCAGGGCTTCCTGCGCACCCTTCGCCCCCGCAGACCGCAGCTCGTGGAGCCGCCACCAATAGTTCAGCGTCTTGTGGCTCTCGAAGTCGCCCGCGCTCGTGGGCCGGTTGTGCGCCAGCGTCACCAAAACCCCGTCGTCGAGCATCGCCCGCGGCGTCGCCGCCGCCGGCTGCGCCACAATCAAAATCGTTGGAGACGACTCGCCCGCCGGCGCCGAACCCGCCGCCGCCGCACGCGCCTGCGACAACAAGTTCAAGTCCCCGCCCGTCAGCGTCAGCCGCACGCGCGCCTGCGCCAGCCCCGAACGCTGCACCGTCTCCAAAATCGCCTCCCCCAACGGCCCCGTATGCAGGCTCGACGCCAGCCCCAACGCGAACGCGGACCGGGCCAGCCGATCAAGGTGCTCGTCAAGGTGCAACGCCCACGGCCCGCTGGCCCGGCCCGCACGCAGCGTCTCAAAAAGACCGATGCCATGCGTCAGCCCGGCGTCAAACGCGGAGACCTTCGCTTCGCGCAGAGCCTCGTCGCCCGTCAGGAAGCGGCCGTTGATGAAGGCGGTAAGCATCACAAAGACTATTCGCCCGCGGGAACCCCGCCCTTCCTCGGGTCGCAGGCCGCCTGAAGGCCCTCGGGCGTCCGCACGATCAACTGAACAGCGCACTCCCGCGTCGGCGTCCGCACCTCGTGCCCCAGCTTCCGCAGCCACATCGCCGTCGGCAGACCGCCCTCCTTCCCAGGAAAGTTCTTCTCCACTTCAAGCACGTTCGGCAGCCACTGATGGTGAATCCGCGGCTCCGCCACCGCCTGCCCCGCAGGGTGCTCAAGCACCAACGCGTACAGCAACGCCAGCGCCGTCCCTGTGATGATCCGCGGTCCCCCGCTCGCTCCCGCCACCGCCTTCACCACGCCGCCCTCGTCGAGCACGATCGTCGGGCTCATGCTGCTCAACGGGCGCTTGCCCGGCGCCGCCAGATTCCGGTCCGACTGCGTCAGCCCGAACGCGTTGGGCTGCCCCGAAGCCGTGGTGAAGTCGTCCATCTGGTTATTGAGCAAAAAGCCGAACGGCTCCACCGCCAGCATCGACCCGAACTCGAGATTGATCGTCTCCGTGCACGCCACCGCCCCGCCCGCGGCGTCGATGACGCACAGGTGGCTCGTTCCCCCGTCGTCCTTGGGCGGGATGCCGCGCGTCCCGTAATACTCGGGCCCGTGCGTCCGCGACACGTCGACCAGCTTGGCCCGGGCGTCGAGATACTCCCCAGAGAGCAACTTGTCGGTAGGGACATCCACAAACGCCGGGTCGCCCAGCCACTCCGCCCGATCCGCGAACGCGTGCTTGAAAGCCTCCGCGACCAACACCATCAACTGCGGAGTCGCCTCGGCCCCAGGCTTCCCCACATATTGGCGGATGTTCACCCGTTCCAGAATCCCCAGCGTCTGCGCCAGCGCCAAGCCGCCAGACGACGGCGGCGGCATCGTCAGGAACAAACGCTTCTCGAACGTGATCTCCAGCGGCACCGCGTCGACGGGCTCGTACCCCGCCAGATCCTCCTTGGTCATCCCCCCGCCATCCGCCTGCACCGCCAGCGCGATCGCGTCCGCGATCGCCCCGTGATAAAACGCCGCCGCGCCATCGCGAGCGATCAGCTCGAGCGCCTCCGCCTGGTCGGGGTTGCGAATGACATCGCCCAGCGCCACGCGCCCTTCCCGCAGGTACACGCGCCACAGAAAGCCAAACCGCTTCTGATAGCCCGCGTCCTTCTCATACAGCCTCAGCCTCGACTCCGCGGCGGCCATATACGCCCGGTCCGCCGCGAAGCCCCCGCGCGCCAGCCGGATCGCCGGAGCAAGCACGACCGCCCGGTCCAGCGTGCCGAACCGATCGAGCGCGCTCAGCAACCCCGCCACCGTGCCCGGGATGCCCGCCGCCGTGCCGCCGCGCGTGCTCGCGTCAGGACGCTCGGCCGCCAGCTTGCTGAAGTAGTCAGGCCCCACCGCCGCCGGCGCCGTCTCGCGGTAGTCGATCGCCACACGCACCACATCGTTCACCGCCGGCGTCCTGGGATTGTCAGGGAGCGCAATCACCATGAACCCCCCGCCGCCCAGCCCGCACGAGAACGGCCGCACCACCGCCAACGCAAAGCTCGTAGCCACCGCCGCGTCCACCGCATTGCCACCCTTGGCCAGAATCTCGGCGCCCGCGGCCGAGGCAAGGTGATGATCCGCCGCCACCGCATACCGCGCGAAAGTCGCGGCGTGGCTAGAAGGCGGGGGGGCCGGTGCCGCCGGCTGAATGGCGAAAGCCGCGACGGCAAGCGTCGCAAAGAGAGCGTTCATGTCGATCAGCGTATCGCCCCCACGAAAAAAGCCCGGGCGGGTGCCCGGGCTCTTGGTGATGGCGTTTGTGGTCGTCCCGGTCCATGACCGATCCATGACCGATCCATGACCCGCGGCGGATCAACGCTTGGAGAACTGGAACCGGCGACGGGCACCGGCCTGGCCGTACTTCTTACGCTCGACTTCGCGGGCGTCGCGGGTCAGGAACCCGGCTTCGCGAAGGGCCAGTTCAAGCTGGGGGTCGTAACCCGACAGGGCGCGCGACAGGCCCATGCGGATGGCCTGGGCCTGCCCCATGTAGCCGCCGCCGTCGACGCGGACGAAGACGTCGAACTTGGCAAGGGTGCTGGTGATCTTGAGGGGGGCGTAGCAGTCAGCGCGGTCGCGGTCCTCGGCAAAGTACTTCTCGATCGACTTGCGCTTCTTGTCGGTCATGACGACCGTGAACTGCTGCTCGCCACCCGCAGTGGCGGCGGGCTTGATCCGGACGCGGGCCACGGCACGCTTGCGGCGGCCTGTCCCCCACCACCACCCGCCCTTGGCTTCCTTGGGCAAGCGGATGGGCTTGGGCTCGTCGATCGGGGCGCCCGCGGCGGCGACGGCGGCGTCGGTCGTGGCGGCGTTGCTGAGGTTCAGCTTGGGTTCAGACTTGGTCTTGCTCTCAGGCATGGGATCTTCTCGGGGGCGTGTTCGACGCGTGTCGTGGGATCGCTGGGGGCAGGGGGGGTCTAGAAGTCGATCAGGCGTTGATGAAGTTGAGCGCGACGGGGCCGTTGCTCTGGTGAGGGTGCTCGGTACCCGGGTAGACCCGCAGCTTGCTGATCATGACGCGGGCCAGGCGGTTCTTGGGCAGCATGCGGCGCACGGCGTCCTCGATCAGCTTCTCAGGACGACGCTCACGCACAGACCCATACGTCTCGGCCCGCTGGCCACCGGGGTAGCCGGTGTAGCGAAGCTTGAGCTTCTGCGTGGCCTTGTTGCCGGTGAGGCCGACCTTCTTGCCGTTGATGACGATGACGTGGTCGCCGCAATCGACGTGCGGGGTGTACTCGGGCTTGTGCTTGCCCATGAGCACGATGGCGATCTCGGCGGCGAGGCGGCCGAGGGATTGGCCGTCGGCATCCACAACGCGCCAGATGTTCTGGACTTCGCCGGGCTTGGCCATGTAGGTTTCGCGACGCATGAATGAACTCCTGACCGGGGTTCCTGACCGCGGACGTGATCCTGACGTTGCCTGGCTTGGCGAAGTTGGATCGACCTTTCATCACAAGCCCGGGCAGAAGCCAAGGCCGTGGCGGATGGTGCGATCGCTTCGTCGGGCCAGGGGAGGCCGGATCGTGCTCGCCGCCTACCGGGCGGGGCGGGCCGGGGTGCCCTCGACGGGGCCCGGCAAGTTTTCGGACAAGCCCACACCCGGGGTACGGGCATGGGGAGAGAAGGTTAGCGGGTCGCCGGGCCGGGTCAAGGGGTGAGTTCAGGGCTCGTGAGCCGAGGGAGCGCGGCGTGCCGATGATGCAGGCTATGAACGCAGACCTCACGCCGGGCGGCTTGCAGATCGGATCGACAGGGGCGGCCCGAACCGGTGGTCGCGTGCCCGATCCCGGCTCCCGCGGCCTCGCCCGGCTCGGGCTCTTGTTCATGGTCGGGCTGCTGGCGATCGTCATCGGCTTCCAACAGTTCGGCCACTCCGCCGCCGCCGGGCCGGGCACTCATGGCGGGCCGCCCACGGGCGCGGGGGCGGACGCGATCGAGCCGCCCCAGGCCGATCAGGCCCTCATCATGGCCAAGCTCGCCGTCAAGTTCGGGCCCGTAATGCCCGACCCGCAAAGCCGCGCGATCTTCGTCGCCCAGTTGGACGGTGCGGCCCAGTCGCCGCTCGATCGCTTCCGCGCCGCCATCGTCGCCGGCGAACTCTTGGGCAACCAGGAAGCACGCACGCGGCTCGTCGACGTCGACGCGAAACTCCCCGACGACGCACCCCTCAAGCCAGACGTCGCGGCACTCCTAGGCGTCTTCGCCCAGCCCCCGCAGCCCCTCGACGACGCCGACGCCAAGCGCCTCATCGACCGCCACGGCTGGTTCGGCCAGCTCGCCGCGGTCATCGGCAAAAGCGACACCGACCCCGCCCGCGAAAAACTCGTCGGCGGCGGCGCCACCCTGATCGCCGTCTTCGGCGTCCTGGGGCTCCTCGCCGCCGTCGCGGCCATCGCCGGGCTCGGCCTCTTCATCACCGCCATCGTCCTCCTCGCCACCGGCACCCTCAAGCCGCGCTTCCTCCCGCCAGCCACCGGCGGCAGCGTCCCCATCGAGATGGTCTGCGTCTTCATGGCCGGCTTCGTCGGACTCAAACTCGTCGCCCTCGCCGCCGCCGCCATCCTCCCCGCCTCCGCCGTCGGTCCCCTCACCCTCGGCTGCCAGTGGGGCTTGATGCTCATCGTCTTCTATCCACTCCTCCGCGGCATGACCTGGACACAAACCCGCGACATGCTCGGCCTCCACGCCCGTGGCCGCGGCGGCGTCCTGGGCGAAATCTGGGCCGGCCTCCTCGGCTACCTCGCCGGCATCCCCGTCTTCGTCACCGGCGCAATCATCTCCGTCGTCCTCTTCTTCCTCTGGGATCTCTGGTCCCGCGCCTCCGGCGGCCCGCCCGCCGCCCCACCCCAGAACCCCGTCGTCGAATACTTCGCCAGCGGCGACGTCCTCTGGATCATCCTCGTCGGCGCACTCGCCACCGTCTGGGCACCACTCGTCGAAGAAGTCGTCTTCCGCGGAGCGCTACTGAGACACCTCTCCGGTTGGATGACCCCAGTCCTCGCCGCCGTGCCCACCGCCCTCGTCTTCGGCCTCATGCACGCCTACCCCATCATGCTCATGGGACCAGTCATCGCACTCGGCTTCGTCTTCGGCTGCCTCCGCGCCTGGCGCGGCAGCCTCGTCGCCTGCATCACCGCCCACGCCATCCACAACGGCCTCATCGTCGTCTTGATGGTCACCGTCGTCACGCTCGTGGGCTAGCCATTAGCCACGCGGCGCGCCCAGACACAGCTCCAGCACCGCCATCCGCACCGCCACCCCGTGGTGTACCTGCTTGAGCACCACCGATCGCTCCCCGTCCGCCACCGACGCCGTCATCTCCACCCCGCGGTTGATCGGACCAGGGTGCAGGATGATCGCGTTCGGCTTCAGCCGCCCCGTCCGCCGCGCCGACAAGCCGTAAAGCTCCGCATACTCGCGGACCGACGACAACGCCGGCATCTTCGCCAGCGTCGCCCCGCCCACCTTCTCCCCTTCGCTCGCCAGCGCCTTGTGCCCCGCCGAATGCCGCTCGAACTGGATCCGCAGCACATTCACCGCGTCCACCCGGTCGATCACCGAATCCAGATCGTGGCTCACCGTACACCCCAATACCGACAGCGAAGGCGACACCAGACTCGGCGGCCCCACGCAGATCACCTTCGCCCCCAGCGCGTTCAAAATCGTAATGTCCGACCGCGCCACCCGCGACGACGCGATATCGCCCACGATCGCCACCGTCAGCCCTGTCAGATCGAAATCGTCCAGCCGACCAAACGACTCGCCGATCGTGAACGCGTCCAGCAAACCCTGTGTCGGGTGCTCGTGCCGCCCGTCACCCGCGTTGATGATGCTCGTCCCAAACTGCGTGCCCACCGCCCGCGCCACCAGCGCCGCCGCCCCGCTCGCCTTGTGCCGCACCACCAGCGCGTCGGCCCCCATCGCCGCCACGTTCGCCGCCGTATCCCGGATCGACTCCCCTTTATTCACCGACGAATCCGACGACGAAAGGTCCAGTACGTCCGCCCCCAGGCGCTTGGCCGCCAGGCTGAAGCTCATCCGCGTCCGCGTCGAATCCTCGAAAAACAAGTTCGCGATCGTCCGCCCCTGCAACACCGGCGTGATCCGCCGCCCGCGCAGCTCCCGCTCGAAGTCCCGAGCTTTCGTCAGCACCGTCCGCATCTCGCCCGCCGTCACACCCTGCAACGCCAGCATGTGCTGGTGCGGCCACGGTTCAGCGCCTTTGGAAGGCCGGGCCGGACTGGTCTTAGCGGGGCGACGGGCTCCGGCGGCGGGTCGTTTGGCGGGCATGCAGCCAGTGTAGACTCGTCGCTTTGAAGCCCGTCATGGCGGACATCTACCCGTGCTGGCCTCGCTTTTGCTCCACACCGAATCCCCATTACTCCTGAACGTCGGCTCCCACTTCGGACAGGACACCCACAAGCTGCGCACGCTCTTCCCACGCGCGAACATCTTCATGTTCGAACCGGACCCGCGCAACATCAATGTCATCAAAACCAACATGAAGCGCCGGCAGGCCGAGCTAATCAAGGCCGCCAAGGACCACCTTGACCTGGTCCCTTGGGTGAAGTTCGAGCAGAAAACCAACGTCATAGTCATCAAGCTCGACACCTTGTTCGCCCAGCGCAAGCTGGAGCGAATAGACCTCATCTGGGCCGACGTGCAGGCGGCGGAAGACCTCATGATCGCCGGCGCAAACGGCCTTCGCCAAGACGCGCTACCTCTACACCGATTACGCCGAACGCGAGGTCTACGAAGGCCAGATCGGCGTCCGCGCCATCATGGAACGCCTGCCCGGCTCCTGCCGCGTGATCGATACCTTCCGCAGCGACGTGCTGCTGGAAAACCGCGACCTGGCGGGACGGTGAGCGTTGCCGGGCCGGTTAGCGGGCAGCTTCGTCGGCCGTGCCTTCAGCCGCCGGCTCCGCGGCAGCCGCGTTGAATCCAGCCGCCGGCTTGGCCGCCGGATACGCCTCTGCCGGAAGGTCGAGCGTCCCCACCGGCCACACGCGGTGGCTCACGATCCGCCACGGCGCAAACCCCGCACGCAAGTTGACCGTGATGGCCTGATACACAGGCTTCCCCCCGGGCATCTTCCCAAACGCCGGCACCGGGCGGAACACATCCACCGCCGCCGCATCAGCACGGATCCACACTCGCCCGATGTGATACACGGGGAGCGTGCCCGCGTTCTCAGGAGTCAGCGTCACAATGTTCGGGCCCACCTCCCGCACGATCGACTGCGCCTTCTCATAACGCATCCGACCCGGCAAATTGATCGCGATCGGCTCCGTCGGAAACGTCCCCACCGCCTGCTCCGCGCTCGGCGGGTACCGGTCGATCACCCACCGCAACGCCGCCTTGATCGCGTCCGGCACCGGCTGGTCATTGGGATTCTCAAACGCCAACGCCCCCGAGATCGGGTCGATGTTGTTGTGCCCGATACACCCGCCACCGGGCGCGGCCAAAATGGCCGCGAGCCCCAGAGTGGCCAGCGGGGCGAACAAGCAGGCGAGGCGAGATTGGGTCGAAGCAGTGGTCACGCGCAAGCTCCTGACAAGGACGAAGGGCCAATGGTGCATCGGACACTATGGGCCCGCGAGCGTAGTTTAGGGAACCTCCGACCCGCTCGCGGATCAGGGGTTGCTCCCGCCCCTAGCATGCCCCATGGCCAAACGCGTGACGGTTCGTGATGTGGAAACGGCCAAGCAGACTCAGAAGCGGGTCGTGGTAGGGATTTCTGGGGCCTCCGGAGCGGCTTATGCCACGCGGCTGCTGGAAGTATTACTGGAACGCGGCCACGAAGTGCACCTGGTCGTCACCGAATATGGCCGACAGCTCCTGGGCGACGAACTCGGGATCAAGCGGATCGAGCTGGCGGAGCTCGTCCCCAAGCTAAAGAACCGGGCGGCAGAACTGAGCAAGCGGCTATTTGTGCATCCTCATAAAGACGTCGGCGCCGTCATCGCCTCCGGAAGCTTCATGCACGACGGCATGGTCGTCGTCCCCTGCTCCAGCACCGCCCTCGGCTACATCGCCACCGGCAGCGGCAACAACCTCCTCGCACGGGCCGCCATGGTCACCCTCAAAGAACGCCGAACCCTCATCCTCGTCCACCGCGAAAGCCCGCTGTCCTACATCGATATCAAAAATATGGAGGCCGTCACCCTCGCCGGCGGGATCATCGCCCCAGCCAACCCCGGCTTCTATCTCCTACCCCAGTCAATAGACGAACTCGTCGACTTTGTCGTCGCCAAGTGCCTCGACCTCCTCAAGATCGACCACGGCCTCAAAAGCCGCTGGGCCGATCGTCGCCAGGAGATGCGGCGTCGGCTCGACGACGGCGCGTAAGCCCGGCGCTAAGGTGGCCCTATGACCCAGGCACTCGACCAACAAGCCGTGCAGCGGGTGGCCCGTTTGGCGCGGCTGCGTTTGACGGGCGATGAAGCCGCCAAGGCCGGCACGCAGCTCCAGGCCATCCTCGGCTACTTCGAACGCTTAAGCACACTCGACCTCAGCGGCGTCGAGCCGATGGCAACGCCGATCCAGACCGGCGCACCCTTGGCGGCCGACGAGCTTGGCCCGGTGATAGATCGAGCCGCGTTCATGGCCATGGCCCCGGATCACGACGGCGTGTTCCTCAAAGTGCCCAAAGTCATGGCGGAGGGCTCGGCGTGAGCGGCCCGCTGACGAGCGTCGCGATGACGGCCGCGGCCGTACGCGGGGGCAAAGCCTCGGCGCTAGAAGTCGCGCGGGCGGCCCTGACGCGGGCCGAAGCACTCAACCCGAAGCTCAACGCGTTCACGCAGATCCTCCGCGAAGAGGCCCTGGCGGCGGCCAAGCGGGTGGACGACCGAATCGCGCGGGGCGAGGAGGCGGGGCCGCTGGCGGGCGTGCCGATCGCGCTCAAGGACAACATCTGCACGCGGGCCGGGCGGACCACGTGCGCCAGCCGCATGCTCGAGCACTATCGCTCGCCCTTTGACGCAACGGTTGTAACGCGGCTGCAAGCCGCCGGGGCCGTTGTGATCGGCAAAACCAACTGCGACGAGTTCGCCATGGGCGGCAGCGGCGAACACTCGTGCTTCGGCGCCACGCGAAACCCGTGGGCCCTGGATCGGGTGCCCGGCGGGTCGTCGTCAGGCTCGGCCGCGGCAGTCGCGGCGGGGATCGTGCCGGCAGCGCTGGGCTCCGACACCGGCGGGTCGATCCGACAGCCCGCCAGCTTCTGCGGAATCACCGGGCTCAAGCCCACCTACGGCCGCGTCTCACGCTACGGCCTCGTCGCCTTCGCCTCCAGCCTCGACCAGATCGGCCCGCTCACCCGCAACGCCGAGGACGCGGCGCTGATTCTCGCTGTGATCTCGGGTCACGACCCGCAGGACTCGACCAGCGCGCCCGTCCCGACGGAGGACTTCGCGGCCCGCCTCAACGAGCCGGTCGAGGGCCTGGTGCTGGGCGTCCCGCGGCAGGTGGCGGGCTCCGCCAACCACGGCGCGGTCAACGCGGCCCTGGAGGCCGCGGCCGACACCTGGCGGACGCTGGGGGCGCAGGTGGTCGAGGTGGATTTGCCCCACATCGATGCGGGCATCGCGGCGTATTACATCATCGCCCCCGCCGAAGCATCGTCCAACCTCGCCCGCTTCGACGGCATCCGCTACGGCCGCCGCGCCAAAACCCTCCCTGGAGAGGGTCTCGAAGACCTCTACGCCCGCTCCCGCGCCGAGGGCTTCGGGCCAGAAGTCCGCCGACGAATCATGCTCGGCACCCACGTCCTCTCCAGCGGGTATTACGACGCCTATTACGTCACCGCCCAGAAAGTCCGCCGACTCATCAAGCAGGACTATGACCGGGCCTTCGCCGCGGGCTGCCACGCCGTCCTCATGCCCGCCAGCCCCGGACCGGCCTTCAAAATCGGCGAAAAGATCAACGACCCCCTCGCCCTCTATCTCGAAGACCTCTACACCGTCGGCGTCAACCTCGCCGGGCTCCCCGGCATCGTGATCCCCGCCGGCATGGCCGTGGAAATCGAAGCGGGTGAGCCGGTGAGCCTCCCCGTCGGCGTCCAACTCGTCGGGCCGCCACTGGCCGAAGCAACGCTCCTACGCATCGCCCGGCAGTTCGAACTGGCGACGGTGTGGCACTCGCGCGCGGCCAGCATCGCCTAACTCCACGGGTTATGCTCACGGCCTGATGACCACTCCCGCCGCACCCGACGACGCCAGCCTCAAAACTGCAAACGGCCTGCTCTTGGTGATCTCCGGACCATCGGGCGTAGGAAAGACGACGATCACGCACGCCGTCGAACGCAGCTTCGCCAGCGCGGTCTTCTCGGTGTCGTACACAACCCGGCCGATCACGCCGCAGGACCGCGAGGGGGTGGATTACTTCTTCATCAGCGAGGCGAGCTTCGACGAGAAGATCGCCGCCGGGGCCTTTCTGGAGCACGCGGGCGTCTTCGGCAAACGCTACGGGACGCCGCGGACTTGGGTGGAGGAGCAACTGTCCGACGGGCGGCTCGTGATCCTGGAGATCGACGTGCAGGGGGCGATCAATGTGAAGAAGGCGATGGCCGAGGCGTTTTGCCTGTTTGTGCTGCCGCCGTCGGAGGAGGAGCTCTTGCGGCGTCTGCGGGCGCGGGGGCGTGAAGATGAGACAACGATCCAGCGGCGCTTTGGGGCCGCCCAGCACGAGATCGCCGTGGCCAAGTCGTGCGGGGTATACGACCGCTTCCTGGTCAACTCCATCCTCCCCGGGACGGTGAAAGAAGCGATCGACGTGGTCGGTGGGGAGCTGGCGCGGCGCGGCATGCCGCGGGGCTAGCCTTGCTGGCATGACCAATAGCCCCATTCAGACCACCCGACCGCGACGAACCCAGTGGCCGCTGAGGCCCGGGCTGACGGCGGCGCTGTTGGGCGCCGC
>Ga0105048_10007229_pt1 | contig 17847 bp, 9 predicted proteins | sample MAT05_FD_78382 | JGI IMG/M metagenome (GOLD analysis project Ga0105048, IMG submission 78382) | Freshwater microbial communities from Lake Fryxell liftoff mats and glacier meltwater in Antarctica - MAT-05 | ecosystem: Environmental > Aquatic > Freshwater > Ice > Liftoff microbial mat | place...
CGGCATTGGCGCTGGCCCCCATGGGCTGCCCATCATCGAAGTAGGCGCGCAAGTACCATTGCCCGTCCCACGCGTGTTCGTCCAAGTTCTTCTTCAGGTTCGCCGCGTGGGTCGCACACAAGGCAACCACAGCTTCGTCACCCCGCGCCTGCGCCACGGGCCCAAACGATGTCAAAACGTCGTAAAGGAAGAAGCCCAGCCAAACGCTTTCGCCAAGCCCGTGTTCGCCCACCAAGTTCATGCCATCGTTCCAATCGCCGCTGCCCATCAACGGCAAACCGTGCACACCAAAACGCAGCCCACGACGAATCGCACGCACGCAATGTTCATAAACGCTGGCCGATTCGTCTGAGCGCGAAGGAAGATCGTAATAGCTATCTTCGTCGGGCTTCACAGCCCTTCCTTCAAGAAACACCGCTGTTTCATCCAAAACCCCCGTGTCACCCACAGTCTTTAGATAGCGGCACACGGCGAACGGCAACCACAGGTAGTCATCCGAGATATGCGTGCGAACGCCCCGGCCCGAAGGGGGATGCCACCAATGTTGTACGTCTCCCTGGGTAAACTGGTGGGCGGCACAACGCAAGATCTGACTGCGGAGCAGCGCCGGCTCAGCATGAACAAGTGCCAGTGAGTCTTGCAGCTGATCGCGGAAACCAAAGGCACCGCCGGATTGATAAAAGCCACTGCGGGCCCACAAACGCGCAGCCAGCACTTGATAAAGCAACCATCCATTGGTCAACGCGTTCAACGCCACATCGGGCGTGTGAACCTGCACAGCCCCCAACGTTTTACGCCAATAGGCATTAACCCCCGCCAAAGCAACATTCGCCGCCGCCGTTCCGCGAAAGCGTGTCACCAATGTACGAGCGTCAGCCAAATCGCGCCCCGACCCAAATAGGAACGCCACCTCCCGGTCTTGGCCGTCTGCAATATCGAGCTGCGCTTGCATCGCAAGACAAGGATCCAAAGCCGCCCCCACGCGCCCTGAAAGATGCGCGCGGGTCAAGCACGCGGGAGCGCTGTAGGCGCCATTGCGACCCAGGAACTCCAAGCGGTCACCGGTCACAGTCGTCTGGCTTTCGCTGCTTGCCACAAACGCCACACGGGCTGCGAAATCGCTGCTGTAAGGATTGCGCGCAAACAGCGCTCCTGTTTTTGGATCCAGTTCGGTTACCACATGAGGCAGATTCGTCGGACGTTCAGCCCCCATAACCAACTCGAAGAAGCCCGTCAGCGACACCTTGCGACGTCGCCCCGAACGGTTCTGAAGCTTAACCACTATGAACTTCAGGGGGGCATCCGTGGCTACGAAGGTCACCATTTCGGAGGTGAGGCCAGGCTCTTGGCAAAGAAAGCGGCTGTAGCCGAAGCCGTGCCGGGTGATGTACGGCGCCGTGGCTGGCGCGGGAGAGGGCGAGGGCGACCATACGTAGCCGTCCTCCTCATCGCGCAGATAAAAGCATTCACCACTCGGATCGCTTACAGGATCGTTGTGCCAGGGTGTCAGCCGATACGAATGCGCATTTTCGCACCAGGTGTACGCAGCTCCCGTTTCGCTAACCACAGTGCCGAACCAAGGGTTGGCAATCACGTTCACCCAGGGGGCGGGGGTGCGTTGGGTTGCAGAGGTGGAGATCACATATTCTCGACCATCCGAACTGAAGCCTCCGATACCGTTATCCGCCACCAGCTTTTCTTCTTGATTTGGCAGAGGCGGCGTCAGCGCCACGCGTTCAGCACGACGCTTTGTCAGCGTTAACGGTGGCACACGCACACTGCTGCGGGCGCGTTGTTCCATTTGGTTACTTAACGAGCCAGCCGTGTCAGACACGATCACACGGGCCACAGTCTGCATCACCAGTTTGTCATCATCAGACATTTGATCGAAGCGGCGCACGAAAATGCCCCCGCGCTTGTCCAACAAACTGGCATCAGCCGAAGAACCAATCACGGTAAGGATCTGCTCCTGCACCTCTTGGCGGTATCCAGATTGATCTTCATTCCAGATCACCAGATCGGTGGCCAGGCCCTTTACGCGCCAATACGCGTGGGCTTGCACCATCTGTTTCACCAGTGCGAAACTCCCGAGATCGGAAACCCGCAACAGAACGATTGGCAGGTCGCCCGAAATGCCATACCCCCACAATCCCGATTGCCCGCTGCGGTTGCGAACGATCACGCTGGCCGGCGCCCGCATAGATGCGTTTGCATATAGGATGTTACCGGCCAAATGGCCGAACAAATGCGTTTCGGCCTCGGTGACTTCTAGCCTTCGAAGCACAACCTGGCTTTGAGTCCAAGACAGCTCGAAAACGCGGTCGCCCAAATGGCGGTCCTGGTATTTCTCAACCAAGGACAGCGCGCCTTCGCGCGTTTCCGCCACACCCGTGACCACGTGCACATGCGCCGTTTCGTCAACGCCCACCACCAAGGTGTTTCGAATCGCCACGACTGGATCCAACACAGACCCTTCACTGTCGCCCAATCGTTCCCGATGCAAGGCTGCGGGGTCAGCGGTTGTGCGTCCCCGCCCTATGAAATCGGCCCGACTGGTTTCGTACGAAGTGCCACCGGTTGAGGCGCCATGAATGGTCATCAAGTGCATCATCCAAGGCGGCCGCTCGGTTCCTGAGCGCGGCCTGCGCGTACACAGAATTGCTTGGCGCCCCCGCAAGATCTCGGTTTGAACGAACAAATTGCTGAAGGCGGGGTGAGACACATCTGCTGCCGCCGCCGCCAACACCACCTCGGCAAAACTGGTGATCTCAATGGTGCGCGGCGTGCGCCCGCGGTTGGTGATGCTGATCCGTCGGAGCTCGATGTCGTCTTCAGGCGAGAGGCTGATCTCTAGGAAGGTTTCAATGTCTCCGTCCCTGCGCCGAAACTCAGCGCGGCCTTCAGAGAAAATCACCTCATACTTTGTGGGCACGGCAAGCGTGGGCTGATACGTCGTCGACCAAAAGACGCCACTGTGCACGTCGCGCACATAACAAAACGTTCCCCAAGGATCGCGGGTGGGATCTTCGCGCCACCTTGTCACTGAAAGATCGCGCCAGCGGCTGTACCCTCCCCCCGCATTGCTCACTGACACGTGGTATTGGCCATTCGAGAGCAGGTGCAGCTCTGGCGCCTCGGTATTCCACGTCGGGAACACCCGTAAATTGCCCTTCGCTTCGACCGCGGGACCCCGCGCAGCCGCAACCTCAGCCAAGTGAGGAAATACGGCCGTTGCCTTAGGAACTCGCTCTTGCAACAAGAGGTCTGTGGCTTGAAACATGGGATCGGAAAGAAAACGTCGCTGCATGGGTCGATCGCGCAACAAGTAGACCAGCGACAAGAAGGTCATGCCCTGGTGGTGCGCCATGAACGAGCGGATAGCTACACTGTCTTGCCCGGGAGGCAGTCGAGAACTGGTATAATCAATCGCCTCGAAGAATCCGCAACCTGAGAGCTGTCCTGCCTCGGCCAACAAACGCAGATTCTGGCACGACGCTACCGGCTCGACCATGAGCCCCATCGAACTTGCATACGGGGCCACCACAAGGTCATCGGCCAGGCCTCGTTTGAGCCCCAAGCCAGGAACCCCGAAGGCCCGGTATTGGTAGTTGAGATGCGCGTCGGTTTTGTTGTAGCCAGATTCGGAAATTCCCCAGGGAACGTTTCGCTCCCGGCCGTACTCAATCTGGCGTTCAACCACAGCCCGATAGGTCTCGTCGAGCAGCGTCCGCTCATACGTGGGCATAATCAACAGCGGCATCAAATACTCAAACATCGATCCGCTCCACGATAGAAGAGCTGACTTGCCGACAGAGGTCGTCAACAAGCGACCCAGACTGAACCAATGCTCCTGCGGTAGCTTTCCTTGAGCGATGGCAACGAAGCTGGCCAGGCGAGCCTCAGACGCCAAAAGGTCATAGTAACTTGCGTCCAAGCGGTGGTCGGCCACGTTGTATCCAATCGACAAAAGGCCACGGGCTTCGTCGTACAAAAAGTCATAGTCTATGTCTGCAAGCTCGGTGCAGCGCGTGGCCAATCGCCGCAGAGCCATCAAGCGCAAGGTTGCCCGTTCAGCGCCAAGGCCCAATGCCTCACGCACCGGCGCATCTAAATCGGTCAAGGCTTGCTCGTCCGTGTGTACCAAGGAGGAAAGGCTCATGCCGATTGTGGAGCCAGGTGCTCCGTCCGGAGGTGTGGGCAAAGACAGCCACGGTGCCACATGAAGGAGATCATCAACCCACCTTTGACCCTGGATTGTAAAGGCGCCCGCCCACCACATGCATTCGGCGTTCGTTCCTGGCAGATTCGCTAGCGACAGCGCGCCTGAAAGCTCCACCGTTCGCATCAAGGAAGAATAGGCGGCAGGCAGCGTTGTTGGTACCAGCTCCAGGTGTGCGCGCATGCCAGCGAAAGCAGCCAACAACTCTGTTGGCGCTTCTTCAATCGATTCCTGCAGCAGCTCAAGAGTGGTTGTAAGCCCCTCATACACTTGCGCGAAAGGGAAGACGGGCACGGACTCGATCTCTTTGCAGGCCGCCGCAAGGGTCAGCAAGTGTCCCGCCAAATTGCCACTGTCGACAGTGGACACATATAGCGGGAGCAAGGGCTCCAGCGTTCTTGTGTCATACCAGTTGTAGAAGTGCCCTCGGTGGCGTTGCATTCTTTCCATGGATGACAGCGTTCGTTCCGTGCGCGCAAGCAGCTCTGTCGCAGGAATATAACCAAAATCATAGGCCGCCAGGTTCGCCAACAACGACAGACCGATGTTGGTGGGCGAGGTCCGATGCGCAACACCTTGCGGCGGATCCACTTGAAAATTGTCAGGTGGTAGATCGTTGTCTTCGGCGACCACAAAGGTCTCGAAGAAGCGCCACGTACGTCGGGCCACCCTACGCAAAAAGGCTAAATCCTCAGGTAAAACCACAGGCCGTCGCGGAGCGAGCGGCTGGCTCAAGAACCACGAGCCCGCGGGGGCCAGCAGCCACAGCAACAGCACACATGCTGCCACGGGCAGTGCGGGGGCATGCACCCGCAAGATCGCCACGCTCACAGCCAGCGAAGTCAAGGGCAGGCTCCACATGGTGGCATAGGTGCCAATCACGTTCGTGCGTGCTGCCCGCAGCGCATCTCTGGCGGTGCGCCACTGCAGCAGCTTGCGATGGCTTATTCGCACGCGCCACGCCGTCCGCGTGATTGCATCAAGACTGAGCCACGCATCGTAGGGCAGGAACGCGAGGTTGAATGCCTCTCGAAGCAGTTGCCTCCCAAATGAGCGACCAATCCCAAGCACGTGATATTTGAAGGGAAGGTCCGAGGGACGACGCGCCAGCTCCGTAGCGGCGGATAGGAATCCGGGCAAACCGAAGATGGAAATCACCATCAATGTGCTCAGCAGTGCTCCGCCCGGCAGCAGCCAGCCTGTCACAAGCGCGGTTAGCAATGCCAAAGGAAGCAGGCTGCGCCTTAGATTATCGGCCAACTTCCATCGCGACAAACCGGATAAACCATTGCGTCGCCTTGCTCCGCGTTCGCGTTGGGGCACGCTTCGCCAAAGCCACGGCGTTAGCTGCCAGTCGCCACGAATCCACCGCGAACGGCGGCTGACGTCGGCGGCATGCGCAAAGGGATAATCTTCAAACAGAACGACGTCGCTCACCAAGCCGGCGCGGGCAAAACCACCTTCCAGCAAGTCGTGACTCAGGATGCGGTTGTCAGGAAAGCGACCACGTAGAGCGCGAGAAAACGCATCCACATCATAGATGCCTTTGCCCACAAACGATCCCTCATCGAAGAGATCCTGGTAGACGTCGGAGACGGCCCGCGTATAGGGATCGATGCCCGACTCGCCAGCGAACAAGCGCGCAAAGTGAGAGCGTGAGGCGCTGGGCATCGTGATTCCCAGCCCGGGTTGCAAAATGCTGTAGCCCTGGATCACCCTACCTGTCGCTTCATCAAAAACGGGGCGATTCAAGGGATGCGCCATCGTCCCTACCAACATTCGCGCGGCGTCTCGCGGCAGTTGCGTATCGGCATCAAGGGCGATGACGTACTTGATCTCTTGCAGATGTTCACGCGGGCCCACAATGGTGGCAAAACCGGTATCGTCGCCGCGCAAGGCCGCATTGAATTCCTCAAGCTTGCCGCGCTTTCGCTCCCATCCCATCCACACGCCTTCTTGCACATTCCAACGGCGCTCCCGGTGGAACAAGAAGTAGGCCCCCTGCCCTTTATAACGTTCATTCAACGCGGCGATGCCTTCCGCTGCTTGCTGAACCAAGGCCTCGTCGTCTGGCGTCGAGGCCACGGCAGCGTCGCGCACGTCGCTTAACAGTGCGAACGCGACATTCGGATCGCGGTTCGCCAACATGCGGACTTCCAGCGACTCCAGCAGGTCGTTCACCTCGGACGCGTCGGTCAGCAAAACGGGCACAGCAACCACCGTGCGATGTTCAGCAGGAATGCCCTTGGAAAAATCCAGGCGCGGTAGAGTCCGTGGCCGAGCAAAAAGGATCGCGGCCCAATGAACAAACGCAAGCGCCGTTTGAGAGGCACACAAGGCTATCAAGGCCGACCACGCACACAGCACAAACCCCGCCAAACCCGCATGAATTCCCCAGGCAACCAACGGGGTCGTTGCAAGTGCTGTTGTCACACTTAAACTTCCCAGATACACGAAGAAGGGGGCCCGGGCCGCGGTTCGACGCAGCCGCAACCCCAGCGACAACCTCTGGTGAACGGCCTGCTCAACCTGCACCCTGCCCTTTCCGATCAAGAAGTGGCCCACGTGCCCCTTGATCAGATCGCCCGCATCGAACCGCCGCCGCGCAGCATCAAGGGCGCACGTCGCCACCTCGCTTTCCGAGGCTTCACTTCTCTTCGCCACTTGTTCGACCACATGCCGATAGCGATCACGGGTCGCGAAATCCATCTGGGGATAAACGCCAGTGGGATCTAGGCGCAACGTGGCTTCGACGGCACTTGTGGCCTCCACGAAGTCCCGCCAATCTGTGGCACCCAAGAAGCGCAAACTTCCGATGCTGTTGCCGATCGATACCTGTGCAGCAGCTTGGGACTGACTGGTCAACTGGAACACTTGATCAACTGTCTGCCCCTGCTCGGCCAACCGGTGCTCAAGCCACGACATGGCGATGGCTAGGCTTGTGCCTCGTGCCTGAACGCGACTCGCAAATTCCGTCACAAAGGATTTGTTTGGCGTGGGGTTCTGCCGAACCATATCAGCCAGCACCAACACAACCTTCGCGGGTTCTTTGGCTGCCACGGCCACCATTTCATCGGCCCACGCGCCAGCGCGCAGGCGCTCACGTTGCCCAGAGCTAACATCGACTGAGGCGCGCCGCAGATTCTCGATCAGCGCCAAACGCAACATGATCGGAATCGCCCAAAGCTCCCCCAGACGCAAAGGTGTTACGGTTTGGTAGGCGGCGACAAAGGCACACAGGCCTTCAATATCCACCCGCCCGTCCGCGTGCGAGATAAGTTCAATCGCGATGTCATAAACGCGAGGGTGACCCGAGGAAGGCGACTGAATCAGGCACGGCAGTTCTCGAATGTATCCCTTGGGAAGATGGCGCCGCGCCGTGCGCACTTGTTCCTCGATCAAGTGATAGTTATCAAGTAGCCATTCTGCCGCGGGCGTAATGCGGCGACCTTCGGTCAGCGCGTGGCTGACATCTGAATACGTTGCGGCCAGCACCCGTGCGTTGGAGGTTAGGCGCGGCAGCAGTCGGTCTGCACCGGAGCCTGGAGGTCCAACCTCATGGACCCTTGCCAACGATCGCGCGTGTTGCTCAAGCTGGCTGACGCTAAACAACTCTGAGCGAAACGGCGCCTCAAGTGCGTCACTAGACGCCGACGTTACCTCCTGGGAACGGGGTGACTTCAACAAGTGGCCAATCGCAAACTGGTCTTAGAGCGGGATTTGAGCATGGAAGTGATTCCACCCATACCACGTTTTCGGCTGCCTCCAGGGCGGGGGTGGGTCAGCTACACGCTGCCCGCCTCAAAACGCATTGAGATTCTTTTTTGCGCCGAGAACCGTCATCACAATGATTTGAAGGTCCCACCACAAATTCCAGTTGTTGATATACGCCAAATCGTGCTGGATGCGTTTCTCCATCTTCACAACGGTGTCGGTCTCTCCGCGCCATCCATTGACCTGTGCCCAGCCGGTTATACCTGGCTTCACTTTGTGCCGTAGCATGTATCCATAAATTATGGGACGATAGTGTTCATTGTGCGCGACCGCGTGAGGACGAGGGCCCACGATTGACATGTCGCCCATGATGACATTGAGGAATTGGGGCAGCTCGTCCATCGACGTTCTGCGCAGCATCGCCCCTAAGCGGGTTACTCTCGGATCGTTCCGCTGTGCTTGAACGATGCACGGGCCATCCTCGCAGACGTTCATGCTGCGGAACTTCAGCACCCCTATTTCCTTGCCATTGAGGCCATAGCGCCGCTGGCGGAAAAACACAGGGCCACGCGACGTGCATTTGATAGCAACTGCAATGGCCAACATGGGAATGCTCACAAGCGCGAGAATCGCCGCGCCTACCACCACATCCTCAATGCGTTTGAGCAAGGCCGCCCCTCCCCGAAAAGGGCAGTCAAGTATGCTGACCAAGGGGAACTCGCCAAGTTCTCCCCACTTGGAATGCAGCAAATCGAACGCGAAGAAGTCAGGCACATAGTGCACGTTAACGGTGGAGTCGGCTAGACTTTTGACCAGCGCCGCGATTCGCTTTTCAGCACAAAGCGGTAAGGCGATGTAGATATCGTCGACGCATCCCAGACGCGCTGACTTGATAAGATCTTCTAGCCGTCCATGAATCGGGTTCAAGTTTGCGGCCTCGGTGGCCAACCGGTCCGATTGACGTTCGTCAAAAATAAACTCTAGATCGAGGCCAAGCGACGGTTCGCTTTCAATGTACTTTGCAAGTCGCACCCCGATATCCGTCGCTCCAAACACCGCCACTTTGCGGTTGTTTCGTCCGCGGACGCGGATGGCTCTTAAAGCAACTGTTTTGAACACACGTGCCGCGCTGAGGAAAGTTGGGGAAAGCACAAACCAAGTGAACGTGACGATGCGTGAGTACTCGTGAGTGCTTTTGGAAGCGAATCCAAGCAGCAACAGCATAGGTATAACGGCGGCCCACGCGCTTAACATTGTGCCAAGCTCTTTGCCTAACGAAGCGCCCCTCCAGCTGCGGTAAACGCCAAGTGGTTCGCAAACCAAATAGAACCCCACCACGGCCACCGCGGTTGCGATTGTGTTGTGCTCCTCCCAACGCTGCGGGTATATCCAACAAGCGATGTAGTGAGCTACCCAGATCGCAAACAAATCCGCCAACCTCTGAACCAGCCAAAAGATTGGCTGGTACGCCCTACCGAATCCGCCTCCAAGGCCTCTAAGAGAAGTTCCCATTTCCTACCCTCCGTAACGTTTTCCTAGTCTACCTGAGTCGCAGCGGTCTGCGGCTGCTCGTCGGGGGCCACCAAATGCAATAACGTTTGCCCCGTAGCAACTTGATGGGCGCGTAGCGGCGTCTGGGCGGTGGTGACTTCGGTCCACACCAAAGTGCCTTCGGTATCTGCTATCCACGCAAAGAAAACGTCATCGTCTCCTTCCAGTAGTTTGCACGTTAAATCGAAGTCTTGAATCGGCAAGAACGCAAGAACGTTGGAACTCACCGAATTGACGAAACCCAGCGAGTCCTGCTGTCTTTCGTAAAAGCGCATGAAAATATGTTGAAAGGCTGGATCATCTTTACATTCGACGGCTAAATCGACCGTTCGAATCGGACTGTCTTTGGCACCTCGACACAATCCAACTTTATAGTTTGCAACCCGGCAAATCATGGTGGCCCCTCACTTTCGAGAAGATGAAAAGCAAGATCAGGGCCAACAGGCGGCGCAGCACTTGCGCTCCCGCTAGATTCCGCACGTTACGTCGCAGCAACTGGTGGAACTTATGTGTAACGCGCGGAGTTTCCGTGCGAACCACGCCATGAAATATTGATCTTGGACCTTTGCCCGACCGACCTGTAGCTTCTTGAGATGAACGAAGATCCACAGAGCAGGAAGGCGGCGGTTGTTGTGATTGGTGCCGGCACTGCAGGTTTAGCGGCCTACCGCGCGGCTGCCGCGGTTACGGCCGACGTCTTACTAATTGAAAGCGGTTCTTACGGAACAACATGCGCCCGCGTTGGTTGCATGCCCAGCAAACTGTTGTTGGCGGCGGCGGAGGCGGCCCACCAAGCCACGCACGCCACAGGGTTTGGAATCACGGCACAAGTGAATGTGAATGGCCAAGCGGTTATGCAGAGGGTTCGTCGTGAACGTGATCGGTTTGTCTCGCTCGTTATTGATAGCGTCGACCGGCTGCCAGCCGAGCACAAGGTGTTGGGCAATGCCCGCTTCATCGCTCCGCAAACACTTGTTGTAAATGGCCAGCAGATCAATGCTGGCGCGGTGGTCATAGCCACGGGCTCGTCGCCCTTCATACCGCCCGTACTCACTCCCGTTCATGACCGTCTAATAGTTAGTGACGATGTGTTCGAATGGGAAACCCTGCCCGATTCGGTAGCTGTGATTGGCACCGGCGTCGTTGGGCTGGAATTGGGACAGGCTTTACACCGCTTGGGTGTGCGCGTCCGAATTTTCGGGCGCGAGAATACGGTGGGGCCGCTTACCGATCCAGTGGTTCGAGCAGCAGCTTTGGGCGCCTTTCAGTCTGAACTTCCATTGCACATTAACACGGACGTAGCGGAAGTACGGCGCGTTGAGCGGGGCCCGGGCACACAGGGAACTGGGGTTGAAGTGGACTTCACAGTAAACGGAACGAAGCAGACCGAGTTCTTCTCTTACGTGTTGATGGCAACGGGTCGCAAGCCAAACTTGGAAAACTTGGATTTGGAACACTCGGGCTTGGCGGTTGACGAACAAGGAATCCCCTTGTTCGACAGGTTCACATTGCAGTGTGGCCAATCACCGGTGTTTTTGGCGGGAGACGCAAACCATGACATTCCGCTACTGCATGAAGCTGCCGATGAAGGCAAGATCGCTGGCGGCAATGCGGCTCGCTTTCCTGCAGTAAAACCTGGTCAACGGCGTTCGTTGCTGTCCATAACATTTACAGATCCACAAATAGCAGTGGTTGGAGCTACGTTCGCAACAGTGAGCAAGGCTCTTGCAGCGCAAGGCGGACCCGTCATCGGCGCGGTAAGCTTTGAGGATCAGGGACGCAGTCGCGTCATCATGCAAAACCGGGGCGCTTGCCGCATCTATGCAGATCCGGCCACCGGGCAATTTTTAGGCGCTGAGATGGCCGGGCCCCGTGCGGAAAACATTGGTCACTTGTTGGCCTGGGCACACCAACAGAAGTTAACAGTCGATCATATGCTGAGCATGCCGTTTTATCATCCCGTGGTTGAGGAAGGCATTCGCACAGCTTTACGCGATGCCAGCACTCAGCTGGCCAATCGCAACGATGCAGCCATTGGCGGATAGTTTTTTCTGAACAAACTCGCAACCGATCACAGGAGAACCAATGAACACAAGTATGGAAGGCAAACGTATACCCGAAGTGAGATTTCGCACCCGCGTGGACGGGCAATGGAAAGACATCACGACGGGTGAATTATTCTCTAATAAGAAGGTGGTGGCCTTTGCGCTGCCAGGGGCTTTCACGCCTACTTGTTCCAGCAGTCACGTGCCCCGTTACAACGAACTAGCTCCGGCCTTCAAAAGCGCCGGCATTGACAGCGTGGTTTGCTTTTCCGTCAACGACGCCTTTGTCATGTCGGAATGGGCGGCCAACCAGCACGCGGACAACATCACATTCGTCCCCGATGGCAATGGTGAGTTTTCCGCCGGGATGGATATGTTGGTCGACAAGCGCGATCTCGGGTTTGGCCAGCGCTCTTGGCGGTATTCAATGTACGTGGAAAACGGTGTCATCAAAAAGATGTTTGTTGAACCCGACGTTGCAGGAGATCCCTTTGACGTGTCGGACGCAGACACCATGCTGAACTACTTGAACCCCACCGCCACTCCGCCTCATGACGTTCTGATGTTCACAAAACCGGGCTGCAGTTTCTGTACTAAGGCTAAGAGCCTTTTGAGCGAGCGGGGTTGGGCCTATGAAGAAGTCGCATCTTCTCCACGCAGACTTCGGGCAGTCAGCTCGAAGGCGAGCACGCCGCAAATTTTCATTGACGGAAAATATGTAGGAGGTTCCCAAGAACTTGAGGAGTACCTTAAAACAAGTCAAGACGCTTAGGCTAAACGAAAGTGCCGCACCCTTTGGAGTGCGGCACTTGTATTTAGTTTTGCGCGTGATTTCTTGACTTACTTGCCGTCGCCGTCGGAATCGCCGGGGATAGCCCGCTCAACCCGGTCCCACGCTGCCTGGGTGGCGTGTTTTGCTCGGTCCCATCCCAACTTCGAGTGTCCCCTCGAACGATCCCAGTCTTTGCCCAAATCCGATTCCACGTCAGAAAAGCTTTGGTCAATTGGGTGTTTTGCCCGCGTTTCCCAGCCATAGCGGTATGCCGGGCCGTACTCGTCGTAAGTAGATCCAGAAGCGTAAGAGCTGTTGGAGTGGTTCTTACGCCAGTAATCATCCTCCACCTTGGGGTCAATACTGTCAGCGATAGCTTTACCCGCCGCCGCGCCGCCCGCTAAGCCAACCGCGCCCCCAATAACCGCCCCTACGACGTTTCCTACACCTGGAATCACGGTACCAAGCGCTGCGCCTGCTGCTGCACCGGCCAATGCACCGGCACCAGTTCCCAATGTGCTTCTTGAATTTTCGTTCGTTGTATTGGAATTTCTCATTTTGTTCCTCCGCTTCGGTACCTATTCACATTTCGTACCAAGCGGATGCCCCGATAATTCCTTGGACATCGGCCCCGATTCGTTTCTTCGACGTGACAAAGCTGCGTTTACAACCAGTAACAAACTTCAGGCCGAAGTTACCTATGGGTCTCAAAACGCGACTCTTGGGCCGCAAAACTCGTGGCACAAGTCTTGAATAGAACGGGATACGAAATGAAAACCAAAACCGCTCTCGTATTCGCGTTTGGTGGCGTCCTTATTGGATCCCCCCTTGTGATTGCCGCTGAAACCCCAAGCCGCATGGAACCGACTACCTCTGCAAAGGACGGACACAAATCGTCGCCGGACAAGCCAGACAAGACGGTTAACGCCGACAACACGGCCAAGAATCAACGTGATCGAGATGACAATTCAATCACCGCTGATCAACAAGGTAACAGCAAGTCCGATGTGGAACTTACCGCAGATATACGGCGGGCCATTGTGAAGGACAAGTCGTTGTCAATCAATGCACACAACGTGAAGATCATTACCAACGGTGGCGCTGTTGTCTTACGGGGCCCAGTCAATTCAGAGGCGGAGAAAACCAATGTGAACAAAAAGGCTTGTGACATTGCGGGTGCGGCGCACGTGAAGAATGAAATCGAAGTGAAGTCAAAGTAGCGGCGACCGACGATCGATTCGAACAACAACAACAACAACAACTGGAAAAGGATGTTCTCATGGCTGGTAAAAATACGTCTGTTTTTGGTATCTTCGGCAATCTCCCTGACCTTGAAAGGGCTGTATCACAACTGAAGGATGCAGGATTCCGAAACTCGGATATCTCTGTGCTTTTTCCTGATCAACAGGGTACGCGGGATTTCGCTCACGAGAAAAACACAAAGGCACCCGAAGGCGCTGTGACCGGCGCGGGAACCGGATTGGCATTGGGTGGCGCGCTTGGATGGTTGGTTGGAATCGGAGCTTTGGCGATTCCTGGCCTTGGGCCCTTGATTGCAGCTGGGCCTATCATGGCGGCGTTGGCAGGTGCAAGTGTGGGTGGTGTTGTGGGAGGCATGACGGGGGCGCTGGTTGGAATGGGCATTCCCGAATACGAAGCCAAACGGTATGAGGGAATGGTTAAGAACGGCAAATACCTGGTTTCGGTTCACTCAGACAGCTCCGAGTGGACCAGCAAGGGCAAGAAGATCCTAGAAGCCGCGGGCGGACAGGATGTTGCCTCCGCCGGGGAAGCTTCGGTGGACAAAAGCCCAAGCCAAAGCGACATGAATCAAGCCGCGTTGCCATAACAAGTTCGTGGGCTTGATGAAAGCGGGTGTACCCATCGGTGCATCCGCTTTTTTTGTTGGATCGTTTTTTGCAAAGGCATGGCGAATGGAAGCGCGAGCGATTTGGAAAGGTGATTTGCATCTTACGAACCACAGAGTTCCCGTGAAGTTCTATTCGGCAGTTGAAGCGCGGGGCGTTCACTTTCGGCTGTTACACGCAAGTGACAATGTTCCCGTGACGCAACAAATGTTTGATGCCAAGACTGGCAAGGCGGTGCCGCGAGAACAGGTGCAAAAAGGTTACGAGGTGGAAGAAGGGGTGTTTGTGTTGTTAAAGCCAACAGAGATTGCGCAGACCGATCCAAAGCCCAGCCGCTCGATTGCGGTCTCAACCTTCCTTCCATCAACCGCAATTCCTCCTGCGTGGTTTAATCGCCCTTACTACCTTGGTCCTGACGGCGATGAAGATTCATACTATGCGCTCGCGGCCGCGTTGCAGGACACCGATCGCGTCGGCGTTGCCCAGTGGGTAATGCGAAAGAAAACTTACGATGGCGCGCTTGTCAGCCATAAGGGTGTGTTGATGATGCTTACGCTTCATCACCAAGATGAAATTCTCGCGTTGGATCACGTGCATGCCGATTCGTCGTTGGTTCTTGATCCAAAGGAAGTCAAACTGGCGCAGCAGCTTGTGGCAGCTTTGGAGGCGCCTTTTGAGCCCGAGGCCTACCATAACGAATACCGCGAGCGGGTTGCGAAACTTTTGCAGGCCAAAGCAGAGGGCGGAACGATTGCAGTCGCGCGTGCCAAAGCAAAGCCCGCCGTCAATTCGCTTTCGCAGGCGCTGCAGTCAAGTTTGAAAGCAGCGAAGGAGAAGCACATTGCCTAACGCATCTGCCACCAGATCTACGGCGTCGCGGTCGTTCTGGTCAGGAACGATAAGTTTTGGTTTGGTCAGTATTCCAGTTGATTTGTTTGCGGCCAACCGAACATCGACACTTGGCATGCGCATGCTGGGCCCCAACGGCGAGCCGATGCAGCGTCGCTATATCTGCACGCAGGACGGCAAGACTGTTGACACCGCCAATGTGGTTCGGGGTTTCGAGGTAAAAAAAGGAGAGTTTGTAACAGTAACCGACGAAGAGCTGCAATCGTTGGAACCCGACAAGACACGCGACATAGATTTGAACCGCTTCGTTCCTCGGGAGTCTGTATCACCGGCGTATTTCGAGCGCGGCCACTTTCTGGTTCCTTCAGGACCAACAAGCAAAGCGTATCGACTATTGGCGGACACAATGGAGCGAACGGGGAAGGTGGGAATAGGCACGTTCGTGATGCGTGACAAAGCATACGTCATCGCAATTTTCGCGGAGCGCGGCATCTTGCACGGGCAGACGTTGCGTTATGCCGACGAACTACGATCTGCAAAGGACGTCGGTTTAACACCAAACCGTAAGGTTGATAGCAAAGTGGTGGCCCAGATGAAAAAGGTGATCGCTAAGAGCTCGACTTCAAAGTTTGCCCCAGCCGAAATGCAGGACGATCGCGCGGCGGCGGTGCGCTCCATGGCACAGGCAAAGTTCAAGAAACATCAGGATGTTGTTCAAATCGACGCGCAGAGCGAAGCTGAAGAAGATGATGACAATGAATCGTCTGAATCGCCTTTGAGCCCTACCGGTAAGGTCATTGATCTCATGGAGGTTCTACGTCAGCGCTTGGGTGCCAGTGAAGCGGGCAAGCAGAAGAAGCCCAAATTGGCGGGCGCCTCTCCTAAGAAGAGCGCCACTAAGAAGACCGTCAGAAAGTCCGTCAAAAAGCGCAGCTAACGTACACCGACGTCCGTTAGGATCTTCTTGGTTAGAGTTCTTCTTGCGCCGTCGAAGCCTTTCCACGGGTCATCGCCCATTTTTTCGAGCCAAGCGGGAGCCTGTATTACGGAAAGCAAAAGCGGTCCACTCGTGCGCGCCTCAATTTCCTCCCAAGGAACAGGCAGGGCAACAGGAGCGCCGGGTCGCGCGCGAGGCGAATATGATGCCACTGCAGTGGCGTTGCGCCCATTCCTTAAATAGTCAATCAATATCTTAGACTCTCGGCCGCTCTTAGCAAACTTGATTGTAAACGAACGGGGCGCTTTGCGTACAAACTCTTGCGCCAATGCGAGCGAGAAGCTTTTGACGTCTGCCCACGAAGCCCGCGGGGTTAATGGAACCACCACATGAATACCCTTGCCGCCGGTAAACCTCGGATACGCGGCTAGCCCAAGTTCCGCCAGCCTTTCGCGCAAAGCCAAGGCTGTGATGGCAACATCTTTCCACTCAGCCGCTGGTCCTGGATCGAGATCGAAAACAACGACGTCAGGCAATTCGATCTTGGGAAAGCGAGAGCCCCAAACATGAAACTCAACGACGCCCATTTGCACAAGGAGAATGATCGAAGGCAGAGCGTCGACCATCAAATACTCTTTGCTTCCTTCCCCAGTCTCGTTGACGGTTACGCGTGAAATTTCTCTCGGGACGTTTGCGTTGCCGTGCTTCTGGAAAAAGCATCCCTTTTCAAACCCGTCAGGGCACCGAAGTAGCGTTAAAGGCCGCGCCCTAAGATAAGCAACGGCCAGGGGCGCGACTTTCTCGAAATATAGCGCGAGATCTAACTTGGTAACGCCTACGTCTGCAAACAGCAATTTGTTGGGATGGCTTATGCGAATGCCGGCTACCACCGGGTCTGTTGCCTTTGTTACTTTTTTCTTCGTTGTGGCCACTTCCTGGATAGGACGTTCGCGCACAACTTCGTCAGGTTTTTTGTCACCTCGAAGACCTTGAAATGAAGCATGGCGAACCGCCCCATCTTCCGTCCATTCAGCGAATGAAACTTCAGCGACCTTCTTAGCCGCCACCCAATGAATCCCTTTGGCAGCAGCACCAAGCGGCGGATTCACCACAGCAGGCTTAACTCGCTGCAACGGTAGCAGTGTCTCGTAAAGCTCATCTAGTGTCTTGGTTGAAAAGCCCGTGCCGACTTTACCGCAATACAACAATTTGTCGCCGTCATAGACCCCAAGGAGCAAAGCGCCGAGACCCTTTCTGACACCACTTGGATCGGTGAACCCGACGATCACGAACTCTTGTCGCTGCAGGCACTTTACTTTGATCCAGGATCGGCTGCGACCAGCCGTATAAGGTGCGTCGGCACGTTTGCAGATCGTTCCTTCAAGCCCCATACGGAAAGCCTCAGCATTGAAAGTGGCCCCGCCCCCGCGAACGTGATCACTGAATCGAATGCTTTGGGGGGTAACGTTCTTGTCTAACAACTTCTGCAGTAGCTCTTTGCGATGGATAAGGGTGCAAGGGCGCAAGTCTAAGCCATCTAGAAACAGCAAATCGAAAGCGAAGTACACAACGTTGCCCACTTGATCTCTGCCTAAGGCATTCTGCAATTTTTGAAAGCTGCTGACGCCAGCCTCGTTAAGAATCACCGCTTCGCCGTCCAGAATTGCAGCCTTGCAAGAAAGCTTTGCAAGCGACGTGGCAAGGGCGCCGAACCGAGTCGTCCAGTCGTTTCCGTTGCGGCTTGTCAGCCGCGTCTCGCCCGCGTGCACCGTCGCCAGCAATCGGTAGCCGTCCAGCTTGATTTCATGCACCCACCCCTGCCCTTCGGGGCATGAAGCTGCCAAAGTTGCCAACTGAACGGCGGCATCCCTCGGCAGCGTTGCCGGCACCGC
>Ga0105048_10007235_pt1 | contig 17842 bp, 14 predicted proteins | sample MAT05_FD_78382 | JGI IMG/M metagenome (GOLD analysis project Ga0105048, IMG submission 78382) | Freshwater microbial communities from Lake Fryxell liftoff mats and glacier meltwater in Antarctica - MAT-05 | ecosystem: Environmental > Aquatic > Freshwater > Ice > Liftoff microbial mat | place...
ACGCGCTGCCCGCGGATGACGCGGATCGCGTCCTCAACGACTGGGGCGGTGGTGACTTCGGACATAAGCGAGTCGAACGACGGCAGCGAGATCACTTAGCGGTAGCTGTTTTTGAATTCGGCGAGCGCGGCCTTGAGGTCGGCGGTGATGTCGTCGTCGATGGCGCCCTTGTCGCGGATTTTGGCGAGGACGGCGTCTTTGCGGGTGGAAAAGTAATCCTGCAGCTTGAGCTGGAAGTCTTTGATCTTGTCCACGGCCACGTCGTCCATGAAGCCGTTCTGCATCGACCAGAGGGTGGTCACCATGATCTCGGTGGCGAGCGGGTTGTATTGCACCTGTTTGAAGAGTTCGACGATGCGTGCGCCGCGATCGAGGATCGACTTGGTCTTGGCGTCGAGGTCGCTGCCGAACTGCGCGAAGGCCGCGAGTTCGCGGAACTGAGCCAAGTCACCCTTGATCTTACCGGCGACTTGTTTCACCGCCTTGATCTGCGCGGCGGAACCAACGCGGCTCACTGAGAGGCCAACCGACACCGCGGGGCGGATGCCTTGGTAGAAAAGGTCGGTTTCGAGATAGATCTGACCGTCGGTGATGGAGATGACGTTTGTCGGGATGTAGGCCGAAACGTCGCCAGCCTGAGTTTCGATGATTGGGAGTGCGGTGACGGAGCCGTTGCCGTTTTTTTCATCGACGCGGGCGCTGCGCTCAAGCAGGCGGCTGTGGAGATAGAAGACGTCGCCGGGATAGGCTTCGCGACCAGACGGGCGCTTGAGAAGAAGCGAGACTTGGCGGTAGGCGACGGCGTGTTTGGAGAGATCGTCATAGACGATGAGCGCGTCCATGCCGTTATCCATGAACCACTCGCCCATCGCCGCACCGGAGAACGGCGCGAGGTATTGGTTTGTGGCGGTGTCGGACGCGGGCGCGGAGACGATGATCGTGTAAGGCAGCGCGCCGGCGGCTTCGAGGACGGCGAGCGAACGGGCGATGTTCGAGTTTTTCTGCCCGATGCCGACGTAGATGGAATAGAGCGGGCGGAAGCCGGGCTTGCCTTCGTTGGCTTTGTTGATGCGCGCCTGGTTGATGATCGTGTCGATGGCGATGGTGGTCTTGCCGGTGGCGCGGTCGCCGATGATCAACTCGCGCTGGCCGCGGCCGACGGGGATCATCGCGTCGATCGCCATGATGCCGGTCTGCACGGGCTGGCTGACGGATTTGCGCTTGATGATGCCGGGCGCAACTTTTTCGACCGGGTAGATCGCGGAGGCGGTGATCGGCCCTTTGCCATCGACCGGAGCGCCGAGGGTATCGACCACGCGGCCGAGCAGCCCTTTGCCCACGGGCACGGAGAGCAGGCGGCCCGTCGTTTTGACTTCGACGCCTTCGACGACGCCTTTTTCGTCGCCGAGCAGGATGCAGCCGACTTCGCCTTCTTCGAGGTTCAGCGCCAGACCGTAGAGGCCGCCGGGAAATTCGATCAGCTCATTGAGCATGACGTCGCTCAGGCCTTCGATGCGGGCGACACCGTCGCCGATCTCACGGACGATGCCGACGTTGGACTTCGTCGTCGTGGTCTTGAGACCGCTAATTTGGGATTCGAGTTCTTGCAGGATGCTGCTCATGGTGTGGGGCGATTAGGCGTGGGTGAGTTGGGTTTCGAGGCGGGCGAGGCGTTCGCGGACGGAGCTGTCGAAAACGTCGCTGCCGATTTTGATGCGGAGCCCGCCGAGCAGCTCGGGCGTGGTTTTGAATTCGGTGGTGAGGTCGCCGCCGTATTTCGCGCGGAGGTTGGCGAGCAACTGGTCTGTGGTTCCCTTGTCGAGCGCGGTGGCGCTTTCGATGACGGCGTGGTGTTTCGCGACCTCCAGCCGGACGAGCCGCTGGTATTCCTTGAGGATGCCGGTGAAGCTGCGCGGTTTGGCGTCGATGACTTTTTGCACGACCGCGGAGACCTTCTTTCCGTCCAAACGGCCATCAGTCAGGCTCATTTGGAAAAGTCCCTTGGTCAGCTTGCGCGCATCTTTGTCCAGCTTCATGGCGGCGGTTGGTATTAAGCGGCGACTTCGCGCGCGGCTTCTTCGGAGAGACGCTTCTGGTCGTCGGCGGAAAGGACTTTGCCGGTGACTTTGGCGGTCGTGCCGATGACGAGGCGTCCGACTTCGCGCTTCAGTTCGCCGAGCATTTTCGTGTGCTCCATCGCGGCGGCTTCGCGGGCTTTGGTGAGGATCTGCTCGGCCTCGCCGATGGCGCGTTGCGTCTCGCGGTCCTTGACGGCAGCGGCGCTCGCCCGGGCTTCGTCGATCATCTTCTGCGCCTCGGTGTTGGCCTTGGTCAGAATCTCCTGGTAGCGCTGCTCGGACTCGGCGAGTTGCAGCTTGATTTTCTCGGCGTTGGCGAGGCCGTCGGCGATGCGTTTGCGGCGCTCTTCGAGGACGGTGAGGATCGGCTTGTACGCAAATTTCTGGAGGAGAAACGCGACGATGCAGAAGCTGATGATCTGCGAGAAAAAGAGCCAGGCGTTGAAGCCAAAAGTTTCGCCGGTTCGCTGGGCGCTCTCGACGAGGCTGTCCACGATGCCGCCCTGCTGCGCGAGGAGAGGAATGAAAGTCATAAGCTGGTGGATGAGGAAAGAGTCGCAAAAGCGTGCGCGGGACCGTCGCCGGTCCCGCGCCGCTGAATTACTTCACGAGGAAGATGGCGAAGAACACGATGCCTTCGGCGAAGGCGGTGCTCAGGATCGCCTGCACGAGGATCGGGGTGGCCGCACCGGGATTCCGGCCGACTGCTTCCGACGCCTTCATGCCGATGAAACCCACGCCGAGCGCTGCGCCGAGAGCGGCGAGACCGACGTGAATGCTGCCGGTGACTCCGACGGCTTCTGCGAGGATGGTTGCGATTGTCATGATGTTTCCTTTGGTTTGCTGTTTTTCCCGTCGATCCCCGCAGGTTGCCCACGGTCAGACCGGCGAAAGTGTTGAAAGTCTAGTGATGCCCCTCTTCGTGCTGGCAGATGAGGAGCGTGAAGACCGCGGTGAGGAGCATGAAAACGAGCGCCTGCACGACGCCGACGAGCAATTCCATGAAATAGAACGGCACCGGAATCAGCCACGAGAGCGCAGGCACGAGGTTCGCCATGGACTCCAGCATGTTTTCGCCGGCAAAGACGTTGCCGTAGAGACGGAAGCTCAGCGACACGGGGCGGAACATGATCGACACGATCTCGAGGAAGCCGACGAGGATGAAGACGACGATCATCATCACCTTCATAAATCCCTCGGTTTTCCCCTTCGGCCCAAAGATGTGCAGGATGAAACCGCCGGGGCCGTTGGCCTGCAGTGCCCACACGACCCAGCAAACGAAGAACACCGTGGCCATCGCCAGCGTCATATTCAGGTCGGCATTCACGCCGCGGAAAAGCGGACGCGCGATGTGATCGAGCCCGCCCTGGGCATTCGGAATGCCCCAGCCGATGGTGCCGACGCCAGGGAGCAGACCGGCCCAGTTGGTGAAGAGGATGAAGATGAAAAGGGTAGCGAAGAACCAGAAGGTCTTCTTCACGAGGTCGTGCCCGATGATGCTCTCCAAAAAGTCGTGCAGGCTTTCCACGAGCCACTCCCAGAAATTCTGCGCGCCATCCGGCACGTCCTTGATCGAGCGCGTCGCGAACTGCGCAAAGCCGATGATTCCAATGGCGACGATCCAAGTCGCAATCATCGAGTTGGTGACCTTGAAAATCCCGAGGTCGATCAGCGGCGCGTCCGGCGTCAGTCCGTGATGCTCGTGCTGCGCATGCGCCCCTAGCTCGACTGGAGCAGCCGATTTCTCACCATCGACTGCTAGCGCCGGCAAACCGAAGCACGTCGCGAGAGCAACGATGAGCGTGATCAACCGAAGCCACCGACCAAAAAAGGCCGGCAATTGGATGGTGAAGGCGGGGTTACTCATTTCCGATAAAGGGGCAAGATCCGAAGCGCATGTCGTCGAAGATTTCGACCGTGAAAATGAGCACGAACGGTGAATTACGCGCACACCCGCTTCGGGCTTTGCGAGGCCGATAAAACAGCGACGATGACACTGAGGCAAGAACTTTGTGAAATTTTTCACAATCTCTTCCGCGAACGTAAAACAAAGAATGGTTTAGGAGGAATTCGATAACGCCCCGTTATGGCGATGTCGTGACTTCTGTCGCCCGCAAGATGGGTTCGTTGTCGTCTTGGAAAACGTCGCGGAACAACTTCCCGTCGATCAGGTCGCTATGAGAGTCGATCCGTCCGTATGTGGATTTCTGATTTCCAGTTTGCCCCGCTTCGTTTGCGACAAAGAAGCCCTTTCCCGGCACGGTCACTATTCCAGAAAGAGCACCGCCACGATTGTTTCCATAAGGCGAAAGCTCCATTTCTTCCCAAGGGACACTGAGGCTTCCGAGGACGTTCAAGGCTTCGTCGAGCACCGTGATGGCGCGCTCACGCCAACGCGTCACGAATACGCGCTGCCCGTCGATCGCCACGTCCATCGGCCCTTTGACCTCCACTGATTTCACATCATTTCCCCCCGCCTGCATTTTGAAAACCTTGTCACCCTTGAGATCCACGACCCAGATATTTCCCTTCGCATCGACTTTCACCCCGCGGAGATCCATCGCTCCGGGAACTTTAAAAACGCCGGTCCCATCAAACCCCGCGAGGCTCGCAGAAACAAGACCGTCGCCGTTCTCCTTCAGCACCCAACGGGAAAGCGTCCCGTCCTCCCGATCCGAACCGTAAAGCACCAATTCGCCACCTTCGCGCGCAGTGGCGATGCCCTCGACGATGCCCGAGGGGATCCGCAGCAACCGGGTTTCGAGGGCAGCGTCGAAAACCATGATTGCGCTGTGGTCGCAAATATAGACGCGCCCCTTATCGTCGGTCGCGATGCCTTTCGCCAGAACGCCGGGGAGCGAAGCGACCGTCGCCCGTTCGAAATCCGCCACTGAGATTTGGATTCGGCGCACCTCGCCTGAGTTATTAAAACTGTGGTGGTAGCCAGCGTAGAGATACTGGCCATCTGGAGAAATCGCCAACCCCCGATTGTGACGCGGCGAAATTTTCTGCGGATTCCCGAAAACCGTGCGGCTGTTATCGAGCAAATACTGCACCGTCCATTTGTAGGCGTCGCCCGCGGAGGCAGGCACAACGGCGGTCGCCAAACTCGCGGCGAAGGCGAGGGCCAGGCGAAATTTTCTCAAGAAGTGAGTCGGCGGGTGTACAGGGGGCATCGAAAGTGGTGGCTGGAAATTCGTGGAGGCCGAACTTCGAGTGCGGAAGGTGTCGGGTCGGTTCTGGGTTGTCAAACAATGTCACTGTTCATGCGGACAGAAAACGCGGGAGCCATTCTGCACAGCGGCAGGAGAGCGTCGGGCCGGGCAGCGTGGTATCGAGACTGCGCGCAAACTCCGGGGCGATGACGCATCCCCGCCGCACTAGGAGATGTTGTAAATCCCGGGTCGTTTTTTCGATGGAAAAGCGGTCCTGTGCCGACAGCCGGGCACGCGCGGCCAAACCATCGGCGAAGGTTGGATTGCGCAGGAGCTTTTCCATCGCCGTGGCGAGCAGAGCCGGGTCGTTCGGCGGCGTGAGCAGCCCGTCTTCGCCGTCACTGATCATTTCCGGAACACCCGCTATCCGCGTCGAGACCACAGGCAGCCCGCAAGCCATCGCCTCCGCGATCACAGTCGGGAGATTGTCACTCCCGCCACCCGTTTCCACCACGCAGGCGAGGACGAAAAGCTGCGCCCCGGCAAGCAACCGGCGCACCTCCGCCTGCGGGCGCGGACCGGCGAGCTTTACGACGCTGCCGAGCGCCGCGCTGTCGATCTCCGCCTGCAACTGCTGCTCCAGCGGGCCGCCGCCGACGATCACGCACTCAAATGCCAGCCCCCTGCTGTGCAGGATCCCGCACGCTGCAATCAAATCGCCAAAGCCCTTTTTTTCCACATAGCGCCCCACGGAAATGATCCTCGGCACCGGGCCAGCCGGCGAGCGTGGAGGGAAGCCATCCAGCGCAATCCCATTGAATACGCGAAAGATTTTCCCGCGCGCCGCCGGATGCCTCTCCTCCATCCAGCGCCGCGCATAGTCGGTCTCGGTCACGACGAACCGCGCGCCGCGGACGAGGTCGGCATTGGAAACAGGAAAGCCGGTTTCGCAAAAAATGTCGTTCGCGTGGCCCGTGAAACTGTAGCTGAAACCGAAGAGCCGGCGCAGCCACCACGCCGTCCGTGCCGCGACGCCGCCAAAATGCGCATGCACATGTCGGACGCCGCGCTCCCTCAGCTTCGGAGCAAGACAGATCGCCTCGAAAATTCGCTGCGAATCCCGCGCCATTCGTCCCTGCGCCATCGCCCGACGAGCCCGCCACGAGAGCTTTCCCGCACCTCGCAAGGCATCCACTTCTGCTCGCAGCGCCTTTTCCTCCGGCAGGTAATATACATCCGCGTCCATCTCCGCCGTGAGATCGACGGGATCGACCGGGCGGCGGATCGAAACGAGCCAGGGCTGCATCCCGCGTCGCACCATTTCCACCGCTTCGCGATAAACGAAGGTCTGCACGAACGAAGGAAATCGTTCGAAGAGGTAAGCGAAGGAATTCATCGGAAAAATCCGAAGCTCCGGGCAAAAAATCTGCAATCCGAAATCCGAAATAGATTCCAAAAATCGGAAGTGCGAAAAAACCAAGCTGCTTCCCACGCGCCCGCCGGACGGTTTCCCTGCAATTCACTCATTTTGAATTTGGCTCGGATTTTCCGATTTCCCGCGCTTCATCATAAAATCCCTCCAGCCGCTCAATCGCCCTGCCCTGCTCAAACTCCTCCCGCACTGCACGCGCTGCGGCTTGACCGAGGATGTAGAGGAAATCCGTCTCCTCCGTAATCTGGCGCATCGCAGCGAAAAGCGCCGAGACATCGCGCTCCGCAACGAGCAAACCGGTGCGCTCATGTGCAACTGCCTCCGGGATGCCACCGTGCGTGGTGGCGAGCACGGGCAGACCCGTCGCCATCGCTTCGAGCATCGAGTTCGGCACACCCTCCTGGTTTTGATCCGGTGGCATCTCACTCGGGTGGAGGAAAACATGCGAGCGCGCGTAAAGCGCTGCGAGGTCCGCTTGCGACAGAAAGCCGCGCAGTTCCACGGCCCGGTCCAGCTTGAGTTCACCGATCAGCGCCGTCAGCTCCGTCTTCATCGGGCCGTCACCAGCGATGAGAAACTTCGCCCGGGGATAAAGCGCTTGGAATTTCGCGAACGCGCGAATCGCCGTGCCCAGCCCCTTTTTCGCCACCAGACGGCACGCCTGCACAAAGCGCCACGAGCCGTCCGCAGGCATCGGCCGCTGCTGAAAAGGAAAGCTCCCCAGCGGAATCCCCGTGCGGTTGAGCCTCAGCTTTTCCGGCGGACAGCCCCACTGCTCCAGCGCGGCGAAAAGGGACCGTGAACGCGCCAGCACCAGCGGCACGGTTTGCAATAGCGCCCGCATCTGAGCGTCGTAGCCCTCCTGCAGCGGTCGCCTCTGAATATCCATCCCGTGAAACGAAACCACGCAAGGCTTTCTCCACTCCTCCACGAATGGCGCCAGATGCACCCCCGTGTGCCCGAAATAGATGTGCATCAAGTCGGCGGGCCGCCGCTCGAGCATTTTCAAAATCACCTGTAGTTCCCCGCGATAGTAAACCGGCGGCTTTCGCGCGACATGCTTCAGCCAGAAGCGTTTCACGAAATTCTTGCGCGCCCGCGGCAGCACCTCGATCTCGGGAAATGGAAACTCCGCCTCACCCATCCGCTCCCGCGCCACCACGAAAGTCGAGTAGCGCTGCAGCCCCGTCACCTGCCGGTAGATGTGCAGCATCTCCGGCTTGAGAAAGGTCGTGCAGTAGCTGGCCACGACAGGCTTCGAGGACGGCGCGGACGTTTCAGGCATGAGCGCCGGACTGTCGCCAACCCATCCGCCCTTTGTCGAGGCTCGTCATCGGTGGTGGCATCCGGCCTCCACCGACGCCGACCGCCGCGTTGACACATCCGGGACCGTAACCTAAAGACGACTCATGCCGTTCACCCCAGTGCGCAATGCCCGCGGTTTCACGCTCATCGAATTGCTCGTCGTCATCGCCATCATCGCCGTTCTCGCCGGGCTGCTCATTCCAGCACTGGGGAACGCGATCGAGAATTCCCGGCGCACCACCTGCCTGAGCAATGGGCGCCAGCTCATGGCCGGCCTCATCTCCTTCACGGCGGACAATGACGGCTACCTCCCCTACTCCACGCAGGACGACGCGTTCGACGGCTGGCTTTACGCCGTGGGAAAAAAGACCGACCCGAAGGGTGTCGAGTCCGGCCAGATCTGGCCCTACATCAAGAGCACCAAGATCTATAGCTGTCCCTCCGACCGCCCGAGCGCCGCACAACTCGCCTCGCGCCCGCAAAAGCTCTCCACCTATTGCGTGAATCAGGCGGTGAACTTTTACGACCAGCCCCAACCCGGCGACCCGACCACCGCCAAAATCGGCCTCTTCCCCAGCAACGCCATCTGTCTGTGGGAGCAGGACGAAAAACCCGACGGCCAGAAGTTCAAGGACGGCTCGGGCAATCCCGCCGACAGCACCACCCACCGCCACAATGACGGCACCATCGTCGTCTCCTTCGACGGCCACGCCGAACTGCTGACTGAGACTCAGATCGTTTTGGAGAAAGCCAAAGATGGCCTCGACGGAACCATAGGTGGCCCCAACCGCTTTTGGTGCAATCCCGCAAAGCCCGACGGACACAAATAGCCCCGGCCCGCCATTCGTCGGCTAAGAGACTGCTGAAAAACTCAATGGGGATTCTTCCTCTTCCTCTTAATCTTCCTCTCAAGTTACACTGAAGGGCCAAGGATGAGATTAAGAGAAAGAGGAAGAGGAAGAAATTGGGAGTTGGGAGGTTTTTCAACAGACTGCTAAGCGTCCGCGCCAGCGCCTTCCAAAACAAACGCGCCGATCCGCGCCTTCAGAGCCTCCATCCCCTCGCCACCCTGCGCGGAAATCGGGAATATCTCCAGCTTCCGGTAGCGCTGCTTGAAACCCTTCAGCCGCGCCGCTGCCTCCGGCAGATCCATCTTATTCGCCACCACGATCCACGGGCGCTCGCTCAGCTTCGGGTCGTAAAGATCGAGTTCCTTACGCAGCTTCTGCAAGTCGTCCAGCGGCTCCCGCCCCTCGCTCCCCGCCATGTCCACCACGAAGACCAGCAGCTTGCACCGCACGATGTGCCGCAGGAAATCATGCCCCAAACCCACGTCCGCGTGGGCGCCTTCGATCAACCCCGGAATGTCCGCGACAGTCACGCGCTGATAGCCCGGCAACTCCACTACGCCGATATGCGGCGTCAGCGTCGTGAAGGGATAGGACGCGACTTTCGGATGCGCCGCCGAAATTTTCCCGAGCAGCGTGGATTTGCCCGCATTCGGATAGCCCACCAAACCGGCATCCGCGATCTTTCGAAGTTCCAGGTAAAAGTAACCCTGCTCCCCCGGCACGCCCTCGGTGTATTGCGTCGGCGCCTGATTGCGCGAACTCTTGAAATGCACGTTTCCGATCCCGCCCTTCCCGCCCGCGCAGAGCACAAATTCCTGCCCGACCTCCGTCAGGTCGGCGATCATTTCCAGCTCATCAGGATCGATCGCCGCCTTCTTGTCGCGCACCGGCTTCACCGCGCCCTCCGGCGTCTTGGAAAAATCCACGAACATCGCCCGGTCACCGTGCGCGACCTCAGGATCCACCTCCTCGCTGGTGTCCTCCTCCGGCAGCCGATAGACGATCGTCCCCGCAGGCACCGGCACGATCTTGTCCGGCGCACTTTTTCCAAAACACTGCCGTCCTCCGCCGCGCTCGCCATTCTGCGCTTTCACGATCGGCTCGTAAAAGAAGGGCGTCAGATTGTCCTGATGCGACTCCGCCCGCAGAATGATCGAGCCTCCGCGCCCCCCGTCACCACCATCCGGCCCGCCCTTTGGCACAAACGATTCGCGCCGGAACGAGGCGCTGCCATCCCCACCGTCCCCGGCTTTGGCAAAAATTCTGATGTGATCGACGAACATAGGCTGATAGGTAATCGGGCTTCCGCGGACAAAGGAAGAGTGGTCCGCCGGTTTCGAACGATCAATGCCCATGCTGCGGAAAATTTTCCTCCTCATCTCCGCGATTCCGACTCTCGCCGCCGCGCAGGACGCCCCGCCGCTTCGATTCCGCCTCGCCGTGGGCCAGCAGCTTAGCTACCTCGGCACCGCGGAATTTCACCACGCGCAGGGCACGCAAAAGATCGCCGACCACCTCACGCTCTGGGTCACCGCGCTCAACGCCGACGGCAGTTGGCGCGTCATCGGTCTCGATGAAAAACAGTTCGAGGAAATCCCGCCGAACCAAAAAAACAACAGCCGACCGCCTGACAAAATCTTCACCTTTGACGCCTTCGATGTGTTCCCCGACGGCCGCCTCGCCCGCCCGCCTGCGGATGCGCGCGGCACCGCGCTCACCGGCTACTTTTTCCCCCTGCCCGCCGATGGCGAAGCTGCAGCCACCCGCTGGCAGGTCGCCGATGACGGCTCCGGCGAGACGATGCTATACAGCGCATTTCCGCCGGCCGATGACGCTGGCGGCGACTGGTTCATCGACCGCACCAGCACGGGCCTGCTCAATGAAATCTACCACGCCACCTCGCGCACGCGGTTGCAGTTCGATCCGGAGCTGGGGCTCGTCACGCGCGTCGAGGCGGAGTTCACGCAGGGCTGGGGCCGGCGTGGGAACGGTCGCAGCACGGCTGTCCGCGTTTCTGTCATCCAGCGCGACGCGCAGTGGATCGCGCAGCTCGCTCGTGAGGCTGAGATATTTTTTGCCGCCAATGCCGCCTTGCGCGGGGCGGTGACCCTGGGCTCTGCGGGGCCGCGTCTTTCGCTCGAAACCGCCGAGCGCGTGCTCCGCGAGCAGCGCCGCCTTGTTTCCCTTCCACTCGTTCGCGCGCAATTCGACAGGACGCTCGAACAATTTCCCGCGACCGTCCGCCATCGGACGGAGAGCGCCCTCCGAGAACGCGCCGTCCTCCGACAACCCGCCATCGATTGGGAGACCGCCGACCTCGACGGCCAGCCGCACCGCTCTCGCGACTACCGCGGCAAAGTCGTGCTCCTCGCCTTTTGGTCACGCGGCAACCGCTGGTCCATCCGCGCGCTCTCACAGCTCGGGGAGATCGCCCGCCAGTGCCAGAGCGAATCCGTGACCGTGTTCAGCATGAACATCGACGCGGATGAAACCGACGCCCGCTTTGTCGTGGAAAAGCTCGGTCTCGCTTTTCCCACGCTGAAAGCTGGCGGCGTAGCCAGCCTGTATCAGCTTCGGAGCTTTCCCGCGCTCCTCGTCCTCGATGCTCAGGGGGTCGTCCGGGCCCAGCACATCGGATCGGGTCCGAAGCTCGCCGAGGAAGTCCTCGCGAGCATCGAAGACCTTCTCCATCCATCCATCGCGATTGGCCCGCCCCGCTGATCAGCGGGAGACCAACGCCGTGTAGAGTTCGGACACCTGCCGTGCAATCGCGGCCCAACTGAATTTCGCCTCCGCGCGTTTTCTGCCCGCAATGCCAAAGCGCGCGCGGAGCTCCGGATCCGCCATCAGGCCATTGATGCGCGAAGCCAGATCGCGCGAAAATTGATCCGGGTTCACTGGCTCAAACGGGCTCTCCTTCATCTGCTCCAGCGGCACGAGGTAGCCCGTCTCGCCATGCACCACGACCTCTTTGATCCCGCCCACTGCACTTGCGACCACCGGCGTCTCGCACGCCATCGCCTCGAGATTGATGATCCCAAAAGGCTCGTAAATCGACGGACAGCAAAACACCGACGCGTGCGAATAAAGTTCGTAGACCGTCGCCTTGTCCACCATCTCCTCGATCCAGATCACTCCCGCGCGTCGCGCCGTCGCCTCCGCCACGGCGGCCTTCATTTCCGCCGCGATCTGTGGCGTATCCGGTGCCCCGGCGCAAAGCACGATTTGAAAACCGGGGTCGAGATATTTGATCGCATTCACCAGATGCACGATGCCCTTCTGCCGCGTGATCCGCCCCACGAAAAGCACGAATGGCGTCTTCGGATCGACCCCATAGTTCTCCAATGCCGCCGTCGTCGTGATCTTCCGATACTCCGCGAGATCGATGCCGTTGTAGATCACATGCACCCGTTCAGCCGGCACATTGAAAAGCCGGAGCACATCCGCCTTCGTCTCCGCACTCACCGCGATGACCGCGTCCGCCATCTCGATCGCCGTCTTTTCCACCCAGCACGAAAAGTCATATCCGCCGCCGAGTTGCTCCCGCTTCCAGGGCCGCAGCGGTTCCAGCGAGTGAACCGTCAGCACCATCGGGATGCCGTAGTTCAACTTCGCCATGATCCCGCCGAGATGCGTGTACCACGTATGCAAATGCACCACGTCGGCATTGATCGCTGTCGTGTTCCAATCCACACACCGCTGCGCCGCGCCAAAAACCGAATGCAACGCCTTCGGCGCAGTGTAGCCGCTCGCATCCAAGCCGAAACCCGTCGCCTTCAGCGCCTCCGTATCCACCCGATTCTCCCGCTCCTCCTTCCCATAACACCGCACCTCGACCTCCATCAGCTTAGCCAACTCTCGCGACAAATAATCCACATGCACCCCCGCCCCGCCGTAAATCGTGGGCGGATATTCATTCGTCAGGAAAAGCGTTTTCATGAGTCCGCGATTTCGCGCACCGAAAGTCGGATGTCGAGCGGGGAAGGCACCTCCTCCTACTCACTCGCGCCAAACCCGTTAAGTGGGTCGCCGGCCGTTCGGGCTTTGGGTTAGAAAAAAATCGGGATGATCAGGATGGCCACGATGTTCACGACCTTGATCATCGGGTTGATCGCGGGGCCGCTGGTGTCCTTGTACGGATCGCCCACGGTGTCGCCGGTGACGGCGGCTTTGTGCGCTTCACTGCCTTTGCCGCCGTGGTGGCCTTCCTCGATGTATTTCTTGGCGTTGTCCCAGGCACCGCCGGAGCTGGTCATCGAGATGCCCATGAACAGGCCCGTGACGATGCTGCCGACGAGCACGCCGCCGAGAATGATGGCGCCATTTGGCAGAGCGGCGACACCCACCACCGCGAGCACCGGGAGCAGGGCGGGCACGATCATTTCCTTGAGCGCGGCTTTGGTGACGATATCGACACAGACGGCGTAGTCCGGCGTGTCTTCGCCTTTGAGGATGCCGGGCCTGGCCGCGAGCTGGCGACGCACTTCGGTGACGACAGCCCCCGCAGCGCGGCCGACCGCATTCATGGAAAACGCCGAGAAGAGATACGGGAGCAGGCCACCGATGAAGAGACCGATAATGACTTTCGGATCCTTGAGCGAAAAATCGAGTCTCGCCGCGACAGCCGCCTTGGCCGCCGCAATCTGATCGATCGTGGGATTCACCAATGCCGCGATGTCTTGCTTCGCCAAATGATCGGTAAGATCGACGAAATAGCTGCCGAACAGGACGATTGCCGCAAGCCCGGCGCTGGCGATGGCGTAGCCTTTCGTGACCGCCTTCATGGTGTTGCCCACGGCGTCGAGATCGTCGGTGATCGCGCGCACCTCCTTAGGCAGGCCGCTCATCACGGCGATGCCGCCGGCATTGTCGGTGATCGGCCCGAAGGCATCGAGCGAGATGATGATGCCGGCCATCGAAAGCATCGCCATGACGGCCACGGAGATGCCGTAGAGCCCCGCCGCGCCGTAGCTCAGCCAGATGCTCGCGGCGATGCAGGCCACCGGCAGCGCCGTCGCGTGCATGCCCATGCCGAGGCCGGCGATGATGTTGGTGGCGTGGCCGGTCACGCTGGCCGCGGCGATCTTCCGCACGGGCGAGTAGTCGGTGGAGGTGTAGTAGTTCGTGATGAGCACCGCCGCACCCGTCATCAGCAGGCCGATGACCGACGCAAAATAAATGCTGCCGGCGGTGTAAGTCGCGGTGCCCACCCCGAGGACGTCCTGCGTTTTCAGCCCGTCGGGAAACATCGCCGCCGTCACCGGCCAGAAGATCACCGCGCAGAGCAGCGCGCTGAGCAGGACGCCGCCCATGAGAGCGTTGCCCGGCTTCACGTTCGTCACGTTCACGAAAATGATGCCCGCGATTGAGGCGAGGATCGCGAGTCCACCGAGCACGAAAGGATAGACCACCGGTGCGCCCAACCCGGCGGTTAGTGCGCCCACGAGCACAGTCCCGATCAGCGTCACGGCGTAGGTTTCAAAAACGTCGGCGGCCATGCCCGCGCAGTCGCCCACGTTGTCGCCGACGTTGTCCGCGATGGTCGCCGGGTTGCGGGGGTCATCTTCGTCGAGGTTCGACTCCACTTTGCCCACGAGATCCGCCCCCACGTCTGCCGCCTTCGTGTAAATACCGCCGCCGAGCCGCGCGAAAACCGAGATCAACGATGCCCCGAGCGCGACGCCGACGAGAGAGGAAAGCGCCCGGCTTTCGCCCAGCATTTTCAAAGCGATCGCCCAAAATCCACCCACCGAAAGCAGCGCGAGCCCGACCACGAGGAGCCCCGTCACGGCACCGCCATTGAAGGCCGCCTTCAGCGCCGTCTTTCGATTTATCGTCGCGCCCTGCGCCGTGCGCACATTCGCCACGACGGCGAGCCGCATGCCGATGAACCCCGCCGCCAGCGAACACACCGCGCCGAGCACGAAGCCCACGGCCGTCGGCAGGTCCTTGAACCAGCCGACCAACCCCGCGATCAGGACCGCAATGAAAGCGATCGACCGCACCTGCCGCCCGAGATACGCCTTCGCGCCCTCTTCGATGGCTCCGGCGATCTGGCGCATGCGGTCATTTCCCGCCGGCGAGGCCATGATCGTTTTGATCAAATAAACGGCATAGCCAAGGCCGACAGCGGCGCAAACCATCGATAGCGCGAGCCCGGAATCGGTCAGAAATGCGGCAAGAATTGGATACATAAACACACTCGTTTTTGGGGGAGGGGCGGGAGTGTTAATAGCCAAAGCTCCGGCTGGCAACGCTTAATTGGCAGAACCTTGTGCACGGATGCACACCTGGCAAGGCGGGCTGCCCGATGCTAAAGGAGAGGCCTGTCATCCGGCGGTTTGCACCCGTGAAACAGGCCGCGAACACCCGCCAACCCTCATGTCCTCCTCCACTTCCAGACCCGCGTTTCTCATGGCTCTCGCGCTCCTCGCAGCAGGGTGCGCGACGATGAAAGCCGGCCCGCTGCTGATCAATGCGCAGCAGGCGAGCTTCCGCACGCGACCGGAGTATGTGCGCGAGCACTTCGCGCACATCGAGACGCTGCCGTTCGATGGACTGGTCCTAAGCACGGCGACCGGTCGCGCGCTGATGAGCGGCACAGCCCGGAGTTACGCGCAAATCGACGGAGATTTTGCGCCGCTCGGCGGGCTCGCTTTCACGCGGATGAAGCACAATTTTGCCCTCGTAAACGTGGACCGGCCCGCGGATTTCTTCGGGGACTGGTCGGTCACGATCGAAAACTTCCGCCTGCTCGCGAGGGTGCTGAAAGAGAAGGGAGTCGAAGGCATCTTTTTCGACAACGAGGAGTACGACCGGCCGCTTTTCAACCACCCGGAAGACTGCAGCGATCCCGCGAAGTCGCTGGCGGAGTATCGGGCGCAGGCCCGCCTCCGCGGGCGGCAGATCATGCAGGCGGTCGCCGGGGAATATCCGGGGATTGTGGTGATGGCTTTCCACGGGCCTTACTCGAGCGCTCCCGACACCCCGGACGCGGTGCGCCGCGGACAGACAAACTGGCAGTCTGAGGAACTACGCGGGCCGTTTTCAGCGGGCTTCATCGAGGGGTTGGACAGCCGCTCGCGCTTCATCGATGGCGGCGAGGTTTACGCCTACCGGACGGTGGCTGATTTCCAAGGTTCCTACGACTACCGGAAGACCGGCATCGCGACCGTCGCAGCCGACTGTCCTTTCATCGACGCCTTTCTCCGTCCGGTCTGGCCGCTGAAAGTGGGCATTTCTTTTGGCGTCTATAATTTGCCGTTTGGCGGCCAGTCGATGAACCCCACGATCATGCGCCCCACGCTCGAGCGCGCGCTGCGCCGCTGTGACAGCTTCGTGTGGCTCTACAGCGAGGAGTTGAATTGGAATGCGCCGGGCGAGGCCGCGCAAAGCTGGGTCGATGCCGTGGTCGGCGCGAGAGCCGCGGCGCAGGATCCGCCCGCCAGCGCGCCACCGTCGGTGAGCATCACGAGCCCCGCGCTCGGTTCGGGATTCAATGCACCCGCCACGATCACGATCGCGGCGAATGCTTCGGACTCCGACGGGAGCGTGAGCAAAGTCGAGTTCTTCAATGCCACGACGAAGTTGGGCGAGAGCCTGGTCCCACCGTACAGCCTGGCGTGGGTGAACCCGGCGGCGGGCACGTATTCGCTGACCGCGAAAGCGACGGACAACAGCGGTGCGGTGGCGACATCGAGCGTGGTGTCCGTCGCGGTCAGCGCGACATTTTCAGCGCGCATCAATTTCCAAGGGACGGGCATGACCGCGCCCGCCGGGTATTTCGCCGATCCCGGCAAAGTGTACGCCGCTCGCGGCAATGGGCTCACCTACGGCTGGAATGTGAGCCACACGGAATACACGCGCGAAAGCGCAAACGGCATGGATCGGCGGTTCGCCACACTCTGCCGTTTCCGCTCGGGCGGCGTCTGGGAGATCGCCCTGCCAAATGGAACCTACGACGTGACGGTGGCCGTCGGCGATGCTGACGAGCCATCGGCTTACACGATCAACGTGGAGGGGACGGTTTTTTGGAATGCGCAAAATCTTGCCGCCGGACAGTTCGTGAATCAGACGCACGCGGTCGCCGTGAGCGATGGCCGGCTGACGATCGACCAAGGCAGCGCCCTCCATGAGTCCACGCGGATCGACTACGTGCTCATCGCCGCGGCCAGCGCCGCGCCCGCCGCGCCGGGCGCTTTGACGGCGATCGCGCCGTCCTCGACTTCGGTCGAGTTGACATGGGCTGACCACAGCAGCACCGAAACCGGCTTCCAACTGCGGCGCAGCCTCAATGCCGACTTCTCTGCCAGCACGCTGATCGCGACGCTGAGCGCGAACACCACGTCCCATCTCGATGCCGGTCTGAACGCGGGCACGACCTATTATTACCGCGTGCGATCCACCAGCGCAGCCGGCAACTCCGCGTATTCGGCCACGGTGCCCATGACGCCCCCCATGCCTGACGCCGACGGGGACGGCATCCCGGACCCGCTGGAATACGCGCCCTACGGCGTCGGCGTGGACGACCGGCAGATCGACAGCGACGGCGACGGCTCCTCCAACGCCGCGGAATACTCCGCCGACACCGACCCGCTAGACCACTATTCGCGCCTGCAAGTTGCGCCTTCCACCCCGGGCGCTAGCGGGACTGCGACCGCGGTGATGCTGGCCTTTTCCACCGTCGCCGGAATGAACTACGCCGTCGCCTTCACCGACTTCTTAGTCGGCGGAATATGGACGCTCGTGCCGGATTCGGAGCGCACGGGCGACGGCGCTCTGCAATACGTCGAGGAAACCTCGGCCTCTCCCGCGCGCTTTTACCGGCTGCATGCGTGGCGTTGACGGCAGCGAGCTTCCATCACAGCCCGGACTGGCTTCGCAGGCGGATGCTCAGCCAAGAGCGCGATGCAATGCTTGAGCGTATAGGCGGGGGAAATTCCAGAGCCGGCAAAATCTACGTCGTAGCATTCTTCCATGTTCCTACCTGTCGGCGGGAGAGAACGCTTGGACTTGCGGATC
>Ga0105048_10007237_pt1 | contig 17841 bp, 18 predicted proteins | sample MAT05_FD_78382 | JGI IMG/M metagenome (GOLD analysis project Ga0105048, IMG submission 78382) | Freshwater microbial communities from Lake Fryxell liftoff mats and glacier meltwater in Antarctica - MAT-05 | ecosystem: Environmental > Aquatic > Freshwater > Ice > Liftoff microbial mat | place...
GCGGCCCCACTCTTTTAGCGACGCCCGTCGATCTCGCCGGGACGACCCGTCGTCTTTCCACCCGGCCGCAAGGCCAGACATCGCCAGATTTTCCCGCTCGCGCGACGCACCGTCACGCGGCGACGCTTTTGATTGCGCACCATGACCGACTCTACCGACACCCCCGAGACCGAAGTCACGCCCGCGACGGAAACGCCCGGGATTGGCCCCGAGATTGGCAATGAGCTGGCGGCGGCTGATCTGCCGATGGTCGACCAGGAGTCCGGCGACGACGAGGACGACGGCGAGCCCATTGTTCCCAATGGCCGCATCACCTTGCAGGAGCTCAATGACAAGACGCCGGAGGAACTGGTCGCCTTCGCGGAAAGCGTTGAGATCGAGAACGCCGGTAATCTGCGCAAGCAGGACCTGCTGTTCGCCATCCTGAAGACCCTGGCGGACGAAGAGGTCGAGATCATCGCCTCCGGTACGCTGGAGATCCTGCCTGACGGCTTCGGTTTCCTGCGCAGCCCTGACGTCAATTATCTTCCGGGACCGGACGATGTTTACGTTTCGCCGTCGCAGATCCGCCGCTTCGGCCTGCGCTCGGGCGACACCATTCACGGCGCCGTCCGCGGGCCGCGCGAGGGCGAGCGCTATTTCGCCCTGCTCAAGGTCGACACGATCAATTTCGAGGACCCGGAGACGGTCAAGACCAAGGTCCTGTTCGACAACCTGACCCCGCTCTATCCGGAAGAGCGGCTGCACATGGAAATACAGGATCCGACGCTGAAGGATCGCTCGGGCCGGGTTATCGACATCGTCGCCCCGCTGGGCAAGGGCCAGCGCTGCCTGATCGTTGCCCCGCCGCGCGTCGGCAAGACGGTGATGCTGCAGAATATCGCCAAGTCGATCGAGAAGAACCACCCGGAAGTCTATTTGATCGTCCTGCTGATCGATGAACGGCCTGAAGAGGTCACCGACATGCAGCGCACGGTGAAGGGCGAGGTCATCGCTTCGACCTTCGACGAACCGGCGACCCGCCACGTCGCCGTCGCCGAGATGGTGATTGAAAAGGCCAAGCGGCTGGTCGAGCACAAGCGCGACGTCGTCATCCTGCTCGACTCCATCACCCGCCTGGGCCGGGCCTACAACGCCACCGTGCCGTCGTCAGGCAAGGTCCTGACCGGCGGCGTCGACGCCAACGCCCTGCAGCGGCCCAAACGCTTCTTCGGCGCGGCGCGAAACGTGGAACAGGGCGGCTCGCTGACCATCATCGCCACCGCCCTGATCGACACCGGCAGCCGGATGGACGAGGTGATCTTTGAAGAGTTCAAGGGCACGGGTAACTCGGAAATCGTGCTCGACCGCAAGGTCGCCGACAAGCGCATCTTCCCGGCCATCGACGTGCTCAAGTCCGGCACTCGCAAGGAAGAACTGACCACGCCCAAGGATCAACTGGCCAAGACCTATGTGCTGCGCCGCATTCTGAACCCGATGGGCCCACAGGACGCGATCGAATTCCTGATCGACAAGCTGCGTCAGTCCAAGAACAATGCAGACTTCTTCCAGTCGATGAACACCTGATGCGTTGTCGGCTGTTTCACGTGAAACATGGAGCGGCGGCATGAAGGTCAATATCGAGATCGAATGCGAACCAGCCGAGGCGCGAGCCTTTCTCGGCCTGCCCAACGTCGAGCCACTGAACGATCATCTGGTCGCCGAGATGAAGCGCCGTATGGACGAGAACATCAGTGCCATGCAGCCCGACGAGCTGATGAAATCCTGGACCAGCTTCGGCATGCAGGCCCAGGACCAGTTCCGCCGCCTGATGGAAACCGCCGCCGGCGGCGTGACCAAGCCGTGATCCATAGACTCCTCCCCACGGAGGGGGGAGGGAACCCTCGGTGACCGACACCATCTTCGCCCTCGCCACCCCGCCCGGTCGGGGGGCGATCGCCATCCTCCGCCTGTCCGGCCAGGCGACTGATGCGGCCCTGACCAGCCTCGGTGCCGGCGGCCTGAAGCCGCGCGTCGCCTCGCTGCGCAGGCTGACCCATGCCGGCCGGCCCATCGATCAGGCCCTCGTCCTCCGCTTTCCGGCCCCGAACAGCTACACCGGCGAGGATTGCGCCGAGCTCCATCTCCACGGCGGCCGTGCGGTCGTTGAAGCTACAAGCCAAGCCCTGATCGCGCTTGGCCTGCGCCCGGCCGATCCGGGCGAGTTCACCCGCCGGGCCTTCGAGAACGGGCGCATGGATCTGGCCCAGGCCGAGGCCGTCGCCGATCTGATCGATGCCGAGACCATGGCCCAGGCCGCCCAGGCCCTGGGCCAACTGGACGGGGCCCTGAGCCAGACTTACGCCGGCTTCCGCCACGACTTGCTCAAGGCCTTGGCCCTGGTCGAGGCCGAGATCGATTTCCCCGACGAGGAAATCCCCGACAATCTGGCGCGGACGGCCGGACTTGTTCTGGACGGCCTGATCGCCGACCTGCGGGCGTCGCTTGCCGACGCCCGGCGCGGCGAGCGGGTGCGCGAGGGCTATCGCATCGTTCTGATCGGTGAGACCAACGCCGGTAAATCCTCGCTGTTCAACGCCCTCCTCGCGCGCGAGGCGGCGATCGTCACGCCCATCGCCGGCACCACCCGCGACGTTCTCGACGCCGACCTGATCATCGGCGGTTATGCCGTCACCCTGTCCGACACGGCGGGGCTCAGGGAGTCAAAAGATCCCGTCGAGGCCGAAGGCGTGCGCCGCGCGCGGATGCGCGCCGAACGGGCCGACCTGCGGCTGTGGGTTCTGGCACCCGGTGATCCCGAGGGGGCCGCGGCGGGGTTCGTCCAGCCCGACGATCTGGTTATTCTGGCCAAGGCCGACGTCGGTGGGGTGAACGCCCCGCCCGGTCGGGTGTCTCTGATCGCCAGCGCCGCCACTGGGGAGGGGCTGGCGGCGCTGCACGACTGGATTGCCGCCCGATTGGCTCGCGACCTGTCTGGAGCGGATTTTCCGGCGGTGACCCGCGAAAGGCACCGACGGCGTCTTTCAGAGGCCCTGACCGCCGTTGAAGCCGGTCGTGGGGCCCTCGACGTCGCGCCGGAGATGGCCGCAGATGATCTTCGCCGCGCCGCCGAGGCTCTGGCTCGCGTCACCGGGGCCATCGGGGTCGAGGACATTCTGGGCGAGGTGTTCTCGACCTTCTGCATCGGCAAGTGAGGTGTTTCACGTGAAACATCGACCGGCCGCCGGTGGCGTTCGGTGCCCTTTTCCCCTATGTCCCCGGCGATGAAATCCTTCGACGTCATCGTTATCGGGGGCGGGCACGCCGGTTGCGAGGCTGCGGCCGCGTCGGCGCGCGCCGGTGCCCGGACGGTGCTTCTGACCCAGACGCTCGAGTCCATCGGCGAGATGTCGTGCAATCCGGCCATCGGCGGTCTGGGCAAGGGCCATCTGGTGCGCGAGATCGACGCCATGGACGGCGTCATGGGCCGGCTCGGCGACGTTTCGGGCATCCAGTTCCGTCTGCTCAATCGGTCAAAGGGCGCGGCGGTGCAGGGGCCACGCAGCCAGATCGACCGCCGCCTGTATCGCGAAGCCATGCAGGCCGAACTGGTGGCGACACCCAACCTGACCCTGATGGCGGGCACGGCCGAAAGCCTGATTCTCGCCGGCGACCGCGTCATCGGTGTGGTCACGGGCGAGGGAGACGAGGTCTGCGCCGGTGCCGTGGTTCTGACCACGGGCACCTTTCTGAACGGCGTGATCCACAAGGGCGACCAGCGCATTCCCGCCGGCCGCCATGGCGAGGCACCGTCGACCGGCCTCGCCGCCGACCTCTATGGCGCGGGCCTGCAGATGGGGCGGCTCAAGACCGGCACGCCCGCCCGCCTCGACGGTCGCACCATCGCCTGGGACGGGCTGGAGATGCAGCGGGCCGACGCCGAGCCCGTGCCGTTCAGCTTCCTGACCGAGCGGATCGACGTGCCCCAGATTGCCTGCGGCGTAACCCACACCACCGAGGCCACCCACCGGATCATCGCCGACAACCTCGGCGACAGCGCTGTCTATGGCGGACACCTGTCCGGTCGTGGCCCGCGCTACTGCCCGTCGATCGAGGACAAGGTGGTCCGTTTCGCGGACAAGACCTCGCACCAGATCTTCCTCGAGCCTGAGGGGCTGGACGATCCCACCGTCTATCCCAACGGCATCTCGACCTCGGTGTCCGACGCTACCCAGGCCGCCTTCCTGCGCACCATTCCCGGGTTGGAGACGGTCGAGGTGTTCCGCTTTGGCTATGCCATCGAGTATGACTATGTCGATCCGCGCGAACTCACCCCGGCGCTTGAGGTCAAGAAGCGGCCCGGTCTGTATCTGGCCGGCCAGATCAACGGCACAACGGGCTATGAGGAGGCGGGGGCTCAAGGGCTGATCGCCGGCCTGAACGCCGCCCGTGCCGCCGCCGGATCGGACCCGATCTTCCTGGGCCGCGACCAAGCCTATATCGGCGTCATGATCGACGATCTGGTCACACGCGGCGTGACCGAGCCCTACCGGATGTTCACCAGCCGCGCCGAATACAGATTGACGCTGCGGGCCGATAACGCCGATCAACGATTGACGCCGCTCGCGATCAACTGCGGGCTCGTCTCGGCCCGTCGTCAGACGGTCTTCACGGCCAAGGCAGCCCAGCTGGGCGAGGCTGCGGCGCTGGTTCGCGGTGCCGTCTTCACCCCGAAAGAGGCCGCAGCCTTCGGAATCACCGTCAATGCCGACGGCCAGCGTCGCTCGATCCGCGACCTGCTGGCCTTGCCGGGTGTGACTCTCGATGCCTTCCAGTCCGCCTGGCCGGCCATCAGCGAATGGTCGCCGCAGGTGCGTCAGCAGATCGAGATCGACGCGAGCTACGCCGGCTATCTGGACCGGCAGGCCTCTGACGCCGAGGCTCTGCGGCGCGAGGAGGCCCTGGCCCTGCCGGTCGATCTCGACTATGCCGCCATCGGCAGTCTGTCCAATGAGGTCCGCGAAAAGCTGACCCTGGTCCAGCCGGGCACCCTCGGTCAGGCCGGACGCATCGAGGGTATGACCCCCGGAGCCCTGACGGCCCTGCTGTCGCACGTGAAACGGGCCAAGGTGGCCGCGTGACAGGGCGCGCCATGCGTCTGAGCCCCCTTCGAGGGGAGGGGGGCTATCCGAAGTTTGGTGGAGGGGGTCGGGTCGTTCAGGTCCTTGCGGCAGTTCCCCATCCATCACGCCGGTGGCGCGGCGCGCCACCTCCCCCAGAGGGGGGAGAAGAAGCGTGACCCCCGACGAATTCCAGGCGCTGATCAAGGCCACCCCGGCGCAGATGGCGGACCTTGAGACCATCATCGAGCGGTTGACCGAAGCCAATGCGGTGATGAACCTGGTGGGGCCCAACAGCCTGCCTGACGTCTGGAACCGGCACATCTGGGACTCGGCCCAACTGCTGCAACTCAGGCCCGACGCGGCGTCATGGGCCGATCTCGGTGCCGGGGCCGGCTTTCCCGGCCTGGTCCTGGCTGTTCTGCTGAAAGACCGGTCCGACAGCCATGTCTGGCTGATCGACAGCCTCGGCAAACGCTGTCGCTTCCTGCAGGAGGTCGTCGATGCCCTGTCCCTGCGCGCTACGGTCATCAACGGTCGGGCCGAGGAGCAAGGGGTCAAGGTCGATGTCGTCACCGCCCGCGCCCTCGCACCGATGGAGCGGCTGCTGGCCTATGCACAGCCTTATCTACAACGCGGCGCGCAGGGGCTGTTTCTCAAGGGGGAAAAGGCCGAGGCTGAGGTGGTCGAAGCCCGCAAGGTCTGGCAGTTCGACAGCGACCTCTCCGTCTCGCGCAGTGACCCGCGCGGCCGTATCGTTTCCGTTCGGAGCCTTCGACGTGTCCAGAACCGGTAAGACACGCGTCCTCGCGGTTTCCAACCAGAAGGGCGGCGTGGGCAAGACCACGACGGCGATCAACCTTGGCACTGCCTTGGCCGCGATCGGCGAACAGGTGCTGATCGTCGACATGGACCCGCAAGGCAATGCCTCCACGGGCCTCGGTGTTCCACGTGAAACACGACGCGTGACCATCTATGACGTCATCGTCGACGGCCGCTCGGTGGACGAGTCCGCCGTCCAGACCGCAGTGCCCGGCCTGCACATCCTTCCCGCCGATGCCGATATGTCAGGCGTTGAAATCGAGCTGAGCCAGGCGGATCGCCGCTCGTTCCGTCTGCGCGACGCGCTGGCCGGGCAGGGCGCGGAAGGCCAGACCCGGTATGACTATGTATTGATCGACTGCCCGCCGTCGCTGAACCTGCTGACCCTCAACGCCATGGCTGCGGCTGACGCCGTGCTGGTGCCGCTGCAATGCGAGTTCTTTGCGCTTGAGGGCCTGACCCAGCTGATGAAGACCATCGAAATGGTGCGCCAGAGCCTGAACCCGACGCTGGAGATCCAGGGTCTGGTCCTGACCATGTACGATCGGCGCAGCGCCCTGTCGGGTCAGGTCGCCGCCGATGTGCGCAGCCATTTCGGCGACAAGGTCTATGAGGCCGTGATCCCGCGCAATGTCCGGGTCGCCGAGGCCCCGTCGTTCGACAAGCCGGTTCTGATCTACGACCTGAAATGTGCCGGCAGCCAGGCCTATCTGCGCCTTGCCCGCGAGGTGGTGGCGCGCGAAAAGTCTCGCCGTCTGCAGGCGGCCTGACGATGAATAGAAGAACGGAATCAGTCTCTTGAGCGAACGTCAAAGAGGTCTCGGGCGGGGTCTTTCCGCCCTGCTGGGAGAACAGGTGGCCGAAAGCGCCCCGGTCAATGGTGCGGCCGCGCCCACGGGCGTGACCATGGCCCCGATCGAGAGTCTGAAGCCCAATCCGGATCAGCCGCGCAAGACCTTCAACAAGGACGACCTCGACGAACTGGCGGCCTCGATCCGCGACAAGGGGGTGCTCCAGCCGATCCTGGTTCGGATGCAGCCCGGCGAGGACGGTGTCTGGCAAATCATCGCCGGCGAACGCCGCTGGCGCGCGGCCCAGGCGGCGCGGCTGACCGAGGTGCCGGTCATCATCAAGGAGATGGACGACGTCGCCGTGTTCGAGGTGGCGATCATCGAGAACGTCCAGCGCAGCGACCTCAATCCGCTGGAAGAGGCCGAGGCCTTCCGCGTTCTGATGGAGCGGTTTGGCCGGACACAGGATGCGGTCGCGGGCGTGGTCGGCAAGAGTCGCAGCCATGTGGCCAATACCCTGCGCCTGTTGCAGCTGCCGGAACGGGTGCTGTTCTATGTGCGCGAGGGCAAGCTGTCTGCGGGCCACGCCCGGGCCCTGATCACCGCGCCCGATCCCGCCGACCTGGCCGACCGGGCCTATATGGACGGCCTCAGCGTGCGCCAGACCGAGGCCCTGGCTCGCCGCGCCGCCGAAGGACCCAGGGCCCGGTCCGCCAGGCGCGCGCCCAGGGACCGTGACGGCTCGGCCGACATCGCCGCGCTGGAGCAGGATCTGGCCGACGCCCTCGGCCTCAAGGTCCAGCTGGCCGACAAGGGCGGCAAGGGCGAACTGGTGCTGACCTATCGCTCGCTGGAACAGCTGGATGACCTGTGCCGACGGCTGATGCGGGGCTGACCGCAACCTGTGCTAGGCTGAAGTCATGACCGACAAGCCCAGTAATCCGACCGCTGAAGCCATGAAGAAGGCCCTCGCGGCCAAGAAGGCCGGGGGGGGGCCGACCCACGGCGGGCTCCACGGCTCGGCCCGGGCCGAGGAAAAGGCCCAGCAGGCGCGCAGCGCCGCCCTGGCCAAGCCCGCCTTCCGCAAGGCGTCCAAGCGGGGGTGACGTAGCCGCCACCTCCCCATTCGCTTCGCGAACAGGGAGGAGACGTCAGAGCCCCAGTCGTCTGGCCCGCGCCGAAATTTCCAGCAGTAGCCGCTCCGCGATCAACTGGTCAGGCGATCCGGTGGTCTTGGTGGCGATGTCGGCGGTGTTGACGCTGTCCAGCACCTTGTCGAGGTCGTCCAGCCGCCAGCTGCGCGCCTGGCGTAGCATTTCCGCCTCCTGCTTCCAGAACACGCCCGCCGCCCTGGCCGCCTCCTTGGCCCCGGAGCCATTGGCCTGCAGTAGATTGATGCGGCGCAGTTTGCCGAGGTGGATCGAGGCCTGTCTCACTGCCATGACAGGCGATTCCCCCTCCGCCAGAGCGCGGCGCAGGCCGGACTGGGCGGGGGCGGGGCGGCCGCCGAAGGCCTGGAGGGCGGCGTCCTGAAGCGAGGCGTCGGCCTCGACCCCCAAGTGCTGCTCCAGTTCGGCGACATCGATCGTCCTGCCCGAACCGGGGCCGATGTAGAGGGCCAGGCGCTCGATCTCCTGCCGCATCAGGCCACGCTCGCGGGGCAGGCGGCTGACGAACCGGTCGAGCGCGTCGCCCGTCAGGCCGACCTTGTCTTCCGCGAGGGCCTCGCGCGTCATCCGCGCGACGTCGCCGGTCTCGTCTTCATAGCAGGCGATGCCGACGGCTTCCTTCGCCGCCTCGGCGGCCTTGCGCAAGGCGGAGTCGCGGCCCAGCGCTCCGGCCTCGATGACCAGCATGGCGTCGGGGTTGTACAGGCCCTCGGCGTGGGCCTTGACGGCACCGGCCAGCATCTTGTCGATCGAGGCCTTCTCGGAGCCCAGCCGAATGCGCACCAGACGACGGCCACCGATCATGCTGAGGGCGGTCAGGGCTTCCTCGAGCCGCCCCTCATCGCCGTCGATGTCGGTGTCGGTCAGGACGGTGACGTTAAAGGGGTCGTTCAGATCCGGTGTGATCGCCTTGCACAGGATCTCGGCCCGTTCGCCGACGCCGGAACGGTCCTTGCCGTGGATGACGGCGGCGCGGACGCCCCGGTCAGGCGACGTCAGGAACCGGTCGACCTCGGGCCGTTTGGTCAGGATCATGGCCCAACCCTCACGGTCGGGCCGAGAGCGCCCGCAGGATGTCCAGCCGGATCAGGCGCGCCAGTTCGGCGGCGGCGCGTTCCTCGCCATCCTGCTGGGCGGCGATGGCGGCATAGGGCTGGTCGGCGGCGGCATAGGTGGTGGTTACGGTCTCGACGCCCGCGATCGCAACGCCGCCGCCGGCCGGCGTCAGGGTCCAGGCACCGCGCACGGTCAGTTCATAACGGGTAGCGGTGTCGTCGATCCGGCGTCCGAGCGGTCGGCGTGATTGCTCGAGCGCCGTCTGCAGCCGCCACAGCGGTGACTCGGAGCCGTCGCGGCCCAGCGCGTCGTCCAGCTGCTCGCGGACCCGATAACCAAGCCGGTCATCCTGTGTCGTGACGGCGATGCGAGACAGGGACGATCCCGCGCCGGCGTCTCCGTACAGGGGCGTGAAGCCGCAGCCAGACAGTCCCGCCAGCGAGACAATGGCAAGGGCGAACGCGCGCATCATCCGACCACCAGATTGACGATGCGATCCTTGACCACCACAATCTTCCTCACCGTCTGTCCCTCCAGTCGCGCCTGCAGATCGGCGTCGGCCATGACGATGGCCTCGACTTCGGCCGGGTCAAGCCCTCGAGCGACGCGGATTTCGCCGCGGCGCTTGCCGTTGACCTGGATCGGCATCACCACCTCGTCGTCGGCCGCCATGGTTGGATCATACTCCGGCCAAGGCGCATTCAGCACCATCCCCCGTTCACCGAGGCGGGTCCAGCACTCCTCCGCCAGGTGCGGCGTGAACGGCGCGATCAGCCGGGTGAGGGCCGACAGGGCCTCTCGCCGCGCTGCGCCGCCGGCCGCGGGCGTGTCCCGTACCGTGGCGATGAAACCGTACAGCCTGGCGATGGCCGAGTTGAAGCGGAAGGCCGCGACACCCTCTGACACGGCCTTGACGACCTTGTGGGTCTCGCGGATCAGGGTGGCGTCGGCTTCGGCCTGGCCCGCAGCAGCCGGGTCAAGGGCGTCGACCTCGGCCCAGACGCGCTGGACGAAGCGTCCGGCACCCTCGACTCCACCGGGAGTCCACTGCACGTCCCGCTCTGGCGGGCTGTCGGAGAGTACGAACAGGCGGCCGGCGTCGACGCCGAAAGCCTCGACGATTTCCTGCGGGGCGACCACGTTCTTCTTCGACTTCGACATCTTTTCAATGTCGCCGATGATCAGGGTCTCGCCAGTCGAGAGCTGGCGGGCCGCGCGTTTGCCGGCATCATTGGTCAGTTCGACGTCGGTGGGTTCGACCCAGGCACCGTCTGTCCGGCGATAGGTCTCGTGCACGACCATGCCTTGGGTGAACAGGCCGGCGAACGGCTCCCTGACCGACATCAGCCCGGCGTCGCTCAGGGCGCGTGAGATGAAACGGGCGTAGAGCAGGTGGAGGACGGCGTGTTCGACCCCGCCGATATACTGGTCAACGGGCAACCATTTGTCGGCGGCGGCGCGGTTGATCGGTTCGGCCGCCGTCGGGTCGGTGAAGCGGGCGAAATACCAGCTGGAATCGACGAAGGTGTCGAGCGTGTCGGTCTCGCGCTCCGCCCCGGCGGCGCAGGCCGGGCAGGTGACGTGCTTCCAGGTCGGATGGCGGTCCAGCGGATTGCCGGGTGTATCGAAGGTCACGTCGCGGGGCAGCTCGACGGGCAACTGATCAGCGGGCACAGCCACGGGGCCGCAGGTCGGGCAATGGATCACAGGGATGGGACATCCCCAGTAACGTTGTCGGCTGACACCCCAGTCGCGCAGGCGATAGATGGTCGCGCCCTGACCTTCACCCGCGGTCTCGATCCGGGCAATCGCTGCGGCCTTGGCCGGTTCGATCTCCATCCCGTCCATGAAGTCGGACTGGAACAGGCGGCCGGGACCCACATAGGCCTCTGTTCCAACAGCGAAATCGCTGTCGGCGTCTTCGGGCCGCACGACCGGGATCACGGGCAAACCGTATTTACGGGCGAAATCCAGATCGCGCTGGTCGTGGGCCGGGCAGCCGAAGATCGCACCGGTGCCGTATTCCGACAGGATGAAGTTGGCGATCCAGACCGGGATCGCGCGACCGTCGAACGGATGAACGACCCTCAGCCCGGTATCGAAGCCGATCTTCTCGGCCTGTTCGATCTCGGCCTGGGTCGAGCCGCCCTTGCGGCATTCGGCGACGAAGGCGGCGGCGGCCGGGTTGGTCTCAGCCAGCGCGCGGGCGACCGGATGGTCGGGGGCGACGCCCATGAAGCTGGCCCCGAACAGGGTGTCGGGGCGGGTGGTGTAGATCTCCAGCCCGTCTGGCGCGGCGGCGGGCGCATGACCCGACCACTTCCACGTCATTTGCAGGCCCTTGGACCGGCCGATCCAGTTCTCCTGCATCAGACGGACCTTGTCGGGCCAGCGACCTTCCAGCTCTTTCAGCCCCCCGATCAGGTCGTCGGCATAGTCGGTGATGCGCAGGAACCACTGGTTCAGCTTGCGCTTCTCGACCACCGCGCCCGAACGCCAACCGCGCCCGTCGACGACCTGTTCATTGGCCAGAACGGTGTTGTCGACCGGATCCCAGTTGACGACCGAGTCCTTGCGATAGACCAGTCCCCGCCTGAACAGCTGGAGGAACCAGGCCTGCTGCTTGCCGTAATAGGCCGGGTCGCAGGTGGCGAACTCGCGGCTCCAGTCCAGCGACAGGCCCAGAAGCTTCAGCTGCTCACGCATGGCGGCGATATTGGACCTGGTCCAGTCGCCCGGGTGGATGCCGCGCTCGATGGCCGCGTTCTCGGCCGGCAGACCAAAGGCATCCCAGCCCATCGGGTGCAGCACGTCGAACCCCTGGGCGCGCTTCGAGCGCGCGACCACGTCGCCCATGACGTAGTTGCGGGCGTGTCCCATGTGGATCGCCCCCGACGGATACGGGAACATCTCCAGCACGTAGTATTTCGGCTTTCCGGTCCCTTCGGTCGGCGTGCGAAAGGCATCGGCGGCCGCCCACCGGGCCTGCTGGCGGGGTTCGGCGGTCTTGGGCTCGTATCGGGCCACGGGAATCCTTCAGCCGTTTTCGGATTGCTGCAACGTGCGATCCTAGAACAACGGCTTCGCTCAAGTGGACCATTTTCTGCGAAAATGATCGTATCGCCCCTGACGGCGAGGCCAGCAGGAGGCGGTGTTGGTCGGGGAGGTTAGCCGGCGTTCTGGAGGTTGAGCTGGCGCGCCTTGGTCAGGATCGCGTTTTCCAGATCGGTCTCGGTCTGGGCAGCCACCCGGGCACCGGCCCACTGGCCGGTCTCGTCGCGAACTTCCTTGGTCACCGTCACGTTCAGCGCGTCGGCTCGCAGACGGGTGTCGAGGATGAAGACCGTGGCCTTGAAGCGCTCGTTGGGCGTCGCTGGATCGCTGTACCAGTCATAAATTATCACGCCGCCCCAAGGATCGGCATTGGCCAGGGGCATGAAGGCCATGGTATCCAGCGTGGCGCGCCACAGAAAGGCGTTGACGCCGATTCCGGGTCGGGTCGATGACGCCTTGGTCGGGCCGCCGCCGCCGAAGACGTCGCCGACCGTCGGTCCGAACGGGCGCTCGGCCGAGCAGGCACCCAGTATCAGGCCCGAGGCGATGAGGGCGAACGTCGCGCCGCGAACCAGCACCATCGAGAAACTCCATTCGATCGAGACGTGCTGCGGACCGGTTCCACCCACGCGCCGGCTCGCCCGAACAGGGGTCGCAGCCTCAGCAAGCCTCTATAACACGGCGAAAAGGGGCGATGACAAGGCGAAGACGTGACTGCAGCACAAGGATCGTGTCCGGGACGGGGCGTTCGCGCGCCGCGCGAGCGGTTAGGCCGTGACGCTCGCGCCACAGGAGTCCCCCAGAGTCGCACGGAACCCCGGTCCAGCGGTTCCGTTTCGTTGACCCGGCTTACCAGCAGTGTCTAGTTGTCGAAGTCGGATCGCTGCGGGACCCCTGTGGCGACGAAAAAGGCAGGATATGCGCACGAACAGCGCCGTCATCTCTGGACTGGCCGTGGGGCTCACGCTCCTGGCCGTCGCCGACGTCGCGTCGGCCCAGAGCGATGCCCGCACCCGTGCACCCGCGGTGTCCCTGAGCGAGGCCCAGTCCGCCCGCGCAGTCGCCGGCCCGTCGCGACTGCGCTTTACCGAGCGCGGACGGTGGGGCCTCGACCTGAACCTGAGCCAGCCGGAAACCCGCGACAGCAGCGTCGGCGACGTCGAGGCCGGGGCCTATTACCGCATTAACCCGCGTCTGCGCGTCGGTGCCGCAGCCGGCCTGGCCGAGACGGACACTGACCCCGCCCGCGGACCCCAGACCGAGCGCCGCTCGGCCCCGCGCTTCCGGCTGGAATCGATCTTCCGCTTCTGATGCCGGTCAAGGGCCGAAGGCGGCCTGTATCGACGACACTCCCGCCAGCCCGCACGCGCCCGAACCGATGAGGGCGTGGGCGTTTCGGGCCTCGATGCCACCCAGGGCGTAGACGGGGCGGGGTCCAGACGAGACCGTCTCGCGGAAGCCTGAAATTCCCAGCGGTGCCGTCGCGGCGGACGGGCCGCCCGGCGCGTACACGGGCGACAGGACCCTGGCATGCAGGTGGGCGACATCCATCGCCGACCCGGGGTGGACTGCACCGGTGATCAGCCATTCCGGATGGGTTTCGGACAGCCGCGAGGCTTGGTCCAGAGCCCGTTCGGGCAGATGGAGGCCATCCGCACCCACGACCTTGGCCAGGTCCGCGTCCAGCCCGATCAGGAGAAGCACGCCGTGCTTGCTTGTGGTTTCTCGCAGGCGCAGGGCCGTGTCGCGGGCCCCGGCCCTCCCGAAATGGCGGAACACGACTCCTGCGCCGGCGGGCAGGCGCGCCGCCGTCTCCCACGGGCGCGGGGTGCGGTCGGGATCGGTGAAAAACAACAGCGGCGGAAGGTCCTTCCCGCCTGGCAACCGGCTGACTTTGGCGGCGTCGCGTGCGAGGACACAGGCGACTTCCCACAGGGTTTCGGCGTCCGAGCGGTTCATGGCCTCCTCATCCCCCGATCACGCCGACGCGTCCAGCGTCGCCGATCGCCTCGCGGCGGTCCGCCACGGCATGGCGCAGGCCTGGCTGGCGACCGGGCGCGCGTCGGACGGCGTCGTTCTGACCGCCGTGACCAAGACCCAGCCGCCCGGGGCGATCGACGCCATCCTCGCGGCCGGCCAGCGGGTGTTCGGCGAGAATCGCGTGCAGGAAGCCCTGGCCCGCTGGACACACCGCCGCGCCGTCGTGCCTGATCTCGAACTGCGCCTGATCGGACCACTGCAGACCAACAAGGCCGCCGACGCCGTTGCCTTGTTCGACGTCATCGAGACACTGGACCGGCCCCGGCTGGCCGAGGCGCTGGCGACAGCCGCCGAAAAGGCCGGCAGGACCGTGCGCGTGCTGGTGCAGGTCAACACCGGGGCCGAGCCGCAGAAGGCGGGGGCCCTGCCCGAAGACACCGACGCCCTGATCGCCCAGGCCCGCTCGCTGGGCCTGATCGTCGAGGGGCTGATGTGCATTCCGCCCGCCGACGAGGCCCCGGGGATGCATTTCGAGTTGCTGGGCAAGATCGCCCGACGCAACCGGCTTGAGGTCCTGTCGATGGGGATGAGCGGCGACTATGAGACCGCGATTGGCTTCGGCGCGACCCATGTTCGCGTCGGATCGGCGTTGTTCGGGGAACGAAACACCTCCCAAACCGCCTCTATGGAATGAAAATCGCTCCGCTTGGGCTCTGACCCTTGGCGGAACGGGCAACGCTCGCCATTCTGGTATCCATGCCCACGCCCAAGACGATCCTCATCATCGACGACGACGACGACCTGCGCGAGGCGCTGGCCGAGCAACTGGCTTTGCACGAGGCCTTTCGGCCGGTGCAGGCTTCAACCGCCACAGAGGGCGTTCGCATGGGCCGCGAGGTCCGGGCCGACCTGATCCTGCTGGACGTCGACCTGCCCGACATGGACGGCCGCGAGGCCTGTCGCCTGCTACGCAAGGACGGGGTCTCGACCCCGATCATCATGCTGACCGGCCAGTCCTCGGATTCCGACACGGTCCTGGGGCTGGAGTCGGGGGCCAACGACTATGTCACCAAGCCCTTCCGCTTTGCCGTCCTGCTGGCGCGTATCCGCGCCCACCTGCGAAGCCACGAACAGTCCGAGGACGCCGTCTTCCGCATCGGTCCCTATGAGTTCCGGCCCGCCGCCAAGGTCCTGATCGACGACAAGGGCCGCAAGGTGCGGCTGACCGAGAAGGAAACCAGCATCCTGAAATACCTCTATCGCGCCGGGGCCAAGGCCGTGTCGCGCGAGGAGCTGCTGACCGAGGTCTGGGGTTACAACGCAGGCGTTACCACCCACACCCTGGAAACCCACATCTATCGCCTGCGCCAGAAGATCGAGCCCGAACCGGGGCACACGCGACTGCTTCTGACCGATGCCGGCGGATACCGGCTACAGCCCTGAGAGGCGATCAGCCCGGCCGCCACTCGCTGAGCGCTTCACCAGACCTCGCCGTGGTGAAGGCGACCCGATCCAGCTTGATCGCTGCAATACAGACAGGGCGCTGATCGGGTCTGGAGGCGCGGCAGCGAATGCTCCGGCCGCCCCGGAAGGCCACCATGCGGCCTTCTACCACTGCGCGATAGCCGACCACCGGTGCCGCCGGAGGTGTTTCGCCGTCCGCGCGGACCGTGAAGGCGTAGGCCCGGCCATTGCGTCGGCCCACCCGGGACTCGTCGGCCTTGAACACGGCAGCCAGCCCGACGGTTTGCGGTGATGGGGCGGCTTCACCACTTTGGAGGGCGTCGGCCCGCACGGAGGAACGGGCCTCTGTCGCCAGCCAGGGCTGGGGGATCCAGAAACCCTCGACCGCTTCCCAATCCGATCCATCTGAGGCGCTCGAGATCAGTGCCGTGTTTAACCAGTCGCCGGGCATCAGGGTCAGCTGGATCGTCTTGCGCTCAGGACCCCACGACCAGCCCGCCAGACCATCGTTTGCTTCTTCGGCCCCGTTCGGTTGCGGCCCGCCGCAACCGAACGGGATCCGGATGGCGAAGGGGCGTCCGGCCAACGGGTCGGTGCCCTCCACCGCTTCGCCGGAAGCGTAGACCGAGGCGGCTCGGGCCAGGGCGGCCAGAAGCTCCGTCCGGGTCAAGGGTGTCGGGGTGACGATCACCGGCACCGTCGTCAGCGTCGACTCTGCGGCACCGGGTTTCCTGGCGACCGGTTCGGGCTTGTCGCGATCGCATTGCGCCAACAACACGCTGAACGCTAGGATCGCCAGGACGGCCAGACGGCTGTGGTTGTTCGTCTTCTTTCCAACGACGCCCACACCCTAAACATATACGTTTCCCGTGTCGCCCTTTCGCCCGAAGCCATTGACGCGGCCTGCGACGGCCGGTCTCAGGACGACATGAGTTTCGATCAGATCGCCGCCTTGGTTGTCCTGATCGCCGTTGTGGCGGCGCTGATCCATGGCAAGCTGCGGTCCGACGTGGCGGCCCTGTCAGGCGCGGCGGCCCTGTTGTTGCTGGGCGTGATCCGACCGGTCGAGGTGCAGGGTGCCTTTGCCAGCCCTGCTGTCATCGCCTTGGCCAGCCTCTTTGTAATCGCCTACGCCATTGAGCTTTCAGGCCTGCTCGGCCTTCTGATCCGCCAGGCCACCCGGTTGTGTGCCCGGCTGGGGTCGCTGGGCCTGTGGGTGGTGATTGTCCTGTGCGGCGCGGCTTCGGCCTTCCTCAACAACACGCCGATCGTGGTGCTGGCTGCGCCGGTGGTGAAAGACGTCGCGGCGAGCATGAATCTTTCGCCCAAGCGATTCCTGATACCGCTCAGCTATGTGACCATCATGGGCGGGGCCTGCACCCTGATCGGTACCTCGACCAACCTGCTGGTCAACGACATGGCGCGAAACGCAGGCCAGCCGGTTTTCAGCCTGTTCGAGATCACCCCGGTGGCCCTGGTCATCGCCGTGTTCGGCGGGCTCTACCTCTATTTGGGGGGCGGGCGGTTGCTCGGCGGCGAGGACGGGACGGCGGTCAAGGCCCCGCTGCATCAACAGACCGGCGACGGGATGTTGGGGGGCGCCGAACTTTTCGCCGCCGCCGACCGACCGTTCGCGCCGAAACGCGCCTTTCTGGCGCTGGGCGTCTTTCTGGTCGTGATCGCCGCCGCCGGATTCGGCATCGCGCCGATTGCGGCCTCGGCCTTCGCCGGGGCGGTGGTCCTGATCTTGTTGCGCGTTGTCAGTCCGGACGAGGCCTATGCCGGCCTGAGGCCGGAAGTCTTGTTGCTCATAGCGGGCATGGTGGTGGTGGGTCTCGCCATTGAGGTGACCGGTCTGGCGGAACAGGGGGCCGATCTGTTGATCGGCGTGATCCGGCCGCTTGGACCACTGGGTGCCCTGATCATCCTTTACGGGGTGACACTGTTCGCCACGGAATTATTGTCCAATGCTGCGGTGGCCGTGCTGATCACGCCCGTCGCGGTGGCCTTGGCCGCCAGTCTCGGCGTCGACCCGAGGCCCTTTCTGGTCGGCGTGATGATGGCCGCCAGCGCCGCCTTCGCCACGCCATTCGGCTATCAGACCAATGTGCTGGTCTTCCAGATCGGCGGTTACAGCTACATGGATTTCGTCAAGATCGGCGTGCCGCTGAACCTGGTCACCTGGGTCGCGGCCATGTTCGCCATCCCGATCTTCTTCCCGTTCTAGACGTCCAGATCGACCGTCACCGGGGCATGGTCGCTGGGTTGGGTCCATTCGCGGACGGTGTCGTGGATACGGGCCGTGCCGGCGCTCACAGCCGAGGTCAGGCCGGGCGAGGTCCAAAGGTGGTCAAGGCGCAGGCCGCGGTTGGACTTGCGGAAATCGGCGGCGCGATAGCTCCACCA
>Ga0105048_10007238_pt1 | contig 17841 bp, 13 predicted proteins | sample MAT05_FD_78382 | JGI IMG/M metagenome (GOLD analysis project Ga0105048, IMG submission 78382) | Freshwater microbial communities from Lake Fryxell liftoff mats and glacier meltwater in Antarctica - MAT-05 | ecosystem: Environmental > Aquatic > Freshwater > Ice > Liftoff microbial mat | place...
ATATTCGACCCGCAGACGTTGGAGGAAGTACAGCGAGGCGAGCAGCAGGTACACCGGCACCATGTCGGTCTGCCCATGCCAATAGCAAACATAGATCACGATCGGCGACAGCCAGTAGGGTACTAATAGACGGTGGGCAGGCACCCGGAGTAATTTCTCGAGTAACAGCAAGCAACCAATGTCCAATCCGAGGATCGTCAATGCGAAACCGATCCCGGCATAGCAATCGGTGCCCACGGACCGATCGATGATGTCCCCCACCCACACCAGGGGGGCGTGGAGCAGGTACATTACTGGTCCGTACGGGAAGCCCATTGGATCTCCGCCATACGCCAAATGGGTCGACCACGGGTCAATGGAAGGGTGGACCAAAGCCTCTTTCAGAAACGGAACGAACCATTTGCTCTGCACGACGGGTGCGGCAAATAGCAGTAGTAATAATCGAATCACAACGCCTACGGCAAAAAGCGGATTCGTGGCTAACTGGCGCAGTGTTAGCCCCATAGCTCGGGCGTCTTCGTGCAAACGGCGGCGGCGGTGATGCCGAGATCGGCCAATAGAGCCCGCATGGCCGTGATCTCTTCGGGTGCCATGCGCCCCTGCAGTTCCGGCGAGACCAAACACAGTTTGAAACCAGCCTCGGACAGCCGATCGGCATCGGTAGTCGTTAACGGAAATTTCGTAAAGCAGTCCACCCAGACCCAATCGACCATTCCTGCCAGAGACAAGGAGGTCTCGATGGACTCAAACTCGGAGATACGGATCGCGCATCGACTCTCACCCGCGCGGGCCGTCTTGATTAAGAAGGGGAACGATTGGTCCAGGAAAAAAAAGTCGCCGATGCCCCGTTCCTTCATCAGGCCGAGAACGCGGTCTTCGAGCCCCTCTTCCTTCACATTCAAAATGAGGGTGCCGTGCTGAAAGGAATCCAGCCAATCGGCGAATCGCTCCCCCCCGGCAAAAGGATCGTGATGAAGGATCAGTTCGTGTCCCTGGCTTCGGATATCAAGCTCGATCCCATATTGCCGCGGGGTCTGCTCCAGTTCCGCGCGTGTGTTTCTCCGGTGGCGGATGATGGTCACGTCGACTCCTTTAGCTCTCGCTTCAGTTGAAAGCTATAGTCCAGCGTACGCCGGATAAATTTGACCTTCGCCTGCCAGTTGACGTTCCAGTGCGAAACACCATGGGCCCGTTGCCCAAACTGAACCGGGAACCTTTCCACGGTTAAGCCGGCTCGCCTAGCGAGGTAGAAGCCGTAAAGATCAAGAGAGAAATCGTGCGGCGGGTTCCGCCAAGTCTCCCAGAATTTGCGATGGAACATCGTCGGCTGCGCATTGATATCCGACAGGGGCTCACCCAACAAAACCGTCTCAAAGACAGACATGCCAGACGTGAAGAAGACATCGGCAGCGGGTCGCCCGTAACGCCTTCCCTTCACAAATAGCCCAGCCGGGTTACTCGCCTTCTCAAAGTGCTCCAATCCGCGAATCGTATCTCCTGGATCAGTCTGATTGTCAGCGTGCGTCCATGCAAGGACCTCTCCTTTTGCCGCACGAAGGCCGCTTAGTATGCCATAGCCATATCCCTGATTCACCGGCACATTTACGCTGCGGGTAAACGGATACCGAGGTAACAAGCTTTCCAGGACGGCTGCCGAATCATCCTTTGAGCCATTGTTCACAATTAGCAGTTCGACTCCCGGCCTCGCCAGCGATGGGGCAGCGCGCTCCAAGAGCAGCGGCAGATTACGCGCTTCGTTATAGGCTGGAATCACCACCGAGAGTTTTAGATTCACTACCGGATCCTCGACGGCCGGGCGGGAGTCCATGCCGCGAACCGGGCGGACAGTGCGGGTAGCGCGTCGGGATCAACCCGGGAGTCTAACTCTAAACGATAGGGATGGCCAGCCCATTTATGGAAGCAACTCTGCCAGTATTCAAAGGTCCTTAAGTCGTCGGGCGTACCCCAACCCACGTAATAATCCAGCAAGAACAGGCGGCACCGCAGTCCCATCGCTATGGCGTCGTTGATGCAGGTGTCGATGTAGAGTTCTCCATTCACCCGTGCATTTCGGGCAATCATGCGCTCCACCGACGCCCTAAAGTCACTGCCACGTCGGAACGTAAATGTGCCGACGACGGCAGGATCAGTAGCTGGGTTGGAGAGCGGCACCTTAACCGAAACCGCTCGGACCCGGCCATCTTCGGCGTCAATCCAGCCATACATCCGGGGATGGCGCGCCGCCCCCGGATGGCCCGTCATCCCCCAAACAATGACGTCGACTTCAGAGGATTGCTGCAATTGCTGGAATGCCGCTCGATCAAAAATCATCCCGTTATCGCAGGCACCAATTGTCACTGGAGAAGACTCATCGACGACATCGAGACCGAACAGCGCGGTGCGAGCCTGACCATCCGTCAAGTGCTCCAGCACCACCGGAAGGCAATTCGGAAAGTTGACTTTGAGCGCTCGTTGGATATCTTCGAAATGGGGCAAGTCACGGCGTAGAACAAAGGCGTACTGCGCTGCTGCGGGTAGATCGTGGGCGGCCTGCACGACCATCGCCCGGCCGCTCACCGGAATTAGCGGCTTCGGAAGAGCGTAGCCTTGATCGGCAAATCTTTGCCCGGCGCCGGCCATTGGCATCACTACACTGCCTTGGCGCAAAAACTGCGTCGGTGCCTGTTCATCGGTCGCCAGACGCCGGAACAGGGCCGACCAGCGCAGATACTGCGCCAAGTCCTCCGGCGTCCCCCATTGCATGAAATGTTGTAATTCGTATATCGCAATTGCGTCGCCGGCCTCGATCAACGGAACGTACGCCAAGCTGACGTAGTATTCCCCATTCAACGAGAGGTTCCGTTCCATGATTTCGCGGAAACATCGTTTCATCCGCGCGCCCGAAGAAAAATAGTAGGTTCCGCTGGAGGCGAACTCTTCCATCGGCTGGTTGGTGTACGGTTCCTTTTCCTGAATCGCCCGCACCCAAAGATCCTCATTGCGCGTGTAGGCAAAGGACGTAGAGTGCAACATATGAGGATGAAAATTTCGGTACGAAGGGATGCAACCATCGCACCGTGTCTCGGCAACAAACTCGCAGAAGTCTGACCAGTTCCAGTAGGCGGTAAAGTCGCAGTAGTTGACGATCGCCGGACGGTTGTCATCGATCGCGTCGAACACTTCGCTGACCGCGAACACCGGTCCCAGCTTGTGCGGGGCGATGCCGAAGATTCTGCCAGTCGGGCAGAACTGCTCAAGGATCTCTCGCATCCGGAAAGCGGGATTGTCGAGATGATCCTGATTGCAGACAAAAAGGAAATCGGTTTCGCCGGGAAACAGGTCGATGATGTGAGCAATTATCGGCTTGTTATCCACCGTAATAAGCGGTTTCGGCACGTTGTAGCCAGCCCGCCGGAATCGTTCCCCAAAGCCCGACATCGGGACTATAATCTGCATCAGATATTACTCTATCAGCGATTGTCTGTATTTTTCCGCGTCCCAGTCGAGTAGCCCATGAATCTCGGGTATTGGCAGATACTTTAACTCTGCGCCGATGGGAAGCCGCACCAACATCCGCCCCAGCGCTTCTAACATTTGTTCCCCGTTGTCGCTGACGGAATCACGGATCAACGCACCTTGGCCTTCGAGGAGGAACACCGCTGGCTCAATTCCAAATTCCCTCCGATAAGGCGCTGCGGCCGATTCAATCGACTCACCCCGGCGAACGCCAACTAGTCGAGCTCCAAGAAAAACGGCGAAGTCTGGCGCTAGCATTCCTTTAATAGCCGCTTCAAACGAGGCTGGGTCAATGGCGCACCAGTGCGCATCGGCATAACGAGCTAGATGATAACGCTCGGGCACCACCGCCCGCAGTCCTTCCTTATCCACGGATTGCATCTGCCGGGCCTCCAAGGAGAGTCGCTGCTCGGTCTCAAGTAACAACTCGTTCACCTCAGCGCACGAGTCACCACTTACGACCAAGCCGTGATTCGCGAGAAGCAGAACCTGGGGCCTGCTCCCAAGCCGTTCGACAATCGCGCGCGTCAGCGGCAGACCAGGGCGATCGTAGCGAACCCATTCCCAGGGGAGGCCCTCCAATCGCTCGGCGACACCCGCCTGACCACCTTCCATCGCCGACCAAAGCATGGAAGAAACCGTGTGGAGATGAAAAACCCAGCGTTCCGGAAGCACCGCATGCAGGCTCGTCTCGATCGACGACCGCAATACCTTACCGCTCGGCGCCGTCCATTCGGCCTTGCGGTCTTCGCCGACGGTCAACCCTTCGAGAATCGTCGCAACCCGCGCCGGGACAAAGGTCTCCTTCGTTTGGGCATGCTCGAGCCAGGCGCCGGAAGCCTTCACCCAAAGCCATCCATCATCTTTCACAGATGTGTTGCCGCCGGCCCCTTGCGTCAACATGAGGTCACCACCATAATGTGCTGACCATTCGGCCAGTTCTGCTAAGAGCCGCGGCGATGTGGATGGCGTTTCGCTATGGGATTTCACAACTACCCACTTTCTGTCCCTTGATCTGCAGGCTTCGAAGCTGGAGTGCGAAACTCCGTGTGTCCGGAGGGATCTGCTCTCCCGGCTTGACGCTCTCAATCTCGAGAGTATTCTGCCCCATCACAGCATCAAGCTCGAACTGGAATACCTTCGATCCACTCAGGGGTTCATCCGGCAGTGGCTTTCCATTCCAGCGAAACAACACAGTATTGTTGCGCGGCACACTTCCCAGCGGGACGGTTAGCCGTAACTTGCCGGCCTCGGAAGTGGCAATTACAATTTTGTCGCCCTTAGCTGTCCAGCGCCACCAATCTTGACCATTTCCTTCGCGGACACCCCAACCGGGTCCGAAGCTGACACCGCACCCCTGCCGAATGATGCCACCGACGGGGTTTGAATAAAGAACGATATCGCCAACCTTTTCCGAAAACCAGCCCCCCCGGCCCAACACTGGATCCTTTGCGGCGGTCGCATTGGAACAGGCCAGACACACGGCCACGCATCCTCTTCGTTCCGTGTCACCCAATGGCGTCGTGTCATTCTTGAAGCCAATCTCGCGCAGCCGGATTCCGCTGTGCAAAGGATCGAGCAAAGAGTAAAGAGGGTAGAGGTAGGTCAACTGCGAAGTGTCCACCGCAACATCCCGACAGGGGCTCGCCAGGAGTTTCTTGGCAACCATTTGGAAGCTCGCCTCAAAAGGCGGCCCGTCCGCGAACAAGGTCGTATTCCAAGGAGTGTTGAGAACACTTGCCCCAAAGGCCAACGGTCGAGCATGATTTAAGATCACCGCAGGGCCTGCTGAAAGTAGTAATAGCCCCGCGCCGGTCCCAATCCAAGCCTTCGTTTTCGCCCGCTCCAGACACACAGCTATTAAGGGGGCGATCGCCACAAACCAACTAAAGTGCAGCCTGGTATGCCAAGGCTGCCATCGAAGGAGCAGACAGAACAGAAGCAGCGCCGTCACTACACCCGCTCCGTAGATCACCAAGTTGCGATCCAGTCTCTTCCGGCGCAAACAAACCCACAATAGAACCCCAATCCCCATGAGCAGATGGAGCGGATTACTCGCCGTTCCCTCCCGCATACTCAACTCGGGAACGGCGAAGCGACTGCCCAGCCAAAGTGCGTTCGGATTCTGGGGATCTTCTCCCATCCATCGAATCACGTCCTCAGTCGCAGTTTGGATGTCCGCATTCCAACTCGGCACTGGTGTCGCGGCGTGAAGTGCAAGATTCCGCCAAACGTTACCCCAAAGAACTTTTAGCCCAATTCCCTCATTACGAAACGAGAAATTCTTCCCGCCATCGGCGTAGCCATTTCCCAGCGGAGATCCGAACAGCCGGAATGTACGGTAATAATGCCCTCCATTAATCGCCAGGACGAGAACCATCATCGCCAGAGCAAGGGGCTTCCAGTTCCGCTTTGCGGAGGCCCACTCCATACCGAATACAGCCAGCAGAAGGCCCGGCGCGTACATATAGCTAGTTCCTTTCGTTAAAACGGCCAAGCCAAGAAACGTGCCACTGGCCAGGAGCCATAGTTTCGAATCTGTCCTGAGATAACGAATCGTTCCGAACATCATCGCCGTCAGCCAGAGGGCGAGCGAACAATCGTTCTTAGCTCCAGAGGCCTGCATGATGCCTTGGGGCAAAGTGAGCACGAGAAGGGCGGAAAAGGCCTGCCCAAGGGGGTGGGCCCCCAATTCGCGTGCAACCAGCGAGGCGCTAATCGCCGCGCCGCCAAACCCCAACACCTGAACCAGATTAACTAGCCGATCGGAATCTGCCAGCAAGTACAGATGGAGCATGAAGTATTCCGCGAGCGGCGGCTGAAATAGCTGTTGTGGCTCATTAGTCGGATAAAAGCGCAAGCTCCCGTTCATCGCCCACTGAACCACCCGAGGTAAGTGGTAAGTCATCGCATCCCAAGTCGATGGTGCGGCGCAAACAGCGACGAGCCCTACTAGACCAACTACGATGGCCCCAATGCCCCAAAGCAATATGCCATCCGCACTGCTCTGCTCCTCGCTCGCAGGCTGCAATGGGACAAACTTTGGAACTATCCAAAGGACGAGAGCACTCGCTGCCACCCAGGCGATCGCAATTGGCCAGCGACCGATCATTCCGATCAAACTGAGGAACTCTGTCGAAGCCACTACGGTTAGCCCAGCCCCACCCATCGCCAGCAATTGACTTTCCCGGTTCCCATAACCTCGTCGTTTTAAACTCAGGAACAAAACGACAAGGAAGAGAGCAGGTATCGCAACTATCAACGTATTTAACATCTTTTATCGAATCTCGCAGGGGCCTGATTTCTCACCGACTAACTGCCAATTACGAATCTGCATCCCGAAGGTGCGTGTATCTGGGGGTATCTTAATGCCTGCGTTCGCGCTCAGGAACTCAAATTCCTTGGGCGATCCACTCATCTGAAGTTCCAAATTAAGGACGGTCCCAGGATTCAGAGGGATGTCTGGCTGCGGTTTACCGTCGAGTCGCAGGCGAAGGATATTCGCCGGGGTCACACTCGTAACAAGTCCCTTCAGGCTAATTTTTTCGGCCTGGGAACTAACGACCGTAACGGTCCCCCCGCGATCCGTCCAACGCCACCAGTCCTCGCCGCCTTCCCGTACGTTCCAACCGGACCCAAACTGAAGCGCACACCCTTTTTGTGCCGATATGGGTTTGGTCACTGAAGCCAGGAAAAAGCCGTTCCCTCCGTTAACCAGCCCGATCGGCTCGGTAGAACCTTTCGGTTGGACTGCCACAACGCGCTCCACCTTCCAATCCGGATGCAATTGCAACGCCCCCGCCAGAGAGATTAAAGGGTCTGAGCGGTGGCTCGTCAGAAGCAAAGTCCCCCCATCGGGCTTCGCTTGCAGGGCATTGATCGCAGCCGCACCATCTTCCACGACGCCGCAAGGGAAGGCCGTACTCTTCGATATATGCTGGGCCAATCGAGCGTCCCACGTACAGTCAAGGGCAACGAGTGCGATCGGCCGCCGTGTGGTTACTTCCTTGCTTAGCCGGGCGACATCGAACTGATTTCCGGTCACGCTATTGAAATCGTCAAAGCGCGCATGAAAGAGTAACAGGCCAATAACTGCGGCAGTAAAAAACCTTTTCCTCCAACCGATTGACTGGCTAAGGCGAAGCTCGCCGCAGAGCAATAACCCCAAAACTGGCACGAATAGGATGAAGCTGTGCCGGGTAACTCCCACCGGAATCAGGCCGGCGAAGTTGGACCCGAGCATCATCACGAGGGTGATTACCCCGTAAAGCGACAATAGCCGTTTGCCGGGCTCGGAACTCCGCCACCCGACCCACGCTCCGATGACTGCCAAAAGCAGCATGATCCCACCCCACACTAGCTGAGCCGTGGTTCCAACCAATGCTGGCCAAATCGGGGCGGTCAGGAAGCTGAACAGCAGTAATACCTTTCGCGAGACGGCATTAAGATAGCCGCTGATCCCATCCGCTGTACTCCAATGGATGATCTCGAACTGGGCCCAGCCTGGAATACCTGCCCCGCTCTTCACCAGGACTTCGATGTAGGTCTTCCAGAGCCAGAGGGATCCGGCTCCAAATGCCACCAGACCAGCTGCCGCGGCACCTACAGGCCTCACCAAGGAAAAGGGCGGCGAATTAGGATGCCTGAACTCGCGCCATGCTCCAACGACGCAGGCAAGTCCCGCTGCGGCCGACGGGAAGAGCATCTGGTAGCTAAAGAATAGACCGACCAAACCGACCAGGCTCGACGCTCCAATGGCATACAACCAGCGCGTCCAACCAAGGTTGTCGCGCTGAACAATCCAGACCATCGCGGCCAACTGAAGCGCCGCAAACAAGTAAGTGTTCGCGTAGCTATATCCTTGTTGGCTTTCCACCATGGCGCGCATGCTCAAGGTCGCGATCATGGCGGTGAACGCACCCATCTTGTCGGACCATCCAACCCCGCGTTGGATCTGAAAAATCACGAGCAAAAACAAAAGCATACCCAGCGTTGCACTTACGGCACTCGGAAGGCGCGCCGCCTTTACCGCCGCATGAAAGGTTGCCGCATTATTCCACAGCGGGAAACCAACAAAGTACTGACCTGGGGCGTAGGTCCAGGCCTTCGACACGTTATCGGCCGCCTTAGCAGCTGAGTCAGCCCCCAGGGCATTCAACAAGAACCCGTTATCATCACAGTGCGTCATACGGTCCCCCAACGTGCTGAAACGGGCATACCCCGAAAACAAGAGCAAGCCCAGGAGCAGCCAATGGAGCCGCGTCGATTTCCTAAAAAGGTCAGATAAAGAGGTCATTAATTAAAGAAGCAAGAGGTATTGAATTCCCCAAGTGTATCCCGAAATCTCTATGCCGACATCATCGTAAAATATCCCATTCCTTTGGGTCCCCAACGGACTGGAAAGAAACACGCGATGAATCGAAAGCAAATCAGACATATTTCCGGATCACAATTCCTCTTCCAAGCGCGAAAATGTTTGGGAATAACCTAACGATTACCTCATCCAGCTTGGCCGCCAATTCCAAAAGCCAAAGCGGCAACTCCGGAACCTTAGTCTTTGAAACGACTCCGCCCGATAGTGGAAAAATCAAGAACTCACTAAATTTCTGATGCTCAATTGTTAATCCTGGAAACGCCTTCTCGAAGTTATCGACTTGGGAAAATAGAATTTCGGGAATCGCGCAATTTGCCGACCAGATGTCAGCCGGGTCGTTCGCGATCTGGTGTTCGTCAAATAGATCCACCTTATAGGACCATCCCTCGTGGCGCATTAGCCGCAATAATACCCTCATCGCCAATGATGTGTTTATCTCCTGGATTAGGATGATTCCGCCGCTTTTGAGCACTCGCTCCGCTTCCTTGAAAAATTTGTAGGGAGAATAAAAATGGTGGATAGTATGAGAAGCAATGATGCAATCCACTGAACCGTTCGAAAGATCCATCTTGGTAGCGTCAAGGGTTCGATCTACCCACTCGTTCTCAACGACGTCGGTCATTATCGATCGCCTTTTCAAATAAAGCTCTGAGAATCCGCCGCCGCAACCTAGCTCTATTACCGTCCAATCATCCTGGATGTAACTATTCATCCACGCGTAGCGTTGTCTCAAAAGGTAATCTAAATTTCGAAATCGTTTCGAAAAAAACGTCTTTCTCGCTGAAATCACGTCGCCCTCGGAAGTCATCCGATTCATGTCATGGCTCGGGAAATACGGGCCGCGAAGTAATATTTTACTTGGATTCATCTCTGATGCCCTCATAGTCATCACCCAGCAGTGATCCCCCACAGTACAAACTGAAATTCATTGTCTCCCGCGGCCGCTGATCGTTTTCTCTAGATGACCGGGTAATTATAGCCCACGCGGGCCTCTGGACACAATGTTGTTCATGCAGCTATCGCCCCAAAGACGGCCGCCTGGTTTGGGCCGGGGGACGGTAGCCAAACTTTGCGAGGAGCAACTGTTGATTGTACTTATCGAAAACAATAGGCCACCGCCGAGCGGACTTCCCTGAGGTTCCGAAACACCGGTCCAGAAATGGATTGCTGCTTTAGTCTCCGGCTCGGTCACAAAAGCAAAAGAGGTCACGCATTACCCCGGCCGACTCCCATTTGAGCCTGGTTTCTTTCGTCGCAGTGTAGTGGACTCGGTCTTGACCGGGCCTTGGGGGCGGCTGGCTCGGCGTCGGTGGACCGATCGCTGTACGGTTGGAAATCCCACTAAACCGGCGGAGTTCTAAAAGTTTGAGGGTACGCGTCGGGTCGGAACAGCGAAGTCGTGTTGATCATCCAGACTACCGCCTTCGCTCCTCCGAGCAATTCAGGATCGCGAAAGAGATCGCGAAACGGTTCCAACGTCGAACCCAACAAGGCTCGATGTGAGACCGGCACGTTGAGCTCACGCGCCAAATAAGGGACGATCCCGCTTCCGGCCGGGGGCTTGAACTCCGCAAATGGGTCGTTCGCCTTCCGCAGGGCTGCCGCTTCGCCGGATTGTTCGCGCCCAATAGCCTGTTGCCAGAACGCGGTGAAACTGTCACCGACCACCATTAGCGGCGCTTTTGCTTGCGCAGCGAATGGCTTTCCGGCGGCCGTTATAACCTCTTGAATCGCCTGCGTCATTGATGACCTGGTTCGGTCCAGTTCAGCTTCGGTTAGATACTCGTAAAAATATCCGCCGAAGCGAAATTCAGCCGGGCGGATCTGGTAAAGCCCCGTTGTTTTTTTCGCCTCCTGAGCGAACAGATAACGCCCCAGATGTTTCGCCAGCAAACCGGCCGAAAGCCGTTGCGCCGGATCCGTCCAGTGCGCGTCGGTGGGCAGGTACAGAGGAATCGCGCCTTTTGCTGCCGCGAGTTTTAACGGCGGGTAGAGATCGAACACCTCGACATCGGCTCTTAGAAGTTCCGCTGTTAGAAACCGGAGGTGGGGCGCGATTATACCCGGCCGAGGCACCGCTTCCGCCAGAAACGACTCCGGATAGAGCTCCACTACCCGCGGCACGGGCGCCACAATCAGATCGGCCCCTCTCGACTTCAGCCACTTCGATAGAGCGGTAATTTGGCCCACCATCCGTATCCCACCGATCCAGGGCTCCGGTTCTTGCGGCTGATCCGGTCTCTGAAAATCAAACAGACAAGCGTGGATACAGTCCCCAGACGCGGTGAACCTCAGCGGTTCACTTCGGGACCTGAGAAGAGCCAGCTTGTCGGCCCGCACTCGCGAGGGCCTAGGATTTCGGAATCCGTCGGCCACAAGTCGGTTCAGCTCCATTCGCACCGGCCGCGTGGCATCGTAGAATTTTCGCCAATCTCCATTGCCACCCTGCCGGCACTCGGTCTCTATTCCAGCGAGCGACCTTTGAATGGTATCCCGCCGAGATCGTCCCGCGTCCGCTGCCAGACCGCTAGCGGCCAAACACGACATGCCCGCAGCTAACAACCGCCGTCGCGTGATTGGCACCAGGGCTCCTTCGCTCGGCTGATAGATCGAATTCTGTGTCGTTGGACAATCGGGTAGAGCCAGTGCCATGCTATTGGATTATATCCCGCCAATCAATTCTGATGGTTTTTAGTTCCCACATTTTCCTCGCCTATTTCCTTCCGCTCGTCCTACTTCTGAACTACGCCCTGCCATTTCGCTGGCTCACCCTGATGCTCACGGTGATGAGCTATATCTTCTACGGTTGGGCCAACCCTCCCTGGGTGCTGCTCATGCTGATCACGTCCTACGTCGACTACTTCTGCGGTCTGGCTCTCGTTAAGTATTCCGGACTCCCCATGGACGGCCCGGACCTGCCCTTGCTTCCGAAAGGAACCGGCCGCAACCTCGGCCAGAAGGTCGCGCTCGGCATCTCAATCTTCACCAACATCGCCATTCTAAGCTTCTTTAAGTACTACGACTTCGCGGCAGAAAGCATCAACGCCATCGCCTTGGGAGTCGGAATGCCAGCTGAAATCGCGCCGCTGCTTCACGTCGCGCTCCCGATTGGCGTCTCGTTCTATACCTTTGAATCGATGAGCTATGCCGTCGACGTCTATCGCGGCGACGCGCGCCCTTTGCGCAACCCCATTGATTACCAGTGCTTCGTCGCCCTGTTCCCCCACCTGATCGCAGGGCCGATTATTCGATATCACACGATCGCCGAACAAATCCGCAGCCGCGCCTTCAACTACGAAAAATTCGCCCGTGGGGCGGCCTTTTTTTCCCTCGGCATGGCCAAAAAGATCCTGCTGGCTAATCCGATGGGACACGTGGCCGACCGGGCCTTTGCGGCTTCGGGGCTGAGCCCCCTTGATACCTGGTACGGGCTTTTCGCCTACGCTTTTCAGATCTATTTCGACTTCTCCGCCTACTCGGATATGGCAGTGGGCCTGGGGCTGATGTTTGGCTTCTGCCTCATGAAGAACTTCGATGACCCCTACCACTCGACCAGCATTACCGAACTCTGGCGCCGCTGGCACATCTCCCTTTCTACCTGGCTACGGGACTATCTCTATATCCCGCTCGGTGGCAACCGGCTCGGAGAATCCCGCACGTACCTCAATTTGATGACGGTCATGCTGCTCGGTGGTTTATGGCATGGTGCCAGTTGGAATTTCGTCATCTGGGGTCTCTACCATGGCCTTTTGCTCAGTCTCGAACGCAAGCTCGGCATGCGCGGAATCTTCGACCAGTTCCCGAAACCGATTCGCGTCGCTGGGACCTTCTTGCTCATCTGCATCGGCTGGGTCTTCTTCCGGGCGGAAACCCTACCCCAGTCCGTTCAAATTATTCGCTCCCTTATCGGTCTTGAAAACCTCTCGCCAGCGGCATCCCTGGCCACCGCAGGCATCCACACTCCTTATTACGTGTTTCTATTCGCCACCTGCGCTCTGATTGTTTGGGGCGCGCCTCAAACCTGGAACTTCACCCAACGCCTCACTCCCGTCCGAGCCGTGCTTTGCCTCTCCCTGTTCGCGACCAGCGTAGTATTCCTATGGACCCAGACCGTGAACCCGTTCCTCTACTTCCAATTCTAAAATGGCCCCAGAAACTCCTGTTCATCGGAAGCACACGGAAGAAGACAGCCAAGCGGAGCTGAATTCAACCCAGGTCCGCCCTGCTGTGGCGCGAGGCCTCTCGTGGGCTTTCGCATTTCTGCTTATTGTGGTTCCCCTAAGCCAGTTTGCGCTCGAACTCCTGCGGCACCAACGACCGACCATTTTCCGAGTGTTAGATGCGCCCCTCGCCGGCCGTTGGACCGAACTCACGGATCGCAAGTATCTGGCCTCGTACGAGACCGCCCTCGAAAAAAGCTCTCCCGTGCGGTCGTGGGTCCAAGCCAACCTCCAAGCGGTCATGACTCAATGGCTCGGCGTCGGCAACCACAAGGTGATCATCGGCAGGAGCGGCTGGCTGCTCTACCAGCCGGGGGTTGACTACGTTGCTGGTGCCGACTTCCTTAGCCGTGAAGCTCTTGGCGCCCGCATGAAGGCCATGAAGGATCGCGAAGCCGAGCGGGATCCCCATCCTGATCCTCGACCGGCGCTCGCCGCCTTCATTCGCGAACTCCGCAAACAGGATGTCGCTGTGCTCCTTCTGCCGATTCCCGACAAGGCAATGGTGCACCCCGAGCAGCTAACGGCTCAGGCTTCCCGAGAGGTCTTGAACAATCCCGGGTATAAGCGATTTACCGAGGAAATGGAGCAAGCCGGTGCCGTTGTCTTCGATACAACCGAACTTACTCGCTCGACCGCTCTAACTGGGCGGACACTCTATCTCGCCCAGGACACCCATTGGCGCCCCGAATGGATGGCCGAGATCGCGACCGCCATCGCCGGTACCGTGCAGCAACGTTTTCCCTTGCCCACGCCATCCCGCCCGCTGGTGACAAGCCTCCGTGCCGAGCCGCGTCGCCGCTTGGGTGACCTCGTGGATATGTTAGCCCTACCTACGGGCCAGTCCCTCTATACCCCCGAGGAAGTCGTCGCCACACTGATCTTCGACCAGGCAACCAACCGCCCGCTCACCTCCGACCCCGACTCGGACGTCGTACTTCTAGGCGACAGCTTCACCAACATCTACTCTGATCCCGGCCTCGGTTGGGGCGAAGGGGCTGGCTTCGCCGCCCATCTCGGCCGCGCCCTGGGTCGGCCACTCCAGGTAATCGCCCAAAACGGTGCCGCATCAACCGGAGCAAGGCAAGAGTTCCTGCGAACAGACCAAGCCCGACGGCTTTACTCCAAGAAGCTTCTCATTTACGAGTTCACGATTCACGATTTAACCACCGCAAACTGGCGTCCCCTGCCCCTTCCTCCCCAACAACCAAGACCGGCGCCCGCTCCAACCGTCACCGAGGCCTCGACGCCAACCGCTCCGGATCCGGCACCGCCTCCAGTGAAGGCGGGCCCATTGGAGGTGAGCGGTCAGATCGAACTCCTCTCGCTTCTTCCCGTTCCCGGAGTATCGCCCTACCGGGATTGTCTGGCTTTTGCTCGCGTCAAGATCACAAAAATCATTTCGGGCGAGTACAAATCCGACATTGCGATCGTCGCCTTTCATGTCATGAAGGATAATCAACTCACCGATAGCGCCGCACTACGGCCCGGCGATAAGGTACGCATGGAGTTACAACCTTTCCGCAAAGCCCCCGAAATCTATCAATCCATGCAGAGAACCGACACCACCGACGATTTCGAGCACGTCCCCCAGTTTGTCATCCGCTTCACGAAGGAACCGTAGCTCATGCTCTGCCACGGCCTACTCCGTCCCATAATTAATCTCCAACCGCCGCACCGCTCGCGACGCCACATAAAGCACCAGCGCCGTCACCCCCAGAACCCCCAAAATCGCCACCCAGGCCGACGTCGGCGGTGCCGGAGCCAGTACCAACCGCAGTAGAGGCGGCACATTCGGATCCATCGGAGGAGGGACCGGGCAAATCGATTGCACATAATGTAGAATGCTCAGTTTTTGCAACAGATCCGGCAAAAACCCGTTAATCGACTCCCACAGCAACATCACCAACGCCGGAATAATTGGGTTCCGCAGCAGCAACCCCGCCGCTAAAAATACGCTCCCATACCCCACACACCCCAACATCGCCGAAATTACGTACCAGGTCCCATGGTAAAGCGCCTCCGTCTGCCAATACGCCTGCAAATCCGCACTCGTTTGATAAGCCAGCAAGGCGACGAAACTCAAAACAGCGCCACTACCAAAGATAACCGCTGACGCAATCAGCCCCGCGCAGTACTTGCCCAGCAGCAATACCTCTCGGCGGACCGGCGCAAGAAACCAAAAGTGCAAAGATTTGTCGATCATCTCTCCCCGAAACAGATTGATAAATATCCCCAGGCAGCCAAAGAATACCGCCAATCGCAGATAGAAATACTGAAACATCCCCGCATACACCTTGCGGTCTTCTTCCATCGAAGACAGCACACGCCGCCTCGTGTCCCGCAGCGCTCCGTTTTCAAACTCAAACCAAACTCGCCGTGAGCCATCGAAGTACATCAGCGTCCGTCGCTTGACGTCCCGCCGCTCCCAACTACGATCCATCAGCGGCTTTCCAGCCGCAGCCAACACTTCCGTGTCCGTACTCCCCACCGCCATCCGGTCCAGCACCGCCGCCGACACCACCGCCTTCCCGGCGTACTCGTCCCGCTGCATCTTCACACTAATGCCGTGTCCGATGAAGATCACGGCGGGAAACAGCGCCAATAGATACACCCACAGCGCCCGTTTAGAGAAAAATGCCCGCCGCATTTCCAACTTCGCGATGATCCAAATCTGATTCACTTGCCGCCCCCAATCAAATACTCGTACAGCGCGTCCACGTTCTCATCCATCGGCATCACCCCGTCAATCTCCTGCCCACTCAACGCAATTCGCTGCACTGCCGCGGCAAACGCCTCCCGATGCCGCGTCATCACCAACACCCCCCGACCCTCAGGTGCAATTTTCACTTCCGTCACATCCGCCTGTTCAAACAGCAGCGCGGCCACCCGCGACGGGTTCTGACAATGCAACAGAAACTGGCTCGGATGCTCGTGAATCTCATCGCGGACGTTTCTAATCTCACCTTCGGCCACGATCATCCCGTTCGCAATCAAAATCACCTGATCGGAGAAAACGTCCACTTCCTGGAGCACATGGCTCGACAAAATCACGTGCCGGCCCTGCGCCGCATAGTTCCGAAACAACGCGATCGTCTCCGCCCGCACGAGAGGATCCAAACCGTTCAGCGGCTCATCCAGCACCAGGACCGCCGGTTCATGCGCAATTGCCTGCGCTAAGCGAATCCGCTGCCGCATCCCCTTCGAATACGCCGCAATCTTCCGTTGTGCCGCATGCGTCAGCGACACCGTCTCGATCGCCAACGCCGCCCGGCGTTCCGCCTCCGCCTTCGGATAGCCGAACAGTAACAGCCCGGCCACCACAAACCCAAACCCCGTCACTCCGCGCGGTGCCGCGTCATACTGCGTCGCATACCCCAAAATCCGCATCAGCTTTTCCGGCGCAAACGGCGAAATACCGCGCACCGTAATCGACCCGCTCCCTGGATGCACGAGCCCGCTCATCAGGTTCATCAGCGTCGTCTTGCCAGACCCATTTGGCCCCACCAAACTCGTGATCCCCGAAGGAATCCGTAGGTCCACTTTATTAACGCCCAGCACGTCCCCATAGAACTTCGAAACATTGTGGAAGAGAATCAGGTCATCGCTCATGACACCACCTCCACCGGACGCAGTTTCCGCAGCAAAACCGCCAGCAGGCCCCCGAGCATCACCATCAATACCGCGAAGCATTCCCACGCACCGGGGGCATCTTCCACCGCTTCCACGCCCAGCAGCGCACACCAAACCGTGTAAATCGCATAGCCCGGATTCAGCAACGAGCCCCACTCCACCCGCAGAATCTGATTGATCATCTGCGCCGCCCCCGCCAGCACGAAGAAGAACGCCAGGACCAGCGCCCCCGCCACCACCCGCCATTTCACATAGGCCGAACAAGTCAACGCCACGAGCGAAACCATCACGATGTAAAGCACAAACCCCGACACCAGACCCTGACCCAACTTCCAGTTTGCTTCGAGCCATGCCGTACTCGCCAGGCTCGCCTGCATCCCGAACACGAACAGACCCGGAACCAGAGTCACGAGCGACAAAATCCCAAACAACACCATCATTCGGGCCCCGATGTAAGTCCATCGCGACAACGGCCGCGCAAAGTACAGCGGCAGCGCGTTGTTCGCCAGATCTGGCGCGATCAATCCCGGACCCGCGATCGCCGCTAAAAGGATCGCAAAAGTCGATTGGACGTTCATGAACACCGCAAAAAACTTCCCGTTAATCTCTAGTAATTTCGCGATCGGCCCCGCCATGCCACCCAGGTTCGGCAGCAGATCCGCGTGGTTCGATACGTAAACGAACCCGGCGCAAAGCAGCGGCCAGAACAACGACAGCACCAGCAGGATCACCACAAAACGCTGGCTCAATATCTTGCTCCACGCAAACCGGGGAATCGCCATAAACCGCGTCACCGGCCCCGTCAGCGGCCCGTCGTAACGCTCATATCCACGTCTAAATACGGCCATGAACCACCTCCGCCTCTGCTTTCGGCCGCATGTGGCCGACCGCCTTCAGAAAGATCTCCTCAAGCGTATCCCGTCGATAGGCGAGCTTCGTAATCTGCAAATTCTCCCGCGCCGTCAACCGCCAAAGCGCATTCACTTCCACTTCGATCGGCAAAATAATCCGCCACGTGCCGGTCGTCTCGGAAACACCCTCCGCCCCGATCTCGCGCAGCGCGGCACCCAGGTTCCGATCATCCCCGGTCACCTGCAA
>Ga0105048_10007239_pt1 | contig 17837 bp, 17 predicted proteins | sample MAT05_FD_78382 | JGI IMG/M metagenome (GOLD analysis project Ga0105048, IMG submission 78382) | Freshwater microbial communities from Lake Fryxell liftoff mats and glacier meltwater in Antarctica - MAT-05 | ecosystem: Environmental > Aquatic > Freshwater > Ice > Liftoff microbial mat | place...
ACCCGGCAAATCCAGCGCATACACACAACGGCTGCTCCGGTAGTGGTCAAACAGGGGGCGAACTTCGGCAGCAGACGCCACCGCATTCACACTGTGAATCAACAGCAGCGGAGCACCTTCACCAGCGGCGTAAACAACCACCTTGCTTTGGGTGCGGGGGAACTCGTGGACGGCACCATCCAGAGCGGCAGACAAATGTGGGGTCATGGTGAGCTCGCGGTTGTGTGAAAAAATGACCTTACCCCGGGTTTCTACCAATAGCTGTGCACTAACTCACCTAAGTCGCATTCTGTGTGAAGAAAAAATCGGAAAAAATGTAAATATTTCAGAAATAGGCCTAAATAACCCCCCATTTCTGCCGTTATGAGTCTTACGAACGGAGGAAAGACCCAGACCCATTCTGAAGCCTAAAGCACCATGTCCCTGCCACCCATTGATCGAATCCAGAGCGCGCGGCCCGTTGCGGCCGAAGCCGCTGCGTTGGCAACCGGTCGCGTGGTGCCGGTGGTGCCGGTCAATCCGTCGCAACGGGTCGATGCGCCAGCCGAGGTGTCTCCCAGCGTGATCAACATGATCACCACCGGCGACAAACCCAATGCGGGTGAGGGTGTTTACCGCAGTGTGGCCGACCCGGTGCGTCAAACACCTCAAGAAGCAGCGCTCAAAGACTGGACCATCAAGCGCCCAGAGCCTGAAAAGGTGGAAACCCCGCCGCCCGAGCCGCTGTCCAAAATCTTGCTGGACCACATCAAGTCTTTATGGCTGGCCAGTGCCAGCGCGGTGCAGGTGCAAGAGCATGTCAAAAACCAGATTGACCCCACCAAAGCGGCTGCCACCGTAGCCCCGGGCGTGTTGTCGAACGAGGTCTATACCTACTCGCCCAGCAAAATCAACAAGACGGAAAAGACCCAGACCTGAGCAGAGCGGCGCGCCTTGCGCCACGTTGCAGGAAAACAACTGTCATGTTGGCTCCGTCTTGCTGCGCAGAGTAAAGCCCGCAGCTTCCTCACCGGTCACGCTCTCCAGCGTCCAGCGCCGCTTGTGAAATGCGGCGACACTCGGTTTATGAGCTATTGAAATAAGAGCTCCTTGCGCACGCTGCACGTGGGCTAGAAGCGTTTTATACAAAGTATTCTCAGTGTCTTCGTCGAGCGCGCTGGTGGCTTCGTCGGCAAAGATCCAGCGCGGCTTTTTCAACAAGACGCGCGCTACTGCCAGGCGCTGCTGTTCGCCGCCAGAGAGGGTCTGGCTCCAGGCGCCGGCCTCGTCCAGCCGCCCAACCAGCCCCGGCAGCAGTGCGTTGCGCAGCGCATCCTGCAGATCGGCGTCGCTGTAACTGGCGGCTTCCTGCGGATAAGCCAGCGCGTTGCGCAAGGGGCCATTCGGAAAATACGGCCGTTGTGGCAAAAACATGCTGTCGGGCGGGCGCTGCAGGCTGCCGCTGGCAAATGGCCAGATGCCCGCCAGTGCCCGAAACAAGGTGGATTTGCCTGCACCCGATGGCCCTTGCAGCAAAACTGTGTCGCCGGGCTGGGCGTCCAGCTGGGCTTGCTGCAGCAACACCGCGCCATTGGGCAGCGTCAAGTGCAAGTCCGTGCTCGACAACACTTCAGAATCTGTAGCTACCAGCCCTTGATCTGTCTGGGCTAGAGCCTTAAAAGATGCTTCAAAGCTGGTCAGTCGATCAGTAGTGGCACGCCAGGCCGCCAGGCTGCTGTAGCTATCCACAAACCAGCTTAACGCGCCCTGAACTTGGCCAAAGGCGCTGGCGATCTGCATCAGCACCCCCAGCTGAATCGCGCCGCTGAAAAAGCGTGGCGCGGCGACCACAAACGGAAACACCACCGCCGCCTGGCCGAAAAAGCTGGTGAACCACACCAGTCGCTTTTGCGCCCGCACCAGCGCCAGAAAGTTGTTCAGCACCAGATCAAACCGGGCGTCGAGCTGGCCGCGCTCTACCGCTTCGCCACGGTCCAGCGCAATGGCTTCGCTGTACTCACGCACCCGCACCAGGTGGTGCCGGAAGTCGGCTTCGCGGCGTTGTTGCTCAAAATTCAGCGCAATCTGCGGGCGACCAATGTAGTGGGTCAGCACGCTGCCGGCGACGCTGTAGAGCACCGCCATCCACACCATGAAGCCGGGAATGTTGAATGCGGCTCCACCCAGCTCAAACGCAAAGCCGCCCGACAACCCCCACAAAATGCCTATAAAACTGACTAAAGTCACCACGGCATTAAGCAGCCCCATGGTCAGCGAGACGGTGTAGTCGGTGAACTGGCCAATGTCGTCCTGAATGCGCTGGTCCGGGTTGTCGGGGTTCTGGCCGGTGGCGTTGGGCGCAGCGGCAAAGCGCAGCAGTTCCATCTTGTAAAAAGCGTGGTTGGCCAGCCAGCGCTGCAGGTAGTGGCTGGTCATCCAGGCACGCCAGCGGATTTGCAGCAACTGTGTCAGGTAAAACTTATACACCGCCAAGACGATAAAAATCCCCGCCAGCCAGACAAACCGGCTCAGTTGGTGCCAGAACACAGCGGCGTTTTTTTCTTGCAGCGCGTCATAAAACAGCTTGTTCCAGTCGTTGAACAACACAGCCATGTAGACCAGCGCCAGATTCAGCGCCACGATAGCCGCCAGCAGCGCGCGCGCTTTCCACTTCTGGTCTGAAAAAAAGTACGGCTGGGTCAGCGCCCAGGCCTGACGGGTGAAGGTTTTGAAAGCCGCAAGTTTTTGGGTCAGGTTCATGCTCAGTTCCGCACGCCGCTGGCCACATGGCCTGAGGGCACGTGCTGCGCAGCAGATTCAATGTGGCCGGTCTGGTCGTCAAAGAAAAAATCTGGCTCAAACTCGCGCAAAAACTCGCCCTTGGCCAGGCCGCCCAGAAACATGGCTTCATCCACCTCAATGTTCCAGTTCATCAGCGTGCGGATGGCGCGCTCATGCGCCGGGGCGCTGCGGGCGGTGACCAGTGCCGTGCGGATGCGCATCTGGGGGGTGCCTGACTGCTGCAAGTTTTGTAGCGCAAAGAGCAATGGCTTAAAGGGCCCGTCGGGTAAAGGCAAGGCAGCCTTATCCATCTCATGTTGCTGAAAGGCCTGCAAACCCTGCGCCTGGTACACCCGCTCGGCCTCGTCGGAAAACAGAACGGCGTCGCCGTCAAAGGCAATACGCACCTCTTGCGGATGCGCGTCACTGGCGTGCACCGATTGCGGATACACCTGCGCTGCCGGCACGCCGGCCGCCAGCGCGGCGCGGACATCGCTCAGGTGGGTGCTCAGAAACAGGTTGGCGTGCAGCGGTTTAAGGTAACGCCAGGGCGACTGGCCTCGGGTGAAACTGCCACGTTCGATGGCCAAGCCATAGTGCTGCGCTGAGCGAAACACCCGCATGCCTGAGACCGGGTCGTTGCGCGAGAGGATCACCACCTCAACGGGCTGGGGCAAGGGCGCGGCATGGTTAAACGCCAGCAGCTTTTTGACCAGCGAAAATGCCACCCCTGGCTTGGCGGGAATGTCGAGTCGCTGCAACTGCAGCGCCATGTAGGCGCGGTCGTCGCCTTGCTCAAAGACCTGGTTTTCTTCTTCAAAATCAAACAGGGCGCGGCTGCTGATGGCCACCACCAGCTTGCCGTCAAGGGTTGTCGCCATAAAACTCCTGTTGCGTTTTCCGGGAAGAAGGGCGTTGCTGGCGCGGTGCGCTTATTGCTGCAAAAACATCTGGTACGCCGGGTTGCCCGTTTCTTCCACGCAGGGGTAACCCAATGTGGTCAGAAACTCGGCAAACTCGGTGTCGTCGTTAGCGGGCACCTGCAAGCCGACCAAAATGCGTCCGTAATCCGCACCCTGGTTGCGGTAGTGAAACAGGCTGATGTTCCAGCCTGGACTCATCTGGTTCAAAAATTTCAGCAGCGCGCCCGGGCGCTCAGGAATCACAAAACGCAGCAGCCGCTCATCTTGCGCCAGCGCAGAGTGCCCGCCCACCATGTAACGGATGTGCTCTTTGGCCAGGTCATCGTGCGTCAGGTCCAGCGTCACAAAGTGGTGCTTGCTCAAGTGCGCGGCAATTTTGGCCGACTCGCCCTTGGCTGTGGTGGTCAGGCCAACAAACACATGCGCCTTTTGGGCATGGCTGATGCGGTAGTTGAACTCGGTCACGTTGCGGCTGGTTTTGGCACCGCCAAATGCGGGCAGGCTGCTCAGCAACTCGCAAAAGCGCCTGAAACTGCCTCGCTCTTCGGGAATGGTCACTGCAAACAACGCTTCACGCTCTTCGCCCACCTCGGCGCGCTCGGCCACAAAGCGCAGGCGGTCAAAGTTCATGTTGGCACCGCACAGAATGGCGGCGTAGGTCTCGCCTTTGGTTTTGTGCGTGGCGACATATTGCTTCACCGCTGCCACCGCCAAGGCTCCTGCGGGCTCGACGATGCTGCGGGTGTCCACAAAGACGTCCTTGATGGCCGCGCACACCGCGTCGGTATCTACCAGCACATAGTCATCGACCAGGTGGCTGGCAATACGAAAGGTCTCCGCCCCGACCAGCTTCACCGCCGTGCCGTCCGAGAACAGGCCCACATCAGTCAAAGTAACCCGGTGCTGCGCCGTTACAGACTGCACCATGGCGTCCGAGTCGTTCATCTGCACGCCAATCACTTTCACTTCCGGGCGCACCGCCTTGATGTAATTGGCCACCCCGCTGATCAGCCCGCCACCACCAATGGCGACAAATACCGCGTCTAGCCGCCCCTGGTGCTGGCGCAGCATCTCCATGGCTACTGTGCCCTGGCCGGCAATCACGTCCGGGTCGTCAAACGGGTGCACAAAGGTCAGGCCTTCCTTTTTCTCCAGCTCCACAGAGTGGTTGTAGGCATCTGAATAGCTTTCGCCAAACAGCACCACCTCGCCGCCAAAGCTGCGCACCGCATCCACCTTCATCTGCGGCGTGGTGGTGGGCATGACGATCACCGCGCGCGTGCCCAGCCGCTGTGCGCTCAAGGCCACGCCTTGGGCATGGTTGCCAGCGGAGGCGCAAATCACGCCCTTCTTCAACTGCGCCGCGCTCAGGTGCGCCATCTTGTTGTACGCGCCGCGCAGCTTGAAGCTGTGTACCGGCTGCTGGTCTTCGCGCTTGAGCAGCACGGTGTTGCCAAGGCGGGCGCTTAAGGCCTGCGCGGGCTCCAGCGCCGACTCGATGGCGACGTCATAGACGCGGGCGTTGAGAATTTTTTTCAGGTAGTCCAGGGGCGTCAGATCAGGTGTTTTCATAGGGCGCCAATGATAAGCCCGCGCTCCACGGCGACAATCGCGGCCCCGGACGATACAAAGGACTACAAACATGGAATGCACCGTCAACTGGACTGGCGCGCTGAACACGCGCTCCAACATGGGCTTTGTCGCCGAAACCGGTAGCGGCCACACGCTGCTGATGGACGGCGCCCCCGACGCCGCCAAACCCGAGAACGGCGGCCAAAACCTGGCCCCGCGCCCGATGGAGTTGCTCTTGGCTGGTGCCGGTGGTTGCACCGCTTATGACGTGGTGTTGATTTTGAAGCGTGGCCGCCACGACGTGCGCGGCTGCAGCGTCAAACTGTCCGCTGATCGGGCCGAGACCGACCCCAAGGTGTTCACCACCATCAACATGCATTTCACCGTTACCGGTAAGGCAGTGCCACCCGCAGCAGTGGAACGTGCCATTGCCATGAGCCACGACAAATACTGCTCTGCCAGCGTCATGCTCGGCAAAACTGCCGACATCACCACGAGCTTTGAGGTGGTGGAGGTTTGAGGTAGATTCATGCCATGAGAACCCCTCAAGCACTTGATCAACGCAGCTTGGCGCTGCACCGGGTCATTGCCGACAAGAGGCAAGCCCCGGGCTTACTTGACAAACCCATGCAGACGTTGGCTCGGTGGCGCAACGTGGCAAGCCTGAATTGCCAGCCTTACTTGCGAGATTGGCAGCAACTGATTGACGGTGGTCTGGAGACCTGCCTGTCCGTGGCAACGCGAGACTCTGAGCATGCCAACGCGCTGCGTCAGGCGTCGCTTTTTTGCGCTGTAGCCTGCGGCAATTTGGTTTCAACAGCCTGCAATCCTTTGGATGCCACAGAACATCACGTCAGCTCCCGCACACCCGACGTTTTTGGAAGCCGCCGCTTGCCCAGCGCTGCAGAGCTTTGTCGTCATCAGCAAATTCACCATTGCCAATGGCTTGGATGACGCGGTGCACTTTGCCTTTTGAGAGCGTTCGCACAGGGTAGATGTTGCGCCGGGCTTTCAGAACACGGAGATGCACCCGGCCCGGTTGGCAGAACGGCGGAGGTCTGGCTGGTGCCCCTCTGGGTGGATACGCTGGTGGCGCAAATCATTGACGCCAAGCCTGACCTGGTGGGTTTGTCGGTGTCTTTTACGCAGCAATTGCGCGTGGCCAAAGACGTCATCCACCAGTTGAGCGAGAAGATGGGTAGTTCCAAGCCCGCCGTGATGATCGGCGGTCTGGCTGTGAACCGGTTTGGTCGCCTGGCGGATATGCTGGGGGCCGGTGCCAGTGGTGTGAACGCGCAACTGGCAGTGGCATGTGCTGACCAGATGGTGATGCCCGGCGTCGGCATGTCATGATCTCCTTTGCCCCGGAGTTGGTTCCCTTGCTGGGTCTGGTCACGGGCAGCATCGATACATCCGGGGCTTTGCTGCAAGCCAACGCTGGTTTTTACGGCCGATAGACACGCCAGGGCCAGCGCTGGTAGGCGACACTGTCGCCCGCTTTTTTATACCGCCAGACTTTGCCAGCCTGCTCAAGATGGCGGCTAGCGACAGTGGTGAGATCGACGTCGGGCTGCTGACCCTGGGTGATTGCGCGGGCAAGACCCGCACCCTGAAATCCCGAGCCTGGCACGCAGTTGCAGCTGCTGGCTGAGTTTGATACGGCCCTTTATCAGGGACGACGTTTTGCCGCTGCCGGACAAGTCGCAAGAGGGCCTGGACCGCGTTAAACGCATTGTGCTGGGGCTTTCAGTGGCGTATGGCATTGTCCAACAGCACCAGGGCCCCATCGAAGTGCGCAGCGAGCCCGGTCGCGGCGCAGCGTTTCGGGTGTGGCTACCGATGGTGCAGCCTACTGCGCGTTCCTGATCGGGCGGTTGTTGACTGGCTGCACCGGGCGTGCATTGTTCGGGTAGATCTGCTGAAACAGCCGCAGTTGTGCCTGACTGATTTGCGTGGGTGTTTTCAGCACCAGCCACAACACGCCTTCAGTGCAAGGCGGCGTGGTAAGTGAACCCATGAACTGGTAGTAGCGCTGGTCTTTGGGCAGCAGCTCGTCCAGGTCCAGCAGGCCTGCGGGCATGCGAACCTCGTCGTTCACGTCCAGCGGCATGTAGGTCCAGACCTTGTCAATGAGCGCATTGGCTTCGCCCGGGTCCAGCAACACCGCCACCACCGCCAGCTGGCCCTGGTCATTTTTGTGAACGAGGTGCGCCACCATGGCAAAGCTGCGGTAGTTCACCTGCTCTTCAGAAGGCGTGTGAAAGTGAATCTGCATCAGTGAATAGGTGGAGCCGCGCACCGTTAGCATGTTGTTGCCCTGCAGGTTCACCTGGATGGTGTGGCCATTGTTGACCACCGTGCCGTTGGACGGCTGGTAGTTGAACAGCAGTGGCTCGGCTGGCCCTTGCAGGGTGTAAGAGTCTTCAATGTTGATCGGCGATTGGCGTTTACCCGAGGCGCAGGCATTGAACTCGGGCTTGAGCTGGCCCCAGGCTTGTGGCCCGGTGGCGCCCGAGTAGGACCAGTGGCCGCCTTCGTGGCTGCTGTTGGCGTTGGCGTGAGGCTGGGCATCAGGCTCGTATCCGGCCAGTGAGGCTGCTTTTGCCCGGATGTAGTTGCGGCTGGCCGGGGTGCTGACCAAAGGCTGGTGCACTGCGGCTTTCGGGTGCGCAGGCGCTGTTGCGTTCGTACGCGCAGGCGTTGCGCGGGGGCGGGCCACTACCGCTGGTGCTACCGGTTCGGCCTGTTCTGCAGTCTTGGCCGTGGTTTTCGGCGGTGGGGTTGTTTTTGCCGCCGCAGCTGCTGGTTCGGGGTTGTCCGTGATGACCAGGGTGAGCTTTTTGCGGCCGGGCAGGCTCTCGCGCAGGGCCTTTTTGAGGTCGTTGCCCAGATCGATTTTTTCTGTGACTATTGCTTCTTCAGAGGACGCGGCCACCGGCTTTTTGGCAGCACTCTTGCCGCTGCTGGCGGCCGGCTGGGCGGCGCGGTCAGCCGCGTCGGCAGGGGCTGCGGCGTGTGCCAGGCTCCAGGTGCTGCCGATGAGCAGGGCGCTCAGGCCCAAAACCATGGCGCGGGTGCGCCAACCGGCAGCGGGCAGGGCGGTTGCCAGGGCTTTTGAGGCGGCGGTGGGGTGGGGTAAGGTGCAGTGTGTATTCATGTCGGGTCCATGGCCTCTTGCTGCGGCGAGCGGGGCGTGAATAGTGTCCATGTCATGTTATCGGCATACTCGGGCGCAGTATTGAGCGCTATAGTGCCTGCCATCCCTTTTGTCCCTGTCACTTAAGCCTGCTGTGAGTATCCAAACCGACGACTTTGCCCCGGCACCCACCAAACGCGTGGTGTCCAACGCATCCGCCTCGCCCAACGAAGAAGCCATTGAGCGCGCGCTGCGGCCCAAGCTGCTCGATGATTACGTGGGCCAGGTCAAGGCGCGCGAGCAGCTAGAAATTTTCATCAGCGCCGCCAAGATGCGTGACGAGGCGCTGGACCATGTGCTGCTGTTTGGCCCGCCAGGCCTGGGCAAAACCACGCTGAGCCACATCATTGCCGCCGAGCTGGGCGTGAATTTGCGGCAAACCAGCGGCCCGGTGCTGGAAAAACCCAAAGATTTGGCCGCGCTGCTGACCAATCTGGAAAAAAACGATGTGCTCTTCATCGACGAAATTCACCGCCTGAGCCCGGTGGTGGAAGAAATTTTGTACCCCGCGCTAGAAGACTACAAGATCGACATCATGATCGGCGAAGGTCCCGCAGCGCGCAGCATCAAACTCGACTTGCAACCCTTTACCCTGGTGGGCGCCACCACCCGCGCGGGCATGTTGACCAACCCGCTGCGCGACCGCTTTGGCATCGTGGCGCGGCTGGAGTTTTACACCGCGCAAGAGCTGGCGCGCATCGTCAAGCGCAGCGCGGGCCTGCTGAAGGTGCCGACCGACGAAAAAGGTGGCTTCGAGATTGCCCGGCGCAGCCGTGGCACGCCACGCATTGCCAACCGCCTGCTGCGCCGCGTGCGCGACTATGCCGACGTGAAAGGTGTGGGCGAAATCACCTTGGACATTGCCAACCGCGCGCTGGCCATGCTCGACGTGGACCCACAAGGCTTTGATTTGATGGACCGCAAGCTGCTAGAGGCGGTGATCCACCGCTTTGACGGCGGCCCGGTCGGGCTAGACAACATTGCCGCCAGCATTGGCGAAGAGCGCGAAACGATTGAAGATGTGATCGAGCCCTACCTGATCCAGCAGGGCTACCTGCAGCGCACGCCGCGTGGGCGCATCGCCACGCTGGCGGCCTACCGGCACCTGGGGGTGACACCGCCCGCAACGCAGAATGGGGACGGCTTGTTCGGCCTGTCAAGGCCTTGATGCCCGAAGTGGAACTCAGGACCTAAGCGGCAATACGCTTGGCGGCCAGATCAATCTGGCTGCGCAGTTCGGTGTAATTCATCGTCACCGGAAACTGTGGGAATTCGTCGATCACGTTTTGCGGCGGGTGAAACAAAATACCGGCGTGGGCCTCTGACAACATGGCTGTGTCGTTGTACGAATCGCCAGCAGCGATGACCTGGAACTGGAGTTCCTTGAAGCGCTGCACGGCTTCCTTTTTCTGGTTTGGCATGCGCAAATGGTAGGCCACCAGAAAGCCCTGGGCATCGGCTTGCAGCTTGTGGCAAAACAGCGCGGGCAGGTTCAATTGCGCCATCAGCGGCATGGCAAATTCGTAAAACGTGTCAGACAAAATAATCACCTGGTAGTCGCGCCGCAGTGCGTCCAGAAAGTCGCATGCGCCCGGCATCGGGCCCATCTCGGCAATCACTTTTTGAATGTCGGGCAGGCCCAGCTTGTGCGCTTTGAGCAGGCCCAGCCGGTAGGTCATCAGTTTGTCGTAATCCGGCTCGTCACGCGTGGTGCGCGACAGTTCGGGGATGCCGGTTCGCTTGGAAAACTCAATCCAGATTTCAGGAACGAGCACGCCTTCAAGGTCAAGACAAACGAGTTGCACAAAAATTCTCCATCAATGGGTGTTGCAAGGGCGAAGGCCTTGGGGGAAGTGTTAAACCGGGTTCAGACGCGCAGGAGTGTAGTGGTTTGCAGCCGCATATTTGACCCGGGTAAGGGTCGCAGCCAGGACTCACTGGAGAGTTTTCACGCATTGGCTTCCAGCGGTGGCAGATCGTTAAAAACGGCGGCAACGGTGATGCGCAGGTCGGGGAATGCGCTAGGCCCACATTCGTCCTCCAAGCCAAAAACCGACGGCTTTGCGTAGGCGCCGCTATCCATGCGGTAGATCGTGACCGACCGGTCACCCGGATGCACCAACCAATACTCAGCTACCCCGTGGCGCTCGTACAGAGCCCGTTTGGTGCTCTGGTCATACACGGCGGTGCTGGGAGACAAGACTTCAATGACCCAGTCCGGCGCGCCCAGGCAGCCGTGGTTGTCTTTGAGCTGCTCGGGTTTGCACACCACGCTGATGTCGGGCTGCACGACCGTGTCAATTTGCGCGTTGGCTGGGCCCGAGACCGGCAAGCGCACGTCAAACGGCGCAACGAATGGGCGGCAGGGCTTGCCGAGAAAGTAATTGGCAATACATCGAAACAACTCTCCAACGATGAGTTGGTGAAAGTTGCTGGGTGCTGGGCTCATGGCGTAGGCTTGGCCATCAATAAGCTCCCAGCGCTCACCTTCGGGCCAGTTCAGATAGTCAGCATAGGTGAAACCATTTTCTCGATGGCGTCGTGGCAGGCCCATAGTGCAAGCTCCTGAAAACGTGAGTGGGCGTTCAGTTTAGCCCGGTTAGCGCCTGCAGCTTCTTACGCGCTGGTCTCGTCCAGACTGTCGCTCTCCAGGTGCGAGGTATCCGCCCAGCCCACCAGCGTGAGGCCTTCGGGTGTCCACAGCAGCCGGTTGATGGCGGCGTTGCCAAGCTGCCAGGCGCGTGGGGCTTGCAGGCCCTGGCCGGTGGCCAGGCGGTAAAGAATGTCCATCACGCCGCCGTGGGCGACCAGCACCATCTGGCCGCCGATGTGCTGCGCGGCCAGCGTGTTGACGGTGGTGAGCACGCGCTGGCGCAGGGCGGTGAGTGACTCGCCGCCGGGTGGCGCCCAGTCGGGGTCGCGCTTGCGCCATTGTTGTGACATCTCTGGCCAGGTGGTTTCGATTTCGGCGTAGGTTTTGCCTTCAAACTCGCCAAACCCGCGCTCGCGCAGGCCTGTATGTGGGTTCAGTGGGCAATTGGCAACATTGGCAATCGCCTGGGCGGTTTGCCAGGCGCGCAGCAGATCGCTGGCGTAAATGGCGTCTATGGGCTCGTCGGCCAGCGCTTGTGCCACGCGAGCGGCCTGCCAGCGGCCAGCGTCGTTGAGGTCAATGTCCAGGTGACCCTGCAGGCGGGTGTCGACGTTCCAGGCGGTTTCCCCATGGCGGATGGCGATGATGCGGGTGGCTTGCATGAGGCGGTACAGTTTAGGTTGATGCTACAAAAAATATAGCTATTGGCGCTTATTTAATAAGGGTTAGAGCCGTATTTGTCATATGAAATTATAAGGGCTGGCATCGCTGGCATCGCTGGCGGTGCCGCCGTCTTGTCTAGCCCAGGTGCTCAGGCGGTGCTGGGCGGCAGGCTGGCGATGAGTTCTTCAAACTTGTCTGCGGCCAGGCCTGGCGCGCACAAAAAGCCCTGAAAAGACGCGCATCCCAGGCTGGCCAGATAGTCGCGCTGGGCGGTGTTTTCCACGCCTTCGGCCACCACCTTGAGTTTGAGACCCCGCGCCATACCGACGGTGGCACCGACAATGGCGCGGTCGCTCTCGTCGTCAGGCAGGCCAGTGACAAAAGAGCGGTCGATCTTGAGCTTGGAGATCGGGAAGCGCTTTAGATACGACAAGCTCGAGTAACCCGTGCCAAAGTCATCAATCGATAGCGCCACACCCAGCTGTGACAAGGCATGCAGGCGGCTCAGGGTCTCGTTGGCATCCTGGATCAGGATCGATTCGGTGAGCTCCAGCTCCAGCAACTGCGGCTGCAGCCCCGCAATGTTGATCACCGCGGCCACCGTTTCGACAAAATCCGGCTGCTGAAACTGCAGCGCCGAAACGTTGATGGACACCGTCACTGGCGTGCCCCGGTTTTGCCACAACGTGGCCTGGCGCACCGCCTCTTCCAGCACCCAGGTGCCAATGGTGATGATGAAACCGGATTCTTCGGCCAGCGGAATGAAAAGCCCCGGCGACACCACGCCCAACTCGTCGTCGGTCCAGCGGATCAGCGCCTCGGCACCCTGCAGGCTGCCGTTGGCCAGTGAAATCTGTGGCTGGTAATGCAGCCGAAACAGCCCTTTGTCCATGGCCAGGCGCATGGCGTGGTCGATTTTCAGGTGCGACAACAGGTTCACATTCATCTGCGGCTGGTAAAAGCGGAAGCTGCCCCGGCCGCGCGCCTTGACCAGGTACATGGCGGTGTCGGCGCATTTGATGAGGGCGTCCAGCGTTTTACCGTCTTCCGGGTACAGCGCCACGCCCATGCTGCAGCCGATGGAAAACTGCATGTCATCAATCTGCAAGGCGTGGCCCATGGCCTCCAGAATGCGTTGCGCCAGTACCTCGGCACCGCGTGCGTCAATGTCTTGCAAAAAGATCACAAACTCGTCACCACCCAGTCGGCACAGGGTGTCAGTATCGCGCAGGCAACGCATGAGCCGCTGCGCCACTTCCACCAGCACCCGGTCACCAAAGGTGTGGCCCATCGAGTCGTTGATGTTTTTGAAGCGGTCCAGGTCGATAAAAAACACCCCGCACTCGCCAGCGTTACGCTCGGCCAAGCGCAGCGCAAACTCGGCCCGCTGCGACAGCATCAGCCGGTTGGGCAAGCCGGTCAGCACATCGTTGTAGGCCAGCTGCTCAATGCGTTTCTGCGCCGCGTTCTCTTCGGTCAGGTCGCGAAAGAAGCCGATGCTGTGGGTCACCTGACCAGCATCGTCACGCAGCAGCACCCATGACATCTGTACCGCGCAGGCGCTCAGGTCTTGCTGGCGAACCCACAGCTGGCCACGCCAGAAACCCTGCTCCAACAGTGTGGCGGCCATGGCGGCCATCAGCTCCGGGTCTTGCGGGTCATAAAAAACATCTTGCGCCGGTACGCCGAGCAGCGTGCCTGGCGCGCATTGCATCAGGCACTCACACGCAGGGTTGACTGCGACGATCTCAAAATCCGGGTTAGTGATAAAGATCGCTTCCAGGCTGGACTCAAACACCTTGGCCGCCAGCTTGAGCTGCGACTGCGCCGCCAGGCTTTGCGTGATGTCGCGAAACGATGCCACCCGTCCGGTGGGCTGGCCGCGGCTGTACAGCGGGCGGGTCACACGCTCCAGCACGCGCCCGCTGGTGAGCACCAGAACATCATAGGTTTCCAGCAAGGGGTTGTCGGCTATCTCCAGCAGCCGCTGCCGGTAGCGCTGCACATCACTGACCTGGCTGGCCAGGTGGGCATACAGCGCAGCATCGTCGCGCTGGTGCAGCCGTGCCTCGGGCACGGCCCAGAGCTCGCTGAAGTGGCGGTTGTAGTTGCGAATGGCCCCGGACAGGTCGCTGACCAGGATGCCATCGGCGGTGGATTCCAGCGTCGCGCGCAATTCGGCTAGCAACTGTTCCAACTCGTTTTCAGTGTCGTGCTGTTGGCGCAGATCGCGCATGCCTACCAGGTACACCGAGCGATCTGCCTCGGGCCAGACCAGGCTAACACGGCGCTCTACCGCTACCGCCATGCCGTCCGCGCCACGCAGCAGGGTCTCGGAGTGGATGCTCTCGGTCAGGCCAGCGGCCACGTCCTCCCAAAAAAACTGGTCCTCTGGCGTGGCGGTGAGCTCAATGGCAGGTTTGCCCACCATGGCTTGTCGCTCCAGGCCCAGCAGGTCACAGGCCGCCTGGTTGACCGCCAGAATGCGCAGGTCTACCGGGTCCACCAGCCAGACGGATTCCAGCAAGCCTTCAATCAGCGGGCGCCAGACGTCGCGTGTCATGGCGCACTCTGCGTCGGCGACGCATCCACGGCACGCTCAAAAAAGTAGCACACACGCTGACGCGGTGACAAATAGTCCAGCGCCGCGCGGGGCAGGCTGGCGGGTTTGAGGCTGCGTTTGATGCCCAGCTCAGGCACGGTTTCCAGGTCGAGAATCAGCGCCTCGTGCCTGGGCACCTTGGCATCAAAAACGATCAGGCGCGGTTTGAGTGGCCGCGACGCATTGACCGACACCACCATCGCATAACGCTGGTCATTGAGTTGCACCACCGAGCCCGTTGGATACACGCCCATCATGCGGATGAAGGCCCGCAGCACGATCGGATCAAAACGGCTCTTGAGCTGTGCAAAGATCAGCGCCAAGGCTTCGTGCGGCGTCACGGCCGCCGCGGGGCGGCTGGGGTTGCACAGGTTTTCGTAGCGGTTGACAAGGGCCAGGATTTTCGCCGGTAGCGAGATGCTGTCACCCTTGAGGTGCGCCGGAAAACCGCTGCCGTCCACCATCTCGTGGTGCTGCGCGATGGCCAGAAGGGCACCGGCCGGTAGCCCCATGCGTTGGCCCAATCGCACGCCTTGAGCCACGTGCTCCTGGTAAGCCTTGATCTCATTGGCAGAAAAACTGTCGTCCAGCCAGCGTACCCTGTCGGGGAGCTCCAGCTTGCCGATGTCATGCAAAAACGCTGCCAGGCCGAGGTCGGTCATGTCGGCAGCGCTTAGGCCCAGTTGCTTGCCCAGCAGCAAACAGATGATGCTGATGTTCACCGGGTGCATGGCCAGTTTGTCGCCCATGCTGTCCGAGAGCAGGCGGATGGCTGACGCACCCTCGCACAGCATCTCGGTGACATAGGCGGTGACGATCGACTGGCATTGCGTCATCACCGCATGGGGTTGGCTGTGCACCTGCTCAATGGCTTGTTTGTATTGGCGCACGGTCTGGCCAAATCGCCGCTCGCACACCGCCAGGTCGTGCTGCTGTGCAGCCAGTTGCTCAGCGTGTTGTTTGCGTTGCTGCTCTTTGGCGGCGCGTTGACCAGCAGTGCTAGCCCGGTCCGCCGGGGCTGAAGTCGTCTCGGGTGGGGCTGCAACGCGCGGCGGCGCAACGGGTTGAATCAGGTCACTTTTGCTGGGCACAAAGCGAATTTGCTTGCGCCCAAGGCTGCGAATGATCTCGATTTGCTTGTCGGAAGTGATCTTGAAACTGCCGGTGGGGAACGGATGCGCCATCCAGCCCAACTCAAGCTCGACGTACATGCCAAGCTGCAAGCGCTCGACATCAATGATTTCAGACCGGATTTCGTCCATGAAAGGGGTATGAAGGCCTTGGTCTTGCGCGTTTACCGCGGGATTTCAATATTCACGCGCCGCTCACCAGCGGGCGGGTTGGGGAAGCCTTGCAATGCGGCATCCAGCATGGCGCTCAGGATGGCCTCGCTGTCTGACCAGGGGCCTTCGTGCACGGCGCGCGACTCGAACACCACCGCTTGGCTGGCGCGCTCACGCACGACCAGCCCCACCTCGCGCCAGTAACTGGTGCGCGCGTCCAGCCCCGGAAAAAGCATGCCGTTGCCCACCGAAATGCCGCCGTTGCCAAACATCCAGCCCAGGTTCCAGCCTAGGGCAGGGCGGTCCAGCACGAGTTGCTGTGCGCGTTGGGTGGCTGACACCTGCACGCTGTAGCGGGCGGCTTGGTCGTCGCGGGTCAAACCGACTTGGGCCAAAGCCTGCTCGGCCATGCGTTCCAGGCGGTCTTGCGCCGGGTTGGCTTGCTGCGACGGCAGCCGCTCAAAGCGATAGCGACTACCCGCAGGCACGCTGGCTGGCGCAAAGCTGTTGACCTGGCTGTCCACCAGCCTCATACCACTGCAGCCGGTGAGCAGGGTTACTACGAAAAGTAGAGCTGTTAGCGCTTTGTACATAAGGGCTAGAGGCTTTTTTAATGTTTAAAGAGTGGCTACCGCCAGGGGAATGCCTGGCCGTGTGGATAAGGGAAATTCTTCTTCGTCAAACACTTTGTCGCCATCCACATCGGCCTGACCGGTGGTCTGGATGTTGTGAAAGTCGTGGCGGCTGCGGTCCATCAAATGCGAGGGCACCACGTTTTGCAACGCGGTGAACATCGTCTCGGTGCGCCCCGGGTACTGGCGCTCCCACTGGTGCATCATGCGCTTGATTTCCTGGCGCTGCAAGTTCTCCTGGCTGCCACACAGGCTGCACGGAATCAAGGGAAACTCGCGGTGTTTAGCCCAGGCAATCAGGTCTTTTTCAGCCACATTGGCCAGCGGGCGGATGACGATGTGGCCACCATCGTCGCTCACCAGCTTGGGCGGCATGCCCTTGAGCTTGCCAGCAAAGAACATGTTCAGAAAAAAGGTGTGCAGCATGTCGTCGCGGTGGTGGCCCAGCGCGATTTTGGTGATTTTCAGCTCGTCTGCCACGCGGTACAAAATGCCACGGCGCAAGCGGCTGCACAGGCTGCACATGGTTTTGCCCTCAGGCACCACCTGTTTGACGATGCTGTAGGTGTCCTGCGTTTCGATGTGGTATTCGATGCCGAGTTTGCTCAGGTAGTCGGGCAGGATGTGCGCCGGAAAACCGGGTTGCTTCTGGTCCAGATTGACGGCGACGATGTCAAAGTGGATCGGCGCGCGCTTTTGCAGCTTCAGCAAAATGTCGAGCAGGCCAAAGCTGTCTTTGCCGCCGCTGACGCAGACCATCACGCGGTCACCTTCCTCGATCATGTTGAAGTCGATGATCGCCTGGCCAACCTGGCGGCACAGGCGCTTCTCGAGTTTGTGGGCTTCGCGCGCGGCGCGCACGGCGGCTTCGTGGGGGGTGGGTGCGAGGGTGGTCATGATGGGATGCCCCTTACCACTGCCCGGTTTCCATGCGGATCGCCACTTCGCAGTCGTCAAAAATCTCCAGCTTGGCAATTTTTACCCGCACGCCTTTCACATTGGGCAGGCCCAACAGGCGGTTGCAGAGCTTGCCGATCAGGGTTTCCAGCAGGTTCACATGCACGGCGGTGCATTCGTCAATGATGATCTTGCGCACCTTGCGGTAGTCCAGCACGTGGGTGATGTCGTCGTCGTGCGGCAGCAGTGGCTGGGGGCCCAGACTGAGTTCGGCGTCGACCTGAATCGGCTGTGGCGCGGATTTTTCGGCGTCCAGGATGCCCAGGTTGGCATCAAAACGCAGCCCGGTGAGGGTCAGGGTCTGCAGGCCCTGGGTGTAGGTAGCCATGGGTGGGGTGTCGCTCATCGGTCAGGGGTGAAAAAAAAGGGGTGCGCTAGGGCGCGCTACATCAGCGAAAAATCGCGCTCGAACTTCATCAGGTGCTGGCCACCATCTACCAGCAGGGTGGTGCCGGTGATGGAGTTGTTGTTCAGCGCAAAAGCCACCGTGGCCGCCACATCGGCCGCCGTGGACGAGTGGCCCAGCGGCGACAGCTTGTGCAGCATGTCAAATTTTTCCGGGCTGAGCATGTGGCTGGTCAACGTCAAGCCGGGGGCCACACCCACCACCCGCATGCGCGGTGCCAGCTCAATGGCCAGCATGGTGTTGGCGGCCT
>Ga0105048_10007240_pt1 | contig 17837 bp, 19 predicted proteins | sample MAT05_FD_78382 | JGI IMG/M metagenome (GOLD analysis project Ga0105048, IMG submission 78382) | Freshwater microbial communities from Lake Fryxell liftoff mats and glacier meltwater in Antarctica - MAT-05 | ecosystem: Environmental > Aquatic > Freshwater > Ice > Liftoff microbial mat | place...
CCATCCGGCAGCGGAACACCGAAATGCCGAGCGGCATCCATGAGCTGGCGTCCGGAACAACCGAACACATCAACCCCGAATGCACGCTGAAACGCCGCCGCGTAAGTTGTTTGCTGAAATGTTTCGGGACTCCACCGAACAGCAACGTCATGTCCTGTCACACGAGCTGCCGCCGCTGTCGCCGTTCGCAGAAGTGATTCGGTGACTTCAAACTGCTCCAGCCAGGTCGAGCCCACGCCGTACCATTCGATCATTGTGAATTCAGAATTATGCTGATTGCCCCGTTCATGCTTTCGAAACACACGGCTGACCTGAAAGATCGAATCTGCGCCGGCCGCCAGCAGCCGCTTCATATGCGCTTCAGGAGAGGTTTGCAGAAACCATTGAGGACCGCCAGCGTCGATGGCAATCGGTTCCAGCCATGCATCGAGTACAATGTCGCGCGAAAGGCACGGTGTCTCAACTTCCAGGTAATCACGGTCGCGGAAAAAATCGCGAATCGAACGCAGCATTTCCGCTCGAATATGCAGCATTTGAGTCGAACACGATGGCCGCCAATCATCAGACTCAGGCCTCACCGCCCGGACTCCGTCGGCGATGGAGAGACAGCCTGCAGCGACCGAGCTTCGAGAACCCAGCGGACAGCCGACGCAAGGCGACGTATGCCTTCCTCAATTCCGGCGACATTCTGCACACCGAAACTCAAACGCATTTCGCAGCGTCGTCGATCCGGCCAATTCGCCGGATAGCTCAACTCACCAGGCACATACATGACCTTGTCCACATCAGTCGCGCGGTGAAACAGCGGACTGGTGAACCCGGTTTCGATATGGTCCGGCAATCGCATCCAGACATACATGCCGCCCTGCGGTTTGAACCAGGTCACTCCGGGCAGTGCGGCAAATTCGCGTTCGATTGTCGCCAGCATCGCATCACGTTTGCGGCGATAACTTTCGCACACGCTGCGGACATGTTCGGCATACGCGCCCGTGCGAATCGCGTATGCGACAATGTGCTGATTCAAATGCGCTGACCCGAAGTCTTCGTTGCCCTTCAGGTCCGTGACGGCTTTTACAAGGGACTGTGGCAAGACACCCATTCCGACACGGATGCCTGGCGAAAAGCTCTTGGAAAACGTCTGAGCCAGGATGACCGTTTCGCGTGTCCTGTCGAGCGACCAGATGCTGGGAATCGCTTCGCCGTCGTAGCGGAGTTCGCGGTACGCACAGTCTTCAAGCAGAAAAACGCGGCGATCCGATGAATACTGCTGCACAATTTTTAGAATTTCCGGACGCCGCGCTGCCGACACACTCACTCCGGACGGATTGTCAAAATCGCTGACGACGTAGACCAATTTGACCCGGTCCAGCTTGCCTGCAGTTTGAATCTGTCGAAAAGCAGCAGCCAGTGAATCCGGTCGCATCCCGTCCTCGTCGGCGGACACCGGGACAATTTCCGCACCGGCGGCCTGAAGCACATCGATGTACACAAAATAAGTGGGCGCCGCGACAAGGCAGATGTCGCCAGGATTGAATAATGCCTGCGTCACGAGTGACAGCAGCTGCTGGGAACCGGTCGTCAGGACCAGGTGCGACAACGGCAAATCACGCAGTTCATCGGCGCGGTGTTCAAGTCGGGCCAGATTTGTCCTGAAGACCTGCCGGAGTAGTTCCGGGCCGGGTGTGATTCCGTACTGCAGCAGCTTGCGGCCTGAATCGGCGTCAGACAGCAATTCCGCAACAGCCGTACGCACGATCCTGACTGGCAACGATTCTTCATCGACCAGTCCGGCGGCGAGCGAAATGCAGTCAGCGTTTTCCACGGCCTGCTGCATCAGGAAACCAATGGCCTGGTCTGCCGAGCGCCGTGCATGATCACTGAGCGTATGCTGGTCGTCGGAATGAACCTGAGCCATGTGCTGAAATCGCGAATCCATATGACATCTATTCTCTGGGACGCGACAACAGCTCCTGGAACTCCAGTGCGAACTGTTCGTCGTTCGAAAGACAGCGGTTGTTCATCGCCAGGATCTTGCGAATTCGACCTACGGTCAGTTTTGCCGGGCCAGTCAATCGCAGCACCAGGTCGTCAGGGTTGAACAGTTCCAAATCTCGAATTGAATGAATCCCAAGGAACATAAACGCTTCTCGCGCCTGAATGTCGTTTTGAAACACAACATCCAGCGGTGCGTCGATCGGAATACGGGATCGTCCAAGTTTTCGAGATGGCTTTTCATCGTGAATACCCGAAGAAATCGTGGCTTTTCGAACGCCTTTCTTCCGTTGCGTCAGCTCGGGTTCGGGTTCCGGAACGGGCTTTCGTGCAACCATCACCGGCTTTCGAGCAACGGGATTTTTTTTCGGGGCAAGTTTCTTTGGAACGGGCTTCTTTTTTACCACAGTCTTCGGGGCTTTTTTAGCTGTTTTCGCCACGCTGGACGCTGTTTTTGCTGGCTTTGAAGGCGTTTTTTGGGTTTTGACGATCTTTTTCTTTGCCATTGATCTCAGTTCCTTTTGCGCATTGCACGCTCAACAATCACCGAATCCCGACGAAGTTCAACACTCAGCAAACGGTATTCCCGATCTCAATACGACATTATAGCGGCTGGAAGCCTTCACTTACCTCAACAGACCCGATTGTTCCTTAAAAAAGACGCGAAGGAGGTCATTTTCCTCCTCCGTCAGAAGTCCTTTTGAGCCCAGAACGACATCAGCAGACGCTCGCCAGCGTCCAATGATGGTCAACAATTCTTCGGAGGGACCTGGAGTTCCAGTCCTTGAAAACGTTATCGATTCTGGGTTGTGATCATCTAATTTGTCTTCCAGCCGAACCAATTCATTCGATGTTTTTTCATCCAGCGTCAGTTGCAACGCCCGCACTTTTGACGTCAACCAATGATCACACGCCGTGGCCAACAGTCTTGGCCCTTTCCCGACACTGCTCAGGGTCGAACGTGTCGTCAGCTCTCCCAATTTCGCCAGAGCCTCATACGCCGCATTTGTTACGATGTGGTCAAACTGCGTGAGTGGTGTCTCGCTTGTCTGCAGGTGATCCCATGTTCGTAGCAGACATTCCAATTGAATCTGGGGTGCTGTCCCCAAAAGTAACGGATAGACGTCAAGGAATCCACTGCCGCTGGCAACGGCATTCGGGTGATCCAGAGCTTCACGCAACATACAATCCAGCGTCAGCACAAACGCGGCTCGAAATGCGATGTAGTGAATTTCATTATTGAACGACATGGTGGTTTCCGGTGAGTTGGCCGATCGTGTCACAAGAATCTCCTATCCTGCCACAAAGTCGAGTAGACTCAAGACGCATTGCCAGTAAGTCTGGCAGTTGGGTGTTGTCGAAATGCAACGAATCGCTTGAATGCGTTTCGAGCTTTAAAAAAGGGGTCAGGAACCAATAGTGCGGAGCACCCTCTGGGCCATTTGGCTATTGGTTCCTGATCCCTTTTTTAACAATGCCCCGCTTCAATGCTGGGATTTGACCGTAGTGGGATTCGCCAGAATTCCTCGGCACACCAAAACATGGGGAATTCTGGCGAATTCCACTACACCAAGTCGTACTGTCCCAGCAATGAAGCGGGGCATTGTTTTTTAAAGCTCTGGCACGACAATCACCGTCCACCCGGTCTGCTTCTGAACGATCACACGCGATTCTTCGGAATCAACAAACACAACAACCGACGACATCGGCAACTTGTTCAACTGCACATGGTTCGCAATTCGCCATTCACGCTCGTCCTTCGTCCAGCCATCGCCCGACCCGACGTTCTGAAAAAATGGTCGCGCCGCTTCATTCGTCGCCCCCCATGTTTCTTCGTCGCCGTACTCGACCCGACGGGCACCGGCAGATACCAGAATATCACGGCGAATCGCGATTCCCCACGGTTCAAAGTCATAACGTCGCCGATGCTTCCTGTATGCTCTTCGACGACGAAACTCGTGCAGCGGAACTTCGGTGAATGAAACGACCTGAAAGCCACCACGGATCATGTCTGACGACGCCCATAGACGTGCTTCAGTGACAATTCGCAACAGTGTTGCCAGAGCGGATCGATCGGACGAGCGACATCCCAGAATGAGCTCGTCATTGAATTCCTGTTCATCCTGATGAGGCCACGCACCGACTGTCGATCGAGTCCAGTGAAGCAGCCAGGCATCCGGATGCGACAGCGGCGTTGAAATTTCCCGTGGTCGCTCCGCAGTCTGAGTTCGATCCGCTCGCTTGGCGTCCTTGATTCTGCCAGGCAAGTGCGGTTCAGCAGAATCGACATCGCCTGATGATTTCAGCAACCACGGCACCACGCAACCGTGCGATTCCAGGCCAATCGCAGGAATCTGTCCGGCAACGTCCGACGCCAGCATCACAAGCGACTCACAACGTTCAGAATCCAGCACATGCTGCATCAGCAATGCTTGAACCGCGCCACCGGATCGGGCGCGGAGCACCTGCAATCGATCGCCAGCCGCGAACAGAATTCGATCGGCAATTGGCTGCGCGCCTGACTCGACAACATCGACTGTCGGTGCGTCCGATTTCGAAGAATTGCCTGACATCGTCATCGCTGGCGAAACAAATACGGACCAGTGCGTTCCCGACGCATAGCTTTCTACGACCGCAGGTTCCGATACAAGATCCGCTTCAGTGATGGCGGCTGATAAATCCCATGCCACGCAACCTGCCGTCCCAGCCAGCCACACTGCGATTTCGCCAGCCCCGACAGTCTGTTCCGTCGCTTCTACTTGAAATTCCAGCAGCGATCGTCCGAAAATCTCAGCCGCGCGAAGTACGAATCGGTGCGACGCAGTTCCTGCGACAACACACAAGATGTCGTGCGTCGGATCACTTCGCAGCGTGGCCGTTCGAAGCAGATCGAACCACCACGATTCTTCGTCCAGTCGCTGCTTCAAACGTGAGGAAACGATGGAGATTCTGCGCCGCCTGGGAATTCCCTGCGGCCAAAAGAACAAGCGTGGTCCCAGCCATCGCAGCGAACATTCTGCCGATAACCACGGCAATCCCAGTGACACGATTGGCCCGATCGAACCGTTACCAAATCTGTCGCCCGACGTCAGGTCTTTGTCGAACCGAAACCATCGCCAGTGATCTGATTCCGGAATGCCTGCGCTCAGACGCTGTAATCGCAGCATGGCGTCTGTGAACGCAGGTGAATTCTCTGAGTTCGGCACGTCGATCATTGTGCTCATTCCACCGAATCAGGCGTCGTGTCCCGGCTGTCCGATCCCGCTTTCATCGTTTGCTCGTCGCCTCGCAACATCCGCATAATGTTGGATCGATGCTTCCACACAATCAACGCGGGAATCATCGTTGAAAAAAGCGTCAACGGAACGTGGCCAAACTCAAAAACATCCTTCCCCATGAATGTCAACTGCGCAATTGCGAAGGAGGTCACCGACACGATCGAAGCCAGCCCGACGATTCTTGACACGGCAAACACGATCAAAAACGTCGCCAACGCGACTCCGGATGCCAGTGGTGCGATGACTAATATTACACCCAGCGCCGTGGCGACGCCCTTTCCGCCTCGCAGTTTCAACCAGATCGGATACATGTGGCCGAGGATGCAGCAGATTCCCGCCAGGATCGCTCCCAGATTTACCAGTTCCTCACTGCCGCGATCCTGCAGAAACAGTTTCGTGGCCAATGTGGGCAGCAGCCCCTTGAGTGCGTCCAGTAACAGGACGACGAACCCCCATTTCCAGCCCAGTAATCTGGCCACATTCGTGGCACCGATGTTGCCGCTGCCGTGCTTTCGAATATCGTCTTTCAGAATGGCAGCGCCAACGAGATACCCAAACGGAATGCCGCCCACCAGAAACGCAATCACACAAAACACACCAATCACGAAAACCATCTGCCGCCTGCCTGACACTCAAACATTCGTCTCCTTCGTCTCGAAGAGAGTCGGAGTATATCGATCTGTCGCGATTGCACTACCAATCACCACCATTGCATCGCATAGTCGTGAAAACTCTGCAGGGCCGACGACGCATTGGTGTCTGTGCTGACTTGTTGCAACGAGGCTTCTGCCGACTGCAGTTTCCGCAGGGCGTGGCTCCTTCCAAACTGAGTCGCGGTCCAATGTTGAGAATTCTGACCAGGCGCTGATTGCAGGAGTATCAGCCGATTTCTGAGCATGGCTCTGATACCTTCGCGAATGGTTTGGTTCTCGCTCTCCAACAATGGAAGTAACTGCGGCAGTGCATCGTCTGTGATGGGATGCTCGTCGCCTCCAGTTGAGCTGAAAGCCGTGCAGAAACTCATACCCGCCCGGCACAATGGCTGCCAGTGCAATCGTGGATTCCAGCAGACACGGCGTCACTCCCTGCGCCGAAAGATTGGCTGCGATCAGCAACCAGACGGCTGCCATGATTTGTCCATATCCGCCAGCCCAGATCATGCTGCCCGAAAGCAGAATCAGCAGACTCGTCACCACGATCAATGATTTATTCCACTCACTCCGTCCGCGTCCCCACAGCAGCAATGCGACAGCGACCGGAAAAAACACAGCGGGACCGGCAAAGCCCACGGATCGATACAACATCACATCCACAAGGGCCATCATCGCGATGAGCACCATCCATGCACGCCAATCGTGCGTCGTTCGCAAGGCCAGCGCGGAGTTCTGCGAATCCATGACGATGTCTGCCTTTTCTGAGCCGCGACCCCGCTGGCGGCGACTCGCCATTGAGTCGATCGTGACAGATTTTCCGTACGATCAATGCACGCCAGGATGTTGGAACAAAGTTGTAGACTCGAGCCCTTCCTGAAATTTGTGCGTCTGACCTGTCATTTGGATCCGGCAGAACCTGCGTTTTGTCCAGGGAAATCGAAAGCCATCATCACAACAGATGTACGACAGCTATGCCGGCAGGACTTCCGAAAAGAACCGTCGCCAATTTCCGTGCATGATGCCCGCGATATCCGCTTCAGCGTAGCCACGTTTGCGGAGCAGATCCGGAATCCGCTGCAGGTCAGAAATGCGATCCAGATCTGAAGGAGTTTGCTCCACGCCAAAGCCACCGTCCAGATCGCTGCCAATGCCGACGTGCCGTGTGTTGCCAGCCAATTGACACACGATATCGATGTTCTCCACCACTCGGTCCATTGTCACCGTCACTTCGCTCACATGCCGCACGTAACCTGGCTGCAGCATGATCACATCCAGTGCCATCCCGATCACACCGTTGCGTTCAATCACAGCTTTGTACTGTTCATCCGAAAACTGACGCTGCCATGGTGCCAGTCGACGGGAATTCTGATGGCTCGCATGGATCCGACCGTCGAATTGATCCAGAACCTGCCAGAACGCTACATCCGACAAGTGTGTCATATCGACGGTCATTCCAAGTTCACTGATGCGTTTCAGCAACGGGATCGCGTCGATGGCGAGTCCCACTTCAGACAGCGTCCCGCCTCCGTAACGGTTCGGACCATAATGCGTCAATCCAATTGCGCGCAGCCCATGCTGGTGGAATTCATCCACCGTATCCGGCACCAGCAACGGGTCGGCACCTTCCATTGTCTGTATGAAACCCAGCGGCGCGATGTCCGGATTCGTTTCGCAGTCCTGAAAATGTGATTCCAGATCGGCCCGCGTGCGGATCGCGCGCAGATATCCGGCGCGCTCCATCGCCCTGTGCCATGCCAGATGCGCATGAGCCATGGCGTAGCAGGTGGCCGGTGAAGTCCAGCCAAAACTGTGATTGATTTCGCGTTCCTGCCGAGCAAGGAGCGTAGACAGGCAGACGCCGATTTCACCTCGCCGCAGTTCCGGAAAGCTGAGCGTACATCCGCCGCGACCGGCATCCTTCATCCCGAGAGCCCGTTCCTGAGCTCGCAGTTCGGAGACATCGCAGCGCAGGTCACGATTCCAGTCCACACCATTCAGAGCAAGGTCCAGGTGCGCGTCAAAAATCAGCATTCAATTCTCCGAAAATCAGGTGACTGGCGAAAATCGCGTTATGGGAAGTCTGCACACGGTCGTGGAAAATCCCTCGTCCGTCAATTCAATCACGCGATAGCCGGGCGGTGCGGCGACAAATGTGGGCTGACTGCCCGCCGGACTGAACTGAAGTCCCGTTGACGGCGTCGTGAAGATTTTCGCATTGCCAACCTGACTGCTGAATTCATGATGCACATGACCACAGCAGACCAACTCAATGCGACGCTCCGACTTGAACAATTCATGGAGCAGTTCTTTGCCGGACAGCCCGATCGGATCCATCCACAAACTGCCGACATCGACCGGCGGATGATGCATAAATAACGCAACGCGATCAGGATTCGCCCACTGGATCTGCTGGCGGATCCAGTCAATCTGGTCGGATTCAATTCTTCCCGGCACGGCCCCCGGAACGTGCGTATCCACGCCCAGGCACAGCCACATTCCGGCTTTGAATGCGAATGTGATTCGATCCTGTCCCACACCGCTGACGCGATCTCCGAAGACAGATCTCAACACCGTCCGGTCATCATGGTTCCCCGGTATCTGCGACAACCGATCCAGCCAGGGGTTGAAAATCCGTCGCACCGCCTGATAACTCGCCGGCAACTCGTCGTGGGTATGATCCCCCGTCACAACGACATGATCGAACGATTGACCGGACTCGACGATTTGGCGCACTACATCTTCCAGCAGTTCCCGCGTCGGGATTCCTTTCAGACGCACTTCCGGATCTTTGAACACGTGCAGATCAGAGAGTTGCAGAATTCGCACAGTGGCCATGAATTTGAGCTCGTTTCTATTCTGCAACGCTGCCCTGATGTCGAATCGCCTGATTCGCCGCAAAATTGATATGCATCTTACGCGAGAACGCTCTGATGCCAAGTCGTCAGGCGATTGTATCAAACCTAGTGAACCGCCACGAGAATCTTCGACGAACTACACCGTACAACTCTCTGAGCAATTGCTTCCAGGTGAGACGACGACTTATCGTAACCACAATTTCGCAATTATCTCCCCTGAGCGTGAACAGGAATGCGAGTCGCTGAGCGACGTCGCCTGCGGACGATCAATGGTGACAGCTTCTTCTACCTCGCCGCGCGGCAATCTCTCTCCTGCTGAATTGATTGAAACGGCATGCGCGATGGAAGTGATGAGTCCCAAACCGGGTAACGTTGCGCCTGGACAGGAATTTGCGGATGCGACCATTGATGACTTCCTCAAGTCGGCACGGGCGATTGCACCGGTGCTTGCGACCGCAGGTGAACGGACTTTGGGAGAAACAATTCTCCAGGCTGTTCAGGCCACTCGCCAGGTCGTGAATCACAATACAAATCTCGGCATTATTCTGCTGCTTTCACCACTCTTAAGGGTCCCCAGAGACAGATCGTTGTCGGAGGGAATTTTGGAAGTGCTGGATGCGACAACCGTGGCAGACAGCCGCATGGTGTACGAGGCCATTCGGATGGCTCAACCTGCAGGATTGGGTGAAGCCGGAGAGCAGGATCTGAACGGCGAACCGACGCTCAATCTGCTGGAATGCATGCGATTGGCCGCGGATCGCGACATGATCGCGGCGCAGTACGTGAACGGATTTCAGCAGGTACTCACATGCGGACAGGATTGGTTGCGAGAAGCGGCAGCGAGCAACGTGTCGCAGCCGCAGCAGATTTCATGGCTTGCCGTGCGACTGCTGGCGGAGTTCGGTGACAGCCTGATTGCCCGCAAGTGTGGTCGGCAGATGTCCGACGTTGTTCGTGAGGAGGCTCAAGAACTGCTCGACAGCGGCTGGCCGATCCAGCCCGAAGCAGCACCACGATTCGCTGACTTCGACGCCTTTCTACGTGAAGACGGCAATCGACGTAACCCCGGCACCACGGCTGATCTGATCGCCGCGATTCTTTTCACCGCGCTTCGCGATGGCCTGATAATTCCGGTCGGCGACTGGTTCAAAAGGAAACTGGACTGTTGACAAAACCTGGACTTATCGTAACGGCAATGTGGCGTTTCTGTAGCTTGGGCGTGTCGATTCTCATGGGGCCGATCAGCAATTTTGACCAAAGGCTTGAGATTCATCGTATTTCCGCACAAAAAATGCAGCGTTCGCTTTCTATTGGAATGTCAACGATGACAATTGTCAAAGTCGGCGAGCGGCATGCGTCAGCTTGCCGGGACAAAAACGAGGTACCGGAGGGCTCACGCCACTCCGCTCGCCGAACTCATTTCTGGCCACGCGAAGTATGATATGTCCAGTTTGCAGTATCAATTAAATCAGGCCGAATTGGCACGCAGACAGTGGGAACACTGTCTGCTGTGTGAGCATCGTTGCGGCGCTAACCGGGCGAACGGCGAACGCGGACCGTGTCATGCGGGCGTCGAGGCTCGCGTGTTCAGACATCGGGTCGAATGCGGCGAGGAGCCGGAACTGGTGCCATCGCATCTGTTTTACTTGTCAGGATGCGATCTCCGATGTGCATTTTGCATTGCGGAAGCAAACGCTTTCGATCCGTCCCGCGGACGTGTACTGACGGCTGAATTTCTGGAACGAGCGATTGCATGGGGAAAGACTCAGGGAGCCCGCAATCTGCAGTGGGTTGGTGGAGAACCCACGATCCATATTCCATCCATTCTCGATGTGATGTCGAATTGCGGTGATTTGCCGCCGATCGTCTGGAAGTCAGATTTTTACGGAACTCCGGCGGCCTTCGAATTACTGCATGGCGTCGTTGCCGTCTACGTCGCCGATTTTAAGTTTGGCAATGACGACTGCGCTGATCGCATCGCGCGCGTGAAGAACTACACGGCCATCGTGACGCGCAATCTGAAAATCGCAGCCGAACAGTCGGATTTGATTGTCCGCCATTTGCTGCTGCCGGGGCACATCGACTGTTGTTTCCGACCAATTATTGAATGGCTCAAAGCGGAAATGCCGAACGTTAAATTCAGTTTGCGCGATGGATATCAGCCGCGCTGGCAGGCGCGGCGACATGCTGAACTGGTCGCTCCATTGTCGCGGTCAGAAGCTGATTATGCGAGAAATCTCGCTGGAGAGGCTGAGTTGAATGTCATCGCCTGACTTCCCGCAGTTACCTGATGAATCTTCAATGCCAGCCGGATCCGAAAGCTTCTGCGATCAAGAGACCGCCATTACCGAGATGACTTTTCTTCCAGACGGACGGATTTGCCTGTTTGGCGCTTCGCGTGAAGTTCTGGAGCTCCTGGGAATGTTACAATTAGGAGACACCTCGCTGGACGCCCGACTTGCGGCCTTGAGGACATCGCCCCCAAATTCTCCTGTGAACAGCGAGCACCATGACTGATCAACCCGGCAAGCCCGAACGTCCGCACGGCACGCCGCAGAAAGTGAAATCTGCCGAAGGCAAACGATCTGCGTCCACCGATGCCCCGCGCACGACCACGCCGCAACAGGAACTGGATGTCCTCATCCGAGCGCGGTATCCGATTGTGTATGTCGTCAGCTGGGAAGAGGAACGAGTGGAGCGCTGCCTGAGAAAGATTGCTGAGGCTCGAAACAAAAAGCTGTTTGTCTGGACGATTACGCAGGGGATTGTGCGTTCCGGTGCGGAACCGTCCCGGAGCAAGCCCGGCAGCAACAACACGACGGATCCGGTCCTGGCACTGGATGCGGTCGTTGATCAGGTCGAGCCAGCGATCTATTTGTTCAAGGATCTGCATCCGTTCACTTCCGGCGAGCGTTGTAATCTGACCGTGATTCGGAAACTGCGTGATGTTGCGCATCATGTTCGGGATACTTACAAATCCATTGTGATTGTGTCGCCCGAGATGCAGATCGCGTCGGAACTGTCGAAGGACATTACGGTTCTCGAATTCGGGCTGCCACGTCCCGCCGATTTCAGTCAGCTGCTTGACCGAATCGTCGAGGACGTGAAGGATAATCCGCAGGTACGAATTAATCTTGAGGGGGATTCACGCGAACGATTGCTGCACGCGGCACGTGGATTGACGCTGAAAGAGGCCGAGAATGTGTTTGCGAAAACGCTGGTGCTTGATGGAAAACTCGACTCAGATGACGTGAGCGTCGTCTTCAGTGAGAAGCAGCAGATCATTCGGAAAAGCGGACTTCTGGAGTACTACGAAGCAAACGAAGAATTCGCTCAGGTCGCGGGGCTGACCAATCTGAAGGACTGGCTGACAAAACGCACAATTGCGTTTTCAGACCGCGCGGCAAAATTTGGCCTTCCGGCTCCCAAGGGTGTCCTGTTGCTCGGCGTGCAGGGCTGCGGAAAGAGTTTGTGCGCCAAGGCCGTTTCGGGGCTCTGGAAACTGCCACTGCTGCGGTTCGACTTGGGCCGCATGTTTAGCAGTCTTGTCGGCTCAAGCGAAGAGAATGTCCGACGAGCTCTGCAAACGGCTGAAAGCATCGCACCGGCAATTTTGTGGATCGACGAAATCGACAAAGCACTGGCCGGTTCAACCTCGTCCTCAGGAAGTGACGGCGGGACGGCTTCGCGTGTGTTCGGCACCCTGCTGACATGGCTCTCCGAGAAAACAGCTCCTGTCTTCGTGATCGCGACGGCCAATGATATCAGTCATCTGCCCCCGGAATTGCTGAGAAAAGGGCGACTGGACGAGATCTTCTTCGTGGATCTGCCATTAGCGGCCGAACGAGAAGATATCTTTCAGATTCATCTGAGACGACGAGGCCGAAATCCTGCGGAATTTGACTTGGCGGAACTGGCTCGCGGAAGTGATGGATTCAGCGGTGCCGAAATTGAAGAGGCCATTATTTCAGCACTGTTCGATTCCTTCAGTCGCCAGGTACCGTTGGATACCGCAATTGTCCGTGCCAGCCTGGCTGAGACCGTGCCGCTTTCAAAGACCATGAATGAGGAATTGAGCCGACTTCGCAACTGGGCAGCAGGCCGCGCTCGACCTGCCTCCGGAGTCGCGCCCAAAGCGACCGAAGAATCCCGTCGGAAGATTGAGTTATAGTTCTCGTGACATGCTGCCACCAAGTTTGTAACATCTTACTCACGTCAGCCGACAAGAACAGGAACTCGCACATGGCTCAATTTGAACGCATCACCTTTGATCCCAACGTAATGGGCGGCAAGCCGTGTATTCGCGGCCAGCGAGTGACTGTGGGCATGGTGCTTGGACTGCTTGCGGCGGGACGCTCGAGTGCCGAAATACTCAAGGCATATCCATATCTCGAAGCAAAAGACATCGATCAATGCCTGGCGTACGCAGCATGGCGCATGGAAGAACGTGATGTACCACTGGCGACCGTATGAGCCTCCAGATTCTAATCGATATGAATCTGTCGCCTGATTGGGCTGATTGTCTAACGAAACATGGCTGGGGCACGGTCCATTGGTCTGCGATTGGAGATCCGAAAGCGACCGATCGCGAAATCATGAACTGGGCGCGAGTTCACAGCCACGTTGTCTTCACACATGACCTGGACTTCGGAACAATGCTTGCCTTGACTCATGCAGATGGACCAAGCGTAATTCAAATTCGAGGCCAAAACGTAATGCCGGATCATATGGGGGCAATCGCCGTGGCGGCGCTCAAGCAACACGAATTGGATCTGGCTGCGGGTGCCCTCGTCGTCATTGACGAATCCACGGCTCGTGTACGGATCCTTCCAATCTGATCGACGTTCTAATGCGGCACGGGGGAAAACACGACTGGTATCGAAATCCGGGTACAGGCGTGTCACAACCGATTCCGCGACATCGTGAGATCAAGGATCACCTTTCGCGACACATTATTCGGCAGTTGTCACCGAAACACGACAAATCTTGACCTGCCGTTCTTTTAGCAGACAAATCTCCAAATCATCAGTATCCTGTGGATCAGAACGCCTTTTGGCCTCAAAAAATCACACTGCGCGGAGTAGAAACAATGAGTACCGTGATGGTTATTGCTCCATTGGTCATTGCGAATTGGTCCGCCATTTCAGCGGCGGTGGTGGGAGCGGTTGGCGTTCTAGGGTACTCGACCGTCAACGAGGGAATCGTGGCCGGTCGTCGCGTCAGAGCAGCCAATCGCGCTGAAATTGAACTGGACGAAAGCGAGATTCTGGAAGGAAGTGGTGGCTCTGGCGAGGAGATCGTCGTTGAAAAGGACGACGTGCGGGCCGTTTTTTCTCGTGACGCGCGGGGAGCGTTGAAAGTCTGTGTCGAAGGACACGGGCGTTCAAAGGCTGAATTGAAGAAAATCGGCGAGGATTTGATCGGTCGCGTGACACAGCAATACGTCTACCATCGTGTGGTCACGGAACTGGGAAATCGAAACATGGCCATCATTGATGAAGAAGTGTCGGAAGATCGGACAGTGAAGATTCGAGTTCGAAACTGGTGATGTACAAAAGGAAGAATTCATGGCAGAGGAACTTGAGATTGAAATCAGTCCCACGGGACAGGTTGTCGTCCGGACGATTGGAATCAAAGGAACGCGATGTATCGACGCCGCCGAATTCATTGCCAAAATCGTAGGGCGCGAGGAATCACGGGTGCTCACGAGCGAGTACCATGAGACGGAACAGCATGTCGATCAACACCAGAGTATTCATCGCAGGCATTGAAGCGATCCGGGTGTATGCCTCAGTGTACTAACTGCCAGTTTCAGAATATGCCAGGCGTTACCCATTGCGGTCGCTGCGGAGCATCGCTGACCCTGCGCTCGGCGGTCATCAACGTTCATCCGCCGCGCGCCAGTCGGTCGGCGAAAGCCTGGCGCAGGACGTTCATGGCGCGATTTTTGCGATCGGCCCAGGAATCCAGGCGTACTGCAAAACGTCAATGGGGATTGAATCCCGGCACCGAATTGCCGTCGATGGGGACACTCTATCGGCTGGCAGTGCCTGGCTGGGCGCAAATTCACGCTGGCCATACCACACTTGGCCGAGGTCTGTTCGCGGGATTTGCAATTCTGCTGTTCGCATCGCTTATTTGCTTTGGTTCGCCTGCCTGCACGATTTTGCTTGGACTGGCCTTCTCGTGCCACGGCATTTCCGTCTACGACGTCGCGTGGAGGTCATCGCCAGAGATTCGAGATCGCATTTTCCGAACCCTCCTGGGATGCGGACTGCTGGCGGCATTGATATATCTGCCAGTTTATTCCGTCGCCAATCGGTATGTGCAAGCGGTGATTATCCAGCAGGACCGATCGCCATTGCTTGCCGGAGACGTGCTCTTGCTCCGTCGCTTTGCACAAGGCCAGTCGACTCCTCGCATTGGGGACGTCGTGCAATACCAGATTGCCGCTGACAGTGTCTTGGGGCGCACTCCTGCAGGTTTAGCCGCCAGATTCGAGTTCGGCGGCCCACGGATCGATCGCATCCTGGCTGGACCGGGACAATCAGTCGTCTGGGAGGCGGGTCTCTTGACGGTCGATGGTCAACGAACCTCCCGACGACCACTGAATCCCGGTGGAGCAGTCCAGTCTCTCAGTCTCAAACTGCCGCCGGACTCGTGGTTCGTCCTGCCCAGTACTGATTTTGTGAACAATCAGTTTCAGGCGACACAAGAAAACTGGGCGAGATGGAGTGTCGTAACGACCAGTCAGATCGAGGGACGAATCGTCTGGCAGTCCTGGCCATGGTCAAGGATCGGCTTTTTCGATGACTGAATCAAATGTGTCAACTCCAAGGCAGAGTCTGTATGCTACTGGTTCAATGCGGAATCGTAAGCGCAATAAGTCGAGCGGCTGGAATTATACTTCGCGTGGCCAGAAATGAGTTCGGCGAGCGGAGCGGCGTGAGCCCTCCGGTACCTCGTTTTTGTACCGGCAAGCTGACGCATGCCGCTCGCCTAAAACAGTGTAGAACAACGATTTTTGGGGAAACTGGATGGGTCGGTTCGACAAACTGGAAGTCTCATCAGAGCAGCCCGACGACCAAATGTCGTCGAAAAGAGGCGAGTCGCGCCTGCAAATCGGATGGCTGGAACAGGCTATCGAAGAACGACGATGTGGGCACTACGAAAACGGGCTGCGATTGTACTCGAGAGCACTCGAAGATGATAAATCGCTTGTGACCGGCTGGCTGGGGCAGGTCCAGATGCTCATCTTCCTTGACGAGCTTGTTGAAGCTGAATTGTGGAGCCGTAAAGCTCTGGAATTGTTCCCTGGAAATGGTGACTTAATGGCTGGTCGGGCTCAGGCACTCGGTCGAAACGGAGATCTGACCGAGGCACTCGTACTCTCCGACGGATCGCTGAAACAATCCGGGCAGTCAGCCTATCGCTGGCAGGTCCGTGGCGAGTTGATGGCTGCGACGCGACAGGACACGGACCGACACTGCTTTGACAAAGCAATGCAGGCCGATCCAGACTGGCTTGTTCCGCTGGAAATTGCAGCTGCTTACATTCATCTCAACTTGCCTGGTCGTGCGGTTGAGCGGGTCAGGCGTTCCGTTGAGCTCGCGCCGGAACGATACTTCGCCTGGTTTGTGCAGGGCCGTGTCGAAAGAGAGCTCGGCCTGTCTACGGCGGCAAAAAGTTTTCGTCGCTGCATCGATTTGTGTCCAGGGCATGTCGAAGCGGCACAGTGCCTGAGGGAACTTGAGCAGAACGGTCGGTCGCTGACGCAGATTTGGCGTCGAATATTTGGGAGTCGATGATGTCGTGGTCGCTTGAAAAGATTCTGAAAGCAGCTCGCCATTTCCACGCGAGCGACGTACATCTCATCCGTGATATCGCGCCGGTTCTCCGGATCAACGGCGAAATTCGACCAATCGACGGGGAACCGCTGGATGTCGAAACTTTAAGATCGATTGTCTACGGCGTACTGAATGAACCACTGAAGGAACAACTCGAACGTACCTGGCAGTTGTGTTTCTCCAAACACTGGCCGGAAATCGGTCGATTCCGCATGGCGGTTTATTTTCATGCAGGTTGCCCGGAAATGTCCATTCGGTTGTGCGAGACCGTCGTTCGCTCTCGGGAAGACCTGCGATTGCCGCCGATTGTTGAGGAATTGACGCGACAGCCTAATGGCTTGATTCTGGTGACTGGTCCCACAGGCATGGGAAAAACGACAACGCTCAACTACATGATTGACTCCATCAATCGACACCGCCGATCAAAGATTGTCACGATCGAAGACCCGATCGAATTTGTACACGAGAACCAGCGCAGCATTATCGTGCAGCAGGAAGTGATGACGGATGTGCGATCGTTTCGTGATGCACTCGTCCATGTACTGCGTCAGGATCCCGATGTCATTGTGATCGGAGAGATGCGTAATCTTGAGACCATCGAAACTGCGCTCATCGCGGCCGAGACGGGGCACCTTGTGCTGGCGACACTCCATACACCGGACTCCGTTCAGACAGTTCAGCGAATCTACAGTGTCTTTCCTGCCGAGCAGCAGAATTCAATTGTCACTCAGATCGCCAATAGTCTGAAAGCCATCGTCTCCCAGAAACTGCTGCCTCTTGCCAACGGCAAGGGCCAGGTGCTTGCAAGCGAAATCTGTATCGTCACCAATGCCGTTCGCAACCACATCCGTGAACGGACTGTGCATCAGATTTACAGCGAAATGCAGACGGGTCGAAAACACCAGATGCAGACCATGGATGGCGCGCTTCTGGACCTCTACCAGCGAGGTGAAATTACCTATGACACAGCATTGTCAAATGCGCGCGAACCGTCCCACATCCAGCACAAAACGGGACCAACAAACCCGCCCAAGAGTTGACTCAGGCTTCCATCGACGTGAAGGGATTTCTGTACATCGACAAATGAAGTGCGCGACTTAGAAAGGGCGGACTCTGGGGGGAAGTGGTGCCTGCTTGTGGCGCTAAACCACTGTGATTCGGCCCAACGGGCCTCGGCAAGTCAGCCTGGGGCAACGCCGCAGGTTTCCACGG
>Ga0105048_10007241_pt1 | contig 17834 bp, 15 predicted proteins | sample MAT05_FD_78382 | JGI IMG/M metagenome (GOLD analysis project Ga0105048, IMG submission 78382) | Freshwater microbial communities from Lake Fryxell liftoff mats and glacier meltwater in Antarctica - MAT-05 | ecosystem: Environmental > Aquatic > Freshwater > Ice > Liftoff microbial mat | place...
CAGAAGCCGCCGCAGAAGCCGCCGCAGAAGCCGCCACGGCCACAGGAGCGGCCGCCGCCACAGGCGCATCGGCAGCGGTCGCCGTGGCCGGCAAGGCTGCCATCAAGGCAACGAACAGGGCGGCCAGGCCTGCCCACAGCAGGGCCAGAACGGAGAGCGAACGCGGTGTCATGGCAACGGTCTTTCGGGGCATCTAGAAAGTGGCCTGCACACTGAACTGCAGCACGTTGGCGACGTACGCGTAGGGCTTGCCATCGCGCACGTCGGTGAAATCTGCAAAGCTGAAACTCTTGCGCTCGTAGGCACCGACGAGCTTCACGTCGTAGCCGGGCGGCAGGCCCGGCCAGGTGTAGCTGACGCGTGCGCCGAACGCCGTGCTCTTGAAGGTGCTGAGCTGGCGGTTGCGCGAGACGTACAGCGTCTCGGACTGCGCGTTGTCGCTGTAGAACAGGGCCTTGCCCTGCGTGTGGAAGCGCAGCAAGGCATCCACCAGCCAGCCGCCGCCGAAGCGCTGGGCGTAGCCGAACTCGGTGGTGCTGGCCTTGATGTCCCAGTTGTCCCAGTAATGCCGGTACTCGGCGCGCACGGAACTGCCGGCCACCAGCTGCCCGGTGTCGTACAGGCTGCGCAACTTGATGGCGCGGCTGCTGCGCGTGCGTGGGTTGCGTTCGGGCACGGCGGCGCCGAACACGCGTGCCGCGCGGTACGGGCTGCCCAGGTAGCCGCTGTCGGCCACGGCCTCGGCGTTGACGCTCACCAGCCAGCGCGGCGTGAGGATTTGCGTGACACCGGCGCGGTGCTGCCAATGGCTGGCCTGGTCGTTGAAGTTGGGCTCGTTCTTCTTGCCCACCTGGTCGCGCGAGCGGGTCGTGCCCAGGCTGATGACCGTCATGCCGCCGAATACCTCGTGAGAGACATCGACGCCCACCGCCTCGGCGATGTAGTCGGGTTCGGTGCTGCGCGAGGCGCTGATGGACAGCGTGGAGTCGCGCACCACGGTGTCTGCGCTGAAGTCCCAGGCGGTGCGCTTCTCCTTGAACGGGCTGGCCGTGGTGACGACGTCGATGCTGGCGTTGCTGACGGCGTCGATGTAGTACTGCGCCGACACCGACACGCGGTCGGCAATGCTCTTGCGCACCAGCAGCGCCGGGCCCGTGGCCTTGACGCCGCCACCGTCGTACACGTGGTACATCGCCTCGGCCTTGTTTTCGGGCAGCGTGGCGGCCTGAACTGCGCCTGAGGCCACTGCGCTGCCGAGCAGTGCGTGCAGCAACCGTGCAGCCAGCGCAGCGGCTGCGCGCCACCCAGCAAGCGCCGCGGAACCGGCTTCGCCGGGCCGCAGGCGCTGCCCCCCCGGGGGGGAGCGGCGCAGCCGCTTCGGGGGGGGGTTAATTGCAGCCACAGCCGCCGCCTTGGACGCCAGTGGCGCCGCGCGCGCCTTCGCGCACTGAATGGATGTGTTCACGGTGTTTGTCGCCCAGCGAACTGCGCGACCACTGCATCACCGGGTCAGCGAGCCGTTCGCGTTCATACGGCTTCACCCAGGGTTGTGGCGCAGCGCAGCCTTGCAGCACGGCCAGGCCTGCCAGCGAGATGAGCAGCATCAGTGGGCGGAGCATCTTCATTCCTTGACCAATTCGCGGATCTGCTGTTCGTACGAGAGCTCCATGCCCTCGCGGTAGCCGCGGTGCAGGAAGCGCACCTTGCCGTCGCGGTCGATCAGCACCGTGGCCGGCATGCTGCCCAGGTCGTAGCGCTTGCTGACTGTCTTGTCGGTGTCCAGCAGCACCGGGAAGCGCAGGCCCATCTTGGTGGCGGTGGCGAGGGCGGTGCGAGGGTCGTCGTCGATGTTCACGGCCAGCAGCGTGAAACCGCTGGCGCGGTATTTGTCGTACAGGCGGTTCAGATGCGGCATCTCTTGCCGGCAGGGGCCGCACCAGGTGGCCCAGAAGTTCACCAGCACGACTTGGCCGCGCTGCTCCTGCAGGCGCAGGTTGCGGCCGTCGGTGCCCTTCAGCGTGAAGTCGGGGGCGAGCGTCTGCGGTGAGACGGTGGCACCGGCGGGTGACATCGCCGTGGCCAGGCACAGCAGCAAGGAAGCAGCGAAGAAGCGCATGGTGCGGCCCATCAGAAGTAGACGGTGAGGCCGGCAGTGACCTCCAGGTTGTTGGTGCTGCTGCGCTTGCCCAGCAGGTCGAGCGAGTAGATGTGATCGCGCACGTCGGCCTGCATGGCGAACCAGTCGGTGAAGACCACGCGCAGCCCGAAGCCGGCGGTGATGGTCTGGCGTTTCTGGCCGGCGAAGTCGGTGCTGCCGACGCCGGCCAGCACATAGCCTTGCGAAATCTTCGCGCGGCTGCGGCCGAAGAACACCTCGCCGGGCAGGATGTTGTAGCCGGCCACCACGTTGTAGTAGTTCAGGCGCTGCGTGGGCGTGGTGAAGATGCCGCCGTTCGGAAAGATCTGGCGGAAGTCTTCGTCGCTCACCTTGGTGGCGCCGTAGGTGGCTTCGACGAACACGTCTTCGGTGATGTGGTAGCCCAGACGGACACCGCTGACCGAGCTGGTGCCGAAGTTCTGCGTGGCGTAGATGCCGCTGAAGAGACCCACCGAGATGTCGCGAGAGGCGAAACGTGGCAGCTTCATGTCGCGGCGCTCGACCTGCGGCACGATGACCTGGCCTGCGGGTTCAGCGGGACGCGGCGTCTGGGGCTGCGCCTGCGCGTTTGCTGCCGGGGTCAGCGCCATCGCAGCCTGCGCAGCCAGCACGGACAGCGCGGCACGCAGCGGGAAAGTTTTGCTCTTGTCAGACATGGTGCGGTAGGTTCAGAAGAAGAAGCCGAGACCAGCGGTGATGCTGCGGTATTCGGTGCTGCGCTGGTCCGAGACAAAGGCGGTGTAAAGCGTCCAATCCACGCGCGCAGTGAAGCGTTCGCTGATGTGCCAGCGCAGGCCCAGGCTGGCTTGCGCGAGGTTGGCGTTCACCGGGGTGGCGTCGACCAGGCTGCTGTTGGGAATGTTGCGGAACTTGCCGAGGCCGACCGAGAAGTACGGTGACCAGCGGCGGTCGCTCCAGGGCTCGGAGACAAGGCTCAGGTGCCAGAAGTCGGTGCCGGAAAACAGGCCCTGCACCTGGCCCACCACCAGCTCGGCGCCCACGGTGTCGGCCAGGCGTGTCTGCAGGCCCAGGCGCAGCATCGGTTCACCGCGGAAGCGGCCCCAGCCGCCGCTGAACTCGACGCGCCGGCCCAGATAGTCGTCCAGCAGCAGGTCGCGGAAGGTCTTGCTGCTGCCGGCTGCAGTCAGCGTGGTCTCCAGCGCCCGTCGCTGCACCCAGCCCACCTGGCCGCCTTCGGCGCGCACGCGGTACCAGTCGGTGCGGCGCAGCTCGATGGTGACGTGCTGCGCCTTTTCCACCACGAAGAACACCGGGTAGCCGCGACCCGGGCCGGTGTGCATTTCGAGATACGGCTCGGCGACCTGCAGGCGCTCGACAGTGGCGGGCTCGGCAGCGCAGGCGGCCGCGGCAGCCCCGGCCAGGCACAGCATCAGGCAAGCGCTGCGCAGTGCGCGCAGCCAGGGGTTCGGGGGAAAGGTCAAGTCGCGCCCGCTCATTCAATGTTGCAGGCGCCCGTGGCGGGGTCGGCAGGGGTGAACATGGTGTTGGCCGCAGCGCTGAACTCGTCCTGGCCCTGCGGCATGGGGCGGTTGATCCAGTAGCGGATGAGCTTGGCCTCGCGACTGTCGAGATTCTCGAAAATGATGCCGCCGCCATGCAGCACGCCGCGCACCAGCGGCTTGTTCAGCATGCGGCTCTGGTCGGGCGAGCCGACCACACTCTCGCCCAGCGACGAGTAGTAGTTCTTGTACATGTCTGTGGCGCGAATGGCGTCTGCCGTCAGCGTGTGGGCGTCAACCGCTGTGGCCTGGCCCAGCAGGCGCAGCGCGCCGCCGGTGCCGGTGGTGTTGTCGTGGCAGCCCGCAGAGGCGCAGGTGTTGATGGACACCGCGCCGTTCAGGTTCACCGGCAGCGGTGTGTTCAGCACCGGGTTCACGCAGCGCTGGAAGTAGGCGAATGAAAGCTTCTGGCCCGAGGTGCCTGCCGGGTTCGCGAGGTTGGGCGCGTTGTCCAGCGCGCCGCCACCGCCACAGGCCGACAGCAGCAGGGCGGCGCCCGCCGACCAGGACAAAAGTCGGATCATGGTGTGGTGCAACCTCGGGAAATCCAGCTCGCGATCTGCGTATAGCCTGGGCTGCCCACGGGCAGCAGCGCGGTGGTCTGCGCCAGTTCGCCCGCCGGGTGGGGCACGGTGGCAGGGCGCGAGAGCAGTGGGTTGTTGGCGGTGTTGCATGTGTCGTTCACCATCGTCAGCGTGACGTTGAAGTCGCCCTCGTCACTGCCGGTCAGCACGAAGCGGTTGCGCGGGTTGCCGAGGCCCGCCTGGTGGCAGCCGGCGCAGTTGGCACGCAGCACCGGTTGCACTTGCGTCATGAAAGTGGCCTGGCTCAACTGCGCCACCGAGCGCACGCCGTTGGTCGAGTCGAAGGGATCGTTGTAGTACTGACCGCCCAGGTCCATCCACTCGGCAAGCAGGCGTTTTTCGGCCCTGTTCAAGAGACCGGCATGGTCCGGAATGGTGGTGACGACGGCATTCGCGCCGGTGCCGGTGGTCACCGTGGCGGGCGGGTTGGGGTGCGCGGTGCGTGCCGAAGCCCCGGCCAGCAAGGTCTGGCCCCACAGGATTTCGGTGAGCCGGCTCTTGCGCGCCTGGCCAGCGGTGTTGGCGGCACCGGAGCTGGTTTCCACCAGCGGCGCACCGCGCACCACCTCGGGCACACCGTTGCGCACGCGCACCACCGGGCGGCCGTCGGCGCCGATGACGGGGTCGCCGATCATCAATTCTTCATACGAAGTCATGCGGCCGGTGCCCGACACGCTGCCGCGCAGGTCGAGCTTCACCGGGTCGGCGTGGCAGCCGGTGCAGGTGTTCGCGCCGGCCGGGCCGCGGGCACGTGTCCACAGCGGCTGGATGTGCTCGGGGTAGTTGATGACACCGTTGACCGGTGCCCTCGTGGCCAGGTCGTCGGCCGCGTTCGGGTTGCCGGTGTAGCGCAGGCTGATGGTGGGCAGTGCGCTGACACCGGGCTTGGTGGTGTCGGCCCAGATGTCGGTGAACACGGCGTCGGCCTGCAGCGTCAGCGCTGCGGGGCTCAGCCGGGTGCGCAGGCTGGCCAGGGTTTCGCCGCTCAGGTGCTGTGCAGCAAGCGCACGCACCAGGCCGTCGGGCATGTTGTTGACCACGGCGCCGGAATTCAGCGCGGCACCGCGGCGCGGGCTGTGGCAGCCGTCGCAGGTGCGGCGCTCACCCGGCCGCACCTGTATCCAGTTGGTGTGCGTCTGGAAGGCGCGGCCTTCGCTGTCGATGATGGACAGCGCCAGCGGCACGTCGGCCGGCACCTGCAGCTTGAAGCTGCCGTCGGGTTCCACCGGCGCGTAGCCCAGGATCTGCTGCTGCTCGAAATCTGTTTCGCCGATGGCCAGGCGCAGGCCCATCGAACCCGAAGGCGGTGCCACGGCGCGCACCGCCCGCACGAAGCGCGCCGGGGCGCAGCGGTAGGCGGCGTCGGCCGGGTCCTTCATGCGCGACAGGTCAGCGACCTGGGCACGCGTGTCCATCGGGTCGCCAGGGCGTGTCTGCGGGATGCTGGTGGTGCAGCCGGCGGGGCGGTCGGCAGCCGTGAACATCTGCTCGGCCATGCGGTTCAGGCCGTCGGTGTCGTAGACGCTGCGCACTTCGATGAGCGCCAGGTCTTGCTGCGCCAGCACCGGGTCCACCGTGGTGGGCTCCACCACGTTGGGCTCGGGCCGCGGTTGCAGCGCGATGGGGTCGGTGTACATCTTGCCGGCCTGCGGCGCGGCCACGATCAGCCAGGTCCGTGCCGCGGGGTCGAACATCCAGATCGCGTAGGCCGCAGGCGCGTTGTCGCGCACGGCGTCGGTGGCGCGCACGGTCATCGTGCGGTTGCTGTCGGCCAGCGTGGCCTTCTCTGCATCGGTCAGCGTGGTGCACGAGACCACCACGCCATTGCGTGTGACGGCACACGGGCGCCACGCCACCAGCACGCGTTCGCTGCCGTCCCACAGCGGGTAGGGCGTGGTGGCGCGGCCGCCCAGGGCCAGCGCGCGGCCGTCGCTGAGTGCGTTGCCGGTGATCTCGACCTGCCCGCCTGTGGCCGGCACGGTGGTGTTGGCTGGCGTGTTGAATTCGCTGTAGCGCGCCGCGTCGATGAGGTGCATGGAGCCCCCTTCCTGCGTGCCCGACAGCGGCATCAGCGAACTCAGCACATGGCCCTTGTTGGGGCCGCGCGGGTCCATGTCGCGCGGATGCAGGTAGCTGTTGCCGGGGCTCTGCGCGCCGTACAGCACGAAGAGGTCGGTGCCGTCCGGCTTGGCCTTGAAGACGGCAAAGCGGTTGCGGTCGGCCACGTGCTCCCAGCGGCTGAACATCACGGTGCCGTCGGGCCGGATGACGGGGTTGCGGTCGTGGCTCTGGTTGAAGGTGATCTGCTGAACATTGGCGCCGTCGGCGGCCATGCTGTGCAGGTTCAGCACGCGTTCGCGCTCGTATTCGTCGGCCGCGAAATAGGCGCGGCCCAGCGCCTGGTTGCGGCTGCTCTTGGCCTGGCGGTTGCTGGCGAAGATGACGCCGCGGTTGGCCGGCAGGTAGACGGGGTCGACATCGTCTTCGCTGGTGCTGGCCGTCAGCCGGCGGAACACGCCTTCGGTGAGCTTGCCGCCGGGCGCCGCGCTCATGTCGTATTCCCAGATGTTCCAGCGCCCGGTGCAAGCCTTGGCGCCGGCGGCGGTGCCGTCCACCGTGGCCGCGTTGGCGGTGGGGCAGCGCATCGCGAAGACCACCTTCTTGCCGTCGTAGCTCACCTCGGGGTCGCTGGCATCGCCGACACCGGCCGTGAAGCGTGCCGTCAGGTTGTGCTCGGCGGCGGTGGGGCTGCTTTTCTCGCGCAGCATCAGGTCGCCACCGGGGGCGCTGTTGGTGCCGTCGGTCGGGTTCAGACCCAGCGTGGTGGCGCGCATCACGTAGACCAGCGGCACGTCGCCGTTGACGGTGAGCGTGTCGGCGCTGTCGCCGCTGTCACCGCCTGAACAGGCGGCCAGCAGTGCGGCGGCGGCCAGGGCTGGCATACCGAGACGGAACAATGGGCTGGATCGCATCGGGTTCTCCCTCTTTGATGAACTGCTGCTGGCCGCTGGGGCTGCTCGGCGTGACTGGCTTGACTGACTGCCTTGACTGACGGGCTTGACTGACGGGTCTGAGTGACTTACTGACAGGTCTCGCGCACAGCCGATGCGCCGTGCAGCAGGCCCGACGAGGCATGCAGCACGCCGTGGGCATCCACCACCACGGCATCCACGCCCGGCTGCGTGTCCACCAGCGCCAGGCCGCGCTGCACGCCGAGCACGAACACCGCCTTGGACAGCGCCTCGCTGGCCAGGCCGTCGCCGGCGATGATGGTCACGCTGTGCACGTGCTGCGGGCTGCGGCCGGTGGCCGGGTCCAGCAGGTGGTGCACGCGCTCGGGGCCGTCGTCGAAGTAGCGTTCGTAGTCGCCCGATGTCGACACCGAGCAGTCTTCCAGCGGCAACACCGCCACCACCTCGCCGGCGCGTCGCGGGTCGCGGATGGCCACCGTCCAGGGCCGGCTCTCGACGGCGCCGTCCTTCGCGCGGTCCTTTGAAACGACGCGGCGGTCGCCCATCACGCGGCTGTCGCCACCGGCGCTGATGTAGGCACGGTGGATGCCACGCTGGCGCAGCAGCAGCGCGGCGCGGTCCATCGCGTGGCCCTTGGCAAAACCGCCGAGGTCGATGCGCATGCCGTCGCGGGCAAAGCGCAGCGTGCGTGCCTGCACGTCCAGCTGCAGGCCTTGCCAGCCCACCAGGGCGCGCGCATCCGCCAGTTCTTTCGGTGTCGGGCGCTGGCGCTGGCGGTAGTCGTAGAGCTGGCCCACGGCGGCGTAGCTGATGTCGAAGGCGCCGTCTGTCAGGCGTGAATAGTGCAAGGCCTTCTCGATCAGCCGCGTCATCTCTTCCGACAGCACCACCGGCTGGCGTGCGGCCTCGCGGTTGATGCGGCTCAGCTCGCTGGTGGGCTTGTGCGGGCTCATGGCGCGGTCGATGCGGTGCATCTCGTCCATCACCGCAGCAGCAGCGGCGTCGCCCACGCGGCGGTCATCGGCCCACAGCTCCACGCGGATGGCGGTGCCCATGATGGCTTCTTCGCGCACCACCCAGCCGGCCACGGCCGGGGCCGTGCGGCGGGCGAAGTCGAAGCGAAACTGAGCGGGTTGTGTCGTCTGCAAGAGCATGGTGCGGTGCTGTCGGAGTGGGTTGCGGCAGGGGCGCAGCCTGCGCTGCATCCCATGCATCACAAGTTACCGGGCCGAGCACCGATTCCCGGTGACGGCTGGTGCGCCTTTGCTAGCAGATGCTTCAGATGTGTAGCGGTGCGTCGCATCGGCGCCGGCGCAGTGCGGCGGGCCGAAGCGCGCCCATCGCGGCAGCGCGGCCGGGCCTCCGCGCACGACGATGCAGCAGGTGTGCGGAAGCGCACGAAACTCGGCCCGACACCCCCGGCCTGCGGGGTTCAGTTCCGCCGCGGCTCGTCGCGGTTTGCTGCGGGTGGGCGAAGTTCGACGAACACGTCGGCGCCGGCAGGGCACCGGCATCGCGTCATCGTCTTGCAGGAATTCACATTCCCTTGAAGAGCCCGGCGTAGCTGCGGCTGACTTCCAGCTTCTCCGGGTGGCCTTTCACGCCGACGATCTGGCGGCCGCGAAAGTCGCGCGTGACGCTGGCGATGGCCTTCACGTTGACCAGCGTGCTGCGGTGAATCTGCCAGAAGACCTGCGGGTCGATCTCGTCCACCAGTTCCTTGATCGGCTTTCTGATCAGCGCTTCCACCTGCGCCGTCTGCACCCGTGTGTACTTCTCGTCGCTGATGAAAAACAGCACCTCGTCCACCGGAATCATCTGGATGGCCTGGCCGACGGTGGCCTGTATCCACTGCAGGCGGGCAGGCGTGTTTCCCGGGTTCAGCCGCGCGCCCAGCTGGTGCAGCAGTTGCTGCATGTTGGGCGCAGGCGGTGCTTCCACGCTGCCAGGCGGCGCGTTGCGCGCGGCCAGGCGCTGCTGAATGCGCTGCACCGTCACCTGCAGGCGTTCGCGCTCGGCCGGCTTCAGCACGTAGTCGGCCACGCCCTGTTCGAAGGCTTCCACGGCGTACTGGTCGTAGGCGGTGATGAAGACGATTTCCGGCAGCAATTCGTCTTCGTCGCCGGCCTCGCCTTCCGGGGTCTGGCGCGGTGGCAGCTGCGTGATCTGGCGCGCCGCTTCCACCCCCGTCAGGCCCGGCATGCGAATGTCGAGAAACACGACCTCGGGCCGCTGTTCGTCGACCATCTGCACGGCTTCCAGGCCGTTGCGGGCTTCGCCGACGATCTGCAGTTCGGGCCAGACTTCGGCCAGGCGCGCGCGCAGCTGTTCGCGCATCAGCCGTTCGTCGTCGGCCAGCACGGCACGCGGGGCTGAAGCAGAAGAGACGCTGGAATCGGGCAGGGCAGGCGTGTTCATGGTGGCATCCTAGCCGGGGCAGGGGCCGGAGCCGGGGCCGGCATGGGCTTGCGGCGCAGCAGCAGCCACAGCAGCAAGATCGGCAGCCACAGCGGCGCAAGCACCGCCGCGACCACGGCAAGTGCTGCGAAGAGCGCCGCAGCGATGCCCAGCGCCACGCCCAGCAGCGCGACGGCCACCGCCAGGGGCACCACCAGCAGCACCGCCAGCAGCACCAGCACCAGTGCGGTGCCGCCGGCCAGCCCGCCCGCCAGGACAGCCAGCGCCGTACCCAGTCCGTCGGCATGCCAGTCTTCGCCGTCCAGCACGATGTGCACGTCGTTGCTGAAGTCGTGGCCCAGGCTCGTCAGCCAGGCCAGGCCGCTGCCCAGGGCCAAGAGGCTGAAGGCCGCCAAGCCGAGCAGCAGCCAGGGCCAGATCCTGGTCTGCCGGCGCCCATGGGGGCGGGGGCGGTTTTGCCGGCCATCCTGCAGGCCATCCTGCAGGCCGGTTGCTGTCTCTCCGATCATGCGAAGCTCCCTTCCACCGTCTTGTACGGCACGGTGATGCGCACCACGGTGCCGCTGGGCTGGTTCTCGGCCACCGTCAACGTGGCCTTGGGGCCGTAGAGCAGTTGCAGCCGTTCACGGATGTTGGCCAGGCCGACGCCCGTGCCCGCCGTGGCAGCCTTGCCGAAGCCGAGGCCGGTGTCGGCCACCGTCACCTGCAGCTTGCCGTGCACGATCTCGGCCTTCAGCTGCAGCGTGCCGCCTTCGGCCTTGGGCTCCAGGCCGTGCTTGATGGCGTTTTCCACCAGCGTCTGAATCATCATCGGCGGGAACTCGGCCGAGAGCAGCCCGTCGGGCACCTGGATGTCGGTGGCCAGGCGTTCTTCCATGCGCACCTTCAGAATTTCGAGGTAGGGGCGAATGACGGCCAGCTCGCGGCCGAGGTCGCGCACGCCGCCTTTGCCGTTGCTCGCGCCGTCGCCGTTGGCCTCGCGCATCGTGGGCATGCTGGCGCGCAGCAGCGCAATCAGGTTCTTCTGCATCTGGCTGGCGCGCGGCGGGTCGGTCTCGATCAGGTGGTCGATGCTGGCCAGCGTGTTGAAGAGAAAGTGCGGCTCCACCTGCGCCTGCATCGCCGCCATGCGCGCTTCCACCACCTGCCGCTTCAATGATTCAGCCTCGGCCGTCTCGGTGGCCTGCGCGGCCTTCACTTCGGCCTGCATGCGGCCCTTGTAGGTGTACTTCAGCAATGCCGAGGCAAACACCCACAGCAAGGTGAACTGCATCATGACGTCGCCGATGCCGACGCGGGTTTGGCGCGTCGTCATGCGCGGCTTGCCTTGTTCGCGCGACAGTTCCGCGATGGCGTTCTCGGCGTCGCGTCGCGCTTGCCGGGCGTCGCGTCGCGCCTGTTCTGCATCGCGCACGGCCTGCTCGGCGTCGCGCACGGCTTGCTCGGTGTCCTGGCGGGACTGGCGGGCGGCGTCTTCGATCTCGCGCCGGGCTTCTTCCACCGCCTCGCGGATGGCGTTGCTGATCTCGCCTGGCGGCAAGCGGATCTCGATACTGCTGCCGGGGGACGAAGCCGCTGAAGCCGCTGAAGCCGCAGCCCCCGACCGTGGCGTGATGCGGATGCCGTCCTTGCCGATGACGATCTGCAAGTCGCCAGTCTGCTGGGTCTTCGACGGGGGTTCGGTGCGCGTTGTCTGCCCGGCGGGTGGGGCGGGTGGGGAAGTCAGGGCAGGCGGCAACACCACCACGCGCGGCGGCTGGACCTCGACCCGTTCAGTGAACGTCCATGTGAACGGTGGCAGGTCGTGCAATATGGCCACGATGACGATCAGCGCCAATGCCAGCACGAAGAAGCGCCGCCAGGTGATGCTGACCAGCCAGGTGCCGTAGGCATGGAAGGCGCGCACCGCCGCGGCGGAGAAACGTTGCCAGCGCTGCTGCCAGATGTCGGCACGGCCTGGGCCGGGGTTGGGGCCAGGGTTGGGGCTGAAGTTGCCGTTCGGGGTGGCGTTCATGGGGCTGTGTGTGCTCGGATGCTGCGCACTGTACGCAGCATGAGCACCACCGCCAGCACCACGCGATGCACCGTGTCAGTGCCATGACAGGGTGCAGGCCTTCCCGACAGCCCGCCCGGCCGGGCCGGGTGAACGACCGGCTGCTCGGCCTCAGGCGCCCAGGCTGGAGGCCAACGCCAGCAGCAGCGTGGCAGCGGCAGCGCACACCACCAGACGCAGCAGCTGGCGGTCGGCGGCGTCGCTGGTGGCCGACAGTTCTTCGGCGTCTATGCCTTCGTGGCGGCTCAGAGCCGCCCACGCCCAGGGGCCGTCGGTGCCCGCCGCAAGGGTGTCGGCGAAATCACGGCGCGGGGGCTGGTTGGCGAACATGGCGGGCTCCTGGCTTCTGTCTCGACGCTCGTGCGTTTTCGACGTGGGGTACTTTTGACCTGTCGGCGCCCATGTCGGGCTGCCATGGACGAGGTTTTAGAGCGCAGGGCGTTACGGGGTCGTTACGCGTGAGCGGACCTCGCGGCCGGGCGGCGTAACGTCGGCGCAGAGAAGGTGCGCCGTGGCGCGCGTGAGCAGGCGCTGTCGAACAGACCCGTTCGATCAGCCCCTCGGCCCTGGTGCCGGGCCCAGCAACTGGCGGTGCAGCGGGTGCTGGTGCAGGAAGCTGTCTGCAAATTCGGGCGCCACGTGGGCCGCCACGGTCGTGCGCAGCCAGGCCTGGCCTTCGGCCCACAGCGCCAGTGCGCGCTCGGCCTGACCGCTGCGCGCCCAGGCCTGCGCGGGCGCGGTGTAGCGCAGTGCGCGGTCGGTGTGCAGGGCTTCGGTGGTGGCGGCCAGGGCCACGGCGCTGTCGGCCAGCGCGCTGGTTGTGGCGGCGTCGGGTGCCAGCGTGGCAGCGTGCAGCAGCGCGCCCAGCTCCGCGCCGTGCAGGCTCAGCGCGTGCGCTTCGTCAGCCACGGCGCGCAGCTGCGCCAGGGCTTTCTGCGGCGCAAGGCTCAGCGCCTGTTCGGTGTGCACGATCAGCCGCATCTCCGGCCAGCCGTCTGAGGGCGCCAGCGCGGCAGCCTCCTCCAGCAGCGGGCCCGCGTTCTGGCGCAAGCGGCGTTGCACACGCGCCATCAGCACCAGCCAGCGCACGGCATAGCGCGCCGGCATGCGGCGCGCGGTGGCCAGCGGCTCGCCGCCCAGCATCTGCAGTGCGCGCGCATGCTGGGCCAGGTCCAGCCACACCTGCGCCAGCTGCAGGCGCGCCACCGGCACGCGCGAAGGGTTGCGCTCGGCCAGGATGTCTTCGGCGCGGCGGCACCAGTCCAGCGCTGCCGTATAGCGCCCGGCACCGCGCTCGCACTGCGCCTGCAGCACTGCGATGTAGCCGGCGCTGCTGCCGGCCATCTCGAAGCTGGAAGCCAGGCTCTGGGCTTGCGACAGTTGGGTCGTCGCCAGCGCCACGTCGCCAGCGTCCAGCCGGCTGCTGGCGTAGTTGGCCAGCATCGTCGCCAGCTGGGCATGGTCGTTCTGCGCCCGGCTCAGCGCCAGCGCGTGCTCAAAGTGCGGTTGAGCTTCCGCCGGGCGGCCCAGATTGCTCAGCACCACCGCCAGATTGCCTTGAAACTCGGCCAGCTCGTCAGGCCTGCCGTGGGCACGCAGGCAGGGTTCGGCGGCACGCATGTGCGGCAGCGCTTCTGCAAAGCGGCCGGCCACGCTGAGCGCGGTGCCCAGGCGCTGGCGCAGGTTGTTCAACAGCGCCTCGTCGCCCAGCGGTCGGGCCAGCGCCATGGCTGCGGTGCCCTGTTCGATGGCGGTGTCGAATTCACCCAGCACCGTGCTGTACCAGGCGCGGTCGCCGGCCACCTGCGCGTGCTGCAGCGGCGTGCGTGCCAGGCCTTGCAAGCGTTCCAGCAACGGCAGGCCGTCGGCCTGGCGGATGGTGTTCATGTGGCCTTCGATGGCGTCGCGCACGAGCTCGAAAGCTTCTTCTCTGCGTTCGGCGGCCTCGGCGATGTCGGCCGCGCGCAGCAGGAAGCCGATGCGTTCGCCTTCGCGCAGTGAACGGCGCGCCAGGTCGGCCGCAGCCATCAGTGCCGGCAGCGCCCGCGCACGCTGGCCGGCAGCTTCCCAGTGCGCGGCGATGCGGGCGGGCGCGATGGCTCGGCGGCTGGGGTCGGTGGCGGCGCGCGAAAGAGCGTCTGCGGAGGGTGAGCCGGAAGAGGCGGAGGATTGGGCGGAGGGTTGGGCGGAAGATCGGGCGGAAGATGGCGCCAGTGCTGGCGCGCCCTGCGTCTCCAGCCAGGCCGCGGTCTGGCCATGCAGGTGGCGTGCGATGACCTCCGGCAGGCCTTGCAGCACGGCGTCGTGCACCAGGTCGTGCGCGAAGCTCTCGCCGCGCAGCACCTGCTGGGCTTCAAGCTCGGCCCAGGGGTCGGCGAGGTCGAGTGCGCCGCGGTTCAGCAGATGGCCCGCGAGCGGGATGCAGAAGTCGACCCCGGCCACGGCAGCCACCCGCGCCAGCTGCAGCGCGGGCGCAGACAGCCGCGCCAGCTGCTGGCCGATCAGCTGCGCCAGGCTGTCCGGCTGCGGCAACTGCTCGGCGACGCCGGGTGCGGCCAGCGTGCCCAGGCTGCCGTCGCTCCAGGCCAGCTTCAGGGTTTCCAGCGCAAAAAGCGGGTTGCCGCCGGTGCGCTGGCACAGCACCGGGGCCAGCTGCGCGCCTGCCACGCCGGGCAGGCCCAGCGAGTCGATGAACTCGGCCATCGGGCCTTCGCTCAAGGGCTGCAGCTTGAGCCGGGTGTGCGGGCCCGCCGTGGCCAGCGACTGCAGCAAGCCGTGCAGCTGCGTGCCGGCGGCAGCCGGGCGCAGGCCCAGGCAGCAGCGGGGCAGGGTGTCGACACGCGCGGCCACGATGTCGCGCGGCACGGCCAGCAGGTCTTGCAGCAGTTCCAGCGTGGCGTCGTCGGCAAAGTGCAGGTCGTCCAGCGCCAGGGTCTCGACGCTGCGCCGTGCGCGTTGCAGCAGTGCCAGCACCGGCTGGGCCAGCGGTTGGGGTGTCGGCAGCGCCGGGCCATCGGCGGGCTCGGCCAGTTCGGGCAGCAGTGGCGCGAGGGCGCGGCGCAGCGCGGGGTCGGCGGCGGCGGGGTCGCGGTCCAGCAACTGGCGCAGCGCGCGTGACAGCGTCGCGTACGGCACCAGCGCGTCACCCGGCCGGCCGCTGCTGTGCAGCACGCCGGGCCGCGCCGCCGCCAGCGCCTGCAGCAGGCGCGACTTGCCCATGCCGGCTTCGCCGACCACCACCACCACCTGCCCGGCGGCCAGCCCGCGCTGCAACGCGGCCAGTTCGGCGTCGCGGCCCACCAGGCGCGGCGGGCGCAGCACGGCGGCCGGCAACGCGCCGCGTACCTGCGCGCTGTACGCGACAGGCGCCGACTGTTCGATGGTGGCCAGCAGCGCCAGCGTGGCGGCCGAAGGCTGCGCGCCGACCTCGTCCTTCAACTGCTGTTCGCAGCGGTCGAAGGCGAGCAGTGCCGCCGCGCGGTCGCCGCGCAGGTAGTGCAGACGGATGACACGCCGGTGCGCGTCTTCCGAGAGCGGGTCGCCGTCCAGCAGCGCCAGCGCCAGCGGCAGCGCGCTGGCCACGTCGCCGGCGGCTTCCAGCGCTTCGATGCGCGATTCTTCGGCATGGCGGGCGACGGCACGGCGTGCCGCACGCCGGCTGTCCAGCCAGGCGTCGAGCTCGGGCGATTCGGGCGCGCGCAGGTCGCCCAGCAGGCTGGCGCTGTGCTGCAGGTCATGCTCGACACCCGGCGCCAAAGCCAGCGTCGCGCTGCCGATGGCGGCGTCCACACCCAGCTGCTTGCGCAGGCGAAAGAGGCGCTGCCGCATCGCATTTCGTCCGGCCTCGGCGCCGCTGCCCGGCCACAGCAGTGCAGCCAGCCTTTCACGCGAGGTCGGCCCTTCGACGGCCAGCCACGCGAGCATCAAGGCGTCGATGGGCGCCAGCGGCACGGCGCGCTCGCTGTTGTCAGCAAAGACGGCGCGCGGCGCGCCAGCCAGCTGCAGCATGAGGGGGGCGTGTGGCACCGCGCGGAGGATAGCGCCGGGCGTGTGCGCTGCAGGCGCGATAGACGCCACAGACGCCAGGGACGCCACAGACGTTGGCCTCAGCCGAAGAGTTCGCCCCGGGCGGCGTGGGTGATGGCGCGCACCGCAGGGTGCGTGATGCGCCGCTCGGCAGAGATGGCGTAGAAGCTCTCGGTGATTTCGTCGCTGCGGCCGATGATGTCCACGCCGTACTGGCTGGAGGTTTCTTCATCACAGACGCTGGGCGAAATGAAGATGCCGCCGCCTTCGCGGCCGAAGGCCTTCATCAGCGCGCCATCGTTGAACTCGCCCACCACGCGCGGCTGCAGTTGATGGCGCGTCAGCCAGGCGTCGAACTGCGGCCGCACCGCAGACGTGCCACCCGGCACCAGCATCGGCGCGCCGTTCAGGCAGGCCGGAAAAGTTGCCGACAGCGTTTTTTTCAGCCCGGGCGCGGCGTAGAAGGACATCGCCGACGAGCCCAGCGGATGGTTGAAGGCCTTCACGTTGAGGCGGCTGGTCAGCGGCTGGTCGGCGATGACGAGGTCGATGCGGTGCAGCGCCAGCTGCGCCATGAGGTCGTTGAACTGGCCCTCGATGCAGATCAGCCGCACTGGGTCGTCGAGTTTCAGCGCCGGCTCCAGCAGGCGGTAAGCCACGGTCTTGGCCAGCGCGTCTTCGATGCCGACGCGGAACTCGCTGACCTGCGTGCCGCCGCCACGTCGCGCGCGCAGCTCTTCTTCCAGCTCCTGCCCCAGCGCGAAGATGTCGTCGGCATAGCGCAGCGCCACGCGGCCGTCGTCGGTGAGCTCGAGCTTGCGCCCGGACTTGCGGAAGAGCTTGCGGCCCAGGCGCTCTTCCAGCAGCTTGATCTGGCTCGACAGCGTCTGCGGCGTCAGGTGCAGCTGCTCGCTGGCCTTGACCACGCCGCCGGCCTTGGCCGTGACCCAGAAATAGTGCAGGTGCTTGAAGTTCATGCTTCGAGTTTATCGAAGTGATGTTGTCTAAACTTCGAATTTACGTATGTGATGGATGACCCTACATTGCATGGGTGCGTCATCGAACGCACGCCCACTGCAAGGAGATTCGCATGCGCATGAGCACCAAAGGCCGTTTTGCCGTCAACGCTCTCATCGACCTCGCGTTGCGCGAGGCCGCCGGCCCCGTGGCGCTGGCCACGGTCAGCGCACGCCAGCAGGTGTCGCTGTCCTACCTGGAGCAGCTGTTCAGCCGGCTGCGCCGCGACGGTATCGTCGAAAGCACCCGCGGCCCCGGCGGCGGCTACACGCTGGGCCGCGCCACGTCCGAGATATCGGTGGCCGACATCGTCTCATCGGTCGACGACCCGCTGGAAAGCACCGAGGGCGAAAGCGCTGCCGACGGCCTGAGTCAGGCGCTGTGGCAGCGTTTGAACGCCACCATGTTGCAGCACATGGCCGGCATTTCCCTGCAGTCCCTGGTGGATGAGCAGAAGGCTCAAGGCGGCGTGGTGGACCTGAAGCCGGCGCGCCGAGCGATTTCGCCGCAGCCGGTGGTGAAGCCGCCGCGCACGACGGCGCCGAACTCGGTGTTCGCGTTCGGGCGTTCTTTCGCGCGCTGAAGCGCCGCGCTGACCACCGCGCTGACCACCGGGCACCCAGCGCCGCCATCAACAAGAAAGGGCCGCAGTTGCGGCCCTTTCTCTATGCGACGCCGAAGCGGCAGTTTTTCTCCTGCGCCGCCAAAGCGACCCTCCTGTCATGCGCCGCCGAAGCGGCGCAAGCCCACGCTGTCACCTGTACAGCACTTCCGGCAACCACAGGCCGATAGCCGGAAACTGGTACAGCAGCACGATGGCGATGATCTGGATGCCCATGAAGGGCAGCATGCCGGCGAAGATCTGGTTCAGCGTCACATGGGGCGGGCTCACGCCCTTCAGGTAGAAGGCCGCCATCGCCACCGGCGGGCTCAGGAAGGCGGTTTGCAGGTTCAGCGCCACCAGCAGCCCGAAGAACAACGGGTCGACGCCGAAGTTGTCGAGCAGCGGGATGAAGATGGGCATGAAGATCACGATGATCTCGGTCCACTCGAGCGGCCAGCCCAGGATGAAGATGATGACCTGGC
>Ga0105048_10007243_pt1 | contig 17832 bp, 14 predicted proteins | sample MAT05_FD_78382 | JGI IMG/M metagenome (GOLD analysis project Ga0105048, IMG submission 78382) | Freshwater microbial communities from Lake Fryxell liftoff mats and glacier meltwater in Antarctica - MAT-05 | ecosystem: Environmental > Aquatic > Freshwater > Ice > Liftoff microbial mat | place...
CATAGATCGAAAGCGTAAAAGAAGTCCTTGGCTTCGACGATAGAATTGGTATCGATGAGAAACTTCGTCACTGACCAACTCCGGACTTCCTGCGAATCATGCCGTGGGCATACTTCGAAAAGGTCTCACGACTGAAACCCGTTAAGTCCTGCGCTTCAGATGATAACAACTTACGCTCTGCGTACGACTGGGCCACTGCATACCCAAAACGATCACCAAGTCTTAACTGCTGTTGCTGCCAAAAAACCGGTGCAGGTTTGTTCTTGTTTCTTTGCTTCAGTTCCCGCCAGCTTCTCATTTCTTGCTGGTAGAACTTGGGTATCAAAAACTCCGCAGCAACCTGATTGCAATACCGCTCGTTGTCATTTTCGGCAACGTCGAACTTTTCTAAATTGAACAACCCAGGTTTGCCAAGCCAGACATGAACCATTTCATGAGCCAGAGTAAACATCTGTGCCGACTTAGTGTCGTTGGAGTTTACGAAAACCCAAGGTGCATATTCGTCGATCAAAACGAACCGTCGGGAGATGCGGTTCGGTCTTCGGTTATCTTAGGTTTGCGAACGCGTACTTCGTCGGCAACGGAGTTGTATCCACTACTGAACGTGGTCTTTGATTGCTCAGGCTCATCGGCCAGTAAACCGCAGAGTTCCGCTCCACGTAAACACAACGTGCATGCCTCTGACTCGGGGATTCGATTCTTGGCGCATTGGTTCGAGGCCTTGTTTAATGCGTCGTTGCGATACCCTGGTGCGACGAAGCCCCGCAAAAAATCGAGCGTCGACTTGTTGAGACGCTTCGATGGGGGGGCCAGCAGTTTCTCGTACATATCAATCAGCACCATGGCCCATGCCGAAGCGAGATCGTCGGAGACATCGGGTTCCACCGCACATACTTCGCTTTCTACTTCCACATGCCACGCCTCCTGCATGAATTGCATAAACAACGGTCCGTTCGAAAACATGTTTGCCTATCTGTAGGGTTACACGCGACAATGGTACTTTGACGAAGTAGCGACCCTGTTTTCTTCGAAATCGATCAAGGCCGTTGGCAGCATGCGTGGTCCTTTAGCGTTCAACGTCAAAGCCGATAACGCAAATTCGTTGGCCGTTTTTGCGAATAATGAGCATTGAAAAACGCCATAGCTCAACGCTTACGGGCTGAGGGTTGTGGAGTTTTCTATTCCGCCGCACCCTTTCGTGCGTGCAGCCTTGATGCGAATATGCTAAGCTCGACGTAGTTTCCCTCGCTTTCCATTGGAGGTTCGTAACCCATGTCGCTTTTCCGAATATGCCCTTCGGCAATCGTATTTTTGTTTGCTTTTTCGATTCCCGCGATCGGCCAGGATTGGCCGCAATGGAACGGCCCGACGCGAGACGGTCGCCTTCCCAAAAGCTTCGTGGCTAAACCTATTCCAAAAGACGGACTAGTTCTGAAATGGAAGCTGCCGGTCAGCTACGGTTACTCCAGTCCAGTCGTTGCCAATGGCAAAGTCTTTGTATCCGACTACCAGTTGGAGTCAGGAAAAATCACCAACAACGCGGGTAGTCGAGACCGACTGACCGGCAAGGAGAGGGTTTCTTGCATTGATGCCAAGACGGGTAAGAGTCTCTGGACGCACCAGTACGACCGAAAGTATTCGTTATCTTATCCAGGCGGCCCTCGCGCTGCCCCTTTAGTGGTTGATGGAACGGTTATTACGCTTGGTGCCGAAGGTGACTTGTGTTGCCTGTCCATCGAGAAAGATGGAAAGGTTGTCTGGCAAAAACAGCTCGCCGAAGAGTACAAGACGAAAAAGCCGATGTGGGGCTACGCTTCGGTTCCATTGGTGATTGGCGATCAACTCATTTGTGTGGCTGGCGGCCCTGGGAGTTTGGTTGTTTCACTGGATCGCAAAACAGGCAAAGAACTTTGGCGAGCATTGAGCAGTGACGAAATTGGTTATTGCCCACCTGCTTTGATTTCACACGGAGGTGTTTCGCAACTGTTGATTTGGAGTCCCGAAAAGATTTTTAGTCTCAATCCAACCAATGGCCAAGTCTTTTGGGAACAGCCCTTCAAACCGGACTATGGCATGTCCATCGCACCTCCGATCCTGCGGGGCGATTACTTGTTTGCCTCGGGGGAAGGAATCTCCGCCATGTTCCAGTTGTCGTCCAATCCACCCAAGGCCAAGGTTTTGTGGACGGGCGATCCAAAAAAATCGCTGGGTCTTTCCAACACGACAGCCATCTTTGAGGATGGCCATGTATATGGTGCCGATTTTCAGAGCGGAGCATTGGTTTGCTTCCGACAGGACGATGGCACTCGCATGTGGCAAACGGCTTTGGCAACGACCGGAGCCAATCGCGAGAAAGGTTTGTCCAATGCCAGTGCGTATCTCATCAAAGCCGACGGAAGCAACTATTTTATATTGAGTGAAACCGGCGACTTCATCTCCGCCAGTCTAACGCCCGAGGGCTACGAAGAGACAGGACGATTTCACGCGATCGATCCAACCAATTCTTCTGGAGGGCGAAAAGTCTTGTGGACCTTTCCTGCCATTGCCGATGGTTGCCTTTTCGTTCGCAACGATTCCGAGCTACGTTGCTACACGATGCCGTGACCGTAGGTCAGTCGCTCCGCCGACTGACGGTTCGTGCTCCATCCTCCCCGAGGCTCGTCCCATCCATGAAACGCTGGCCTAGTTGACCCGCAATTCAATTACCACATTTCGGTGCCGCGTTCCGAACGAAGTTTCATCCTCTCCTTCAGAAAGTATCGATGCAAATGATTACCAAGCGAAATTGTTTCTACCTCGCATTATTGATCCTCCTATTGCCCAGCCCAATACGAAGTGAATCATTGCAAGTAGGTGTAGGTCGCCGGGTGATCACACCAAATCCACTCTTGCCCGTGTCCGGGGGAATGGGCCCGACAGCTCCCGCGACTGAAAAACGGGGCGAACTTGAGGCAAGAGCCATCGTGTTTCGAAGCGGCCAGACGACGGTCGCCTTTGTCTCGTTGGATCTACTTGGGTTCCCTTCTGTGCTCTGTGATCGAGTCCGAAGCCAAACGCCAAGCATTCCGGCCGCGAACATCTTGATCGGTTCATCGCACACGCACAGTGCGCCCGATTGCTATGCGTTTCCCGATGGCAAGGGTGGCCATACGGGAGATCTCAAATACATGGACTTAGTTTGCAAGAATGCCGCCGAAGCGATCAACGAAGCGGTCGACAGCCTCCGGCCTGCGCAATTGAAAGTTGCCACGGGCGAAGCGCGAGGCCAGATTGCTTACAACTACTATGCGCCTGACCTCTACGATCGGCGGATGAGTGTTATTCAGGCGCTATCAACAGACGGCAAATCGATTGCGACCTTGGTAAACTATGCGATACATCCGGAGGTTTTAGGCTCAAGGCTGGGCATTGTTAGTCCCGACCTGATCGGGCCGCTTCGCGATCGTTTGGAGTCCGAATCCGGCGGTATGGCCATGTTCATGAATGGCGCTCAAGGTGGGATGGTCACAGCCGACAATCGCAATCTGGAAAAACCCAAGGACGCCTTGCGCGGATATTGGATGGACAACCGCACATGGGATGAATGTGTGCGGATCGGACAAACCATGGCCGATGAGGCCATTCGAATCATTCGCGACGCGCCTGTGCAGAGTGCGCCAGCCGTGCATTGTGCATCCGCCGAAGTGACCTTTCCGGTCGACAACGAAGTCATTTGGATGGTCATCCAGGGTTCGCCTTTGAAATATCCACGCAATCCCAATCACACGATCACAACCCGGATCAACGTCGTCAATTTAGGCAACGCGCAGATTCTAACGATCCCCGGAGAAGCGTTGCCCAACATCGGTTTCTATTTGAAACGGAAGATGCACGGTCAGCACAATCTGTTGTTTGGCCTGACGAACGACGCGTTTGGCTACATCTTGACCAAAGTCGATTTCGAGAGTTTCAAACGGTACGAGTATGTAAGCCAAACATCCCTCGGAGAAATGACGGGCGAGATTCTGATCGAGAGCGCACTTGCACTCGTCGATAAGTGCCCAAAGCCTGAATGAGCAAGTCCCTAGGCGAGGGGCAGTTTGAAATCTACCTATAGACTGTGTGGCACGCTCTGAGGTACGAAGGGCGTGGTGAATCGCTAGAGTCATTTGCCACACTCCCCACGCCCATTGTTAATCGCTTTGTGAGTGCCACTTGGTGGCTTGGTAGTCTTCTGTCTGCCGCTCGCCTTAAAACAGAGTACGAATACCGTCCTTCGGACTCACAAATCCTGTCGAGACAGGTACCAGCAACTGATCGACAACATCACCGCGATGAACAAAAAGTTTGTCCAAATCGGTTTCCATGGATCTGACTGTATGGTGGGAGCGTCCAAGTCATTCCGGTCGACAGCCAGGCTCTTATTCTTTGGATTCCTGAGCACATATTCGATCGTCTCGTTGACCGCGGCCGGTTTTGGATTCACTTCGTAAAACGGACTGATGATGTATGCGAAAATCATTTCGGCGACACTGGAGACTGGGCGAAGCGATCTTATTGAAGATTGTTCTGCCAGGTCCCAAAGGTCTGCCTTTTTGCCTGAGTGGGCAACCCAAAGCTGTCCATCTTTTGTGAAGTGAATCGCATGCGCTTTCCCCTGTCCCACAAGGGTCGGCTTGGAGACTTTATCAGCTAGCGAATCGAACTGCCAAACCGAACCGTCCGGTGACAGCATGATCAAGTTGCCATGCTTGTCTGCAACGATTTGTTTGATGGTAACTTCGCCCATTTCGTCAAGTTGCTTGCGGACTTTCATGGTTTCCACATCGATCACAAAGGGTTCCATGCCGTTCGGGCACACGACGCAAGTTTTGTCGTTTGCACCGATGGCCGCAACTGTCTCGGGCGGAATATCGAGCTCCAGCTCTGTTTCACGTTCTAGACTTTCCTGTTCCGACTTCCATCTACAGACCTTCCCTCGTGAGTAGGTGAGCAAGTGTTGGAAAGTCGGTGAGGCGGAAACATCCATCGGCTTTGCGAGTCTCCAATCTTTTGGAGCCAGTTCCACAAACGCCTCTGAGGGTAACGACGCTGAAGAGTTGCCGAACACGCCTGAGAATGCACGGCCCACCATGTCAGCCAGCGGTTTCCGTTCTTGAGCTTGGGCTGCGCCCACAGGATTGAAACGAAAGATCCCGCTTTCACCCAAAACGGCAAAGGTGTCCTTCCACGGGATTATTTGCAACGGGTCGGTTGGAAGATCTGGGCCGCTATCCATTCGACCATCCTCCCAGATTTTCGATGAAAACGTCTTATCGTTTGGGTCGGCAAGGTCCGGAGTTCTGGCGAATTCGAGTTTCGCTCCTTGCCCTCCTCCGAGTCCAAATGGATTGAAGCGTGGCCGCCCAAAGTAGATCGCCTTTTCGCTCTCAAGCCAGACAGGGCCCATGACTTTCTGACCGTCCACTTCGCCGTAGGCCGTCTTCCAGGTCTTGGACGTTTCGTCCCAGAACTGAATCCTACCCTGTTGTGTCGCCAGCATGACGGTGTCATTGATTGCGTAGATGCGCTGCGTTTGTGGCTGAATGTGAATGAAAAAGTCAAAATAAAAGTGGATCAAACCAACGCCAAAACAAACACCCCAGAACAACGCTGTAATGACGACGCAGATAATCGGATTCTTCCAAATCAAACCAACGAAGGCCGACACAGAATAGAAAATCATGAACGCAAATATAAACAATGGGATGCACCAGAGTATTCCGATGTTCCAAATACCAAGTCGTGTGCCTGCATATACGTATAACCCAACCAAAAGGAATACGATGTTGAAAGCCACGAAGATACAGCCGCCCAAAAATTTCGTGAGGAAAAGCAAGTTTCGAGACAAAGGCTTGCTCAACAATAAGTGCAAGGAGCCCGTTTGAAACATGTCCGGGATCATGGGGCTGGTAATAATGATCGCAATAAACATGGCTGCAATCCCCAGCCCCAATCGCATCACCAACGGAAAGATAATCGACTCGATAAAGGGTTTGATCAATTGTTCCGTAAATGGGAGAGCCCCGCCCAATTTGAGGCCGCCATAAGTGATCCACGAAGCTTGCCCCGATGCCGATCGAGTCAATCCGGGAAACGCCTTGTCGATCAAATTGCGATTCAGTCGTTCGAGTTCGGCTGCGGTCTTGTCTTCTTTCTCGATGAGCGGTTTCAGTTCCTTACTGCCATCTGCCCTTGGCCACGCTTCTTTGTCATACAGTTCTTTGTTGGTAAGCAGCTTGTTGAAGGCTGTTGTCAACATGCCGGTGAAAATCCTTCGTTTGTTGTTTTGCCGTTGCACCAAGATTCCTTGGAATTCCTCATCCAGCTTGGAGTAGACAGCTTTTTGAGCACGGGTACCTTTTCCTGCGGAAGCAGCCGCAAGGTTATCCAGAATCACCCTTGGGTTCTCTATGTCGGCAAAGGTAAAAGCGTAGCTTTCCCCTTGAGAGATGGACAGTGGAAACAACGCAGCCAGGATAATTGTCCAGGCCAAAAGCAAGATCCAGAGAACTTTGGATCGTACGGATTCTTGAAAACTGTCGTAAAGAACAGCAAAGTAGGGCTTCATTGAAGTTATTTGAAGGGGTTTTGTGTTGTTGTAGGAGGACTCGTAGCAGCGCTAACGATGCTCATAAAGACTTGCTCTAGGCTTGGGCGAAAACGCTGCATGCGATAAATGCTGATCTCGGCATCTCGCAATCGATCGACGACGCGATCCACATTGGATTGTTCGGTGGCATCGACAGCGAACCGTTGCACGGCCACGGCGGAATCCAAGCCGTCTAGAACTGTGGAAAAATCCCGAATCGAGCAGTCACGGGTTGCTTCCTGAATCTGGCTAACGCTGCCAATTGCCTCAATGCTGACGGTTGCTTTGCTTGCGTGCGGATGGTTCTCGATCAACTCATCGATCGTTCCAATTCCGCGAAGTTTTCCCAAGGCCATAATAGCGACTCGATCGCATACCAACTCGACCTCCTGCAGAATGTGGCTATTGAGAAAAACGGTTTTGCCTCGTTCTTTTAATTGATCCAGCACGCTGCGAATTTCTTGTCGACCCATTGGATCAAGGCCGTCCGTAGGTTCGTCAAAGACCATTAGGTCCGGATCGTGCAGCATGGCTTGGGCAAGTCCAAGCCGTTGTCGCATGCCTTTGGAATAGCGTCGGACAGGTTCGTGTTCGCGTCCCTGTAGGCCGACCAATCGCCAAAGTTCATTTTCGCGAGCTCGGATGTTCGACTCGTTCATCTCGCTGAGACGGCCGTAAAAATACAGAGCGCTTCGCCCCGTATGGTGCCGCGGGAAAACAAGATTCTCAGGAAGATAGCCGATCTTACGACGAGCGGATTTGCTGCCGGCCGGCAAATCGAGCACGGTGGCTGACCCTTGGTTCGGATGCAAGATTCCCAAAAGAACTTTGATGAGAGTGGTTTTTCCAGCCCCATTGGGTCCAAGCAATCCGAAGACTTCTCCTCGTTTGACCGAAAGGGATACGTGACTCAGAGCATTGTGGATTTTGCGGAAAATCAACCCTTCGCGGTAGGTTTTCGACAGGTTGGTGACTTCGATGGCCGTGGCCGATGATTGCATGAATTCTCTCTAGCTAGGACAAAAACCGAGGGGTGGTTTGATTTCCGTTTTAGGAACACATTCTAACACGATCGAGAATCGGGTGGCCAAGCGGGCTCCACGCGGTTTTACTACGCTTCGAGGATTCGATAGCTCTTGTCTATTCTTGGAAACCGGCAAGTGATATCATCCATTTTGCGAACAAATCCATTTTGCAGGCTAGAATAAGCCTAATGTACATGGAATCTCCCTGGATCGTAGTTCTCTGTGAGCATTAAATGAAAAGTCCATTTCCCGGCATGGACCCGTTTTTGGAACGACATTGGCAGGATGTGCATTCCACATTTATGGTTTATGCCAAGCAGCGGCTCAATCATCAATTGCCAGCCGAGCTGCTTGCCCGCGTTGAAGAGAGCTTGGCCGTCGAAACCGACGACGAGCGAATTCGAGTCGTCTATCCCGACATCAGTGTTGTTGAACAGCAGACTTTCCAACCAAAGGGGCTTGAGTCTGAACCGGCAAGTGTGGCAGTTGCCGATCCGTTCGAAGTGCCTTTGCCCATCGAGGCTCCGCCCCAACGTCGATTGGAGATCATCGATTCAGGTAGCGGAAACCGCGTCGTCACAGTAATCGAATTGCTGAGCCCGGTGAACAAGTCCATGCCCGCAGGTCGAGCCGCCTACCGCAAGAAACAATCGGAATACATTCAAGGAATGGTTAACTTGGTCGAAATCGACTTGTTGCGGGGTGGCGAATTTGTTTTGGCGATGCCGGAGGGGGAGTGGCCTCTGGTTCATCAAGCACCCTACAAAATCTGCATTCGCCGCGTCAATCGCCCCTGGGTGGCTGCCGGAATTGGAACACAATTGCAGGATAGGCTTCCGAACATTGCCATTCCTCTTCGTTCACAAGATCGGGATGTCGTTCTAGAACTGCAGCCGATTATGGACGATTGCTACCGCGACGGGCGTTATAATACGATTGACTACCATCGCCCGTTGAATCCACCTTTCACGGCGGACGAAGCGAAATGGGCCGAATCGCTCATACAACGGAAGTAGGACATCAATCAAAGTTCGCCCACATTCTGAGAATCGTGTAAGTGAGAGAATGATTTTCTGGCCTAATCCTGATAAACTGATCTTTCGGCATGTCCCGTCTCAGTCGAGCGACCGCCGTTTGTCATCCTACCCATACCCGATCGATTTGCATGTACCTCCGGCTTGCCAAGCGTTTGCTTCTTGAAACCGATAAGCGGTTGTTGTTCAAACTCGCGTACTTAGCTGGCTTCAAAGGGTTGCGGAGTGTTCAAAAACACAAGTCCCGATTGACTCGCGGTGAGTTTTTCCCTCCGTTTCTTTACATTTCGATCATCAACACTTGCAACCTCCGCTGCCAAGGCTGCTGGGTCGATGTAGCTGCAAAACAAACGAAAATCGATTTTGCGGCCATGAACAAGACGTTGACCGAGGCCAAGGCGATGGGGAATTCGTTCTTCGGCATCCTCGGGGGCGAGCCGTTCATGCACAAAGAACTGCTCGACATATTGGCGGCTCACCCGGATGCTTACTTCCAGGTGTTCACCAACGGGCATTTTATTACGGACGAAGTTGCCAAACGACTTAGGCAGCTTGGCAATGTGACTCCCCTGATTAGCGTTGAGGGCTCTCAAATCGTGAGCGATGCGCGCCGCGGTCGCGATGGCGTTTTGAGCAAGACCATGGAGGGACTGCAAAACTGCCTCAATAACAAAGTCATGACTGGCGTTTGTACTAGCGTTTGCAAAAGCAATATCGATGACTCGCTAAACGATGCATGGGTGGACCGATTGGTGGATATGGGGGTCATGTATTGCTGGTTCCATGTCTTCCGGGTGGTTGGCCCGGAAAGCTCGCCGGAACTAGCGCTGGACACCGCCGAGCTTGCCCGCGTTCGTGAGTTTGTAGTGAACACTCGCGTCAAAAAGCCGATCATTGTCATTGATGCTTACCACGATGGAAAAGGACGCGCACTTTGCCCCGCAGTAACGGGATTTACGCACCATATCGGCCCCGGAGGCCACATCGAACCCTGTCCGATCATTCAACTGGCCAAGGAATCGATCCACGATGGCCGACCGCTCAAGGAAGTTTTTCAAGAAAGCGAATTCTTGAGAGACTTTAGAGAGACGGTTTCAAAACACACTCGTGGATGCGTCGTATTGGAACGACCAGATTTGCTACAGGCATTGGCTGAAAAACACGGCGCCAAGGACTCCACCATTCGGCAAACGGCACTGCAAGAAATTGCTGCGATTACGCCTCGACGCAGCCAATATGTGCCAGGAGCCGAAATTCCTGAACGTTCTTGGGCATATCGGCTTGCAAAATGGTATGCATTTCACGACTACGGTACTTACACTAGGAACTTCGACGCAAAAAACTGGGTCGATCCCGACGCATTGATCAAAAAACCAGTTGCGACGGATTCGAAGGAATCCTGTTGCAATGAACCTCGTTTGTACTCACCTTCACTTCCTATCCAAACTCCTGCCTCACCACGATGAAAATCTCCACGATGGAAATCACCACACTTCTAAATACGTGCGCTGCTCTCTTGTCCGCCGCATGCTTACTGACTGGCATCGTCAACAATTCGTACGCCGAAGATGTCAAGTTGTTTAACGGCAAAGACTTTAGCAATTGGCACGGCCGCTCCACCACGGACCCCGCTACATGGGACAAAGTGGCTGACCAGGACAAGGCAAAATGGAATCAAGAGATCAAGGATCATTGGAGCATTAACGGGGATGTGATTGTCAGCGATGGCCAGGGGGCTTACCTAACGACCAATCAAGATTTCGGCGACTTTGAGTTTTCGTTCGATTACTGGATTGTGGCCGGCAGCGATTCTGGTGTGTACTTGCGAGGGATCCCTCAAGTTCAAATCTGGGATCCAGACGCCGCGAACAACAAAGCCAACGGAAACGAAAAGGGGAGCGGCGGTCTTTGGAACAACCCGGCTGGTTGGGGTGGCAAAGACCCGCTCGTTCGTGCAGACAAGCCGGTTGGCGAGTGGAACGCGATGAGAATTCGATTGATAGGCGAACGTTGTACTGTTTGGCTCAACGACAAGTGCGTCGTTAACAGCGAACGGCTAGCCAATTACTTCGCCAAGGGCGAACCACTTTATGCAAAAGGCCCAATCCAATTGCAAACGCATGGAGCCGAAATCCGATGGCGGAATCTCAAGCTGAAGGAATTCTCGGCCGACGAAGCCAATGCAATTCTCAAGGCGGACGAAGAGTCAAGCGAGAAATTCACTTCGCTTTTCAACGGCATGGACTTAATGGGTTGGCAGGGTGCAACCGATAATTACTCGGTCGTCGACGGCAGTATCCAATGCCAAGCTGGCAAAGGCGGAACACTCTTCAGCCAAGAAGCCTACACCGACTACGTGATGCGAGTTGATTTTCAATTGCCCCCGGGCGGCAATAACGGTTTGGTCATGCGATACCCAAGCCAAGCGGAAATCGACCAAATGCCCAAGGATAAGCGTTCGGACGATGGAGCTTATGTCGCAATGACCGAATTGCAAGTTCTCGATGACGGTCATGCGAAGTATAAGAACCTCGATCCTCGCCAAGCACATGGCAGTGCCTATGGAATCGCCGCGGCCAAACGCGGCTTCCTTCGCCCAACAGGCCAATGGAATCATGAGATTGTGACCGTGCAAGGATCGACGATTACGGTCGAATTGAATGGAACGCGCATCTTGGAAACAGACGTGTCAAAAGTGACCGAGTACATGGCAAACAGTCCGCACCCAGGCAAGGATCGAACGAGCGGCCACGTCGGCTTTGCCGGTCACAACGATCCAGTTCGATTTCGCAACGTAGACATCCGTTCCATCGCCAAGTAGTCGTATCCCTCGCCCTGTAGTCGCTGGCTACCGAGCGCCTCGATATTTGATATTGTTTGCTTTCCTTTAAACCCGTTTAACCCCGAGCCGAGGCGACGGTCGGCCGCCTGCCACCAGCGCAATCAGTCGGCAGCCAAAATCTTATAAATCCAATCCGAATTGTTCATGTCCAATATGCAATCGACCTCTCTTCAACTCGTTAGGCTAGCGACAATCGCTTGCGCGTGCGTTGCAAGCGTGTGCCCAGTTCGCGCCGAAGACTCCGATCGAATTTTTCCTATCAAGGACGCGTATGCGACCAAACCCGAGGAGATGAAGAAGTACGTCGAGTTGATCGAGCACACCAGTGCCAAGATCGAAATGATTCCGATCGCCGGTGGGAAGTTTGCGATGGGGAGCCCTGATTCGCAAGCCGATCGAAACGCCGATGAGAGCCCGGTACACCAAGTAGAAATATCGCCCTTCTGGATGGCCAAGTGCGAAATGACTTGGGATGCCTACGATGTTTGGATGTCCGACTTGGACGTGTTTTCTCGCGAAGTGAACAAGGTTAAGGCTACTCCTCGCGACGCGATCGCCGACGAATTTCAAAAGAGCCAACCCACCAAGCCATATTGCGATATGTCCTTTGGAATGGGCAAGCGAGGCTTTCCCGCAATTTGCATGACTCAACACGCGGCTCGAACCTACTGTAAGTGGCTTTCTGCAAAAACCGGTCGCTATTACCGACTTCCGACCGAAGCCGAGTGGGAGTACGCTTGTCGAGCTGGCACGACGACAGCTTATTCCTATGGGGACGATGCAAGCCGATTGGAAGACTATGCGTGGTTCGCTGACAACGCGGGTGAAGGCTATCACGAAGTTGGGGAGAAGAAACCCAATCCTTGGGGTTTGCATGACATGCATGGAAACGTCGCTGAATGGGTGCTCGATCAGTACACGCCGGAAGGCTATCCGTTAGACCAACTCAAGAAAAGCAATCCACTTTCGATACCGAAGACGCTTTATCCGCGAACCGTTCGCGGCGGTGGCTGGGATAAACCCGCTGCCGCATGCCGCAGTGCTGTCCGCGAAGGATCGACCGAGGATTGGATTTCACAGGACCCCCAGTTCCCCGTCAGCATTTGGTATCTAACCGATGCATTGCATGTCGGTTTTCGCGTTGTTCGCCCGATGCAGGAGCCCACGGAGGAAGAAAAGAAAGCAACCTGGGAATCCTCCGAGCCGATCATGAAAGAGCGTCCCGTTCCACTAGAACGTTGAGCCAATTCAAGCGATAAACCAGAAAACCAAACCGCCCATCCTTCCTTTCCATGTTCTCAACAGGAGCTAACCATGTCCCAACAAGAATCCGTTCCATCGATTGATGCTACTCGTCGTTCCTTTTTAAAGAATACCGGTGTCGCTGCGACGGCCGGGGTACTTGCGTCGAATCTTTCCCGAAGTGTGCATGCTGGCGAAGACAACACGATACGTGTTGCACTCGTTGGGTGCGGCGGACGTGGATCCGGAGCTGCAGCCAATGCGTTGACGGTCAACAATGGTCCAATCGAATTGGTTGCGATGGCCGACGTTTTTGACTACAAGCTCAAGAGTTGCTACGAAGGTTTGAGCAAGCAATTCCCAGACAAGGTTAAAGTTTCTCCCGACAAGCAGTTCGTGGACTTCGACGGCTACAAAAAAGCCATGGACTGCCTTCGTCCAGGGGACCTCGTCGTAATGGCAACTCCTTGCGCCTTCCGTTGGGTGCAATTCGAATATGCCATTTCCAAAGGACTGAACGTTTTTATGGAAAAGCCAGTGACGGCCGACGGACCTTCCAGTCGCAAAATGCTGGAGCTAGGAAAGCTTTCGGTAGCCAAGAATCTTAAGGTTGGAGTTGGCCTCATGTGCCGACACTGCGATGCACGGGCCGAGCTGCATCGACGAATCAAAGGTGGCGAGATTGGCGAAATCCTATTGATGCGAGCCTATCGCATGGCCGGCCCAACTGGTTCGGCAGCGACTGAGAAAAAGCCAGCAGACATGAGCGAATTGATGTATCAAATTAATCGTTTCCACGGTTTCTTGTGGGCTAGCGGCGGTGCGGTCAGCGATTTCCTCATTCACAATATCGACGAATGCTGTTGGATGAAAGATGCATGGCCAGTCAAGGCGATAGCGAGCGGCGGACGACACTATCGCAACGAATGTGTGGACCAGAATTTTGATACCTATTCCATCGAATACACTTTTGAAGACGGCACCAAGCTGATGGTCAACGGTCGAACGATTCCTGGCTGCAAGGATGAGTTTGCAAGCTACGCGCATGGTACGAAGGGAGCGGCCGTCATCTCCACGTCATCCCATTCGCCGGCAAAGTGCAAGATCTACAGTGGTCAGACGTTTTCGAAAGCCAATCTGCAATGGCAGTTTCCACAGCCAGAGGCGAACCCTTATCAATTGGAATGGGATCACCTCATCGCCGCCATTCGCGACAACGAGCCGTACAATGAAGTGGAACGTGGGGTTCAGGCGTCGCTCGTAACTAGCATGGGACGTATGGCAGCTCATACCGGCGTCGAGGTGACTTACAAGCAGATGCTTAACTGCGAACACGAGTTCGCGCCTGGCATTGAGAACATGACGTACAACAGTCCCGCGCCTGTGCTCGCGGATAAAAACGGCATGTATCCAGTGCCGCAACCTGGCATCATCACCGACCGCGAATACGCCTAGTGCGGCAAGCGAGAAATGCCCCATCACCAACTGGTTGTGAAATGCCCCCGAGTTTTACTCGGGGGATATTTACCATCTCTCTAGAATAGATGGTCATCACCCCTGGCGTGAAGTCGCGTGAAGCCAGGGGCAGTTTGAAATCTACCTATAAACAGGGTGGCACGCTCTGAGGTACGAAGGGCGTGGTGAATCGCTAGAGTCATTTGCCACCCTTCCCACGCCCATCGCTAATCTCGCTAATCGCTTTGGGCGTGCCACACGGTGGCCTGCCCTGGTAGTCTTCTATCTGCCGCTCGCCTAAAATGCTTCGGTCGCTTCCAGTTCACATCGCATAGCGTGGTCCGCTGCGATGATTTCGTGGACGGCCCACTTGGCCTCGTCGGCGGGCATGACGTATCTGGGGCCATCGATGAAGCGCAATTCGCGAGGATCGACAGAAATAGATGTTTCCATGTTGAACGCGCGTACCCACGGCTTGCTGCAGTCTTCCCAGAGAACTGTGGTAGGGTCGGGTGATGCAACCGCAGCAATGGTCAGTTTGTAGGAAATCAAGTCGTCGAGTTGGTGTGGATTGGCTATGTCCCAAACCAATTGCGTTTGCTCGTGATCCGCGGTTAAACCAAACTCGCGTTTCAATCTCGACTTCTGTTCTTCTTCTTGGCAAATGACTCGGATCCTCGAGTTGTCGTTGAGCGACACTTGGAGATGATCCCGGAGCTTGGAGATACTCCAACCCGTGACTGGTTCGATCCAATCGGGCACGATCTCAAAGGCGGGCAGGACGACAAATGTCCGCATGCACATGCGAGGATGTGGGATCTTGAGATGAGGCGTCCAAATGCGTTGTTGGTCGTAGAGTAACAAGTCAACGTCGATTCGCCTTGCTTCCCAACGCAACTGACGCTGGCGTCCCAGCGTGAACTCAATCGCCTTGATGGTCTCCCAGACCTCCCAAACGGACCGATCGGTTTGGATCGCAACGACTGCGTTTAGAAAATCGCCCTGGCCATCCGGACCTCCGACAGCAGGCGTTCGATAGAGTTGGCTTAGGATCAGATTGGCAGAGCCGAACGAATCCGCTAGCAGGCGCTTTGCAGCCAGCATCGACTCACGAACGTTGCCGAGGTTTGCACCAAGACTGATCAGGGTTCTCGGCATCCGATCGCATTTCTACTGCATCTTGGTGGATTCGAGACTATCGACGAACCAATTGACCTTCTTTTTGGTCTTATTGTACTTGCTGCAGTTTTTGCGGACGACCACTTTATAGAAAGGAGGAATGGTCTGCCCATCGTCTTTGTAAATAAGTTTGTAAGTGTGCGAATTACTCAAGGGATACTCTCCTTCGAGTGACACGAACGTCCACTTGGCTGGACTCTTGCGTTCTCTTATTTCTCTGTGCGACGGATCGTCAGACAGTCGTTTCATGGCACGAACCGTCGGAGATTGCGCTTCGCCATTCATATTCGGCATTTCCGAGGGAAGGCCTACGAGAAAGAAGACGCGATCCAAATCTCCTTTTGATAGGTTTTCGAGATACAATTCTGCCGTCCTGCAGGCTTGAGAGAGTTCGTATTGATTCTCGCTTGACCGGTAGATGAAACTATAGGAGGTCGCTGTGGACCCAATAACAACTGCCAAAAACGCTAAGGCTTTGGAAAAAAAACTGATTTTGAATCGCTTCGCTAAGAGCAGTGCTAACGCCCCCAGCACCACTCCAACCAAAGCCACGGGCATGATTTGAATGTACTGAATCGAAAAGAGCCCCACCACAGCCAGAAAGAAACCAAACAATGCCATGACGGAAAAATTGGTTGGGTCACGCAATTCTTCGTTTTCAGCGGTAAAGAAAGTTTCGCTCATGTGTGCTTGAGTTGGGTTTGAAACGTGCGAAGGAGAAAGGTTCAATAGAATAGCCGCAATCGCGATCTTCAACCAGCAACGATTACGGCATCATGAAAGGCCTTTACGCCCCAAACAGCCACCCGGTTCGACGAATCCGAATGGCTTATCAGAACGTAGCTGAATTCGTGAAGATTCAGGACCGATCGGAATTCTTTCGAATCCAGAGACCCTACGTTCAGATTTTCCGAATGAATTCCACCAAAAGATGACTGAAACATGGCTTACCAAGCCATGAAACGATCAGAATGTGCGTTTTTGTTGGCTAGAAGTATTCTCGGGTCGTTGAAAAAAGCGAAAGGAGTGCCCATACTGGAGAGTCAGTGGCGGTTTTCCGTCACCCATTCGTCATTGAATTGATTTATGCACTCCATGTTGTCTATGATCCCCTCCAGTCACTTGAACGGATCGATCGTTCGGCGAGTCAAACTCCGCGAGCTTATTCGCGAGCATGGCTTCGTTTCGATACCCGATTTGAAGGATGCGATGGACGTGAGCGAATCCACGATTCGCCGTGATTTGGAAGCGCTTGAGGACCTCGGCGAGGCCAAAAGAACGCACGGGGGCGTTTTCTCGACAGGCCCAACGACTGCAGTAAAGCAGTTTGAAACCAAGAGGAATCCGGGGCAATGGGAAAAGAAACGGAGTATTGCGGTTGCTGCAGCCAGCCTGATCGACGACCACGACACGCTTCTGCTGGATGGCGGTAGTACGACATATGAGCTAGCTAGACAACTTATAGGACGTCCGCTGCAGATCGTCACCAATTCTTTGCCTGTCGCCAATCTGTTTTCGTCGTGCGATTCGGTCGACTTGGTTCTGCTGGGTGGTGCGCTCCATCATCGCACGGGCGTAACTTTGGGCAATTTTGCCAATCAGATGCTCCAGTCGATCAACGTGCAAAAGGCATTCTTGAGCGTTGCCGGAATAAACGCTAGAGGTTTTTACAATAGCAACATGCTTTTGGTCGAAACCGAACGGGCGATGATGCAATGTGCTGATCGGACGATTATTGTAGCGGACAGCTCCAAATTTGGGCATTGCAGTTTAGCTCGCTTGTGTGAATGGTCTGATGTCCATACGCTCGTGGCGGACGACGAATTGAACAATCAATGGCGAGCGCGAGTCGAGGAATCCAATGTCCAGTTGATTCTTGCAAGCTCGGCGGCGTCCCAACAGGAGGATGCGTTCGAGTGCTCAACCGAAAACCAAACTTCAACCAGTGAATTTACATCGTGAGTACAGCACTTCAGAACCTTGATCCGCAGATGTTAGAGTCGTTGGTGCGTGCAGCCGTGCAGCGGGCGTTGCTTGGGGGCGTGTCTAGCATGGGATCTACCGCCGACAGCAGCAAGCCAAATCTGGTGGTCAGCATTTCCGCACGGCATATCCATCTTACCGACGAGCATGTCGAGAAACTCTTTGGGCCTGGGAAAAAACTGACGCCGGAAAAGGGACTCTATCAAGACGGCTTTTTTGCAGCCGCAGAAACAGTCATGATCGTTGGTCCGCGTCGACGCATGTTGCCCAACGTGCGAGTCCTCGGCCCGACTCGCAAAGCCAGCCAAGTGGAATTGGCGTATACGGACGCTATTTCGCTCGGCATCGATGCGCCAGTTCGACACAGCGGTGACATTGCAGGAACACCTGGTTGTGTTCTGGTCGGGCCCGCAGGCGCGGTTGAATTAACTCAGGGGGTGATTCGAGCTGCTCGCCATGTTC
>Ga0105048_10007249_pt1 | contig 17822 bp, 16 predicted proteins | sample MAT05_FD_78382 | JGI IMG/M metagenome (GOLD analysis project Ga0105048, IMG submission 78382) | Freshwater microbial communities from Lake Fryxell liftoff mats and glacier meltwater in Antarctica - MAT-05 | ecosystem: Environmental > Aquatic > Freshwater > Ice > Liftoff microbial mat | place...
CAGCCCTCCCTGTTTCCAAAATGACAGAGAGGTCTACTTTTTAAAATAAATGAACAACACAGTAAAATCAATACTTTCAGCCGATGAAAATCATGTTTTTAATTTTAGTCGGTTGATAGTGTATTAATTTAATTATTTCAACCTCTGCTACTACGGGCTAATTTATCCAATACCCTGCACCGTTCCGAAAGGTACCGGTAATGTGTAACCCGAATGGGCTATTGTATCAACCGTCCATTTTGCTATCAGGTTTCAATTTTTGTTTTATCCTTATAAAGTAACCCTCATGTTTGATAACATAGCTTTAAATGTAGTGACCGGCCTGGTATTTATTTACCTGCTGTATAGTTTATTTGCAACCGTAGTAGCAGAAATTATCGCTACCAAACTTGGACTGCGTGCCCGTAATTTGAAAGAGGCTGTAGACAGGATGCTGAACGATGAACCCGAGTTGAAGAACGACTGGAGAAATAAACTGAACCGCCTGTGGGATTCATTAAGACTAATGAAGAACCCCGAAAATGCAAGGATTACCAACTTTTACAATCATCCCGAAATAAAATATTTAGGCAGTACGGGTGTATTTAAGGTTCCCTCTTCTTTCAAGGCTGTCAGTTTCTCTAAAACACTGCTGTATCTTTTAAATGAAACCGGTTATAAAAAACTGGCCATGAGTGATGACACAAAAATAAAAGACCCGGACGAAGGCGATATTAAAGATGTTCCGGTGACACCGTTAAACAAAGAACAGATCGCTGCAGCATTGAAGGGGATAATTGCAGCTCATCAAAATAAAAATACTAAAGGGAAAAATACAATTGTATTGGATGAGGAAACAGCAAAATATGTGCTGGCCCTTTGGTATGATTGTTATGGCGACCTGGTGAAATTTAAGCTGCAACTGGAAGCATGGTTTGACAGAACAATGGAGCAGGCTACCGAGTGGTACAAACGTAAAATACAAATTGTTTTACTGGTGCTGGGCTTTACGATGGCCTGGTTTTTTAATGCCGATACGTTCACCATTATTGGCAAACTTGCCACCGATAAAGATGCAAGGGAAAAGATTGTAATGCTGGCTGCTGCTTACAGTGCATCTCATACGGCAGCACCAACAAGCCCCAATCTTTCTGTGCCCAAAGAAAAAATAGACTCGCTGATGGATGTAAAGAAAAAGCTGGAAGAAGACATTGCCAATGCAAATACCATCCTGGGGTCTGGCGGATGGTTGCCCGACAGCGTAACGGTAACAACCGATCCAAAAACGGGTAGTAATATATACGCTCCACTGGTAGATGAATTTTCTTTATTGCGTGAACACAAAAAAATTAAATCGGGCAAGATCGGTTTTACACACGCCAATAAATGGGGCTATTTTTTCCGGCTGCTGGGCCATCATTTTTTTGGGTTCCTTATTACCGCCATCGCTATTTCTCTCGGGGCACCTTTTTGGTATGACATGCTGAACAAACTGATGAAGCTGCGTACCGCTGCGAAGCAGGATACCAACAGCAGCAACAGCAGTGGTGGCACTTCTGTTTCACCTTTAAACCGGGAGGCCTGATGAAAGCCAGGGTGAATACATTATTAAATATCCGCACCGGCACGCCGGAGATATTGCCCGATAATAATACAGGCGATAAATATTACATCCCGGGGGAGGTGGTGGACATTGCCGGAGCAGTGATTGGGGAGCAGTATAAGGACAGCAATGTTTGGTATCAGCTGGATGATGGGGGGTTTGTGTGGAGCGGTGGTGTAGACAATGTTGGATTTCCTGTATTTTCTTCTCCTGCCAAAACAACTATTGACACAATCGATGAGACACAATTGGACTGGCCGGTAATCAATTTTGGCATCAATAAAATTTGGGAGAAATATAAAATTTGTGGAGAAAATGCCCGGATTGCAATCCTTGATTCCGGGTACGCAATCAACCATCCACTTGCGTATTCAAAAAATATTTCGGGATGGAATTTTGTAAAAAATAACGGCGATTTTTCTGATGTCCTTGGCCATGGAACTGCTGTTGCGTCAATAACAAACACATTGAATAAGAAATTGGTCAGCGTAGCTCCGGGGGCTTCTTACTTTATAGCAAAAGTAAAATCAGGCCCGTCAGGTATCGAGGTGTTTATTGACACGCTTTTATTTCTTGCCAGGTGTAATACAGTTGATATTATTTCAATTAGTTATGATTATGATTCAAATGATGCAGATTTTAAATTTTTTGAAGAACCTTTTAGAAAAGCGATAGAAGCAAACAGCAATAAAATAATTGTTTGCTCTGCCGGAAACTATACCGGTAAGATAGACGCTTTCCCAGCAAAATTTGAACATGTAATTGCTGTAGGTTCGATCGACGAGCATAACAAGCCGGCTTCCGATTCAAATCAATCCGATATCGTAGATGTTTGTGCACCCGGTGTGAATGTGAAGTATTTAGATATTGGAAATACAAACAATTATATAACAGGAAGCGGAACAAGTTATGCCACCCCATTTGTAGCCGGGATTGCCGCATTGATGGTATCATATGCCAGAAAATTGCGCCCTTCCATTTCAGTCGATAACTGGAATATCTCCGAGATAATTAAAAGTTCCGTTAGCCAGGCTGATTTTACTTCACCTAATAATAAATTAATTGATCCCAAAAAATGTTTTGAAAACCTGCTAAAAAAAATGAATTGATATGAAAAAAATTATCTTAACCATTATATGTTTTATTTGCTTCTGCAGCGCCGGAAAAACACAAAATGCATATTATGATGCTTTACAATTGAGAAAAAGTATCAAGCCAGCCCCAGGCAATAAAATGGTGTTTTATATTTTTGATGAAAATGATGCGCTGGATACGGTTGTTGTTAAGGACATCCTCAACGTATTAAAAAAGTATTATCCCGAATTGGCAGATCTTTCTTCGAAAGATTTTGCCACCAGGCTTTCATCTGATACTTCAAAATATTTCAATCCTTTTTTCAGCGACTTACTCGTTCAAATAAAAGGCCTGGGATCAAGTTCAAAAGTTTCTGTCACAAAAGCCGCTTCAGTAATCTCCTCGCTGGGTAGCTTAAACGTCACCAACCTGGCCGACGGCATAGCCCGTTTCTTAATCAAAAGAGGTAAGGAAGAATTGAACGTTGCCTTCTTCAACCGGATGAAAGAATTTCTTGACAACCCCAAATATCCGGAGTGCAAAACATTATTCCCGGTGAGTGCTGAGTTCCTGGGAAAAATAGCAACGTATCGTTATACAGAGTTGGTACAAACTTTAAGAGAAGCCTTTTATAAAGACCTCTCCAACCTGCTGGTAAGCCTCAACCAGTTAATTGATCTACCGAAATACGCTGTGCTGCTGAATAATTTACCGGAGGTTCGTGCTGCAGTTCGCTGTTCGAAAATTGTAAGTGAATTATCGCAGGCGGAAGAGGGAATAATGCCTGACAGCCTCATCCATGAACTGGCAATAATGCCCGAATTGCAGGCGGTGAGTTCAAACCTTGGCAACGCTTTAAAATTACTGGATATTTTTTCTCAGGCGGTGAGAGCAAAACCCGACACATCACTTGGGAAAGATTCTGCCCTGCAAAGGTGGATAAAACTCAGCGATCTCAATAAGCTGGTTAAAGATCCGATCACCCTAAAAATCTTTATCGGGTTGATCTATCAAAAAGTTTCCGCCAGCAGTATTCAATTCACATTTAAAAAATCCATTCAGCAGGTGGACCGGTTCATGAAAAGTAACGCAACCACCATTCATGTTATTTCCGGGCTGATTGAAAATTTTTCCCTCCTTGCCAATGACGTTGACCGTACCATTAAAGATTTTAAGGATAAGGAATACAATGGCACATTGAGCAACGATGATTATTATACCTATATCACTAAAACGATCAATATTACGGAATATGGTTTTAAGGTGGCCAATATCATAGTGGACAGCGTGATAACAGATGATTTCATTGTGGTGGCACGCAATGCCAATGAACTGTATAAAAACATCTACACCAAAAACTATAACAATGCCGTGATGAATGTGTACAGCATCCTGGACCAGGTATTTGTTAAACTATCCGCATTATTTCCTGACTCCCTGAAAAAAATCGGCCCGCTGCCGGAAACCATTGAAAAAATATTGAAATACGGAAATTTTATGGCCTCGGTAGTAAAGGCTGAATCAGGTGAAGATGTGGAGAATGCACTGGAAGCAGCAGCTTTACCGGCAGGAAGCTTTTCTTTAAAGCAAAAATCTGCACTCAATATTTCCGTTAACGGTTACATAGGATATGCATGGGATTTCAACCGTGTTTTTAAAGATATCCATGCCCGTGGTGTATATGCCCCTGTTGGGATAAGCATCAGTACCGGTTCAAGAAAAAAAGGTCCGACATTTTCAGGGTTTGTGTCACTGATTGATGTGGGTGGTATTGCTGCCTACCGGCTGCAGGACAGCAATACGGATAATTTAAAACAGGAAGTTCGGTTAGAAAGTATTTTTTCTCCGTCGGCACAAATTTTTGTGGAACCCATCCGTGGTTTTCCCCTGGCAGTAGGGTGTGGCTGGAGAAAAACACCCAAACTATTTTACTCAAATAATACTGATTTCATCACGGCTCCGCCAAAAGATGTTTTCAATCTGTCTGTATTAATTGATATTCCTATGTTCACTATTATCAATAAACAGTTTAATAAAAAATAACCGGGTAAACCATTTGTATAAAGTAGTATTTATTTACTACCTACTAATAAAATAAAACAAAACCATCACCAACTAAAACAACCAACATGCAACTACAACTCAGCAAAGACGCTATCAACAAAGCCATCATGGCGTTTGAAGTAAGCTGGGCGCCTGCTTCGGGCTTTGCAGTGTACAACAGAAAATACCGGAAGGCCATTGTACCCGACCCCGCCAATACCGACAGCGGCGTTACCATCGGTATTGGGTATGATTGCGGGCAGTACAAAGCAACCCGGATAAAACTCGACTGGCAATCGGTATTACCGCTGCACATGGTAAATGCACTGGCTGCAACGGCAGGCTTAAAAAAACACCAGGCGGTCAACAGCCTGCCTTCGGTGAGTATGGTAGACGTGCCCATAGAAACCGCCCTGCAGGTATTTTATAATACCACCATTTTTGAATTTGCAAAAAAAGCAGCCCGCATTTACCCCGACCTGTTTAAGCTGCACCCGGTGGAACAGTCGGTGATAACGGGCCTGGTATATAACCGTGGCGAAAGCCTTGGGGGTGAAAGGCGCAGGGAAATGAGGCAATTGATAATGGCCATAAAAAATGACAATGACAAAGAAATGGCAGACCTCATCCGGTCGATGTGCCGGCTGTGGCCCAATACGCTGGGATTAAGAAAAAGAAGGGAAGCAGAAGCAGCCTTAATTGAGCTGGCCGATACCCCGGTGCAGCCGGCGGATATTTTAAACATACCGTTGTAACTCTAAACAACGGACCCGCTGTTTTGGAGATGTATCCATTCACTTAAAAATTATTAACGCCCTACTTGTAGCTATGTGCAGGCGATTGGGGAGATCGCAGCAAAGAAATAAGTAAGCATTACTTTTCTCAGCCTGATGTTTGTTTTGCGTATTGTTTCCTGTACTTTGGTCAACCACAGGTATAAAAAATAAAAGACTGGTTACTGTAGTTGCCTTTGTAACCAGCCGTTTTATTCATTGAATTGTTACAAGCAGGTCTTTTACAGGCCGGCTACTTCACCCAGCATTTTTTCTGCGAGCGGAAATAAAATATTGTTCTCCAGGTGTACATGCCGGTGGAGATCTTCTTCAAACTCTTTCAATTCTGAGAGTGCTACTTTGAAAGTGGTACAAGCTTCTCCAGGAGGCGTGTAGTTGCCGGTAAGTTCCCTGATCCTGCTCATTATTTCGCCCGCCTCATCATGCTCCTGCTCCATCACTTCTACAGGGCCGCTTATATAATTCCTGTCCAGCTTTTTTTGTTGTTTAAAATGATACAGCGCTTCCACTTCTTTTGTCCTGGGAAACAAAATCATTTCTTCTTTTTGCATGTGAAGTGTCATTTCATTTTTTAAATGCTGAAACAGTTGCAGCACTTCCACCATATAGGGAAACCGTTCTCCATGTTTGGCAGCTACTTTACCCAGGTGCTCTGCAATGATGGGCATGGTTTGTTTTAAATAAAAATGATGATGGATCAGGATGTGGCCGATGAGTTGTTCGGCCGTCATTTCCGAAAAGGGCATGCTGCCTTTTTTTCCTGTATCAGCGGATGCTTCCAGTTCTCTCATTACTTCTTCCAGGGAAAGCCCTTTCTCTGTGCATGCCTGTGCCAGGGTACGTTTGCCTTTGCAGCAAAAATCAAGATTGTATTTTTCCAGTACCGGAACTGTTTGATGGTGTTGGGTTACGATGGAGGCCAGTGTTTGTTCTGATGTAGTTGTCATAATTATATTTTTTACAAAATTGATTGTAGTAAAATATTGTTTTTATGACTGAGGTCACTTTATGTTTTTTGTTGGCTGATGTTTAACAAAATGATGCCCGAAAAAATGATTGCGGCAGCCAAAAGCAGGGCCCCGTTAATAAAAGGTACCGGGTGGTAACCCATCGCAGCAACTCCCTGTATCATTAAAAATAATTCGTTGATGATGATACCTGCAGTAAACATTTTGATGCCTTTACTACTGGCACGGTTCAGCACCAGGTGCTTTTCCTCAGTCATAAAACCAAGCAGGAACAAGGTGATAACACCCAGCAAAATCAGGTGCAGGTAACCAATTACAATTGGCCGGAACCCAAAGGAAATTTTACTGAGTGAGGGAATAGTGGAACCCAGTTGCAGCACCAATTTGACAGATAGTGCAATGGCCGATAACATCAGCAGCCATTGAGCAGTACTGCCGGTTGCGGGCCGTATGAATGCCAGGTGTTTTTTTAGTTGCTGCACCATGAGTATCCAGCCGGCAAACTGGCTGAATGCAGCCAGTACCACAATCACATACATCCACAGTGGTATGGGAAGCCACAGAGCAGACAGCAGGTAAGCCGGTACACAGGCAGCCGCAAACAGCCAGAATATTCTTTTCAAAATTACAGCCGGTACATTGCTTAACAATTTATCGGTTGCCAGCCCTGTACAGGCAAATAAAAACCAGCCATTGTACTGGAAATGTAAAAAGAAATATACCGCATCCATGTACCAGTTTTGATGTACGTTTTTTGTTGCCATCATATAAGCAAGGCTAAAAGCACCGGCAGAAGACAGGACGTTGAACAGCAAGGCTGCTTTTATCCACCAGTGACTAATTTTTTTTTCAGGCAGGCTGTTTAAATCTTTCCAGTACACTATAGCAAAAGCATAGGATACAAAAATGGACAAGGTGGAAAAACTAATGGAATATACTCCATACCCCTGCAGGGGAAAACTGATGAGCATGCCATAGGCGGTGAAAAGATTGGCATTGATCAACCAGCGGTATTTTTTAAACACCGCTTCACCCTTTTGTGCAGAAAGAAATGCAACCAGCAGGGTCATCAGTGCATGTGTGATCCAACCGGCGAAGGCAAAGTGGGAGTGGCCATGCAATAAATTTTTCTGATCAATGAACGGTAGTGAAAAAGCAATTTTATATCTTAAGATAACACCAATGGCAGCTACTAAAAGCAGGTTGAGAAGCGCAATTTTGATATAGTGCTGAAGCGGAGATTGCATTGGCAGTATTTACAGCAAAGTAACTGCCCGCAAAAACATGCTGATGTGATTACAATCATATTCGGTTATTAATTTCACTTCGTAAAGGAAATTTCACGCCCACCTGGCCAGTCTCACAGGCTAAGAAAAGCAGCAGCAGGGCCGCAAAGCAAATTGCTTGTAGTCTCTGCTCCGGATCTTTATTCCTTAGCATATTTGCGTGGTATAAAAAAAAGTATCAGTAAAAAGTCATTACTCAGCAATACACTTTTCCTTTATCAATCAACAACTGGCCTTTATCATGCAGGTTCCGGATAGTCCGGATTACCGTTTCAACACGTAAGCCTGTCATGTTGGCTATTTGCTGACGGGTGAGGTTTACTTTATTGCATTTGGCGCAGATGTTTTTCTTCTTTTCTTTCAGGTAGTGCAGCAGGCTGATGATGCTTTGCTCCGGATCATGGCTGGTCAATTCTTTTAGTAACATGAATTTAAAACGAAGCCGTTGTGACATGAGTTTGGTGAAGGCAAAATGAATGTCCGGCCGCTCTGTCATCAGTTGATGAAAACAGGAAATATGCAACCGAATTATAATTGCATCCGTGTCAGCAATAGCAGTAGCGGCAAATGGTTCTCCATCGAAAAGCGGCATTTCCCCAAAACACTCCCCCGGCTCAATGATATTTTGAATAAATTCCTTGCCATCATCGTCAATGTTCACCCAACGCACACTTCCACTTACCAATTGATGATAAAAGGAAGCTGCTGCCCCTTCCTGGAAAATGATTGCGCCAGATGCCACCTTTTTATAGGCTGCACCCAACGCAAGCAATATATCAATATCTATCATGCAACAACAATTACGTGAAAAATCAAAATTAACAGCAAGGTAAGCTTAGGTGCATGACTTCGGGAAGATACTGATATGATTTATGTCATGTTTACTACTTAAAAATATTCTGCCGCACGGGCGGATTACCAAAAGTATGATTGAACGCATAAACTAAGAGTGACACGCTACCTAATCTTGCGGTATCATTTTAAAAACACAAAAATATTTGTTATGAAGAAACTAGCAATCATTTTATTCCTGGGAGCATCAATCGCCTCCTGCGGCGGTGGGGCAGGCAGTGATACCAAGGCAACTACCGAACCTGCCGATGTTGCAGCAAATGCAAATGGCAACCCTTCTTATGATCCCAAGCGAGGAGAAGGTAAATTCACCAACGTAGAAGTTGCGGCCACATTGGATGCTCCAATGGCAGAAAATGGAGAGAAAATCTATGGTGTAAAATGCAGCAGTTGCCACAAAACAACCGATGAAAAATTGGTAGGACCAGGTTGGAATGGAGTAACCGTCCGGCATTCACCTGAGTGGATCATGAATTTTTCCACCAACACCGACGCTATGATTAATAAAGACCCCAAGGCCCAGGCCATGCTTGAAATATGCCTTGTACGGATGCCAAATCAAAACCTGGCTGATGATGAAGCGAGGGCACTCTATGAATTTATGCGAAAAAATGACGGGGTAAAGTAATTGTAATTGCTGAATAGGTAGTAAAATAACAGATACAATATAAAAAAACTTATAAACTTAAGAACATGAAAAAAATTAAGCTACTCCTGCCAATACTGATTGTACTGGTGATGGTGGTATTCAATGCCTGCAAACCTAAAAACGCAGGCAGTGCGGTCAACTCTGATGCGGCCTCTAAATCGTACGTGGCACCCGGTAAGTACGATGAATTTTACAATTTTGTTTCCGGCGGCTTTAGCGGACAAATGAGTGTGTATGGATTACCCAGCGGACGGTTGCTGAGAGTGGTCCCCATCTTTTCTGTGGATCCTGAAAAAGGATATGGCTACAGCGAAGAGACCAAGCCCATGCTGAATACCTCACATGGTTTTGTACCCTGGGACGATCAGCATCACCTGGACTTATCTCAAACCAATGGAGAAATTGATGGCCGGTGGATATTTGCCAACGCCAACAATACACCCCGTGTGGCAAGGGTTGATCTCACTACCTTCCGTACAGCAGAAATAATTGAATTGCCCAACAGCGCCGGTAACCACAGTTCACCATTTATTACAGAAAATACAGAGTATGTGGTAGCAGGCACCAGGTTTAGCGTACCGCCCGATGATGCCAATGGCGATGTGCCCATCAATACATACAAACAAAATTTTAAAGGCTATATCAGTTTTATCAGCGTAGGAAAAGAAGATGGTAAAATGGACATTGCGTTTCAGCTCAGATGCCCGGGTGTAAATTTTGATTTAAGCCATGCCGGTAAAGGAAAATCTCATGGGTGGTTCTTTTTTAGCTGCTACAATAGTGAGCAGGCCAACACTTTGCTGGAAGTAAATGCTTCACAAAGAGACAAGGATTTTATCATGGCAGTAAACTGGAAAAAAGCAGAAGAATATTTAAAAGCGGGCAAAGGAAGAAAGCAGGCGGTAAAATATGCCCACAATGTGTACAATGAAAAAAGCCATACTTCCACCTCAGAAATGAGAACGGAAGTAACCGTGCTGGATGTTGCAGAATTAAAAGATATCTGCTACATGATTCCCTGTCCGAAGAGTCCGCATGGCTGTGATGTAGACCCTACCGGCGAATACATCGTAGGTAGCGGCAAACTGGCTGCCCTGGTCCCTGTATTCAGTTTTACTAAAATGCAAAAAGCCATTGCAGACAAAGCCTATGACGGCGAGTACGATGGCATTCCGGTGATTAAATACGAAGCCGCATTACATGGCGAGGTGAAGAAACCCGGTCTTGGTCCGTTGCATACTGAGTTTGATGGTAAAGGCAACGCCTACACTACTTTCTTTGTATCAAGCGAAGTGGTGAAATGGAGTATTGCAGATCTGAAAGTACTGGACAGGGTGCCCACCTACTATTCTGTTGGTCATTTATGCATACCTGGGGGTGACAGCAAAAAGCCCAATGCAAAATACCTGATTGCATACAATAAAATTACAAAGGACCGTTACCTGCCTACAGGACCGGAACTGGCGCAGAGTGCACAGTTATATGATATCAGCGGCGATAAAATGCAACTGATACTTGACTTCCCCACCATTGGCGAACCACACTATGCCCAGGCAGTAGCTGCCAGTGTTATCAGGGACAAATCGGTTAAATTCTTTAAGATAGAAGAGAACACTAACCCGTATGTATCCAAGGGAGAAGGAGAAACCAAAGTGGTAAGAGAAGGCAACAAAGTGCATGTTTACATGACCTGTATCCGCTCTCACTTTTCACCTGATAATATTGAAGGTGTAAGAACCGGTGATGAAGTGTACTTCCATGTAACTAACCTGGAGCAGGATTGGGATGTGCCACATGGTTTTGCCATAAAGGGTGCAGACAATGGAGAGTTATTGATTATGCCGGGTGAAACCCAAACGCTGAAATGGATTGCCGATAAACCCGGTATGTATCCATTCTATTGTACCGATTTCTGCAGTGCATTGCACCAGGAAATGCAGGGCTACCTGAGAGTGTCTCCTGCAGGAAGCAATGTACCGCTGTTATTCAGTACCGGTAAAAATTATCCTAAAGTGGACAGTACGGAAAAAAAATAAGGCCCGGTAAATATCCCGGGTCAGATTTTGAAAGCATTCAACATTGCAAATAAAAAACAGCATAGTGGCATGAGGGAAATAAAATATTTGCCATATTCCGGTTTCTTCTCTTAGTGAAGAAGCTGGAATATAGGCTGGTTAAAAAAAGAATAATTCATCACTAATAATTCTCCAAAATGAAAAAGTATAAAATATTTTTAGCCTGCTTATTCCTCGGGGGAATGACAGCATGTAATAATGCAACTGAAAATGCAGCAGCCGCAACTGATAATACTATAGAAGCACCAGCCACGGCCGGTGGCCAGGAAGCTGTAAAAGATGATGACTCGGCAAAGGATGTGGTGAAAGTGGCCGTAGGGTCAAAAGACCACACTACGTTAGTGGCCGCATTAAAGCAGGCTGAGCTGGTTACCTCATTGTCCAATGCGGGCCCGTTCACTGTGTTTGCTCCCACAAATGCGGCTTTCGATAAGTTACCGGCAGGTACAGTGGATGGCCTGATGAAAGCTGAGAAAAAAGAAGACCTGCAAAACATACTGCAATACCATGTTACGCTGGCAGCTATGAAGGCAGAGAGTTTTACTGACGGACAGGTACTGGGTATGGTAAATGGCGACAATTTAACGGTGAATATTAAGGATGGTAAAGTGATGCTGAATAACAGTGCCACAATCATTGCGTCTATTCCTGCATCGAATGGTATTATACATGTAATTGACGGCGTTCTTTTACCGCCCGCAAAAAAATAATTCAGTACCGCAGTTTGCGAAACTGAAAACTAAATGATTCAAAATGAAAAGTAAACTAAGCAATACCAGCAGGGTGTTACTGCTTATTGCTGCCATCGGTTTGGTGATCGTATTATTCACGCCCATCTGGAGGATAGAATTGAGTGCCCCGCAATATCCCGAGGGCCTTGGGCTTACCATACATGCCAACGGCCTGCGGGGAAATGTTGACATCATCAATGGGCTCAACCACTATATCGGGATGAAGACCCTGCACAATGAAGACTTTTTTGAGTTTACGATATTGCCTTACTGCGTCGTATTTTTTGCAGTGGCTTTTTTATTGGTTGCTATTGTAAATAAAAGAAGCTGGCTGAATATACTTTTTATATCGTTTGTTCTTTTTGGCATTGTTGCCATGTTTGATTTTTGGAGATGGGAATACGATTATGGCCACAACCTGGATCCAAATGCCGCCATCATAGTCCCGGGGATGGCATACCAGCCGCCATTGATCGGGTTTAAACAACTGCTCAACTTTGGAGCTTATTCCATACCAGCTACCGGCGGTTGGCTTTTTATTGGAGCAGGCATTTTATCGTTAATATGTGTAATACTGGAGTGGAGAAAAAACCGTACCCTAAAAAGAAATTTTATACCTGGTACCGCGATCGTGGTCACCATCGCTTCTTTCCTGTTGAATAGTTGCAATGCAGGCCCTGAGCCCATTGTAACAGGCAAGGACAATTGTTATCTATGCAAGATGACCATCACCGATACAAAGTATGGCGCAGAACTGGTTACGAAGAAGGGCAAACGGTATAAGTTTGATGATATCCATTGCCTGCGCTCCTTGGTGAAAGCTAAATCCATTGAAGAGAAAGATATAAAAGATATCTACCTCGTTGACTTTGCCGGTGATCATTCGCTGGTAAAGACAGGTGAAAGTTTTTTATTGCAAGGCGACAATATACGTGGCCCTATGAATGGCAACGTAATCGCATTTAAAAATAAAGACAGCCTGAAAGCCATTGCCCGGCAATTAAAGGGTGAAGAAACCAGTTGGGATAAACTGACCAAATGAAATTTGCTGTATTCATATTATGCTGTTGTTACCTGCAGGTAAATGCCCGTACTGTTGTTGTAGGAAAACAACATCAATACCAGAGCATCACTGCTGCGGTGGCGGCTGCTGCAAATGGAGACACCATCCTTGTTGAGCCTGGAAGGTATCATGAAAAGAACCTGCTCATCAATAAGCAACTGGTGTTAAAAGGTATTGATCATCCTGTTTTGGATGGAGAAAAAAAATATGAGATCATTTCCATCAATGCTGACAATGTTACGATAGATGGATTCCTGCTGCAGCATACCGGCGTATCCAGCATGACTGACTATGCAGCGATAAAAATCTATAACCGGCACAATGTGGCGATCGTCAATAATATCATCCACGATGCTTTTTTCGGTATCTACGCACAGTATGGTATTAACTGCCTTATTCAAAATAATACGCTAACTGCCAACGCAACAGAAGAGCAGCAAAGCGGCAACGGCATTCATTGCTGGAAGAGCGACAGCATGCGAATCATCGCCAATACCATCAGCGGCCACCGCGATGGCATCTACTTTGAGTTTGTAACCAACTCCGTTATCTGGCGGAATATTTCATTTAAAAACCTGCGGTATGGTTTACACTTTATGTTCTCCAACGATGATGCATATATCAGCAATGTATTTGAAAATAACGGGGCCGGTGTAGCCGTGATGTTTTCGAAAGGTGTAAAAATGTTCAATAATTATTTTAAAGAAAACTGGGGCGATGCCGCTTATGGACTTTTGCTGAAAGAGATCAACGACAGCTATATTGAAAACAACCGCTTTGAAAAAAACACCATGGCAATCTATGCTGAAGGTGCCAACCGCATTCACATGAAAAAAAATGTTTTTAAAAGTAATGGCTGGGCACTTAAGATACAGGCCAGTTGTATGGACATCAACCTGCAACAAAACAATTTTATTGGCAACACATTTGATGTGGGCACCAATGGTTCACTGGTGCTGAACAATTTTAATAATAACTATTGGGATAAATATGAGGGCTATGATCTGAACAGGGACAACTATGGCGATGTTCCGTACCGGCCTGTAAGTATGTATAGTATGATCGTTGAACAAAACCCACCCGCCATGATTTTGTTTCACAGTTTTATTGTGTCGTTGATGGATAAATCAGAAAAAGTGATTCCCAGCCTTACCCCTGAAAACCTGAAAGACGAACACCCATTGATGAAATCTTTACCATTATGATCATTGCCAACAATATCAACAAACAGTTTGGAAAACTCAGGGCGCTGGACAATGTGAGCATTACCTGCAACAAGGGCGAATGCATTGCACTGATCGGGCCTAATGGCAGCGGTAAAACTACTTTTATCAAATGCATTTTGGGCATGGTGGTTTGTGACAGTGGTTTCATAACTTTTAATGGAAAAAATATTTTACACAACTGGCAGTACCGTGCCGATATCGGCTACATGCCGCAAATTGGCCGTTACCCCGATAATATGACCATTGGCCAGGTATTGGATATGATGAAAGATATCCGAAATAAAAACGGGGTACAACTGGATGAAGAGCTGGTTAAACAGTTTGGGCTTGATCAGTTACTGAACAAACGCATGCGTACCTTATCTGGTGGCACCCGCCAAAAGGTAAGTGCCTCACTGGCATTTTTATTTAATCCTGGAGTGCTGATACTCGATGAACCCACAGCGGGCCTTGACCCTGTGGCTGCTGAAATACTGAAAGAAAAGATCATTGCCGAAAAAGCAAAAGGCAAACTCATCTTAATAACATCACACGTGCTGAGTGAACTGGACGAACTGGTGACCCAGGTAATTTATATGCAGGATGGTAAATTGTGCTTTCATAAAAACATCAATGACCTGCGGGCTGATACAGGCGAGGAAAAATTATCACGGGCCATTGCATCTGTAATGCTAAAAAAACAAGGCACAAAATAAACATGGCAGCGTATAATAGTTAAATAAAAAGCTTTAAATAAACAGACTCTTTAAAGCCTCCCCCTGGGGCAGGTTTGGTGGGCCAAATATTATGAAAAAAATCATTAAATATGTGATCATTGATATTTTGCGCAGCAGGATCATACTGGCGTATACTTTTTTCCTGCTGCTGCTGTCCTTCACTATCTTCAACCTGGAAGATAACAGCGCAAAAGGGCTGCTGAGCCTGCTGAATATTATTTTGATCATTGTGCCGTTGATGAGTATTTTATTTTCCGCCATTTATGTTTACAACAGTGCAGAATTTTTAGAATTGCTGGTGAGCCAGCCGTTGAAAAGAAATACCATCTGGCTCAGCATCTTTGCGGGCCTTGCCTGTTCGCTTGCACTGGCATTTTTTATTGGCGTGGGTATTCCTGTTTTACTGTATGAGTTTACACCCACAGGTTTAACAATGCTGGGTGTGGGTTTATTATTGTCAGTCATTTTTGTTGCCATTGCCCTGCTGGCAACGGTTAAAACCAGGGACAAAGCCAAGGGCATTGGTGTGGCCATTTTGCTGTGGTTGTACTTTTCTTTGCTATTTGATGGCCTGGTGTTGTTCATCCTTTTCCAGTTTGCGGATTACCCTTTGGAGAAAGCGATGATCGGCATCAGTGCCTTTAATCCCATCGACCTGGGCAGGATACTGGTGTTACTAAAAATGGAGGTGTCTGCTTTGATGGGTTACACGGGTGCCGTATTCAAAGATTTTTTTGGCACTGCTGCCGGCTTTATCATTGCCGTGATGGTATTGATTCTTTGGATCATATTGCCTGCCTGGCTTTCTACCAGGAAATTTAACCGGAAAGATTTGTAGCCTTCATATCCCCAGCTAATAATAAGCTGTTGGCTTGTTACCCGATTGTTAAAAACGATAAAAAGACTCACATGAAAAGACATGAATCACTGGCCCCTTTATCGAGGGAACATCATGGTGCTTTGATACTTGCACAACTGATTAAAAGAAATGCGCCTGTGTATAAGGGGCTGCCAACCACCATTTCAGATAAGGCGGTGTATGCCATCCATTTTTTTAACACTGATCTGAAAAAACATTTTAAAAAGGAAGAACGAATGCTCAGGGAAGTAAGGGCGGCAGCTCCTGCTATTGCAACACTGGCCGATGAAATTGTAGCTGAACATAAAATGCTGACAGCTTTGTTTAGTTCGTTGAAGAACACCGATGACCAGGAAGCCATCCTAAATGAGTTAGGCAACGAACTGGATGCACATATCCGCAAAGAGGAGCGGCAATTGTTTCCTTTAATGCAAAAACATTGCCCGGAAGAAATGTTACAACAACTGCACCCATTACTGGCTTAAAAATGAAGCGTATGAAAAAAGACATTGCCAACCGGGCCGATATCGAATTGCTGGTAAGGAACTTTTACGACAAAGTAAAAACAGACGATACCATCGGTTATATTTTCAATGATATCGTGAAAGTGAACTGGGAAAAACACTTTCCCGTAATGTTTGATTTTTGGGAAAATGTGTTATTCTATACCGGTGGCTACGATGGCAATCCTTTATTGATACACGAGCATATCAACAGGGTGGTGCCGCTAAAGGCTGAACATTTTAACCAATGGAATAAGTTATTTGCACAAACCGTGGATGAATTGTTTGAAGGAACCAATGCCATGCTGGCAAAGCAACGGGCAAAAAGTATAGCTACGGTGATGCAGATAAAAATATTGAAGGGAATTGAGCCATGCAAGAATTAATTTTGACATGTATCATCTTAAAAGTTTAAATACGCCCGATCACCCTTTGTTTTGGCTGCTATTACCGCTTCATTGCTGTCAGTAGGCCGCAGCATTACTTTTTAAATAAAACGTTGTTTCCATTTTTTTATTTTTCTTGATTTTATTTCCCCTGCTCCCATCACAGCCATAATCGTACATCTTTGCAAGACATTCATATAACTTCGCCTTTACTTCTTTTGTATTTGCTTCTTCCGCCATACTTGTAAAATAAGCAACGGCCTCATTGCAACTTCCATTACCAGTAAGAAAACTATATTTTTCATTTAATAAATCTGTCTCACTAAATCCGGAAGCGTAAACTGCTTCATCGGTCAGTAATGCTGCTATTTTTGAATACTGGTTTAATTTACCATAATAATAAAACAGGCTTGAGTAAGCCTGCTTCCTGTAAAATTCATATAAATAACCTGCAGCAATCGCTTTTTCTGTGTAATTGATCGCCATTGCATATTCATATTTCCGGGAGTAATTTGGTGCTAACGTATGCAACGCTTTTGCACTGCCTAAACCGGCTGCCCTACTAATAAGGCGGGTGTATTCATCATAGTCTCTGTCATACCCCCTTCCGAAAAGTTTACAAACGGCTATTTCATACAGGGCTTCAGCATAATTATTTTGCTGATATGCTTTTTCGTAGCACCTAACTGCTTTATCATACTCTTTATCATTATAATAGTCGTCGCCTTTTAAACGCATCGCTTCGCTGGTGCCATTGTTTATTAAAGTTTGTAAATGGGTTTCCCTTTTTTCCTTATCATACATGTTAAAATAAACCGCCTGGTTTAAAAACGACTCGTACGGCTGCCCTGTTGCTTTTTTGGGCAGGGCTATCATTTCGTTCAACAAAGAACGAAGTTTTTTTATTTGTTCTTGATTGGCTTTATCATAAAAAAATTCAAGGAAACTTTCGTTGACTGTGCTTAGCAAAATGCCATTTTCAAACAGTTGTGTTTTTAGATAATCTTTAGGAAAA
>Ga0105048_10007250_pt1 | contig 17822 bp, 19 predicted proteins | sample MAT05_FD_78382 | JGI IMG/M metagenome (GOLD analysis project Ga0105048, IMG submission 78382) | Freshwater microbial communities from Lake Fryxell liftoff mats and glacier meltwater in Antarctica - MAT-05 | ecosystem: Environmental > Aquatic > Freshwater > Ice > Liftoff microbial mat | place...
GCTGCTGCTCTGCTGCTCTGCTGCTGCTGCTCTGCTGCTGCTGCTCTGCTGCTGCTCTGCTGCTGCTGCTCTGCTGCTCTGCTGCTCTGCTGCTGCTGCTCTGCTGCTGCTGCTGCTCTGCTGCTGCTCTTCGCTCCGCAACAACGAGAGCGATCCTCAAAATGATCCTTGCAAACTTTCTCAAGCGTTCGACCGAGACCAAACACGTGTTCGCGCGAACAACAGAACAAACGATCGCAATTCTGTTCGGTCCAACGTTCGTTTGGGTTGGCGCGGGACCCGAACACCCGTTCGCTCCCACGGGGCACACACATAGACACCCCCGCCCGTGTGGGGGGATAATAAAATCTTTCCCGTGGGGATAATAAAATCTTTCATCCCGGAGGATAATAAAATCCTTCATCCCGGAGGATAATAAAATCTTTCCCCCGTGGGAATGGATCCCCCTCGGACGTGCTGGATCCCCTGGGGGATGATAAATTCCCCCATCCTCTCGGGGTGATAATACCCTCCCCTGAGGATAACCAAATCCCCCTCCTGCCGTGGGGGATAATACCCCACCCACATGGCCCCAAACCCCACCCCATCCCCTATAGTGTGCCCCCATGAACAAGTTCAAACGTGCCGAATCCCTCTTGATGACCCAGCAGACTCGCATGGAAACCCGCATGGCTCAAGTCACCGCCCTGTGGGCCACCCTCATGACCTTCTGGCGTCTCACCCTTTGGGCGACTTCCACTTGGGAGTCGCGGAAACGTTGGAGCATTCATATTGACGGTTGGGGCCAGGAGGATCTTTATCGTCGCTGCGTGACCGAGTTGGCCAACCAGTTCCCCCCGACCCCCCAGCGCCTCTTCAGCCTACAGGATGGCCTAGCGGGGGCACGGAAGCTGCCCCGCTTGCGTCAACGCCGCAGCGTCCTGGAGGGGCGTCCCTGTTGGGTCACCCACACGCCCAAACGGCAAGAAATTAATCAAGTGGGCGTGAGCGCCAGAGTGCCCGGCAGCCTCACCATATCCTTCGCCCTCCAGGCCGATCGCGATCAAGCCCTGGCGGGATTGGAAGAGTCCCTTTGGGTCACGCCCGACGGCCTAGACGACAGTCTTTACACCTACGGGGTCAAGCGCCGGGATGGTCAGTCGGGGCTCTCGTGGTCAGGACTGTCCATACGGGCCCGGCGCCCCCACACTCTTGCCCTGAAGGCAGGGCAGTATGAACTTCTTGAGGACCGCATAAGGCTTCACCTCCAGGGAGAAGACTTCCATGTGGAGCGCGGCATCCCTTGGCGACTCGGGATACTCCTGTGGGGCCCCCCCGGCACGGGCAAGTCAAGTGTCGCTCACGTCCTGGCAACCCAATTGAACCTCTGCCTCCACCACCTCCCATTGGCATCCCTAGAGGACGACACGGAACTCCAAACCCTAATGGTCAAGATGCAAGACAACGGGGACGCCCCACCCCTATTGCTCATTGAGGATGCCGACACCTATGCGGGCGCCACTAGTCGCGACGTCATCAAAGGGGTAACGCTGGCGGGCCTCCTAAGGGTCCTGGATGGCAACCAGACCCCTCCGGGGTTGATCGTCATCATCACCACCAATCACCCAGAAAGCCTCGATGAGGCCTTCCTGCGCCCCGGACGACTCGACCAGAAGGAGCAGTTGGGCCCCATGGGGCAAGAGGCGTTTGAACGGTATTATAAATTTTTTTACCAACATCTCCCCGAAACCCCCCCCGTCCCTCCCCTTCGTGACGGTATCGTCCCTGCTGCCGTCACGGAAGCGTTCAAACGTAACCCCCACGATGCCCAGGCGGGCCTAGATGCCATAGGGAAGGTTTGCGAGGAAGTCGATTGGACCCCCACGAGCAACCTACCTCAGGTGTCCTTGAGGCCAAGGCCCGGCCTCCTCCTGCGCCATCTCGACTCACTCCACCAGGAGACATTCGCCGAGAAGGAAGATGATAGTGATGCTTGCTCCTGAACTCCAGACGGAATCCATTTGGGTCCTGGGGGACCTGGGGGGGCATCTTGACGCCCTCCTGGAGGCCCAGTTGCCCCTGCGGGACGGCATGGTGCTGCCGGGCAATACCATCATCCAGGTGGGGGATTTGGTCCATCGGGGCCCCCAGGGGGACGAGCTGGTGGCATGGGTGGCCAAGGCCCTAGGGGGCAACCGAGACCCCGACTGCGGCACATGGGTACAACTGCTGGGCAACCACGAAGGCCATCACCTGGGGGGTCCCACCTTCCAGGAGAACACAGGCGGGGGGGTCAAGGAGTTCGTTCAATCCGACCAAACCATCCGAACCCTCCAGATGTGGCTCCACAGTGGCGTGGCCCACATGGCCGCCGCCATTACCCACCAGGACGGCAATCAGACCCTCGTGACCCATGCGGGCCTAACGTGGCATACTTGGAACTCTCTCGCATCTCCGGCGGATGCGATCGAATGCGCTCACCTGCTGAATCAACAGCCCCCCGAGATCGCTTTCGCCCCAGGTTGGCTCCTGGGGGGGTATCGCCAGGCCCGCATGGGCGGCCTCCAGCCCCCAGGGGTCGCCTGGGCGTCGGCGGCCAAAGAGGTCTATCCCTCCTGGGAGGGCCGGTATGGTCCGTTTGATCAAGCGCATGGGCATTCCGTTCCCTACTTGTGGAAACATCAGAAGTGGGTCGTGGACTACAGCATCCAAGCGCGCACTACGCTATTTTCCGAGAGTCGCCACACCTGCTTTGAAACCCAAGACGGTACTCTCCTGTGGGGACTTGACCCCGGCTTTGGGCCCGAGCCCCCCAGGAGCCCCCTTGTGGCCTGGAGGGCCGAGGGGGTGGTGTCGTGGTAGATTCGCCGTCACGCAAGACCATTGTGACCCCCGAGGGGGTCCTGTGGGAGAGCCACACGGAATGGCTGGAAACCAGCACCCACCTGGAGGGCCAGGTCCGATGGCCCGATGGGCAAGTGACCCAGTTGGACGTCGTCACCATTGAGGACACGGACATTCCGTGGGGGGTGATCCTTGATGTCACTTCCCACTACCTCCAGAACAAACCCTTTTTGCGTCAGTGCCATTGGGGTGGAGTGGATGAACTTGTTCTGGTGAGCCTGGAGGATTTTCCCGAAACTCTAGGATTCCTCTTGGCATGCGGATGGCCGAGCGGTAAGGTGACGGCATGAGCGAAATTGAAATGTACCTGGTTGGCGGGTTCGTGCGCGATCATCTTTTGGGCGTTCGCAGCAAGGACATTGACTTCACCGTGGTGGCCCCCTCCTGGGAGGCCATGCGGGCCCATTTGATCCAAGAGGGCTTTAACATCCACCTGGAGTCCCCTGAGTACGTCACCGTACGGGCGGGGGTCCCGGAGGGACATGAGTTCCGCCAGATGGCCAGAGATGCGGACTTTGTCCTTGCCCGTCGGGATGGGCCCTCCAGCGATGGCCGTCGCCCCGACCACGTCGAGCCCGGCACCCTCCTGGACGACCTTGCCCGTCGGGACTTCACCGTAAACGCCATAGCCATGGCCCATGATGGATCCCTCCTGGACCCCCACGGGGGCCAAGAGGACCTTGAGGCCCGCCGGTTGCAATTCGTCGGGGACCCCTTGGTGCGGATTCAAGAAGATGGACTGCGCGTTCTTCGTGGCTTTCGTTTCATGATTACCAAGGGCCTTACCCCCACGGTCCAAACCCTTGAGGCCCTAACGAGCCCAGAGGCCACTGAGATGTTGGGGGCCGTGTCGCTTGAACGCATACGAGAGGAACTCAACCGCATGTTCCATCACGACACCCTTGAGACCCTTTTGCTGTTCCGGTCCCTGCCGTCCCCCATGAGGGATGCGATATTTCGCCCCCCCCTTCGCTTGACCGCCACACTGGCACAGTAGTGGCGGAGCCACGCTCGCGGGCGAATCGCCTCAAGCGAAGCCGCAAGCCCCTGGGGAGCTATCGCAAGACCGCCCCCTTCACATGCCCCCGCTGCGGCTGGGAGGCCTTCTCCCTGATTGAACCCTATTGGGGCGGCGAATGGGCGCGCTGGGGTGGAATCTGTACGGAATGTTCTCACGATGCAGCCGCCCGGTTCGATGAACACGGATGGCCCCCCCAGGAGGAATAGATGCCCGACCCCAAGTTACTCCCCCACGACAGAGAGACGGAGGCGGCCCTCTTGGGAGCCTGCATGCTTAGCCAGGAGGCCATGGGGGTGGCGGCAGGCCTGATGACCCAGGGGGACTTTTACGTTCCCGCCCACCAGTCCGTATGGGCGGTCCTGCTGGGCCTCCACGGCAACGCACAGCCCCTGGATGCCGTTTCGGTGGCGGCGGAGCTGAAACGAATAGGTGAGTTGGACGCCGTGGGGGGCGGAGCTGCCCTCCTGGAGTTGCAATCCCGCACCCCATCCACGAAGTCCATTGGGCGCTATTGCGACATCGTCATTCAGAAGTCCACCCTCCGTTCCATTATCCAGATCGGCACCCACATCCTCCAGGAGGCCCAGCAGGGCCATCAGGACCCCCAGGACCTGCTGGAACAGTTTGCTTCCACGCTGGCGGGCATGGGGGGGCGCCTAGGGGAGTTGCCCCCCGACCTTTACCAGTTGGACAACTTTCTCAATTCTGGAGATGTGGCCCCACCGGAATGGATCATTGATGACATAATCAGATTTGGCTGGAGAGTGCTAATTGTTGCACCCGAGGGGGCGGGCAAAACTACCCTAATCAGACACATGGGCATCTGCGCCGCTCAAGGCATTCACCCCTTCAGGCACACCCGCATCAAGCCAATCAAGTGCGTGATCATTGACCTGGAAAACCCTCAGGACTCCATCGCTCACGTCTGCAACCCCATCATAGAGCAGGTGGGGTCAGTCGTGGAGGGGGAGTATGACCCCGATCGAGCATGGTTGTGGTGGCGGCCCGCCGGGATCAACATCCGCCAAAGACACGATCGCATTGCGCTGGAGTCCATTTTGGCCCACGTGCGCCCCGATCTGGTTCTTTTGGGCCCCCTCTACAAGCTCTACGAGGTCAAGGCGGGCGAGGGGGACGAGATGGCAGCCCGTTCCGTCATGACGGTCCTTGATGACCTGAGGGTGCGGTATAACTTCGGTCTCATCCTTGAGCACCATGCCCCCAAGGCCCAAGGGGGCGGCAAACGCAACCTCCTCCCCTATGGTTCCAGTTTTTGGATGCGATGGCCGGAAATCGGTATCTCTCTCTCGCCCGCCGGGGAGGGCATGGAGACCCTTGAGGTGGGGCGCTATCGTGGCGATCGACTCAAGAACGATTGGCCATCCAAGCTGCACCGTGGCCGCAAATGGGCATGGGAGGCAGAATGGGGTGGAGGTGCGGCCCAGACGGGCTACTTCGACCAGCTTCGCCAAGGGGGCGAACCCCATGGGGGCACCCCCGTGGACAACGTTCGGGATTGGACCGAACCCCAAGGGGACGATCTGGATGACGAGCCCTTCTGATAGAGTGGCCCCATGTCAAACGGAAGATCATTCACTCGCAATCGCAAGGGCTCACCCAACAAGTCCAAGAGACGGCAGCGTCAATCCCAACAGGCGGCCGTTCGGGCCATGACGGCCATTCGGGCCGCCCAATCCTCCAGCAACGACACCGTGGCGGCCTCCGTAGAGGCGGCCCTACTGGCCTCTGGCCTTCAGGTGGACCCCAACCTAATGGAGACGGCACTTGAGGGACAGTGACGATGACGTCGTGGAGGCGGAGATCCTGGAGGGTCCTTTACCCGCACGAGTGGAACCCATGGGGCTCGTGCCCGTGGGGGCCCCAGCGGGCGACGCCTGGGTTCTCTTGAGCCTACGGGAACGTCAGGTTGCACGGGAGGCACTGGCGTGGTACCACGACCATGGCCCCCGCATCCGGTCTACCCGCCTGGCCCTTCAGGCCCTAGAGGCCATCGGGGCAGCAGACTCCCAGGGGTTATGTTGTCAATGCGACAACACGGGGAAGTGGCGAAGTGGGCGGGGCATGAGCTTTTGCTCATGCCCCCGAGGGGTCGAGCGCCGGGCTAACGAGGCTTAGCCGTGAGGGTGGGGACCATATGGGTATCCCAGTCGGATGGTCGCACCACCTTGGCCTCCAGGCCCGTTTGAGCGAGCGCATCTATCCATTCCTGCTGACCTGGCCGCAACTGACCCAACTGCCTCTTGAGTTCCCAGAAGATCAAGACGGCCCCTCTGGCTAGAACCAAATCGGGGAAGCCTTGGGCATCCGGGTCCCCCACCATGATGTAGCTGTGGCCCCGCCGGACCATCTTGCGGCTGTGGTCAAAGTGGCTCACACGCCACCCAACCTGCCGGGCAAGCGATATAGTGCGGGTTTGGAAGTCCCGTTCGGTTTCTGAACGCCAGGCTCGTTCCTCGTCCGTAAGTCGCTTGCCCACTAACCCTCCAGGAGTCACGTTGAAATCCAAGCCCTCCCGACATGGTACTGCAATTCTCATCCTCTCCACGGCAGCATCGTCCCTTTGGGGCGGGTGGGTACTGATGCTCCTTTGGGGATGGTTCGTTGTGCCCGCCACGGGACTTGCCTCAATTGGCCTCCCATTGGCCATTGGGCTCCGGTTCGTCGCCTTTCACCTAACTGGGCTCAGGGGGCACTTTTCTGATTACGACGCCCTACAGAAACTCGATGGGCCCATGTGGCTGAACTCCCTCGTGGCGGAAATCCTGTACGGAGCCCTAATCCTCGCATCTGGGTTTATCGCCCATCTTTGGCTGTAGTGATCCTCTATTGGGCATGGCCCCCCGATGGAGCCGGGCACGCCGTCAGGGCGGCTGCCATTTGTCGCCATTTGGATTCTGAGGTATTGGTACTGCGGGGCAATGATGACCCGGTCGTGAACCGAGCCCTTACGCATTTCCAGATTCCCTTCATCGTCATAGCGGGGCGCCATGATGCCATTCGGTTTGCCATGGAGATGAGGGCCAAGACGGTTGTGCTGGATGACGCCGCCGGGACTCAGTTGGATACGATTGCATCCCTGTACTTGTGGCGCCTGGGGAGGCCCGAACGGCCCCATCGTCCCATGCCCATGATCCGATTGGAGGGAACGGGGTCGATTTGGCCCGCCGTCATGCTGGAAGAGGAGGAGATACTCTCTCGCGAGGAAGCCCGAGAGGATCTCGGCATTGATCAAGATGCCCACGTGAGGGCCTCCGTCACCTCTACATGTCGGCCCGGTTTGATTGAGGCTTTTGACGATCAAGTAGACCTCGTTCTGGATGAATGGCCTGCCCTCAGGTGGATGCGGGCCGCAGATCACGTCGTAGGGGCTCCGGGCTTCAACCTATGGGGAGAGGTCCACTACTGCGGCTTGCCTGCCACGTGGGTCAAGGCTCCGCATGCACGAGATCAAGCCGTTCGTCTTCAGGTTATGCCCCGAGATGAACCTCAGTTGGGGGCGGCCAAACGAATTGCTCAAATGATCGAACAAATCCATCAGGGCCTGTAGGATTTGGTATGGCACTTCCCAGAGAAACTATTCCGCCGCGAGATACCGTCGGGGCGGATCACAGGCCCTTGGGGATCCGGCGAGAGAACCGAGCGCCCGGAGTGTCGGAAAGGGAGCACGTCCAACATGAACTCCAGACGGGGAAGAGGTCGGGATTGAAGGTCTTGGCTCACGTCCACCTCTACCTCCCACACCACCCCGCCGGGGCAGAATGCATGCTTCATGCCATCTTGCGATATGGGGTCGTCCAAAGGGGGTGGGTCCCGTCCGTCATCACGGATCAACCGCCTGAATGGTCAGGTGAGTGGCAAGGAATTGGCGTCCGTCACGATCGTGACCCCAATCGCCTAAACCAGGCCTACATGTTCAGTGAGGTCATCATGACCCATTTGGACGTGACCCGCAAGGCGATCGACCTGTCACGCAGACACGGAAGGCCTCTCGTCCATGTGGTCCACAACGATCGTCAATTGAGATTCCATTCCGTGCGGCCCAATGAGGCTGCTTTGGTGGTGGCGAATTCGGATTGGATCCAAGATGCCATCAAGTGGACGGGCCCCACCACCGTCGTCTACCCCCCAACCCCCCTCATGGACTATCGCCTCCCAGACAATAAGGGGGATTCGGTAGTGTTGATAAATCTGACCCAGCAGAAGGGTGCACTTGTCTTTTATGATCTGGCCCGCCGCAACCCTGACATCAAGTTTCTTGGCGTCCGTGGGGCCTATGGGATACAGGAACCCCCCCCCACTCTCCCCAACCTCACCATCGAGGACCACACGCCGGACGTCAAGTCCATCTACTCCCGAGCGAGAATCGTCCTGATGCCCTCCTGGTACGAGAGTTGGGGTCGGGTGGCGGTTGAAGCCGCATGCTCCGGCATTCCCTCCATCACTTCCCCCACCCCCGGATTGGCAGAATCCAATTGTGGGTACCTGAAGTTTCGCCCCGATCGCCCCGATGAATGGAACGAGGCCCTTCGGGTTCTGTGGAACGACGAAAGGGAATGGGGTCGGGCTTCCCAATATGCTGCCTTGAGGGCAGCCCAGTTGGACAAGATCAATCAAGTACAGTTGAAAGAGCTGTGCGCCAAGATGGAGGAACTCTCTTGACTCTCGACCTGAACGACGTTACTGCCGCATGGGAGGTGGCGGCCCAGTCCAAGGAGGCCCAGGCCCACATCCACCCGTCGGGGAATCATGGAGATGAGGCCTATCGGGATAGTGGTGCCGGACAGGCCGACTATGTTGCCGCCATTGCGGCCGGTTACCTGGTGGGCAATCATGGCCCAGTGGTGGACTTCGGTTGCGGGGACGGGCGAGTTCTTGAGGCCATGCTGGGATGGTTCTCAGGGAAAGATCTGTGGGGGGCCGATGCTTCCGCCACCATGTTGGAGCGGCTCAAGGGGCGCATCCCTACGGTGAACGCCATTCTGACCAATGGGGTAGATGGCGGACTTGATGCACTTGAGCCCAGCCTCATCTACTCTTGGGCCGTATTCATCCACCACAACCATCGGGACGGGGCCGCCCTCCTGGGGGCCCTAGGGGGGTCCTTGAGGCCCGGTGGCCTGCTGGCCCTTCAGATTCCCCTCTATCGTGCCCCTACGGAGCGAGGTGGATGGTGTGACGTGTCCGTTTGGACGGAAGAGATGTTGGCGGATGCCGCCAGGGATGCGGGGCTGGAGATTGTGGAGATGACCTCAAGTCCAGGGGTCTTCGACTACGCGGCCGTGGGAGTTAACCACGGTGCTCTCCAGATACTCAGGCGCCCATCCTGAGGTTAGCAGGACCTTGCGCTCCCTGTAGTCAAGCCCCCCCCAAATCCCTTTTGTCTCCTTGCGTTCGAGTGCCTCTTGCAGACAAGAGGTCCTGACGACACAAGTGGCACAGATGGCCTTGGCTCGATCCGCATTGGCGTGACACTTTTCCGGATAGAAGGTGGCCACGCGGGTGGATGCGGGGACTTCGTCACGGATGCAAGCTGCTCGGTCCCGCCAGTCCCCCTGCTGGCGCCCCTTAGGCCTTGCCACAAGGGCCCCCACGGGACTTCCCGCAGGCCGTTGCCTGGGGGGCCATCATGGACTTCACGTGAGCCGTGAGGGTGGGCCAGATGGCTTCCGTGACACACCGGATGACACAGTCGTTGCAGCCACAGCCCCCTTCCTTGAGGGCGGCCTCGTAGGTATCCGCCAGGGCCGCCCGTGCCTTTACCTCAGCTTGGCTGAAATTATCCCAGAAGGCCTGGGTCCACACGGGGTCCATCAGGGCCGCCAGGCACTCTCCTCGGGGGGTGTTCATGGGGGGTTCGCTGCCATCTCGACCGTTCATATCGCCTCTAATCCGAAAGCCCTGCGGCCTCTACGGCACTTTCTCTAATCTGGCCCCAGGGACATTCGCAAAGACAAGTACCCCATCGGGGGTGGGATTTCAGTCCCGTTCCGCTACACTCCAGGCATCGAGGCTTTCGTTCCTCGGGTCTATCGCGCTCGTCCGTGATTGAGGTCATACGAAATTCTACACCTAGCGTTAGGATGCATCAAGCATGTCCGTCAAGACCCCCAAATTGCCCACAGGACTCTCTCCCTCCACCATTGACTTGTTTCATCAGTGCCAGCGGAAGTTCTATGAGCAGAAGATCCTTGGGGCCTACGATCCCCCGGGACGGGAGGCGGTTCTGGGCACCTTTGTCCACTTGATTCTCGAAAAGCTTATGGGGCTTCCGGCGCCAAAGCGAACGCCCGAGCAGGCACTCCTTTGCGCCCGCGAGGCATGGGGGGAAACCGAAACCGACAAGGACTTCTTGTCCCTGAAGCTCGCCCCCGAGGAGATTCGGGACTTCAAGTGGAAGGCGCGAGGCTCTGTCGAGAACTACTTCCAGATGCAAGACCCCCCTGCCGTAGAGGTGGTGGCGACCGAAGCAATGGTATCGGCCGTAGTGAACGGCGTCCCCCTCAGGGGGATAATTGATCGTCTCGATCGTGTGGATAATTCCATACAGGTGAGCGACTACAAAAATGGGAAGGTGCCGGATGCCAAGTATGCGGCACCCAAACTCAGGCAGCTAAACTTCTATGCCGCCATGGTGGAGGAGACCCGTAATGAAACCCCGAAGGTAGGGAAGCTTCTCTTCACCGCCCACAAGGTCATCATGGAGACGGAGTTCACAGAGGACTCCGTCGGGGCCGTCCTGGAGGACGCTGAGAACACATGGACCTCCATTCACGAGTCCTTTGAATCAGGTACGCCCGAGGCATGGCCCCCCAGCCCTGGCCCCCTGTGCGGTTGGTGCCCCGTTCTGGAGAGGTGCCCAGAAGGCATGGGGGACGCCACCATGCGATTCAAGCGGGGACGTTTGAAATCAACCGCCCCGGGCTATGCCCTAGTGGCTACCCCGAGAGTGACGAGAATGCCCAAGAGCGGAGCCCGCCGAGGACCCCGTCAGGTATAGCGATCCTGGCGAGCGCCCAACTGTTCCCACTCTGGGTCGCCCTCTCGCACCACAAGCATGTCCCCAGTGAGTTCCCGTATGGGACCCGCCTGATCCTCCACCTGTCCATTGCACCAGGAACAAGCGGGGATGAGGTTGAGTGGGTTGGTTAGGCTTCCTCCACTTGAGCGCTTACGTCGTTCGTGGAGACCAGAAATAACTCCACCACACTGCCCCCCCAGGCCCACTTGGTCCAAGAGGGGGCCGATCTGACATCGCACCCCCGCCAGCGCCAGCGCCCCCACGGTGGGAGCACGGGTCTCTTGCATGAACTCAGTTCGTTTCTCCGAACGCTGCTTCAGTGGGGTGCGTTTCAGTTGAGAATCGCCGCGACGTATGGAGGAGTGACGCTCCACTAGTACCACTCGCCGTTACGTTCGCCGTAGCTCATTTGAGTCAAAGCCACCACCTCCCACCTTCCCCCTTGATTCATTGCCCACGTCTGCCCACATCCCTCACACCAGCATTTCTCGTCGGTGTATCGCATTTGGTATACGTGGTCATGTCGCTTTGGCGTAACTCTAGAGTATCGCATCAGATACGACAAAGGCGGGCACCACGAGGGTGCCCGCCTTTGTCATCCCTTTATCAGAAGGGCTCTTCGTTGGGGTTGACCTGACGAGAGGGGCGAGAATTGGCGGGGGCCTTGGAGCCGCTGGCCTCACCATCGCGAGGGTTGCGAGTCACTTCAGCGCTGGCCCAGCGGAGGCTGGGAGCGATCTCGTCCGCAACAATCTTGACCTTGGTGCGCGTCTCTCCGTCCTTCTCCCACGAGTCTTGCTGGAGGCGGCCCGTCACCACTACCCGCATGCCCTTCTGAAGAGAGTCCCCCACGTTTTCCGCCAGGGTGTCCCATGCGGAAACGTCAAAGAAGCTCGTGACCTCTTCATCGCTGTTGGCCTTGCGATAGGACTGGGCGAGACCCAGGTTGGCCACGGCCTTGCCGCTCTTGGTGAAGGTGACTTCGGGGTCTCGGGTGAGATTGCCCACTACCGTTACTGTGTTATCTGCCATTTTGTTAACCTCCTAGTGGTTATGTCTAGCGGGATGGCTCCCTAGCGGGGTTGCAGGTGAATGCGAACCCCAGGACGCCCTGCGGCATCCTTGTTGACAAGAACTTCCGATACCCAACCGTCCCAACCTTGGCCCGCATCCATCATGGGGGCCAATCGAGATGCCAGGGCGGCCGGGATATGGCCCAACATCATGTCAGCGTCGTCCATCTCAGTATGGACCTCGATGGCGTTGCTGTCCGCTTCGTTCTGGGGGTTGCGAACAAGATGGACGGGGAACTGATGCCCCCTCTCGTCCATGTCCATGTCGATCCTGTAAAGATTGGTGGGATAGCCGGGGGCCCATGTAACGCCCGCAACAGCCGTCTTGAATGGCTTGGTGAAGCTCACTTATGCCTCTTCCCCGTGGAGCCACAACTCGATGGCATCGAGGTCCGCTTGAGACCAATCGGCAGCCTTGGCCGGAATGGTCATCTCGGCCAAGAAGCCACGGAAGGCCTCCATGTCCTCTTGGACTAGGTTGTTGAGTTCCCCCCGCACGGCGGTCAAGCGGGCCGCATCAACCGGCTCGCCCACCTCAATCACTTCGGCAAACTCGGCCGGTTCCCGCATGATGGGGGGCGCCTCAATGGCCACTGGGGGGTGGTCGTCCCCTTCGGGGGTGGCGGCAGCCTCCAGGGCCTTCATGACCCCCTGGGGGGGTGCTAGTGCCAAGGGGGTCCCCCGTAGGGCGGATGCTAGCTCGGCCTGGCCCTGACGCCACCGAACGAGAGCCTTGAGGTCCACCAGGTTGTCGGGGTAGCCTGCCTTTTTCAGGGCCCGACCTAGCGTCTTGGAGCACAAGACGTTCCATTCGTCGGAGGTTCCCTTGGCGGGGACGGTCTTGTAGGCGTGCACGGGGGCCTTCTTGCTTCCCGTCGGGAAGTGGATGGTGCAGACGCAGAAATTGCCGCTTCCTCCAAACTGCTGGGGGATCCCAGTTTCAGTGCCCACTTGGAGCTTGAATTCATGAGTGGCTCCGGGGTCGTCCTCCAGCAGGAGGCTCCAACGCAGAGCGGGGCTAGCGTAATTCTCTAGGGGGGGTGGCATCTCTTAACCTCGGGTGCTATGTCTGCTCATTAGTTTAGCAGACGCGTGGGCGAATATCTGCATGGCAAGCACATTTGGGCTAGTCTTAAAGGGAACCCCGGAGGGAACATGCCTCGTTCTAGTCCACAAAAACGCTCAAATATGACAGTTGGGCGTTCCGGACGGCTCGCCATCCGTCACCCTAAGGCCTCTCTGGTCCTTTCCCCCGCGAATCTTCAGAAAATTGGAGAAATTCAGTCGGGCTTCATGGTGGCGTCCGAGGCATGGCAGCGTGAAGCGTATGGGTTCTACAACGTCATCGGAGAGGTGGCGTACGTGATTTCCAAGACGGCCGACACGGTAGCCATGTGCGACATCGTGCCCATAGTGGACGATGAATCCATTGCGCCTGGCGGCTGGAGAGAAACGCCAGACGACAGGGTACTGCGGGTCTGGAAGGCCTTCACGGGGGCACGAGGGGACAAGAAGGAACTATACCGGAAGGCTGCCATGCACTATCAGATTGGCGGGGAGTCCTTTCTGGTGGGGTCCAACATCAAGGATCGTCACGGCCTAGAGGGCGGGGTATTGTGGCAGTTCCTGTCCCCCTTGGAGATAACGGTCGAGGGGGGCGGGCGTTCAGTCAAGCGCACCTACAACTATGCGGGGATGCAGCCGGTCGAGCTGAAGGACACCTACGTGGCTCGCCTGTGGAGAAGCGCTCCGGACTTTGAGCAGCAGCCCGACAGCGCCCTGAAGCATTCGCTCCCCATCATGAACGAGCTTGTTCTGTTGAGTCAAGTCGTGGACGCGATCGCCAAAACTAGGCTGCCCGCTGGCATCTTGTTCGTGCCAGACGAGATGAGCTTTGGCTCTTACGACGAGACCGAGGATGATTCAGACGAAACCGACGACATTGATCCCCTGACGCAAGAGTTGACGGAGCAGTTGACGGCAGTCGTGGAGAACCGAGCCTCGGCGGCATCCCTGGTGCCCCTCATCATGCGGGGACCAGCGGAGTTTGCTGACAAGATCAAACTCATTGACGTTGCTAGAGATTTGGACAAGGCCTTCATCGACCTCCGCATCCATCTACTGTCCCGCCTGGCCACAAGCCTTGACATTCCGCCCGAGATGATGACGGGCGTGGGCGGATTGAACCACTGGAGTTCCTTCAATATCGACTCCAACTTCGTGAACCGTCACGTGAAGCCCATCGGGGAGAGCTTGGCGGAGTTTCTTACGACTGCTTACCTTCGACCCATGCTGATTCAGTTTGAGGGCATGACGGACGAGGAGGCCGCTACCTTCTCTCTGCACTTTGACCCCGCCAAGGTAGTGGCAAGGGCCGATACGGGGCCCAACGCTCGGCTTGCCTTCGATCGCGGCGAGATCAAGGCTGTGGCCTTCTTGAGAGAGAACGGGCTAGATGAGGCGGACGCCCCAGACAGGGAAGAACGCAAGATCCATGACCTTCGTGCCCTTATGCAAGCCGAACCCATCATCTATGGCGCTCAGGTTATGGGGATGTTGTATCCGGAACTGAAGGACAAGCTTGAGGTTCCTGGCGTTACGGATGTGCCTGGCGCTCGTCCCGGCGATGGCGATCCAGGAAACCCCACAGGCATGCCGGAACGCAAGAACCACACGGGGCCCAATAGCGACCCCGTAGTGGACAATGAGAGCGGCCAGGGGCTCCCCAAGCCGAGGGGCCCCGCCCATTCCAGGACCGATGAGGCCTCTTTGGTGGAGAAATTGGCAAGAGTGGCGGATTCGGGCCTAATGGATGCTGTCAGGATTGCCTCTGCGGAGCAGTCCCAGGAGGACGCCATTATGGCCATCAACCTCCAAATGAGTGCAATTCAGCAAGACCTGGCTGAAGAAGCGGCCCGACATCTGGAATCTCAAGAAGGGCTTCTGCCGGATCAGTCCATTCCCGTATCGGTTGCCATGGCGGACGATCTCTGTGGACTGCTTGTCCGTGACATCCAATTGGGGCGCAAGGGAGTGGTATCTCTGGAGAACCTGGAGTTCATGGGGACGGTTGAGCGTCATTTGGCGGCCCTTTAGCAGACTGCAAAGAATCCCCCAACCGAGGTTGGGGGGAGGATGTTTGGATCGTGGAACCACAAGGACCGAAGACCGACAGATTGGCCGTAGCGCTCGATCAGCCCGACCATTCCAAAGGGGTAATGCTGTGCGTGCGCCCCGAGAATCCTGGTCGATTCGCACTTGAGGGGGGCACCCCCGAGAGCGAGGTGCACATCACTCTCCTGTACTTCGGCAAAACGGATGAGTTTGATGAGGCGGCGGCCCAGCAGGTGACGGAGGCGTTGCCGGGGATATTGGAGGGGCTGGGATCCATCAAGGGGGAGGTGACGGCTGTTGCGGAGTTCACCTTGGCGGGCGAGGACGATACCCCGCTAGTGCTTTTGGTGGATGCGCCGGGCCTTGGGGCCTTACGGGACCGATGCATGCGAGGCCTGTCGGGGGCGCTTGGGGAAGACACCCAGCCCAAGTCCAATCACGACTTCATGCCCCACATGACGTACTCGTACGGCTTCACTCCAGAGGATCGGCAAAGGGCCGAAGCCCTAGTGGGCGAAAGTGTGGAGTTCAATTTTGTTGAGTTTCTGTGGGGAACAAAACCCTACAGGGTTTCTCTTACTGCGGAATCCATTCCCACTAGTCAAAATGGTCTAGAATTGGATCAAGAGATTCCAGATTCCCAACAGGACGCGTCCCAAATGAACTATGAAATTCAAGAGGATCATCCAGAATGCCAGTCCATGACGGACGGCAAGATGCCTGTGGCGATTGTGGATGCGGAATCCGGCGAGGTTGAGTGTTGCCATGTCTCCCTGGAGGACGCACAAGCCCACGTGGACGCCCTGAAGGACGTCCAGAAGGAACACCTTCCAGACGAGGTCCAAGCCCCCCCAGTGGCGCCTGAGGCGCCCCCAGAGGCCTCTCGTCATAACCGTTTGGCCAACCTGCGCCAATTCCTGGTCAATGAAAGCGGAGTGGCATTCGCCCCCCTCCCTACGCACAAGACCCCCACAACCGACACTAAGGACTGGGATGGGGATGTCGTCAAGGTGAGGACTGAGTCCGAACGTGATCTTGGGTACTACGGCAAGATTTACGCATGGAGGGATTCCACCAAAGACATAGGCCACAAAACCGCATATCGCTTTCCTCATCACATCGTGAATGTGGCCGGTATCCCTGGGGCGGCAGTCGATTGGGCCACTCACGCATCCTTGATGTTCATTGATGATTCTGGCATCCCAGAGAGCGACTATGAGGGAGTCTACCGACACCTTGCGGCACACCTTCGCGACGCCGGATGGGAGGACATCCCCGACCTGGGTTCCGACAACGCTTCGGCAGAAGCAGTCCGGTTGGCCATTTCTCAAATCCAGGTTCCCCAGATGACCATGCAGGCCCCATCGGGCTTGCATGCCTTGGAGGATTCTGCATTGGTGGCAGAGGTGGTGCGTCGCTTCATCGAAGCAGGCGAGACCATGACGGAGATGGCAGAAGAGGAAATCGAGAAGATCCTTGGCGTTCCCGAGGAGATCCCAGACGCAGAGCCGGTAGATAGCCGTTCGTTCCATTGGGAAGGCATCATTATCCCCGAGGGCGTGCTCTCGGGCGACGGTCGCATGATCGAGCAGGGTGCGCTCACGTGGCGCGACCTTCCCTTGCCCCTCATGCTTCAGACCCGTACGGCGGAAGGGCACGATGGGGCAGAAATCTGCGGCTCCATCGTGGAGCTTGAGCGTACGGGCAACGCCATCGTGGGACGTGGCTACTTCGATGGCGGGCTCGTTGGCCAAGAGGCCCGTCGCCTTTATGCCGAGAAGACCATGAGGGGAGTCTCGGCCGACCTCGATGCTATTGAGGTGGAGATCCGAGACCGGTCTGGCGATGCAGTTACGCCCGACCAGGCTAGGCCAAATGCTGGGCTTGTCCAGGCCTTCGTCAAGGCAAGGATCATGGGGGCCTCGCTCGTGCCCTTCCCCGCGTTCATGGAAGCCACTATTTCCGTTCTTGATTTTGAAGATAGTTACGCTCTTGTGGCGTCGGGCGCCCAACTTGAGGGAGAGTTCGTTCGGGTCTGGACCCCGGACGCACAGTTCGTCGTTCTCGGGGATTCGGAGCCACTCGACAGGGACGCCCTTGTGGCCTCGGGGGCCCCCGCCCTTCTTGAGATCCCAGTGGCCCCTCCGGCTGAGTGGTTTGCCCGTCAGGACATGGAGGAGGCCGTTCCCTTCCGTGTCTATCCGGACGGCCGGTGCTTTGGCCTGGTGGCCAAGTTCGGTTCTTGCCATATGAGTTTTGCCGATCAGTGCATCGACGTACCCCGCTCCTTCTGTGACTATAGGTGGTTCCAGAACAAGAGCACCTTGACTGCCGAGGGGGGCCTCGTAGCAACAGGGCCGGTGTTCATGAATACCGTTCACCCCGCCCTGCGGGCTCGTGCCCACGATGCCTTCGCCCACTATGCCGAAACCGGCTGTGCGGTAGCGGACGTGACCCTTTGGGAGAACCAGTGGGGGATTGTGGCGGCGGGGGCACTTCGCCCTGACGTCACGCCCGAGCAGGCTCGGCGCATTCGAGGCAGCGACATCAGTCCCGACTGGCGTCGCATCGACGGCCGGATGGAACTCGTGGCACTTTTGGGCGTCAACATGAGTGGGTTCATCGTGGATGGTCTCGTGGCCTCTGGGGCCGAATACGACCCATCTCCTCGTGCACATGTGAACTTGGTCAC